>ENA-UOOI01000749-UOOI01000749.1-fermentation-metagenome-genome-assembly--contig:-NODE-749-length-39406-cov-17.281136_pt1 | contig 39406 bp, 49 predicted proteins | sample MGYA00245779_ERZ724027 | MGnify/ENA primary metagenome ERZ724027 (study PRJEB28704, sample SAMN03018318) | fermentation metagenome | biome: anthropogenic terrestrial biome; feature: soil; material...
TCGTTCGTACTCGTCCAATGCTGTCGAGATGAATTGTTTCGCGATCTGTTGTTTCCTGTATACTGATCGTTTCATCCATATTTGTCTCAGTCTTGATAACCGTACTTGACGTGTCTGTTTTCGCTGCGTATGTATTCGAAGTTGCCTGCTTGCTCTCTGATTCAACAATATTTCTCTTTGTCTTACAGCCGCAAAGTATAATAGCGAGGCAAAAGCAGCCAATAACAAGCACAAATACATTTTTATTCTTGTATCCATTCTTCATATGATTTCTATTTCAGTTTTTTTACCACTTAATAATTTTACCAAATATTCTTCGTAATGTGTTGAATTCATAACCATTCCTTTTACTTTGTTTTCGCCAACCAGAATGCACCCGGAAGTGTTACCCGGGGTATTGCCCCGATGAATACGGATACCAGTGAAGTAGGGAACTCCAAGCAGCAATGGCAGATTACGTTTGAATTTGGGAGAATAGGTAATACGCACTTCATACTTTCCGCCAGGAATAGCAGTTTCATGCATTACTTTTTTTTCTATAGGCAGATCTCTCACCTTGTCTTCCAAGGTGTCACAAAAATATTTTCCATCTACATAGAGTTTACCGATGGTGTATTTTTCGCCTTTGAAAATACGGACTAACAACAGTTTAATCATTTTGTCAACAAATTATTTTTGAATTCAATAAAAATAGTATCGTAAGCAGCTCTTATATTTGTTCGTGTGCGACTTTTGTTTTTATCATAAATTTCAGGGAAAGCAGTGTCAGTAATTATATCAATCCAAGTTATGTCTGTATAATAATCTACAGAGTGCCCACTATATGTGAAATTGGAAAAATAAAGCCTTCTGTCGTTGTGTAAGTTTGAAATGAACATCCGTAATTTACGGCGAGTTGCCGTCTCATTCTCAATGTGATTTTCAGACTGAATTCGCTCAATGATCTGAATTACATTTTCAATACTCAATTTGAAGTTATTTTCAGCTATGGCGTATAAAGCGGTTAATGTACTCAATCGAGCATTTTCAGACACCGGTTGCAAATAATCTTCGAGTCGTTTCAATGTCATGGAGAGCGCTGAGTTGTTTAGCTGATTTTGCTTTTCCATGTTCTTCGTCATTCGACGATGGGAAACAAAAAAGTAGATAATCATAATTGTGCATAAAATAATTGCGAATGCTGTAATTACAACTAAAGCACCGTAATTGGCTATGCTTTCTGCGGTTCGAAGCGCACTTTCAGCTGTTTTTGTGGCCGGGTCAATAATATCGTTCATAGTTCGATAATTTTTCCACCAAAATTACCCGCTCGGATTTGGAAAAAAAAGGACAACAAAAAAACGCCCTAAAGTCGGGCGTTTCTCATGATCTTATCATACATTTCGTTTCGTTTTCGTGATCCTCGCGGCCCACTAATTACAGTAAAGGATTCAATTGGTTCATCCAGTTTTTCAGTAAAACGATCAACACTAGCCGTTAAACGATTTAATATTACGTTTACCTGATCATCAGCCTTCCGATATGAACCAGGCGACACAGCTCTTAACTGATCCGAAACACCCAAGCGTGCACGTTCCAAAATTTGTGTAGTATTCAACATACGGATACTACCGTCTTTTTGGGCTACATCGAAAACATCCAGAAACTTTTTCACGTGTGGATTTCTAACGGCTTCGGCAGTATTTACGAACTCGTTCTTGTGAACAACACCAGCTTCATCCCGGTCATCCCCTTTATCGGTATATCCACCATCGTAATACCCCTCTTTGGCAGCATCCCTTTGTTGTTTTGCAACGGCAATCTGACTTGCGCCAAAGGCAAGGGCGGCTGTAGCTGCAATTCCACCGAGGACAGGCCCGACTACCGGAATACCCGCCATGGCTTTATAAGCCTCCATGGCAGCTACTGCGGTGCTGGCAATAACGTTTGCGACGGTAATGATAAACTGTTTATCGGCATATTTGGCGCGAATGGCGTGAAGCTTCTTTTCTTTCTCCTCTTCTAATTGCTGAACCCGCTGACTGTTATTTCCGGCCGCCTTTATCATTTTATCGTACTTCCGCTCCACGGCCATTTCTTCGGCCTTGTTGAAATTAAGAGCAGCGTTAACTATATTTCCGGCAGTTTCGGCAATACGCGAAGCCGCAACGCCGTGTTTTTCAAGAAAATCAGTTAACCACTCAATATTCAAATCAAAAAGCTTTTGAAAAAGATCGGTATGTTCGTCGGAAATATCGTTCAATAATGCCCTTCTGCGATCTTCTAAGTCTTTTTTCCGCTGATCATCTTCTTTTTTACGGGTTTCATCGGCATCTTTACGAATAGCTTCCAGTTCTTTTTCATTTTCTTTTGCAGCGTCCTGTTCAAATTTGTAACGGCGGTTAACTTCACCGATAAGCATATCGGTAATGGCAATATCAATATTTGTTGAATCAAGACCAAATTGTTCATACAGATTTTTTCGTTTTACTAGTAGATCATGTTCCAGCGAAAACGAATCTTGATTATATTGTTCTTCGGTAATTTTCTTATCCAGCAATTTCTGTTTCAGCAACAACAATTCTTTCTGATTGAGTGCTTTCAGTTCATCTTCACGTTTCTTAACCGGATCATCTTCCATCTCCGTAACGGATGTCACTCCAAGAGTTTTATCAAGTTTTCCGCTGTCTGTATTGACTATCTTTTTAGAAACCTCAAGTTCTTTTTCTTTCTCAGCTACTAATTCACGCTGTTTTTCAATTCGCCGGGTAAGCAAATTAAATTGAGCCTGATCGGAAAATCCGGCATTCGTTCCCCAGGAGGGAATATTGCCATCCTTCAATACACCCGATGGAATTGATTTATTATACAAAGCTGCCTGTTGTGCTTCTAACTCGCCAAGTATTTTTTTTTCACGCTCAAGTTGCATAGATTTAGAAAACCATGAATCATCATTGATTTGTTTATTGGAATTCAACGTCTGACCGAGTTTAGAGTATGTTTCAATCTGTTGATCAATAGCTTTAATTTCTTGTTGAATCTGAAATATTTTTCTATCGGCTAAGTTTTTTATTTCGCTGCCACCTTTTGACTTTCTTTCCTGTTGTTCAAGAATTTCAGTCTCTTTCTCTAACCGTTTAGTGAATAGATCGCCCACTTTATCGGCAACCGCTTTTTGTTTAGCATTTTCTTTAATTGCCTGCGTATACTTGTCAACAGCAATGCGAGCAGCATCTGTATTAATATTTTCTAATCTCAAATTTCCCAAATATTCCGGAGATATTTCATTTAAACGGTTAATGGCTTTGATGCGCTCGTTTTTTGAAATGCTTTCGTTTCTTGCAACGCCCAGCAACATTTCAACTTCACCACGTTCACGTCCTACACTTTCAGCTATTTTTTTATTTATTTCTACCATAGCCGAAGCCTGATCTGTGAACTTTTTGTTACGGGTAGTCAATTCATAAACAAGAATGCCGATGGCTGTAAGTCCGGCAATAACGGCTCCCCATGGATTTAAACTAAGTGTTGCCCAAAGAGCTTTTATACTACGTGTGAATTGGCCAACGTTGCGACTTCCGGCAACATATTGTAAATTTAGCGCAATCATTGAAGCCGTTTCCCGGATACTGGCAATGGTAAGTTTTATTTTCTCTACCAACGCAAGTTTTGTCCATACGGTTTGTGCTTTTAAACCAATGTTGTAAGCCAATATCAAAGCAGTCAGTTTGAAAACTATGCCGCCGTATTTATCTAACCAGTTAAAAACTTCAGGCAACACTTTAATTAAATATGTCATTATGCTGGTACTTTTCAGCAATGCGGGATTTAAACGTTCTCCCAATTCAAGGCGGGCCTCTTTAAATTCTTTTCTGGCCTTTTCCAAACGGGCCATCATGTTCTCATTTTTCACGTTATACTCCTGGGTGATCGATGTGCCTTCGGCAAAAGCATCATTTGATATCCGTTGCGCTTCATCCACTTTTTCTATATTGGTCGCAAGCGCGGACAGAACACCAACAGCCCTAGCACCATCCATTCCCATTTCTTGAAATATAGGAACAAGCTGTTTAAATCCACCTTTTTCACTAAGTGAACGTAACACCATTTTAATAGCTGTATTCGCATCGGTAGCAAGAATATCAGAAAATTTCTTTACTTCGATACCTGCTATACGGGCATATTTTGCAGGATCACCCATCATAGACATAATGAATTTCTGCAAAGCTGTTGCCGACATTTCAACAGCCTGTCCTGATTGATCGAGTGCAGAAGCGTAACCCAAAATATTTTGAAGTGAAATACCGGCTTGAGAAGCTACACCACCCAAACGTTGTGTGAAATTAACCAGATAGGCTTCACTTGCCGTACTGCTTTGTCCTAATTCGTTAATGGCTGATCCAACAGACAACATCTGTCCTTTAAGGTCCATTCTTTCCATTTCTTTGGTGGAAAGTTTAAAGACATCAATTATTTTCCCAATGTTCCGTATAGCTTCTTCGCCCAGATCTTCACCCAAAGCTACATTAATCTGGTTTCCTGCTTCCACGAAATCAAGCACGTCTTTCTTGCTACTCTTACCCAGCTTTCCGGCATCACGTGCCAACAGGTTTAATTGTTCCCGACTGGTCCGTGTATCCATCTTCTTGAATTCCTCGTTCAGATTTGTAATCTGGTCACGTGTCATTCCGGTCGTTTTCATGGCATCGGCATAATAGTCGTCCATTTGTGCAATCTCTTCAGCTATTTTACGGAAACTCATAACAGTTCCGGTGATGGTGGCGACAAAGCCTGCAACAATTGGCAAATATTTATTAAAACCATTAGCGAACTTACTTAAAGCGCTTTCTGTTTGCCTAGCATTCCCCCTTAATTCACGTAGTCGATTGTTAACATCATCGAGTTGTTTTCTATATTGCTTGTAAAGAGGGCTGTCTCCTGGTAATTGATTTAAAATGGCATTTAAATCTTTTTGTCGGTTACGAAGTTCCTTCATTGATAAACCAGTCAATCCTATTTGATTGGTCAATTTATCGTATTCAGTCCGAAGCGCTTTCACACGTGCCTCATGAGCCGAAGTATCGGCCCCTGTTTTTTGCATTTTTGTAATTTCACGGTTTAATTGGCGGACTTCTTCGTCAATTTCACGCATGCGTTTACGGGCCTGATCGTTCCCGATAACAATTTCCAGTTGTACCCTGTCAATTTTCAAACTCATATTTTCAAATCTATACGGTTGGTAATAATTTTTTTCAGGCGTGCAATTTCCTGATCAGAGAATTCATTCATCAAAACACCGATCAAACGGTTAAGACTTCCGTAAACATTCCTGCTATACCAATCAGTGTCCTTTGATTTTCTTTGCATGGTATTTTCTTTTATTCCCCAAATATCTCGATTAGTGTTCACATCCATTTTACTCTTACGTTTGTGTTTTCTGATCTCGATAAACCTTCCGTAATCAAAAAAAGATAAACGTAAACCACGTTTTGTGCCTTTTTTAAAAGTTTCATAATTCAGCACATCATGGAGGTCACCTTCATAAATTATGTTTTTTTCTTCAAGTGTATCCTGAAGTAAATCAGCAAGAAACTCTCCGTGTAGACTCAACACTTCTTCCTGAAATAAAAACTCAATATCTTCTCTCGTCGGATCAACCATACTTAATTTCTTTATTCCTGATTATCATTCCATTGACCACTATCCATCCATACTCCACCGTCATTCCACACGCCTCTCGAAAGGATCCACTCCATAAATCGCATATAATCCCATGTATCATTTTCTTCGGCAAACCGAAAGGTAAATTTTAGCGATGTATTTATACCGTGAATGCGGTTAATACTGTTCTTAGCTTCGGTAACAAAAATCTTTCGCGGCGTGCCGTTCACATACAGGTACACATCAGAACTCATAAACATATCGCGCCAGATATCGTATTCATCCCGAAGGAATATTTTCCCGCTGCTTGCCTCAAATGTTTCATTTTCCTTTTGATTCCATTTGCGTGAAATGCGGTTTACTTTTCCTTCATCGAAACTGGGATCGATATGGCGAACAATTTCACCCCGTATCTGCAACGTTTCTGCCGCGCCGAAAGCGTTCATAAAAACAAGCTGTTGCAACGTTAGGTAGTTGCTCCGATCAATCATGTATTCCACGTTTTGCGTATCGGTTCCCACCCGGTAAAAAAGACAATCATCTGCCGGAATATCCGGAAAAAACGTTTTTATCCTGGTAAACGAAGCATCGAAAGTATAAAAACCAGTAACACCGGAAATAAGCGTAACATAATCAGTACTTGCCACAGATTCTCCCGAACGGTAATACATTTTTACTCCCACGGTTTTAGTTGCATCCACGAAATACCGGGTAAGAAACTCGTTGGCGCCAACCGTGGTAACTTTCTTCAGGTACTGCGTATTCAGATAAAGATTTCCTTTAAATTCTTCTGCCGGTATATCGGACTTAATCCTGCAATAAATAATTTCGCTTGTTTTCTCTTCACCATTCACAGTAAAGGTAAAGACATCGCTCAGCTGGTTGTTTTGTCCCTGAATGATCAAGTTTATATTTTTTCGCTGCAAATACATCGACAAAATCTCGCGTAAACCTTTAATATCTGCATGCCAAAACTCATTAGTTACATAATGCTCCTGCAGGATGATTCCCGATTCTGTCGTGCTCACGGAAAAATCAACTGATCCGCTTATATCCACAACAGATAAATCTGGAAACATGCTGCTTAAACTTACAGTTGGAAGCCCCTGCAACCACGGCCTGAATTTATAAATAGGATCAATTATATTTGGAGGTATTACTGGCATCTCTATTATTTTTTAGTAGATATCTGTTTAAACTTTCATGTACTTATTTGCCGGATCATTATTAGGCAGTAAAGGGAAAAGAACATTCCCTGCCGATCGCTCGTTTTTAAATTCGGTAACAGCTGCAAGTCCCTGTTTTTTCAGGTCACGTGCAAAAGCAAATATTTCTTCCATGGTTGCCGGGTTTGATGCGTTCATCGTTTGTCGATCGGCCTTGTAATTTCTTACAACCCCAAACGGAATAAGCCCCAACGGCATTCGCCTCAGTGCAATGCTCATGGTAAGCAGCGGAATAGCTGGAAGGATCCATTCTTTCAGCTCAATTTCATCTTCAGTCAATTCCGGTTCGGTTACTTTCCCGATATACTTTTCATATAATTCTTTCCCCATTGCCGGGCGAATGTATTTGCGTTCCACTTCCCTCACAAAGGGAGAAATCATCACAAAAAAACGGCTACTTCGCTCAATGGGATAATACCGGTCAAAAACGGCTGCATTATTTATCAGTTGTTTAGCCATTTCCTTTTTGGTATCCGTATTTATCCATTCCGCTATTTCATTGGCATCCATCCAGTCGATAAGCCGGTCAATACTCCGATAATAGTTTTCAAGCTGCACTTCATCATCGCGTTCAAGCTGCCATTGCCAGGGAAGTTTTTCGCTTTCGGGATCTATCTTGAATTTGCGTCCGCTGCCTTCATGGCTCAGATCGTTTTTCCGGTACATCATAAATGTGGCATAAATAGCAATGGGAAGTTGAATGCGGATCAACAATTCTTCTTCCACTTCTATTTGTTGTTCTGTAAGGCCCTCATTTTTGTTTTTGTAATACGATTCAGCTCGTCCATATACACCAGGTCCGATAATCTTTACCAGCTCTTCTTCGCTCAGGATTATGTCTTGTTCCACCTTGGTAAAATCGTTATTGGCATAATAATTTCCTGTAAGCTTTCGTAATTCTTCGTTACCTCTGTTGTCTTTGTTGAATAGCATAGTTATAAGTTTTAAATGTTATTCGTCATGCGGTTACCGGCGCTCACGTTATTTTCCTTGTTTACTGCCTGGCGATAAAGGCCCATGGCTAATTTTTTATTAGGAAAATTAAGTTGTAAAGCCCTGTTTATCGGTTCAAAAACAATATCTTCAGCTATTTGCGTATCTGCCGCGTAAAATATTTTCAGTGCATAAATCATTTGGCTGCCGCTATCACCTTTCCCGTCAATAATAATATTCGATAACGCCGGGTTCAGCCCAAATCCAGAGGTAGTAGAACTGTCCGCCAATCTTGAAATCTTTGTTTGTGCATCCACAAATTTGTCGATGTTCATTTCAATGGGTTCAATCTTCCACTCACAGCGCTCTCCACTTTCCGGATCCGTGAAATCAATGCTTTCAAAGAATTTACCCGTGTTCTTTTTCCCACTCAATACTTTGGCGATAGTTTCAGTTAACTCATCACGTAATTTTCCTAATTGAACGGCTATAAAAGCTTCATCCGCTTCAGGATTCATTTGAATAAGGATATTACGTTTTTCTTCCCAATATTCGGCAGGTTCATGAACGTGATAAGCAGCAGCAATCATGTTTTCAGTAAGGTATGCAATAATATCAGGCAAATCATTAGCCCGCTTAACCCACGGGATAGTCCCCAAAAATGACGGCACGCTATACATGCGGTGGGCAAAACTTCGTAATGAGTGGTAATCGATAGAAACGCCGTGTTTACCTGGATTCGTCAGATCATAACGGGGATATTTGTACGCATCGCGCGGTTGGTTAGCTTCAAAATCGGCCATAACTATATTCACCACATCTTCCAGGCTTTTAAACTTTCCCGGATATTCAAGTCGACAATCCGTGTTATGCAGGCAAACCATTCGCTTAACAACGGGGTGTTGGCCCAAACGGCGGCCTTTTTCAAGAATATATTTCACGAAAAAACCACTCATGTGGTTGTATTCAATAAGCGATTCACGAACAAAACGCCGATAATCCCATGTATCAAGCCATGCCTGTATTTCCGCATCTTCCGTCCACTCCTTTGTAATTTCGTTATTTTCCAGCTTTAACTGGTACAAATATGGCCCTTGCCCGTACTGCAGACCTGTTTTTCGTTGCAGAATGCCTGGGCCAAGATTGTTTTTTTCCAGTAAGTCCCGGATTTGAACCGGTAAATTATTATCGAAACCGAAAGGAATAATTTTCACGTCACCCAACACAATTGGATCTCGCTCCCAATCACCTGCCAGTTTTGCCATTTCCGGGTAAAATATGTCGCTGTCAAGTCCTGTAAGTGCATATGTTCCGGCGTTTACCTTTGCAAAACTCACTCCGCTGAAATGCTTTATTTTGTCACTCATATTGTTAATAATTAGTCAGTGGTAATTGTTAATTCAATTCTAATTTCTCGCCTTCAAATTCCATCAAAAGAGGTTGATAGCACTGTTTTGTCTCGTTCGTGTCCAAATCAACAAATTGAAGCATGTAATCCTTGTACACGTGTTTGTTGTCAGGATCCTGGGGTGCAAGCCGTGCTTTGCGCACTTCGCTTATCCCGTGACTTGTTCCACGCATTGTGCTGAAAGTCATAAAAGAAAACGAAAAGCTTTTCCCATCCTTACTTCGTTTTCTCATTTCGGCAATAGCATCATAAACATCCATATTTTTTTTATTCAAAAATACCCGCTTACGTTTTAAGAAAAAAGGACAAACAAAAAAAGCCCTGATAGGGCGTAGTTTTCATAAAAAAACGGTATGATGCAAATCATACCGTTTGATATAAGTTGAATTTTAAATAAATATCTCTCTTCAAGAAGAAAGTAATTACATTACATTACTTTCTTTTTCAATTTTTTCAATTCATGTATTCGATAATAAACAAATGCTGGGTAAACATCATTTTTTTTATTTTTTAATGAGATCAGCAAGTTTTGATTTTTCTTCACTTTCTTTCCATGATATGCATTTTGAATATCGCAATAGAAAACAAGATTCTTGCAAAACGTCAATTGCATTTCACCTTTATATTTACTCCAAAGATTATCCAGCATCGCAACATGATAATTCACCGTATCAACAATCATGTATTTCTGTTCAATCAGCAGATCAATATTCTCAACTGTCTTTTGAGCAACTGTCTTTTCCTGTTCCGTAATCATAATTTATTGCTTTTAGCAAAGTTAGTAATTATTTATAAAAAGCTGGAAAAACCATCTTTTTATCATCCATTCATCACAATCACGTGTCGGTTAATATAATCCTCTTCCGATATCTCTTCATCAATCATTGCTTCTGCATCTTCCGCGTTGTAATGGTACGACTTCCCCAAATCCCTGATCATTTCCGGCTGAATTCCTACCGTGTCGTCCAACTCAAGCGCCACTTGCAATGCCTTTTTCAGCGATGGCGCATCAATGAGGTAAAGCATCGTTATCATTGCTTTCCTCCTTTCTTCGGAATAGTTATTTCACACTCACTCATTCTTGTAAATTGATCTTTTATGTTGTATAACAGTGTTTTCGATACAAAGCAGTTAATATCTTTGTTGTCTTCTTCATCGTAAAGAATAAGCATTCTGATGGCATCTTCAATAGTCAAAGCAATTTGAATATAACTGTCATCAAACAAATCTTTCAATTTAAAAATGGGCTCAATATTTTCCAATTTTCCTGAATAAGGATTGACTACCATGATTGGATCGTAGAACTCTTTTGCTTTCATACCGCACTCCTTTCCCCGGGAACTGTTGGCAATTCACCCATTTCTACTTTTGCAATAATACCGTTTCCCCAAAAAGTAAGGTAAACCCGTTCATTCACCGTTTGCATCTCGCAACTCACGTCCTGCCCTTCAAACAAGGTTGCAAATGCGTTTCCCATTGTTTCAGCCACATAACCGCAAGGTTTAACCGTGCGCCGTGGAACTTCAAAATTTAAAGCTTTTTTCATTTTGTAAGACTTTTAAATGAATTATACTTTGCGGAAATAAAAAAGGGTTCCGCTTTCCCGTTGTCTTACACCTCAAAGGCAGCGAAGGCATTAACCTTTCGCACGGGGGTCGAAACCCAAATATTTTTATTGACTGGACATAAAAAATGCCCACCGGTATGGCGAGCTTATCCCGCCTTTGAGTATGTAAGACATTACAAAGGTGAGAAATGTTTTTTAATTGGCAAAGAAAATATCGATCTTTTTTGGATTAATGAATCATCAAATTAATCACCAATCATTAACAACGGTAAATTGTTTATCTATAAATTGAAGTAAACTGGTAACATAATTATTGAAGTAATTTTCTAATTGAATATTGAAATCTTTCACCGGTTTTCCTTTCTTATCGAAAATACCCCACGTCAAAGCACCAGTACGGATGTAGTCAAAACTACCTCCATTGTATAAAAAATCAATACTTTCAATTTCGAATTTCATTCTGCTTTCTCTGAACTCAAAAGAAGCCTGAAATCTAATATCTGCATAATACGGCTCACCAAATACTCCTTTCTGCAATAAAAATACTTTTTCTGCATAAGTTGTAATTCTTAGATATTCTCCTTCAAAGTTACCTCTTATTATATTATCGGGATGTACATAATTCACCTGAATGAATTTGTTCGTAACATCATAAAGTTCTTTAGGTGTTTTCTCTGGAAAATAAAAAACAAGAAAATTACGATCCAGATTTTCGGCGTCCCTTAATCCTTCAGATGTAGCAACAAAATGTTGGGCTTTTAAAAAAAACGGAGTCAGCATCAACAATAATGATAATATTCTCATAACTATAATCGTTTTTACAGAGGTCACATAATTTTCAAGTACAGTAAATATGTCGCTAACTTTGTGACGACACACAGCATTGAGGCAAGCCTAGTAAATACTTTGCAACTCTAATTCTGTTCGTATATGACTTAATAGTCCCAAAATCCAATCTACTAATTGTTTTTCAGATTCAATTCTATGGATATGAGTAAGATTATTTTGCCAATTTCCATTCATTGCAAAATGTAAATTTCTCACTTCACAAATTTTTTGCTTTTCACTCTTAAGTAACTCGATGTAATCTTGTTTTTCGAATGTCTCTGAATATTTTATAAATGAACTTTCTAATGCTTGATTTGAAGTTATATGCCAATGAGGTTGTGCATGTTTCTCCTCATGGTTAAAATCATCCCATTCAGCCCTAAATAATTGATATTTTTGCTTATCTAAATCGTGTCCCTGGTATACCGATAATGAAACACTATAATTTTCTTGAATAAAAACCTTTTTATTTATTTTTTTTTGTTCTGCTTTAAATTTTACTTCAAGATATATCCACATATCATTGAACCACTTTAAGACATTTACGGATTCTTGAGGTATATCAAATCTATTTATGGCAATAGATTTTCCCTCAATCACAAAGCGACGTACATTGTGGAAATTATCTTTAATTATTAACCTAAAGTCATTACTGATTGATTTTTTACAGGCCTTGTTTATCTGATCAATAAGATTATCTGGGTTCATTTATCGAATAATTAGGGTAATATATTTTCAGAATATCATTAATAGCTTGTTTTACATATTGATTACCATTTGACAACTCTTTTCCTAATTCTACTAATCTATTATAAGGATCTGTAAGCTTGATTTCGTGGTAATTAATGCTAGGTATAGGAATATTCTTAGTATAAACTTGCCCTAGATAGTATCCTGATTGGATTGGTTTAGAGTAAGTTGACAATAGAAAGTTGAAGATTTCGCTTGAGAATACTGATAAATAAAAAAAATAATCATCCATAGTAAAAGATTTCTTAGGTATCCAAGCGCATCCTCTTTCTACAACAAACTCACCTTCAACATCAAATGCAAAGGAACCTGCTTTACCAAATTCAGTAGAATACAAACGAATTTCTTTTTTTCTTAACCACGCCCTATGTTCGCTTAGATGCCACCAAGTATTGACATCTTTTCTAGCTCTATTGGTAGATAGAATATTTTTAAAGTTAAATAAACGGTCATAAGAAATAGGGGCTATGCTTTTAAATTCTTCCTCGTTATGTATTAATATACCTTCTGTATCATAAGGATACCATACATAATTTACTAATTTTATACAACCGTTAGATATCGTTTCATTATTTATTACTTTTCTGTAAAACTTCTTCTCATTTTCCGGTATAAAATCATAATCATTTAAAGAAAGGACAAATGCTCGGTTATTTCCTGTCCTAATACCCTGTTTAACAGTAAATATTGATGACACATTTGTCAATAACCCATCTACTTCAAATCGTTTAATATCTTTTAAAAATTTATCTTGCCTGGCAGAAATTATTTTCCAGCTATTATCTACAATTGGAAAATTTGCAGGTGTATATATACTATAATTTTTATTTTCAATTGAAGGAAGATTGTTGAAAATCTTTTTCCTCAGATCGCACAATGCGTCTTCAACAAAACCTTTCCCATTTTTTGTCCATATTAATTCAGGTAATTTATTTGAATGTGATTTTTCTGCAATTATAAAACTGACATCAGTTAATGCATTTTCAAAAACATAATTCCCTAATTTGGCAATTATGTTAAGTGTAAATTCTTCATAAATTAAATCGCGGAGTTTCGAATAAGAATTAGATGTTAGTATCGAAGAAGGTAATACACAGCCTAACACACCGTTTTTCTTTAAAGCCATTGCAGCTTTGTAAAAAAATGCACTTGCCTGATTAGGTTTGCCGTTTTCAAACTCTGAGCCTAAAGATTGGATAACAGCATTCCTGCTATTTTTATCCAACAACTCCCAAGATACAAACGGCGGGTTCATAATGATGAGATCACAATCATTATCCCACTGTTCAGTTAAAGAGTCATTGACTTTTCTGATTTTGAAAGTTAACTTATCGTCGTTCCATTGTGTTCGTTGTTCATATTTAAGTAAGAAATTTGAGGTACAAACAGCACTAGATGAGGTATCCCAACCTAAGATTGTTACCTTACCTTTAAATCCTCTATTTTTTAATTGCTTTAGTGTTTCGATTAAAAATTCTGAAGAACCACATGCTGGGTCAAAAATTTTTATACTGTTTTTTTGTAGATCTAATTGCTTAATGCAATTCTCCACAATTGTCCGGGCTAAATACGATGGCGTATAGTGTACGCTTGAATACACATCTTTTTTTGTTATTATTTTATTAGAAAATCCACCCCATAAATCTATTTGAGGATCAAAATAAATAACTTCTTTATGTGCTTCCTGAAAGAGTACTCCTGCTGTGTGGCGTAATATTAAATCTAAGTTGGGTTTAACCGAATTAACACCTTGCCTGAGTAATTCGATATAATAATCAAAATTTGAAGGTACTTGGACATCAACGATATTCCATAAATCTGGGTTTATCTTAAGATAATCCTCTTCTATACTTATTAGAAGTTTAAATAATAAATTTAATGCTTCTTCTGGATCTTTTTCTCCTACTAAATTCCGAAGTTGGCGAAAAACATCAATAATAAAAGGTACGGCATCAATAGAAGTCTTGAATGATTGAGAAGATAAATGGTCATAAAATAGATCCGGTTTCTCTGCGATTTTAATCAACTCAAAATGCTCTATTTTAGCATCATACCAATTATATATTCGAGCAACATCATCGTCAATAGAAATAAAAGTTTTTGTATTTGTAGACCATGAGTCTGAATAATAGGTTTCAGCATCTTCTTGTCTATTTATTTGTATACAAAAGTCTTTACTTCCTCCATTAAGCATGAGATACTTCCCATTTTCAATTTGATGGTTAAGATGCATAGGAAGTAATCCATACTTTTGAGTCCAGAAATTTATGTCAGATATATTTCTCATATTATCAAGATACAATTTTTGATATTTATTCTTTCTGTTTTCGTGTGGAATAATATAATAAATTATTAAAACAGAGTTTAGTTTAATGTCAGGAAAACAAAACCTCTCAAGCGTGTGCCCACCGGAATTGAATGCCGGAATCCGACTTGAACGGATTACACGCCTGAGAGGCCTCCTATCTTTCAATTTCGTGGGCAATGGCAAAGATAAAAAAATTATTGCAATGATAAATTCCAAATTCGATCTAAAACCCATTTTTTATCCAAAAACAACAATTTTCCTTTAAAATTGGTCGATTTTCTCTTGTTTTTTTACGATATAAATTTACAACATTTTGATATTCAACAGAAAAACATGTAAAAACAGTGTTTTACTATGTTTTTACACGAAAGAGAGACCGCCCCGCTCTGCCCTTTACTTGCAATTACGACACTCCAAATGTCTGGGAAATGTGATTTTATGTTAATTAATGCATAGAAATTAACATATTAGTAGATGAGAGAAAAGTTCCCACCTGGCACGCATCTTTTGTATAGGAAATCCTACCTACAAATTAATTCGATTTAGGGGATAGAGAAGTAGCTGTATTTGGCCTGTTAACCAATCTCATTAATGTTTTTCTGCAAAGCAGATACTTGAATGCATCCGTGAAGTTTGTAGATTCTTTCAATAAACGATTTGTTGGAAGACTGTCTGTTTTCTTTTCCTTCACAATCTCCGATGTTCCATTACGACGTTGTTTAACCTTCGTCTTAGTATTCTCCATTTGCGTTTTAAGGTATGGACAAGTATTCCGGTCAATTAAAAGTTTAGGCAGATCTTTGTTTCTTCCGGTCATTAATTCCATCATGAAATTGTATTCGGCGTTGCTGCTGATATTTCCCTGGCCAATGGACATGAGCTGGACCGTCCAACCAGTACGTTTGCCTTCTGCGTCGATTTCGATGGCTTTTTTAAGTTGCGAAGCAACGTCTTGTTTTACTTTGCTATAGCTATTTGCTGCACGGTCATAATAAAGCTTCATGCGTTTATGACCATGAGGCTTAAAGTATTTTAGAAACTGATCTGCCAACTGGCGGATGTAGTCCGGTGGTAAGGTGTACAGCTCCTTCATTATCCGGATGGTATTCATTTTGGTTTGTGAGAGCAATAACCAAAGTGTATTACCGACATCAAGCCCGGCTTCAATAGCCATACGACTATCGAGGTACTTTAATTCCCTACAGTCAGTCTCGGATCCGAAGGGTAGGGTATCGATGTAGTCATAATTAATCCCATCATTATAGAAATGTTTTTCCGACAAAGCAGCGTAAAATCTTGCTGCGGCCGAAAGTTTCGGTATGATGGAAAGAATAGAAGCGTTAACGCCTTCCAAGCCTGCACTAAATTCGTCGTCAAACCATTCGTTTGAAAGTATATCAGCATTGACGAACGAACTAGCAATCCAAAAGAATGACGTTTGTTTGCGAAGCTTCTTCCAACGATCTTCCCAACGCTTCATGTTTCGTTCAGCCAATAATGTTTCTTTTTTGTTTCCGGAGTTCAAAGCAGAAACATATTCTTTCTTGACTTCATTAAAAATAAATCCGCAATTTAGTAAATCGAGGATCTTTTGCTTGTCGTTCTGTTTAGCCAGGTTAAAGATCCATGATGATTCCCCGATATTATTTGGATCAGGCATATCAGTTGTAAATGATATGCTCCTGTAGAACGGAGATTCCCCAAACTTTGCCTTATAGCCACGAACGGCTTTCATAATATTGGCAATTGATTTTTCAGAAAAGTATTTAACTTCATCGCCGAATAAACCGACATAAGAATTACCCGCTCCGATGGCCGGACGGTCCAAAGAAATAAATGTGAAGTTGAATCCGGTAAAAAAAACCATAGTATGTTTCCAAGATGTAACTTTGTTGTACATCTTTTTTTCCCATTCATCGGGTGGACGCTTGTTAATCACATAGTGGATATCTTCCTCCCATCCTTTGAGTCTTAGGCCCTCAAGCATTGACGGGATTATATTCTTGTGAAGGTTGGTATACGTGTCTGAAACGAAGCCGAACGGTGCTCCAGGACAGTCATAAACGGCTTCCTGGATGCGCTCTACCTGAATATCCACTGTTTTAGAGGTCCCCCGTCCGGCAATGAGCGCTAGTATGCGCGGCATCATTATGGCAAGCATTTGGGCGAGCCAATTCGAATAGCGCACTTCTATCGTTTCATTACTCAGCTTTGGTTTTCTTTTCCTGCTCATCAAACAATTCTATAAAGTCAATATCTTCAATTTCAGCTTCCATACGAAGGCGTGTTTTTTCGCTGTTAGGAATTTCCATATTATCAATTCGTGCGGCCAGTAAATCACGGTTGGCACGTTCCAGTTTAATATGTTTAGGCTCCAGCGTGTAAATCTTATTGGGTTTTTTGTAAAGTTCTTCAGGTACCTTTGGCGGCTCGGGAACATCGAGTTCTTTTGCTTTATACGCTTTCATTTTCAGGTCCCCGTACACTTCCATGTCCTTGGAATCTTTTGCAGTTAGTAATACAACCTGAGCAGCACTGTTGAATTCTTCGTAAAACAAGTTTCGTAACGCTTGTTTTTCGATTCCGTCATCCGCATAAAACAAATTAATGGCTTCATCGAACATAAGCCTGGCGCGACGGTAAGTTATGTTTAACGGCGGTTTTTGAATAAAGGAAATAGCATTTTCCTTGCCGTACTTCCTGCGAAGATTATTCAGCAAGTAAAGAGCATCCAGGTATTCCTGTGCTGTTTTCGATAACTCTTCTTTACTTCCTCCCTGGATGTAGTCTTGCAGTTCATTGAAATACGACTTTTTAAAATCCGCCATAGATTACTTCGTTTTTCATTTTTTCGAATTCAACCTGACGACGCAATTTATCGAGCCGTTGGGCCTGTGTAGCATTGTCTGCAGCATCTGTAACCATATCAATGCCGTCTTTTGCCTGGTAAAATAGCACACCACGATCATAATGATATTTAAGTACACTTTCAATCTGCATGAAATAGTACATGAATTCGTGTTTGTTTATGTTATAAAACATAGCCAATTTTTCAGGCGTATATCCGATAAAAGCAAGTTTTTCATATTCCTGCCAGTTAATTTTACTCATCCAGTCCGGTGCGTTTCTATCGTCCCAAGTTGCCTGCTTTATGATTTCTGAACTCATATAATTTTTCAGATTTGTAAAATAAATATTGTTCTATTTGTGCGTTTTCCCCAAAGTTTCCGGAACCTTCCGAAACGAATTTACCGATATCGGTTGCCATGCAGGAAATTTTCCGGTGCGTCCAGGCATAAGTTATTAACCAGTTTCGTTCGGCAACCATTTGTTCAAGAAGCCTATGCGTGGATACGCTTCTGTATTTTATCGATTCTCCGATCTCAATATCCACGTTCGCCAGCAGCCCTTTGTCCTGAAACCGGCATAAGGCGTTAATGATGCGCGAGTTTATGGAATAAGTTGCAATAAACAAGTTATTTATCCTTCCGGCGTTATTAATCACGTACGGAATAAATGTAAAAGCGCTCACGCTTTTGCGGGTTTCAATAAAAAAGAACTCATTTTCTTCCGGTAATCGTCCGATAAGGTCCTTCAGATTGTTTAAGCGAATTGTTTCGATACGCTCAAAGCGTGCTGAGAAATGTTTCGCGTAACGTTTTTTGTTTTCGATATCATCGAGCCGGAAATATTTGTTCATGAAAGCAATCGTTGCACTTCAGCCAGTTCGGCCTGTTTTTCTTTCAATCTGTTTTTTCGTTCATTCTCCAGGTGTGGTTTATCTTCTTTTTTCAATTCAGACTCAATTCTCCAGATGTTGTGATTAAGCGCAATTTCTTTTTTTACCAATTCGCGAACACTTAGTTGGCGAATACCTTCCATTTTTCGGTAATGAGCGAAAACGGGATGATTACCCAATACCCTTCCGTATTTTTTGTAGTGGTCAAGCTCTGCATATATCATCCGGTTTTCGTGATAATTACTCATCAGTTGGTTGGCGGTTTCGGCGCATTCTTCGAGCGATGCCACCGAGAAGAGTTTTTCATGAAGTTGCCGGTACTGGTAAAACGAAGAGAATTTATCGGTAACCAGCGCCTTTAATTCAATCGGGCAATTCGGAGCGTTCAAAAAAGGAAATTCGTCGCGGAAAGCGATTGTCTTTCGGTGCGAATCCTTTTTTGCCGTTTTTGGTTTAATGTTCAAGCCGGACAAGTTGCTTAACCTGGCGAAGATCTTCGATCTGAATTTCGCGGGGTTTGTTTTAACAAGCCGCACGAAAATCAGATCAGAACAATACTTTTCCAGCAACATCACGCCTTCAAAAACGTCGGCTCCTGAATTGATCCACGATTGAATTTCTTCTTTCATTCTTTTGCGTCGGCAATTTCATTGAAAAAATCCAGAACGGCATCCAGCGATTTAGCCGAAACGGCAAACCAACGCTTTCTTTGCAATTGCGCTTTCAGCACGTCGTGCGACGGCTTTTCGCTAACAACAGGAAGCGTGAAGCTGTCGTTTTGCCAATCTGTGAGAATTGGTTTGAATTGACTGAAAAAACGATTGAAATACACGCTTAAGAAATCTACTTCGTTAAAATCAACGCTCTGATTTTCTTCAATAAGCTGAACAATTTTGCTTCTTTCCAAAACAACCGGCGTTTTCGTGCGGAAGTCTGTAACAGGTAGGTTGCTGTCTTTCAGCACGCGGATTGTTTTGTCATTCAGGCTTACACGGGGTTGCGCTTTAAGCACTTCTAAATCTGCCATGGTGAATGGCGAAACGGAAATAATATTATCCAAAAGGATAATTTTTTCGGTTTCGTAGTCGGCAATCAGTTCAAGAAGCAAATCGAAAACTGATTTATCTTCGCTGGGGTATCTTACAACCAAAGCTTCAATGTCTTCATTGAAGTTTTCTACAAAGTTTTTACTTGCCACTTCTGCAAATTTTGAATTGTGTGCAACGAGCATAATAATAGGCAAATGTTTTTTATATTCAGAAATAAAACCACTTGCAAGCGTATCATTCAATTCAGGTGTTTCATTCACTTCAGGCGTTTCATTTATTTTCTGAATTACTTCCGGTTCAGAAATTTCCACGTTTTTAACTGTCTTTTTTGTTTCTTTTTTACTCATGAGAAAATAATTTTATAAAATTAAATTGCGTTACAAATTTGCAATTGCAAACCCGAAAATAAAAGGACATAAAAAAACCGCCACAATGGGCGGTTTTCAGGAATATGAAAATAACCTACACACCAGGATCAGCGGGAACTGTTAATTCAAGATATGTGTTTAAATCTGCGTTATCCGTGACCGGAATCAGATTCTTGGCAATGTGTCCCAAAGCCGGGCCAATCATTTGAGAAACAAGCTGAATGGTATGCTTTGAAGCTTCGGCATTGTCTTGCGTCGTATCTGACAGTACCAATGGGGAACACGGAGTTCCGGCAATCCGGCATTTACCGGTACCGCAAGCAACGGTTATCGCTCCCAATTCTTCGTTTACAATGTTTTCTACCAGTTCATCCATTTCCAGTTCGTTACCAGGACTTTCGAAATCCACGTGATGCAGGAAGCCTTTGCTTCCGTCGTCACCGCTTGTTTCATGGTACGGGTGAATGGATTTATTGGATGCGTAAACAGCAATAGGGGTTTTCCCTTCTTTCATCGCGAACGTAGTAACGTTCACACCTTTGTCGTCGCGCTCATAGCTCGCAACATCTTCCCAACGGAACAGGATCACGTAGAATTTCTTCGGTGTAGGTCTGCCTTGGTTAGGATTTTTTTTCGGTACAGAAACTAATGAATATGGCATAGTTATAAATTTTTAGAGTGAATAAAATAGGTTTATGAAACCGAAAGGGGTAAAACTCCTTCCGGTTATTCATTGTTTACGCACCGGGCTCAGCTTCAGGTGGCAAATAAGCAAAAATTGCTTCTTTCATCGCAAATCCGGTTCCTTTTCGGAATTCAATAAATACTTTCACATCGTAGTTCTGCACTTGCATGTAAACTTTTGCCTCGCGATGATCTCGACTCATCAGGTGTTTGAAATTCACTTTCGGTGTTAGGAAGAAAGCTTTGCTTCCTATCATCCCTTCCATTGGCACAAAATAGAAGTTGGTGAAATCCACACGGTTTTCGTTTTTGTCCTCGTTTTTCGTGTTTGGATATTTCGTCTGGTAAGCACGATTGTACATGCGGATCAGGTCTGGATCGGCATGTATAGCCATCCGTTTATTCCGATATTTGGGTGCAACTGCATCAACGGCCGATTCAACGGAAGCAACAATATTCTCAGCGGTCAGTGTAACACCATCAAGTAACCAGGTAACGCTTGCATCAGCTGCGGCTTTCAAGTCTTTCAGGATAGTCAAGTAACCGTCCATGCTATCAACAACAGCGGTTTCAGGGGCTGCAGTTCCGTCACCGGCTGGAACGAATTCCTTGAAGTCACCAATAGCCATGGCAGTTTCCAAATCTTCTGAAAGTTTAGGAAGAATCAAACCGTCAACAATGTATTTAACAATCGGCATTTTGTCCGGTGTTAAATTCTCATCATACAAATAACCGATGTATTGGTCAATGATATCGGCCGGCTTAATCGGCTGGTTAACTTTAAGAATGAAATTCTTGATTGTGATGGGTGAGAATTTTACTTTACCTGTCGGCGTCCAATATGGAACAAATTGTTGCAAAACAGAATCTATTTCGGCTTGCGACGCGCGCCATTCTGATTTATCGGTTACAACCGTGGTCATGTGGTCGGTACAAGTCAGATCGTTGGTGATCTTACGCAGGATCTCAAGTTTCTCAGAAGATACATACTTGCCAAATTCGGCCTGAAGTTCCGATGTGTCGATGGTTGTATCTGTTGAATACATGGCCGAAACATCGCCTTTGAAATAGGCATCAATCACGCGATTGTGCACTAAACTCATGTTGGGTTTGAATGCTGTTTTCACTCCTTGTCCTTGTAATTTTACGTGAACGGGGTTGTCTTTTTCTTCCTCTTTTGTAAGAATATCAATTTTTCCCTGCAAATCGGCTTTATCTTTCAAAGCGGCATCAAAATCCGCTTTTATTTTTGTCAACTGGTTTTTCAACTCAGTCATTTCGGTTGATTTCCCGTCTACGGGACCGTCTTTTTCCGCTTCCGCCAAATCTTGTTCGAATTTAGTGACGAATTTGTCACCATATTCGTCCCTCAATTTAGCCTTCATATCATCAGTGAGAAAGCTTTTACCTTCCTTGTTGACTGGAAGATGGCTCATTCCGAAGATCGAGAGTACAACTGCTAAAATTTGCTTGAACATACTGTTAAATTTTAATGGTTAGTGTAATTATTGATTAATAGCTTTTTACGCAATTCCTGCGCGCGTTTCAACGTGTAGTTTAAATCGCCAATAGCGTTGATTATTTTGTTATCCAGCGCGTCGGCGGCATAGAATGTTTTTCCGGAAAGAATTCCTTCGGTTTCGGTTTTCAGTCCCGGGATGTTTTCTTTGATGGTTTCCTGAAATTTAAGCGCGAGCGGATCCAGCATTTCAGTTTTTATCAAATCGTATTTTCCCTGCAAAGCGAGCTCTAACGGCTGATTTTTATGTTCGCTCAGGTTTGAATAAACCCGGTGTTCGGTTATTCCCAGATTCTCGTTGCGTTTCTGATAGTCTTTAAAAGACATCATCACACCTACAGAGCCGAATTCTGCCGAAATTTCATTAGCTGCGTGAATTTCGTCGCAATACGAAGCAACGAATAATGCTGCAGATGCACATAAATCGCACGAAGCAAGTACCGGCTTGTTATTGACTTGTGCCAGCCTGATAGCTTCAACCAACGGCGCAATGGCGTCAACCGAACCGCCGCCGGAATCGATATCAAGCACAATGCTTCCTATTTTTTTGTGCATAGCAGCTTCACGAACGGCCGCTGCAATTTCGGTAGTTCCGTAACTGCAAAGCGTGCCATACTTAAGCATGGTGCCTTCAATAGAATAAATGGCGGTTGAATTTTCGGGGATATCTTCCGGGATGGAAGATGTAAGTTGTGAAGCTTTACCCGTGGAAACGGAAAACGCAAGCGGTTTATTGTCCGATAAAATGGCGGTTTCACCTGCAAACTGGCGCGCCAAAATTTTGTCGATCAGCTCGCTTGTTTCAATGTCTAAGCGGTAATCAATAAACCATTTTCCCCGTAGAAGTGTGGTAATAAGATAATTCGATTTCATCGTAAACGCGTTTATTGTGCAAGTTTACGATGAAATCTGTTGTGCTAAAAGGACGTTAGTTTTTTGGTTTTCTCAGCGGATAGATGTTTAGATACCAGCGTTAGCGAAGCGATAACGCCTGCCGATTCTTCCGATAAAATAACCGGATTGTCCCGGGTTCCCATGATCCGGCTTTCATCGTTGGAATAATCCAACCGGATGATAAGCTGTTTGCCTACCAACCTGGTGATCTCATTGTCCATATCCGTGTTTTTTCCTTTCAGCACAACAGAAAGTTCCTGTTCGATCATTTCACCGGCAAGCAGTTCGTTTTCTTTCAGTTCGGCGGTTTGCATCGGTAAATTTATCCACGATGCCAATACCTGGATGTTTTTATTCCCAGGAATATCGGTGATCGTACATTCGTTGTAAGGGCAATAATAAAATTTGCAAATATGTGCCCTTCTGTCGTTGTTTGTTCTGTTCATAACAAAAGTGAGTTTTTAAACTCCGTTAAGTGATTGATTTTTCACATATTGGAGATAATTTTTTATTCAATAAATTATAGATGCTGAAATTTCGTCAGCGATGCTTTTTTTGAATCGCCACCGGTTACGGTAATCCAATTTTTTTATTCGATCGAACGTAAGCTTGTTATGTTTGATATTATAATAAGTCAGAATGGCTTCAATGATTTGTTTCTGCTTATAACCGTAATCGTAACCTATAGAAAAAAAATCTCGTATACGTCGGTCAAACTCCGAGTCAAGATATGTTTGTATCTGAGTTTGACGCCAGGCAGGAATATATAGAAAATTATTTTGAGTAATGTACTTTGTGTCTCGTTGGATGGGAAGATAAAGTTTTATCGGGTTTTTAATTTCAGCGCGTGCATAATTCAGTGGTTTATCGCTCAGTGTCCACATTGAATTTATGTAGCGGCCTATCGCATGACGATCAGTAAGCAAGATGGATCCATCTTCATAAAATTCAAATTCGTGACGCAAGAAATCTTGCAACACCGGATCTAAATCAATGATAATGTAAGGTTTATTTTCGCTCATTATTTAAAAAATTGAAAATGTATTAAAAATAATTTCAAAAGATAATTTTTTTCCCACTACACGCTACATTTGCATTAACATACTGAAAGATATGTATTTATGTTGTATTAAGCAAATTTTATAACAACTATTTGTAGTAACTTTGTAGTAACTTATTAAAACAGGTTACTACATATGCAAATTAAATGCTGATAAGCATTTGACACTTGTTTGTAGTAGGTAGCGACGTTTCTCGGAAGAAAAAATATTTATATACACAAAAAAAATATATAAGATAGTTAATATATTGATATATAAATAGTTATATATTTTCGTGTATGTCATGTACCCATATGCATCCATATCATATATGCATTAAAAATTAAACTTTATAAAATATCTGTACTGGGGATAGATCTTGTTCGGTATACGCTTTGATTGGTTTCTGAATCCTGCTGCAGTCATTGCTGAACCCATTTTGGTGGGGGTAATTTTCGCCGCGTCCGCTGAAATAATCTTTCGGTTCTTTCTCAAGTGATTAATAATATCACTGGCAGTGTACCAGCCGGCCTCCGGGTCGTCTTCGTCTTCGGGTTGGAGAATGTATAGGTTCACGTATTTGGCTTCGTCTGTCTGGACCTGGTATCGTTCGTTATACTCCTGGAGTTCCTGAATCTCTTCGTCACTGAATTCTGCATTATACTCAGTCTCTTCATACAGCAGTAACGCTTCGGCCCACATCTGATCTACTTTAACACGCTGAGAGTAGCGTTTATCGATCTTGTCAACCTCTATGGTCCCATATCTGCTTGTCCCGTGGTTTAGCGTCAGAAATCCGCCCATTTCAGCTGTTCTGTTGGCCGTGAACATGGTGGCCGCTATGCGGGGCCTCTCGATTGGGAATTCATCGTTGCGCCGTTGGACCAGAATTTTGGGTGACCGGGTGTGTTTTTTGAATTCTTCAATGCGTGCCGTACCTCGGTTTATTCCGACCATATCATCAAAACAAACAATTAAATAGCGTGTGAACAGATCTGACAAGGAAAACTTGCTGTCATTCTCGGGCTGAACATAGTAGGACTCCAATTCTTCCGGAAGAAAAAAGCGGGTTAAGAATGTTTTTCCTATGTGTTCCTGCATTCCGATGAATCCAAGCGAAACGCTATTGGGGATGTTGTCTTTCCATTGCGCCACGGTAGCCACCATCCATTTTCGTATGAGCGTGTTCATGCGTTCCTGGTAGTACTCCGGTTCTCTGTCAAACACGCGCGGCGTAATATGTTCACACAGCTTGTCGATGTGGCTTTCGCCTTTGTACGTGCCACGGATGGCGTTGAAATAGTCTAACACCGGGTTTTCCTGCTCAAACCAGTTAGGTTCACGGAGAATGATGCGGAGATCTGTTCTGGAAATTGTTTTTCCAATACCTTTCAGGTACAGATATAATGTGTCTGCAGTTGGCGGAAACTTGTACCGGTTTTTATCACGACTTTCGATGCTAAACTTGGACGGATCCAACACGGAGGTTCGTACGATAAACGCCTGGTTAATGGTGTCTACAATGTCTTGAATGCGATCGTCAATATACTCCAGTGTGTTTGACGCAATCTCAGGAAGTTTAATTTGGGTCATATTTTATTCAAAATAATGTTTTTATTACCACTCATAATTTTAAATTAAAAATAACAGCCCGCGCATCGCTGCGGAAGCTGTTTGTTTTAGTATAACTTTCAATTTCAATGCGCGTTTTCAAAAGTCAACTAATTTAAATTCGTATCGAGTCACAACAGGGTTATTTTCCCAAGTTCCCGGGCCGTTAATCCTATTAATTAACTCTTCAAAGGCACTTCTTGCGGTTAAATATGGTTGATTATCTCCAGGAGCATAAAATGCCTTCATCCATTTTAATTCATTGCCACACTTACCCTCTCTGACACCTTCTAAAATGCAATCTTCTTCAGATATCTCCTGTAAATGTTCCCTGCGTTTATCAGTGATTTTTATAAAATACCTGGCATAATCGGCTTTCATAAACAGTTTGTTGCTCCATTTCTCCTTGTCTGGCTGCAAGCTGGAGAACTTATATTTTATCACGTTGTCTGGTTCTATCCTGTAGGGTTCTTTTAGAAAAAGCACTTCGCCAACATTGTACAGATCATTCATCCGGCGTGTTACTATTTTCCTTCCGGAAGCAGTATCTTTAAAAAGCGGTTCTATAAAGCAAATTCCTCTCATTTTAATTAATCAATTCTTTTAAACATTAAATATCCGGTATAATAATTAGTTGAGAACTTTAGAACATGTTTTTGGCTATCGCCCATATAGTAAGTAATTTTAGTCTCAACAATATTATTTTGTTCCAACGTGTCTAATTCTTCACGAATAAAGTATAGCGTTCTTATCATCTCGTTAAAATCAACTGTATGATTATCGAATGATTTCAGCATCTTATCCAGTTGATAGTTTTTATTTGTGCCCAATGGATCCCAATTATTCACGAAAGACACGAAGAATTTCATTATTTGAAAAGGTTTTTCAAAGTGGGTAATTTTGAAAAATCGGGAACAACGTATTCACGTTCTTCTTGCTTCAGTTGCTCAACTTCTTTTTCCTTCATCTTAATTTCCACGTCCTTACGTTCTCGGGCGTATTCAGCAAAACTGGTGATGATGCGTTGCGTGTCGATGCTTCCGTAGAATGTTCCGTAGCGGCTTTCGAGAATGAAATCGAAAATGAGCTTAAGATCGGCAAGCGTAATCCATCTGTGGCGGGTGATGATGGTGTATGCCAACTGATCTGTTATAGCTGCCGGAATGCCTTTGTTTATGTTCAGAAAATCGTTCAGGAATAAGAGCCATCCGCGCATATAGGTTAATGCCAATGTTTGGGTTCCGTCTGCAGAAAAAGTTTCTGAAAGGAGCTGTAACGTTACCGGTGTTTTGGTAAATACGTCGGCAATACGGTGCACGTCTTCGTAGTTAACCATTAGTTGCTGCGGGCCTTGTTCTTTCATGAAATCGGTAAAGTTGACGTAATTTTGTCGGAGTTGTTTTTTTAATTCTTCCATCTGTGAATAAGTTTAGTTGTACGTGAAATCCATAAGCGGATAGTTGCTTTTCTAAACCTGCATCTATATTCCTCCCACGGAGCATAGTTTTAATAGCAGTTTTTATTGTATAACCTTTCTTCCTGGCCCGGTAACAGAGATTATAACGGCGTTTAACGGGGTAGGGTATCTTGGGCATATAAAGCTGTTTTAATAGCTGACACAATGCTGTTATAGTTGAAACCTTTCTTTAATCGGATGAAAATAAAACCTTTTTCAATGTTAATTTCTTTCACTGTTATTTCATCGTTCAACCGTTCAAGATCATCGGCATTTGAAGCCTTCAAAGGCTTGGTGGTGAATACCTGATAATTTCCTTTTGCGTTTGGTTTTTTACCGATAGCTGTGAAACTATTTTCATCTTTTATGAAAACGTGAGTTTCTTTGTATTGAATCTTCAAATTTGTCATAGCTTTAATTTTTCAATGTCCTCAAAAACGCCAATGTAAATTTCTTCTTCATGATCATGCATTAATTTCAGTATATCATCAATCGCCTCATTCCGGGCTTCTTTTTGGGCTAACTCGATTAACTCGTGAAGTTCAAATTCATTATCCCGCCATCTCATCAAATAATGTTCTGCTGATTTCATATGCTTTGTTTTAAACATTCGTAAATTCTATGTTAGCAGAAATGGCTACGAGACTGCCTCGCTTACTATTTCATCTCTTAATTTATGCATCCATTTGTAATAATGGTCAGGCAAATAAATCTGTTGCTTTCTTTCGTTAAAATCGACCATCACACCCCAGCCACATTCGCATAAAAAAGCAAAATGATAAAGGAATTTCGTAAATGGTCCCATCCATTCGCCAGTCATTGTTGATTGACAAACTTCCTTTTGATAGCTTTCATCATCCAACCATTTTCTAATTTCCATTTTAGCTATAGCCTCCCAAGACTTTAATTTTCTCGGTTCATCAACTTTATATTTTGTGTTATTTATGTCCATATAGTTTGCTTTTTTTACGCCCGCCACTTCTGCTAACAAAGTGTTGGCAATAGGCGGGCTGAATTAATACTATTTTACTTTTGTTCGTTTATTAAGCGTTTGTGCTTATGTCGGCTTTGGTGCGTATAATCCGCCCATCGCCAACACCCCGACCGTTAGCGGAAATGATTTTACCCACCCACATCTACAATAGTAGGTTTAATCGGTTCACCGCCAACCGAAGCGAATAGAGATAGTTTTTTCGTTGGTTTACCATCTTCAACCATCCAAGCAATTGAACCGCAACAAGGCGTTGAACCTGTCCAGTTTTTCAATTGAGTTTTACATACGTTGCATTCCACCCAAAAATCACTATCCGCTAACACATTATTTGCGTCAGTGGGGGTTTCGTTTTTCATATCTATTTGTATTGTTTTTTGTTCAGCTGTCATAATCCTTTCACAATTCACGTTTCAAAAGAACATCACAATAGGCATCAGCATTAATCTTTTGCGTTGTTATCTTTTGAATTTTAAACCCTGCTTCAAACAATTCATTTAGAGAATTATCAGACAAATAATCGCTTCTAAGTTCCACATACTCGCCAGGCATTGTTAAGCCTGAAATTTCTTTGCTTAGCCAATAACGCACCCAGGTGTGAGCGTTTGACTTCATAATGTTGAAGATGATTTGTTCTATATTCATAATTTTAATAATTAAGTCACGTTTTAAATTGTGATTTCAATTGCTTGTTTTAATAATTCGTCCATTTTATCTAGTTTTGTAAAAAGCACTGCACTTAATTGTTGCTTATTCGCATAATCCGTGAAACATGCTCATACATGAATATCCTTCTTTCGGCTCAAACATATCGGGGTTTTTTTTATTTGAAATATACCTGAATACGTCTGGGACCATTGGATATATTCCATTCTGGCAAGCGTATTTAGGAATGTAATCTGGTGGAAAAAAGGATCTTCCTATCTTGTTTTCAGCATCCAATAAACGCTGTTTCATCGATTCATCTTTCATTAATTCCCTAACTTCCGAATGCCGACACATAATACAAGGAAAACACCCTACACGTGAAAATCCTTTGTAGTACAATGGATTTGGCTTTTGTCCTGCGTCGAGAATGTAATCAATTACATCCTGAGAAGTCCATCTGAATATCGGTCGCAAAACCGAAGCATCATACTTACCGCAATACTCTTGCACTTCTTTTTTTCGATAACTTTCAAGCCTACCGGAAGCGTTCGGCTGAAAATAGGATTTGAAATACATGCACTGTTCGTCCATTATAGCTCTCGATGCGCTTTCCCCCGCCCTGATGCCTTGTATGATAATGCAGCTATCGCCAAGTGAGAGAACATAGTCAATCATCGGCTTCACTTTAAGCTCAGATGTACAAAACCTTGCTTTTGTTGACGGGAAACGTTTCTTGTATTCAGCGAGGCTGATAAAATCAAATTTACTTTTCAATGTGATTAATTCCACATTTAATTGCTCACATACGCTCTTTACATGCTCATACGTTATCGGATGCTCCCAGCCAGTGTCAGAAAAAACAGCGGTTATATTTTCCCACCCATATTTGTTAACGGCGTGTATCAAACAAGCCTGACTGTCTTTTCCTCCTGAATAACTTACTATTATTTTCACCTCTCCAAAGTTTTTTTTGTAATTTATATAGCTTTTTTTCATTTTACAAACCTCGGTAGAAATCCCCTTGTCAATTTTCCGGTGTTTACATCAACACGACCTCTGATTCCGTTTACATCATGTGCAAAGTTTAAATCATCGGCTTCGAGTAGCCTTTTGAGATCTAACTTACAATCGTTTAGATGAACGGCAGTAATATCCATCATCACCTCGGTTTTGTCAATATTCAATCCCATTTCGATTGCTCTTTCGGCAATTTTGCCGATAAGCACGTCTTCTTCTTTAGTTGAATTCCAATTAATCATAACTTTTAGTGTTTAATTTTTATTGAAAAAACAGCCGTGAACTTCACAGCGGACGGCTGCACGTTACTCAAAAATCACAGTTAATACCAGGATACCGATTATTATGCAGATCATTAAGGAAAATACTACCCCGGCATAGATTGTTACTTCAATCCAGTCATCACTAATCATATCGTATTCTTTTTTATGGTGAAATTGCTTTCAGTTTCTGCCTCATTGCCTGGTTTATCGTCCGAAAGCTGAAGAAGGATCGTACTGTTTATATTCCTGTACCTGGAATTAATAAGTAAATCGATTATATCGAGTGCTGTTTTTTCATTTTTCGATGACAATCTGTATAACTTTGTCAATCTACGTTTTTCTTCAACTGGAATCAAAACAATGCCATAGACACCTAATAAAAATTCCTTATAATCGTTCCATGATTCCACAAATTCCGTGCTGTCGAAAGGAAGTTGAACTTCATCGGCTTCGGGATCCGGCACAAATACGGCAAATTCCTCCACCAGTTTACTCAGTGTTTTCACGTTCTTTTGAAACGTTTTCTTTATTTTCGATACATCCGTGCTGTTACGTAAACCATTTATAACCGCAGCATCGGAATCAATCAATGTTTGTATCTGGTTTATCAGGTTGTCCCAATGTTGTTTCATACTTTTCAATAATTCTAGTTATTTCTCTGTCACGGACACTATACAATTCAGCTGCTTTATCAATCAGGTATCGGGTTTGTCGGAAGTTTCGGTTTACGCATTGCTGAATGTCGTAAATAGGATAATCACTCATGTAAGCGAAGAGAACAAAAGCTCTGCGGGCCGTCATCAACGGTTCCTTTTTGTTGAACGAGCGGATCTGTTCCTGTTCATCGGCAGTGAATAATCGATTAAAAAACTGATTGATCGGCATTCGCATAATTATGAGACTAATGGATATTCTTCTCTTCTTACCCGTTGTCGGCAGGTCCTTTCAGTTTCTACCCTGCAACGGCGCGCTCTCAAAAAATCATGTGTTTCCGTAATTTCACCATAAGTGAATAGGGCCAATAGAATTATAGCAATAGATTGCCGCGCAAAAGGTGAAAGCTTAAAGCTTATTTTATATTCCGTGCAGAAGTACCATGCAGATAATTCATTTGCTTTTGTGCAACCAGTTTTCAAAAATATATTTTTAACGTGTGTCTCTACGGTGCAATAAGCAATATGAAGTTTATTTGCAACGTCTTTTTTTGTTGCACCCCAGGCGATCAGTTTTGTGATCTGAATTTCACGTTTTGTTAGTTCTGCTTTTGCGTTCATGTCCCCAAATTTCAGTTATTCCGTACTTAGAAAATATCTTTTCAATTTTTGCAGCTTCTTCGAGATCCGGAATGAGTTTCCCGTTCAACCTCCTCCACCACGACGACCTACTTTCAGGATTATAGCCTAAAGCAGCCATAATTTCATCTTTAATTTTACTGGAATCTTCTCGCTTTACCTTAGCGTATCCCTTCCGAAATGAGTAAATCTTTGAATTTTTGTTTTTTGTCATGAAAAATCACTTAAAAAAGGTATTTTTTATGTTTCAAAATCTGTTACATTTGTACCGATATTTGAAACAAAAGCAAAGATATTGCAATGCAATATTATTACCAAACATAATTAACTATAAATGCAATATTTGCAATAATTTAGAATGAGTATAAATAATAAACTAACGGAAGATGTTCGTAAAAGATTGGTAATCTTTAGAAAATCTAAAAAAATCACTCAGGATGATATTGCCGCTGCTTTTGGAATCAATCAACCCGCATATTCTCAATATGAAAATGGGAAAAACAAGATGCTTTCTAAAGCAAAGCAAACTATTCTAAAAGATAGATTTGGGTTAAATATTGATTGGCTATTTACCGGTATAGGGGAGATGATTGTATGTGACAAACAGAAAAATAATGATTTTTCTGAGCATGACATAGAAGAGAAAGGGAAAAAAATAACTATTGATTATTCGGAATACATGGAGTTAAAAGGTCAAATCAAGGAACAAATGAAATTAATTTATTCTCAACAGAAAACAATTGAAGCAAATAGCCGAACAATAGACAATCTCACAAAAAAAAATGGCGATGCGGGGGCTGTATAAAGTGCCCATGCAAATCAGAAAAGATAGTGGTTTTATATCCGTGCAAAACGGATGAAGAATACAAAGAAATAAAGAATTATAAACAAAATATGTGCTAATAAAATTTTACAGAGAATTATAACTGGCTCTCAGAAACAATAAGGTGGAGTAGGAGCGTTTCCCGTTTTCCACCCACTAACAACGTAAATCGCTAATATGAAGCGTTTTACAAAATGTAAATTTCTGAAATAAATCTCTATAGTAATAAATAGAGATTTTTCACCAGTATAATTCTCTCAATGCGCGTAAAAAGGAAGGGAATTATATTATGGGGAGAAGAAAAAAAGAGATCACCTGGCCGCATGTGAATAACTGCAAAGGCAACATGAAAAAACAATGGTACGTTGAATTCGTGCTTACTCATCCGATTTCAGGAGAAAAAATTCAAAAAAGAATTTACGAAGGTTTCAATGAACTTACTACATACTACGAACGTATGGAACTGGCCGATAAGTATATTGATGAATGGACGAATAAAATTAAGTCGGGATGGCGGCCGTGGACAGAATTAAAACCTTTCAGCGATGAATTAGCGTATAAAAACAGCCAAACATTTTCTCCTGGGCTTTCTACCGAAAAATCATATATCAAACCACTAATAAGCGATTATCTACAATACAAAGCACCAGAAATAAACAAATCAAGCCTGGAGGATTACCGGTCTAAGTTACGTCAGTTTTGTTTTTATCTGGAATCAGAAAAGTGTGAAAACCGTGAGTTGTCATATTTTGACAACCCTTTCATGGTTAATTTTCTTAAAAAGTTACACGAAAAAGGGATGTCACGGAAAACCGTAAATAAATACCGTCAGGTATTGAGCGACCTATTTAAATTCATAAGAAAGAAAAAGAAAATCAATATTGATGACCCATTTCTTGATGATATCCCGCGATTGGGTAAAATAGTCGATATGTCACCATCTTCCATATCTGAGATCATTCGTGAAAAGTTTAGAAGAGAATGTGAAAAGAACGACCCACAATTGTGGCTAGCCATCAATTTTGTTTATTACACTGCAATTCGGCCACGTGCTGAACTCCGTTTTCTGAAAATAAAGCAAATAAACTTCAGCGCTCATTGTGTGACGGTAATAAATGAACTGGCCAAAAACAACCGGACAGAAACAATAGACATACCAGATCAGCTATACCATCTTCTTGTTAATACTTGGAATCTACATAAAATGGATTGTGAGTTGTATGTTTTCGGGAAAAACGGCCAACCAGGGCCGGAACCGTTAGGTAAAAATACAATGGGCCATCGATTTGTCCAGGTTCGTAAACGGATGGGACTTCCTACAGACATCAAACTTTACAGCTTCAAACATTCCGGTGCTCAGGAACTTTTGATCAATGGAGCAAATATTTATGAAATTAAAGATCATTTACGACACAGTTACCTGCAGACAACCGAGACATATTTACGAAAACGATTTGGCAACCGTAATGATTATCTGAAGAAAAATTTCCCGGGCATTTAAACAAAGACCTAACAGGCTAAAAATAACTGTTAGGTCTTTATGTTTGCAGACAACATTATTAAAAATATTTAATGCTACGTTGTTCCATCCATTCCTATTTTATAGATATCCAGCACTTCAACGGTACTAATTTCACGCAATTGAATTCGATTTTTATAAAATTCGTACGCCATACGGGCGTTAAGGATCGGAATTCCAACAGACTTGATATAATCAATTAATTCCGAAAGCTCATCCCGGCGAGTTTGCCCTGCCGGCAAATCATATTCTGCATAGTGTGGATGAATTGTAAAAATAAGCCATTCTCCACTTACAAGTGCTCCATCCACAAAATCCTTGCATTTCTGAATTGTTGAACCTGTTCCGCCGCTCCAGTTATCGAAGCTCCTGCGAACAAGTCTCAATGGATTGATAGGCGGTGTATTTGCCGGATCGGCATCGCTCGAATAAAAATCAGTATCGAAGTATTTTGCTACCCGTGCATCCACAGCAGCATTTAAATCTCCGTATGGAGCGATAAATGTGCGGCATTCGACTCCAATCTGGTTGATTGCAAAACGACTTTTTACTATCTCTGTCTCGGCGTCGGCTATGGCCAACTGAGTCAAATAAACATGGTTGTAGGTATGCCCGGCAATATCGTGCCCGTCATTTCTTAGCGAAATTATTTCGTTTGCGCTAAGAGAGCCCGCAACATCAATTCTATTTCCAATTATCGCAAAAGTCGACTTAACATTTTTAGCGTTGAGCATGTTTATAAACCAGTCATTTTTCACGCTGCCATCATCAGATATAAACGTCACGATTGGGTATCGTTTTTTTGTCGGTACTTCAAGCTTTTTAGACTCGAAAATCATATTTTGTGTTGCTTTTGCTGACAACGAATGTGTGTCTGATATGGCCGGGAAATTGAGAGGTTCATAAGTCGGTGTCGCAGCGTCGTGGAGACTGAAATAAATATTAGACGCCGGAGCCGCATACCCGTGCGAAACACGCATGAACAAATGTTCTGTAACCCTTACTATACCGGAGTACGGAATACTTGTAGCCGATAAAACTTGTTTAATAACCCCGTTCCTGTCAGCTAAAATTACCTTTGCATTCCCTGTTATTTCGAATCGCGCCTGGTAGTATCCTGGAGTAACATAGTACCATTTTTTTGAATAGTTCCAGTTTGTCGCATAGTTTACGGCCCCAGTTTCGCTAACGAATCCCTGCCCCCATATCTCTTTATTTGATAGTATCGAACCTGTCAGCTCAGCTATCCGGTTTGAAGGCTGTACATCCAAGCCAAGACCAAAATCCCTGGACAACTTTTCAGGCAAGTAATTATAGGAAGTATAATTTTGCGGCGCAATAGACAATGTGGAGTTGTCAACTCGTTCCCGTGAAATCTTAATATACCTTGCATTTTCCGGGACATTATAGGATAAATTCTGCCCGCCGCTTTCAGCTGCCGTTACAGCAACTAACAATTGTTTTGAACCGTTATAAATGCAGTGAACCGCATTACCTGATAATTTGGCATTAATGAGGTGTGTTCCTGGAGCAATCGGGTAGAATTTTTTCGAATGTACCCAGGTCGACGACGGGGTTATATTTCCGGCTACGTTTAAATGCCCGCTGAGCCAAACATTGCTGTCCGTAACAGGGGTGGACGTTAATTCCGATATAACATTGCCTCCCTGCGCTATTTTTATCATTGATAATCCGGACACAATCCTATTATTTGCATCCTCTATCGAGGCACTAACTGCGGGTGCTGGAGACGTGGTAATTCTCCAGACTCCTGCGTTCACGTCAGCAATATAATAGCCTGTCGGCGATGCCGCGTTTGGAACATATGCGATCCATCCCGCCTGGGGATTTGGATACTTTGTGTTAAGATATGCAGTAGTCGCTTCAGGCTGATATCCTTTTAAAAAATCATTAAAGGATTTCAATCCTGTATCGTAATTTCCAAGCCACCAGTTACCGTTATTTCCGACATAGGGCGTTTGACCGTCTTTTCCTAATGCGGTTTTTCCTGTATCAACACCATCAATCCACCAATTATTGTTAACACCTATATAAGGTGAGTTCCCCTTTTCTCCTTTTTCTCCTTTTATTGGCCCTTGATCAATATAGTTATCAATCTCTGTAGACCAAGAAAATACATGTCCATTAACTAAATAATTATATCCATATTTTCCAGGAAGTGGTAATTTATCAGTTGAAGTGAATGAATCTTTTATGGGCATCCCAGCAAGTATAGAGAGATCCTTAAGTTTCTCAAAATTCCTATTTAATGCACCACGAACCTCCGCACCGGTTCCGCTCTGTCCGTCCCAAGGTTGTATTTGTTCTAATTCTAAAGCCATATTTTTAAGTATTTAGTTATTTAATGATCTTACTTTGAAAAATTCACCCTCAAAAACGTCACCCATACCATTGGAGTCAATTGTTTTTTCAAACTGATAAGCGATATAATATTCTCCGTGAATAAGAAAAATGTTGGTGATATCTAATTTTTTCATGGGTCTAAAAAAACGGAATCTATATTTCTTCGTCGTATCAATATCCGGTTCCTTCAGGTATATTTCATCATTCAGGTATTGTAACGACAAAGGATTCAACCCTTCGGGCACTGTCGCCAGCAACGTATGATAGTTATCACCTTCGGGATGAACACCCGATATCGACCGTGTAAACGGTTCGGGCATTCCGTCAAAGGTTTGCGATATTGAAAGCCCGCGCAATACAGTTTGTTTATTCCCTGCATACAAAGCGATCTGCATGACGTTTGATGTGGTTGTTTCTTTCGAAACCAGCGAAGGATCCTGAACAGCTTGTTCAACAGTAAACTCTACTTTATTATCGTTCAAGAAAACTTCATTGTAAATTGTATTTCTCACTACGGGAACCATTACATAAATGTAACTGTCCATATTATTGCTCGTCCGGGTGCGGATATAAAATTTCTTCAACTGCATTTCGGCAGGAATAATATCAAGGAACTCATCTATATCACGGTTTACACTTCTGTTTATGAGTGCTGGATAATCATTCACTATGAGTGGATTTCCATCTTTTTTTATGAATAAAAGGTGAAAGCTTATCGCTTCGGAATCGGCATAGTAAAACTTAGAATCTACCCCAGTACTTTTTATGGCCGTTAAAATATTTTGTAGTGAGGCCCCGCTTACACCTACAGAACTGAATGACGTGCGAACGATATCATTTATTTTAGCATACTTGTATAAATCCGTATCCGGCAAATTATAATCGATATTTCTCTCCCTGTTCATCACGGGGTCCATGGTTTCTGGTTCGCCCGTAAAGTCGTCTAAAACTTCCAGTTCAGTGATAATAGGATTTTCATAATTCGTATGATTGTAAACTACATTTACAACTCGGGTAACATCGTTAAAAATAAATCGGCAGTTTTGCCATATCTGAATTTGCTCAATAAAATACCTCACCGTCCAGTCAGGAAGCATATCGGCAAATTTCAACGAAGTGGAATTATTAACGATATAGCAATATTTATAAACCGGATGATTCGCAATATCATTGACGCCTAAAGTAAAGCCAAGCGCTTCGATAACCTTTTTAATGATGGCAGATAAATACGGTTGTGGTCGATAATCTTCCATAGCAAGAGTTAGATTGCCTATTCCGAACATCCCCGATGTATTCACCGGATTTCCATCTAATCCATACGTCAATTTTAAATTTGTTCCATCCAACATATACGTGTATCGGTTAATAAGATCACCGTAAGACAATTCAAAAAAGAACGGGATTGTCAGTTCGGCATCATAAGCCATCAGTAGTTGAAAATCAACTTCCGGATAAGTTTTGTCTAAATTGGCAACGATGTTCTGTTTATCAATAGCCGCTGTTCCCAGGTTTAACTCTCTCAGTTTGCGTTTTTCATCGATAGCATGTGAAAATATACTGTTTTTAAAAAGTAATTGCAGTTTTACCGATTCATCCGAGAACTCCAGAATAACGCATCTACCGTATTTTACCGACACATCAATGTGCAACCTGCACGGAAGGCTTAAAGCAACATCCATAGTTGAATTAGCACGCTGAAGATAGCCGAATATATATGCGTTTGATGGCTCCAATAACGAGACATCCACATCAAGCGATGTTTCGCCGATGGGATTTACAAACGGGTTTCCCTCAATAACTTCAGTTGTGAAATTTTCGGGAAGTGTCACTTGCTCGTCATTTACCCAAAGTTCAGTCATAAATTAAAATCCTTGATGTCAAAACTCACGCTTAATCCGTTCCAGCCACCAAACTCCTGAAATTCGAATTCAGTATGGAAAGCTTTTGCCAATTCAGTATCTTCGTTACAGAAATCTCTACCCATCAGCCTGTTCATCAAACGCATTTTTAATAGTGAAGTAAGTCGCTGCATTGCGTTATAATGATCCAGCTCCTGTTCATCCGTGAATTGTCCGGGATCAATTTTCTCGATCACATAAAACAACATTTTGTTGTCCTCGCTGTAATTGTCGCTATCCATGATCACTGAATTGATTGATGGCATTTTAAATGCCAGAGAAACACCAGGCTTATCACCCAGTTTTTTCACTAAGTGCTTTTCGGTAGGCGATACAATTACCCTTTGGATACTGAATCGTTTCGAGTCTGCAGATAATTCGGCATTCACTTCTGTAGCCACTTCACTGAAAAGAATTTTAAGAGATTTAATTTCTATCATTTTTCTTAAGCCGGTCGACGGCGTTTTTATCGTGCAACAGTTTCAATAATATTGGAAACAACATAGTGTCATCCGTTTTATCAGCATTTCCAAAAGTTCCCGTATCTGCCAATGTGAATACAATACTCATTAGCCCGATGTTAGTAACAGGCTTTGTGTCTTCGTCTATAGCAGATCGCTCAAACAGTGATTCAAATGAAACGGTATTACCGTCCATAATAAACTCACCCCCTTCAATCAAGTATCGATTAAAGTTCGCAAACCAGACGTAAATGCCCCATTTCAGGTATTCAGGTACTTTTTTCATGTTTTCAGCGTAGTGTTGCACCTGGTGTTTATTAAATTTCTCCCGGTAATTGCCGTCAAACCCCGGATTGCACCATCCTTTTGTCGGCTTACGGTACAGAACGCCGCAAAGAGCGTCGAGATAAAAGTTTTCGCGTTCTGTGGTGTACTTGTTCATTAGATCAACGGCAAGCCTGTATTCGCCAAATGTAAGATCATTACCGTGTGGTTGCGGGCCTTTGTATCCATCAATATCCGGAATCAGATTTTCTGTTGTCTCAAATGCAAATTGATAATTTCCGTCAACATCCCTGACGAAGATCCATTCCAATTTTTCTGCAACTTCGGTAACCAACTTAAAATATTGAGTCCTTTTATCGAGTGTGAAGAACTGCTTTTCACCCAGTAACCGGTCGGCAAATTTCTTAAGCACATCGTTAATGGTAATCTTATCTGGCTCCGAATTGTAAACCAACTTTAACAGGTATTCGAAATCGTTTTGTTTAATTTCTTCCCAGTACTCAGGTATGTTTATGAATTTACCCACTTATCAGCGTTTGAATCGTTTATACATAATAAATCCAACAGTTAACAGCAAACAGCCAATAACCAACATAATCCAAAACGTTTCAAAGCCTTGTACGGGACGTGTGTCAGTTATGGATTTATCGGTAACGGATCGTTCAATTACCGAATCTTTATTGCTTACCGTAATCGTCTCCAATCCATTTACGGAAACAACAGATCCCTGTCCTCGATAAGTCCGTCCAGTCCCGGTTTGCGACGATATACTTTCTCTGACAATCGTTCGTACTCGTCCAATGCTGTCGAGATGAATTGTTTCGC
>ENA-UOOI01000750-UOOI01000750.1-fermentation-metagenome-genome-assembly--contig:-NODE-750-length-39365-cov-4.003994_pt1 | contig 39365 bp, 27 predicted proteins | sample MGYA00245779_ERZ724027 | MGnify/ENA primary metagenome ERZ724027 (study PRJEB28704, sample SAMN03018318) | fermentation metagenome | biome: anthropogenic terrestrial biome; feature: soil; material...
GCTTTCTCATGTTTGTTCGGGTCCCAAAGTCATGCTTTTTCATGCGAGCATGAAACGCAGGACCTTTTGACCCTGGTATCATATCACATAGTTGTCTCCGGACTGCATCTGCCAGTCCATCAGATCTTCTAACGTATACTTATCAACAATACCCTTAATTGCCTGATCTAATTTTTCCCAGAACAGCAATGTAGCACAATTCTCCGATCTAGGGCATTGATTCTCATCATCTTCCAGGCATTCCACCGGTGCAAGGCTTCCTTCGGTAAGTCTCAAGATAGAACCACAGGTATAATCCTTCGGGGACATGGCAAGACGGTACCCGCCTTGAGGTCCCCGGATACTTTTCAGATATCCCGCGCGGACTAGTATAGATACAATCTGTTCCAGATATTTGATGGAAATCTCCTGTCTGGATGCAATATCCTTAATGCGCACAGGTTCCCCGTTATCATGAAGCGCCAGATCAAGCATCATTCGAAGTGCATATCTGCCTTTTGTAGAAATTTTCATAAAGCAAATCACCTCCTTTATCCAAGATAAAGAGCCAAAAAGGTCTCATATCCGATAACGCAAGATATATACCTTTTGGCTCCCCTGATATTTACTGTACTGCTTTAAAGGCCTCATCGAGATCTTGGATAATATCATCAATATTTTCGGTACCAATTGACAGACGAATCGTATTCGGTTTGATTCCCTGCTCCAAAAGCTCAGTTTCATTCAACTGGGCGTGTGTCGTCGAGGCAGGGTGAATGACAAGAGATTTCACATCAGCTACATTTGCCAACAATGAAAACAGCTCAAGATTGTCAATAAAATCTTTTGCTTTTTGTGCATCACCTTTAATCTCAAAAGTAAAGATAGAGCCTCCGCCATTTGGGAAATACTTTTGATACAGGTCCTGCTGCTCAGGATCCGTGCTCACCGCCGGATGATGAACTTTCTCAACTTGCGGATGATTGTTCAGATATTCAACCACTTTCCGTGCATTTGATACGTGTCGCTCTACACGAAGAGAAAGTGTCTCAAGTCCCTGAAGGAAGAGGAATGAATGAAATGGTGACAGTGTCGCTCCGGTATCTCGAAGCAAGATTGCACGAATCTTCGTGACGAATGCCGCGGAACCCGCCGCTTCGGTAAAGCTTACTCCGTGATAGCTGGGATTAGGGTCTACTATTGACGGAAACTTGCCGGATGCTTTCCAGTCGAAGGTCCCGCCATCAACGATCACACCGCCAAGGGAGGTTCCATGTCCACCGATAAACTTCGTAGCTGAGTGAACAACGATGTCTGCCCCGTATTCGATCGGACGAACGAGGTATGGAGTGGCGAATGTATTGTCAACCACAAGGGGAATCTTATGGGTATGAGCAATCCTTGCAATTTTCTCAATATCTACCACCTCTGAATTCGGGTTTCCAAGTGTCTCAATAAAAATAGCTTTTGTGTTTTCCAGGATAGCATCTTCTATTTCTTTTTCATTGAAAATATCAACAAAAGTGGTCTTTACACCAAAATCCGGAAAAGTGTGTTCCAGAAAATTATAAGTTCCTCCGTAGATATTACCGGCAGATACAATATGATCCCCTTCATGAGCAAGGTTTTGGAATGTATAAGTAATAGCCGCTGCACCGGAGGCAACTGCAAGTGCCGCAACGCCGCCCTCAAGTGCTGCCATTCTCTGTTCAAATACATCCTCTGTCGGATTCGTCAGTCTTCCGTAGATATTTCCGGAATCACTCAGACCAAAACGTGCCGCCGCATGATCGCAGTTGTCAAATACGTAAGAAGAGGTCGCATAAATTGGCACCGCTCTGGCACCCGTTACAGGATCTGCATTTTCCTGACCCACATGAAGCTGTAAAGTCTCGAATTTTAATTTTCTGTCTTTTCTCTCGATTTTTTTGCTCATAGACATTCTCCCTTGTTAGTTATTTATCGTAAACTGATAGTCTCTCATTCATAAGACATGTCAATTACCATACGTTCAAACGATTCAGTTCTCAAAGAGTGGCGTAGAATAATAGCGGTCTCCGCTATCCGGAAGAATCACAACGATATTCTTTCCTTCATTTTCAGGCCGTTTTGCAAGTTGGATTCCAGCTTTTAATGCCGCTCCGGAAGATATTCCGACCAGTATTCCCTCTGCATGGGCAAACTCTTTTGAAGTCTCGAATGCCTCTTCATTCTCAATTGTAATGATCTCATCACAAATCTTTGTGTTAAGTACTTTTGGAACAAATCCTGCCCCGATTCCCTGTATCTTATGTGGACCGCTTTCTCCTTTTGTAAGAACCGGAGAGGATGCAGGCTCAACACCTACAATCTGGATCTCTGGCTTTCTTATCTTTAAAAACTCTCCGGCACCTGTGAGTGTTCCGCCGGTACCAATCCCGGCTACCAGAAAGTCAACGGCTCCGTCACTGTCATTCCAGATCTCAGGACCGGTCGTCTCCCTGTGAGCCTTCGGATTCGCCGGGTTGTCAAACTGACCGGGAATATAGCTGTCTGCAACTTCATTTGCAAGCTCTTTTGCTTTTGCTATGGCACCTTTCATTCCCTTTGTCCCGTCAGTGAGCACAATTTCAGCACCGTAAGCTTTTAATATATTTCTTCTTTCAACACTCATAGTCTCAGGCATCGTCAAAATCAGTTTATAACCTTTTGCAGCAGCAATTGATGCCAGCCCGATTCCCGTATTCCCAGAAGTAGGTTCAATAATTGTATAACCCGGTTTCAGTTTCCCGTTCTTTTGGGCCTCTTCAATCATGCTTTTCGCAATACGATCTTTTACAGAACCAGCCGGATTCAGATACTCCAGTTTTACAAGCAGCTTCGCTTTCAGATCAAGTTTTTTTCCAAAGTTCTCCGCATACATAAGGGGAGTTTTCCCTATTAGTTCCACAGCATTATTATAAATTTTACCAGACATACTCTTACCTTCTTTCCTATCACTTAAAAATAAGTTCCTTTTGAATGGTACATAGATTGCTTTGCCAGACAAACATCCAATGGATGTTTTGTATCATATATGTCATATAGGAATTATATGCTATAACTTGGGAATTGTCAAATACTTTTAGATTGAATTTTTCAATTCTTCTGTTTTTTCTTTGATATCCAAGGCTTCTTCATCTTCCAGTTTCTCAGGTTTTTTGAAGCGAACAGCCTTTTCCAGGGAAGAAATCCGACTCTTGATCTCTTTCTTTTTATCTTTGTCAATTGTCTTTTTGTTATCAGAGAGGAATGTTCTTGCCTCCATAATTTCTTTCTGAGCCTCACCTAAGACATCCATCTGTTCCATCTTATGGGTATCTTCACTTTCATAGGCATCTGCATCGTGGATTGCTCTCTCGATATCGTGATCCGACAGGTTAGAACTTGAAGTGATCGTGATACTCTGTTCTTTTCCGGTTCCCAGATCCTTTGCAGATACATTCACGATCCCATTCGCATCGATATCAAAAGTAACTTCAATTTGAGGCACACCTGCAGGTGCGCGTTTAATTCCGTTTAGTTTAAAATTGCCGAGAAGTGTATTGTCTTTCGCAAACTTACGCTCTCCTTGCAGCACTTTGATCTCCACAGAAGTCTGAAAGTTGGCTGCCGTGGAAAAGACCTGACTGTGGCGGTTTGGAATTGTTGTATTTCGGTCGATAATTTTCGTCGCAACACCGCCCATCGTTTCGATAGAAAGAGAAAGCGGCGTGACATCCATAAGAACGAGATCTGTGGCCTTGCCGATATCAATTTCGCCGCTTAATTTTGCCCCTTGAATTGCCGCTCCCATTGCCACACATTCATCGGGGTTCAGATTTTTGGAGGGCGTTTTTCCCGTTATCTTTGACACCATTTCCGCAACTGCAGGAATTCTGGTAGATCCTCCCACCAAAAGCACCATTCCAAGCTCGGATGCACTGATCCCCGCATCCGATAATACTTTTTGAACCGGTTCTTTTGTCCGTTCAATCAGATCGCCGGTCAGAGACTCGAATCTGGAACGTGTAATTTCCATCTCAAGATGTTTTGGATCGCCCTTCACAGTTGTGATAAATGGCAGATTAATGGTCGCTGTACTCTGGACAGAGAGATTTTTCTTCGCCTCCTCACATGCCTCACGGACACGCTGCATGGCGGTGCTATCCTTCGTCAGGTTTACCTTTTCCGTCTTCTTATATTGCTCTACAATATAGTCTGTCAGTCTAGTATCGAAATCATCACCGCCGAGATGATTGTCACCTGCAGTTGCCAGAACCTCGATCAGATTATCTCCAATCTCGATCAGAGAAACATCAAAGGTACCACCGCCCAGATCATAAACCATAATCTTTTGTGCCTGTCCGTGATCAAGACCATACGCGAGTGCCGCAGCTGTAGGTTCATTGATGATTCGCAAAACATTAAGGCCCGCGATCTTTCCGGCATCTTTCGTCGCCTGACGCTGTGCGTCATTGAAATATGCCGGAACCGTGATGACTGCTTCACTGACACCCTCACCCAGATAGTTCTCGGCATCTTTCTTGAGCTTTCGCAGAATAAATGCAGAGATCTCCTGAGGAGTATAATTCTTACCGTCAATTTTAACCCGGTAATTTGTACCCATTTCCCTCTTAATTGAAGAAATCGTCCGGTCAACATTTGTCGCTGCCTGACGTCGCGCCACAGATCCGACGAGACGTTCTCTATTTTTAGTAAATGCAACAACTGAGGGGGTGATTCGTTCTCCTTCAGCATTTGGCACAATTACAGACTCTCCGCCCTCCATGACCGCCAGACAACTGTTTGTAGTTCCCAAATCAATTCCTATTACTTTACCCATTACTATTTATAATTCCTCCTGTATTCTATCAGTGCTGATATTTCTTCTTTTGTCGGCATTACGCGAAGTGCACCTTTTTTTGTCGTGATAAGAGAAGCCGCTGCATTTGCAAATGTGAGCATCTCTGTCAAATTCTCCCTTGTCAGATGATCCAATCCGTGTTCCAATACATATGCCAGAATACATCCGCCGAATGTATCTCCGGCCCCTGTCGTCTCAATGGTCTTTTTCTGTAAAAAAGGCAATACTTCTACCATTGTTTCACCACAATACGCTCTGCTGCCTTCCTTTCCCATGGATACAAGAATCAGTTTGATGTCGAATCTGTCACGGATCCAGTTTACTCCGGCAGTGAAATCATCCTCTCCCGTCAGCCACTGAATCTCGTTGTCAGAAATTTTAAGAATGTGACAATGAGCCAATCCGTAAAGGATCTGCTCTTTTGCGTCATCAAGCGTCTCCCACAGCGGTGGACGTAAATTGGGATCAAAGGAAAGGATCGCTTTTGAGTCCTCAGCAATCCGAATGGCCTTTTTTGTGGCTTTTCGCACACCCTCATGCGTCATAGAAAGACTTCCATAGTGGAAGATTCTGCTGTCGCTGATTCGATTCTTTGGAACTTCATCTTCAGTCAGCATCATGTCCGCACCCGGATTACGGTAGAATGAAAAATCCCGGTCTCCATCGGGATCGGTATGCACTAAAGCCAGAGTCGTATGGATCTTCTCGTCCCGATACAGATAGCCGGCATCAATATTTAATTCATCCAAAGAGCTCTTAAGCTGATTTCCAAAAAAATCATCTCCAACTTTCCCTATAAATGATGTTTTATATCCCAGTTTTGCCAGCATGGCAAGAACATTGCACGGCGCTCCGCCCGGATTTGCCTCAAACATACAATTTCCCTGTTCACTTTTTCCGTTCTCTGTGAAGTCAATCAATAATTCACCTAGAGATGTAACGTCATAACTCTTCATAACTATCCTCCATGTTTACTTTGTGTCAAGTGTAGCATCTCTAGTCATGTTTATCAATCTTTTTGAACTCAAAATTTTTTCTGTATTCTGTCGGCGAGACACCGCAGATACTCTTAAATGTCTTTAAAAAATGTTTATCGTTCTCATATCCTACTTGATAGCCAATATCCAGTACCTTTTCCTCCGTCGTCTCAAGCAGGTGCTTTGCCTCGTTGATACGCAGATTTTTGAGATAATTCACAAAATTTATGCCCGTATATTCTTTAAATGTAATTGAAAACAAAGAGTAATTCATAGAAACATAGTTAGATACCATAGCCATGTTCAGATTTTCCCGGAAATGTGTCTTCATATAATCCGTGGCTTCTAAAATCTTTCCCCGGTTCTGGTCAGCACCACGCTGCTCCAAAAGACAACGTTTCAGTTGTTCCATCCATATAGTAAAATCTGTAAGATATTCTGACGCATCTTTATAGTAAAATGGCGATCTGCGTTCAAACAGATTCTGCTGTTGACCTGTCAGAATATTTTTATAAGCTTTTTCAAGTTCATTTTCTATCTCATAGACCAGATCTATAATATCTTTTTCCCTGATCTTCCCATGTTCCGCCTGAAAGAATAAATTTTCTATATTTGCCACAGCCTTATCCATCCTCTCTGTGGGAAACTGCTGAACAAACTGACTTGCCAGGCCATCTTTTGTTTTTTCGCCTTGATCATAATCCGTCTCCTCTGACCATACATGGGAGGAAAGATGGTAAAGAAATGCATGTCTTCTGGCTGCGAAAGCCTCTGATACAGCTGATATGCATCCTTCAAGTCCTGTGAATGGCTGGCTTATCCCCACAAAGGAGTTATGAAAATCCAGCGATTTTATCCTGTCCACGGGCAAAATAGATAAATATTGCCCACCTGTTTCAAAACATACTGGTTCTGTGGGTTCTATGAGCTCTTTCATACTTCCCGCAAAGAACAGCGCAGTTAACCTTTGATCTGCAAATACCTTGTCAAACTGACTCTTCAGTGCCTGATTATTGCGCCCATCGGGATTCTGAATATAGTTTTTCAGCTGGCTGATAAAACCTGATACTTCTACCTTTCTCTGCTCTTTTTCATCCGTAATCAATCTGTCCATATCCTTAAGAACCCGCTCAAGCTGATCCCTCTTGATCGGTTTTAAAAGATAATCTTTGACATTGTGTTTCATCATCTCCACCGCGTAATTAAAGTCATCATAACCGCTGATTACCACGATGAGAGGAGGATGTTTTAGTTCATCTGTCTCCTTCACAAGTTCTATTCCATCCATCTTCGGCATCCGAATATCCGTGAACATAAGGTCAATATCACGTCTATTCAGAATCTCAAAAGCCTCCTGACCATTTTTACACTCTATAATCTCATCTATCTCAACACTGCTGCGGTCCGCCATAACTGCAATTCCATGGCGAATCATCTTCTCATCTTCTACAATCAGTAAAGTCTTCATATATGCCCTCATTTCTCCAATCAGTTTTCAGCCACCGTTTATTGCGTGCTTTTCAGACTCCCGTCAGAGTGCACATTCGTCAGTGGCAGCAAAAGCGTGACTTTTGTAAACAGTCCTTCTTTTGAGGCAAGTTTCAGTCCATATTCTTTTCCAAATCTCATGTGAATTCTGTCCTGGACATTTTTAAGTCCTATTCCGTTTCCCGATCCTCCATGTACCTGTACTTCTCCGCTGATCTTTTTTCTCAGCAGTTCTACCTGATCTTTAGTCATTCCTTTCCCGGAGTCTGTGATCTCTATTTCATAGTCATCACCCTTTAAAAAGGCCTTGATATATACAGTTGAGTCCTCCTGTATCTCCTCGATCCCATGAATAATTGCATTTTCCACGATTGGCTGCAGGGACATCTTGGGAACCTGCTGTTCATAGATGATATCTGGTACATTAATCGACAAAATAATCGTAAAATCATACCTCAGATTCATAAGCTGGATATAATTTTTAATGTAATCCAGTTCCTGCATGATGGTAACATCACTGGAAACCCATTTCATAGAATAACGAAGCAAGCCGCCCAAAGCAGTGACGGCATCAGAAATCTCATATTCTTCATCGATCTCCGCCATCATCTTCACGGATTCCAGTACATTGTAGATAAAGTGTGTATTGATCTGGTTTTGGAGAGCTTTAATCTCGGTATTCTTAATCAGAACTTCACGGTCCACATTCTCTTTCATGAGTGTCTGTATTCGATCCAGCATCTTATTAATCTGAACTCCAAGTTCTCCCATCTCATCCTGACCTAAATCACAAACACGGACATCCATATTCCCATCCTGCACTTTACGCACAACAGAAAGTGTACTGTAAAACTTACTAAGAAGACCCTTGATGACCAGGTTAACTACCATGGCAAGCATGAAAAAAATCAGAAACAGAATTGTAATCAGTAAATTCCTCTGCAGCGATATATCATTCATAGCTGTCTCAATACTCGTCAGCTGAATGTAGGTTCCCTGGAGCTCCTTAATCGGCTGACTTAGAAGTATCACCTTTCTCCCGTCAATTTCCGTCTGGAAGGCATGAATTCCTTTTTTTCTCTTTGGGGCTGCATTCAGAATCTCTTTTTGATACTTCTGCCAGGGATTTTCCTTTGAATCGAAAGTATAGATGCCCCCCTCATCGCTTTGAAAACATCCCCAATTCTTTATATCCGAAGAGTACAGCCCGGGGAACACCTCATCCATCTCTACTGCCACTTCAACAACTCCCAGAACTTCTCCATAATCATCTGTAATATTGCTTACCAGAGCCATCAGATGATCTGATCTGATTCCGGATGAATCCCCCTCGATCATATCCGGATAGTCAAACTGCCATTCCCGGGAATGATAATTCCCGCTCCAGGACAGTTCTTTCATACGGTCCCCATGATAAAGAATCGGCATCATCTCCGGAAATGAATTATTATCCGCATAGACCCGAATCTGGTACAAATAGGGATTACTGTTTACCTGGCGCTCCAGCATAGCAATATTATTTCTGTAAAATCTCAGGTACTCATCCACAGAAATATCTTCATGATCCTTTAATCTTCTTAAAAACCCCTTTAATTCTTGATTATTAAGAAAGGACTGCGCAGACATGTTACTAAATTCTACAATTTTTTTCAGCTGATTGTAATCCTCTGACACCTGATTGGTCGTCTTGGTACGGACTTCACGCACTGTATTGTTTTTGTAGTTGCTATAAAAGCCAACTGAGAAAAGCAATATAGGAATGATGACAATCAACATAATCGTGCTCGTGATCTTCTGATTTAGCTTTAACTTTTCAAACCATAATTTCATCTTTTACTCCATGCCGAACAGCTCTTTGTTTTTCTGAAATCTCTCATTCGCCTCTTGTACAAACGTTTCGTATCCGTTAGCTTCTCTCTTTTCTTTATAATCAGCAAGTATCCGGTCAAATTCCTCATCATTTTCTGCAAGAAGAAGTCGTGGAAGTGTATCTCCCCATAATTTCTGTTGATTTTTGTATATGACTGCAGCTTTGATATTTTCATCAAAATTCATATCATACTGCGCCGTATACGTGGCATATGGATATGTCCATCTTTTCATGGCAGAGATGGGATCGTCTTCTTCGTAACTCCACTTCAGCTGCATGACATTGTCCTGCAGCATCCAGAATGTATTATCAGCCCCATACTTTGCATCATATGCCTTGCGGTCCGTCTCCAGAAGCTTCTTAACCTCCGGATTGATCACAGGCCTATTATCTTTCATCTGATACATCGATCCCTCAACACCCAGATATGTCATCTTCTGTCCTTCTTCGCTGATCAGATACTTTATCAGCTCAAGTGCCTTCTTTGGGTCCTTACAGTTTTTTGTAATATACGTGACTGTCCACCCATGCACTCCTGGAACCGGGAGGACGGGGTCATCACCTTTTGAGTTTCTCGGACCTTCCACGGGAATATAAATACTGTCCGGATCCTTCTCGTTGAGAGTTCTCACCTGATCCTTGATATCGGTATTCTGATAAAAAAGGCAAAAATACTGTCCATTGGCAAGTTTGCTCTCAAGCTGAGATCTCTTATCAATGAATATCTCGTCCTTCAGATACCCTTCCTTGCCCAGCTGTCGGAACATCTTAAGCCATCTTAAGTACTCGGGATCTGTGTTTCTGTCGTAATACTTTCCGTCCTTTTCATAAGGAACCGCCAAAAAAGCCTGTAGATACTGATCAAAGGAGTTCGCCCCATTCTCATTGAATTCATCAGATCCGATAGGAATCAGAGGATTTTCGTCCACCTTTGGAAATGTTTTGTATGCCTTACGGACAGCGTCAGAGAATCCTTCCGGCGTCGTCATATCCGGACTTCCGATCGTCTCATAGATATCTTTTCGGACCAGAAAATTTTGATTCGATGGAATCTGATTATTCTTAAAGTCCTCCGGCGAATAAGAAGAATTTGGATATCCGTAGATCTTCCCGTCACTCTTCGTATACCATTTTACTGCACTTTCATCCAAAACATCAAAAAAACCCGGATCATACTTCCGGGCCAGATCATTTAAAGAATAGACCTGGCCTTTATCAATAATTTCCTGATTTTGCGTCTCCCACCATCCGATCGTCACCAGATCCGGGAGCGTGTCTGATGCAATCATGGCATTGAGCTTATCTGTCTCATTTCCTTTTGGAATCTGGTAGTCTATATCCACATCTGTATGATCGGTGATTGCTTTCGACACCTCATTCTTTCCCCAGACTGTCTTGAACCAGGAATAGTTCACATACCAGTCCAGCTTCACAGGGTTAGAATTTTTATCAGTCTTTTCATCTTTCTCTGTGACTGAATTCTGACAGCCTGCAGCCGACAACAATAAAATCAAGATAAAAAGAGCGTATTTTATTTTTCTTATCTTCATAATAATCTTCCTCTCAGGCTGATTTTTCACCAGGCAGATATGTGAAACCCGATATTATTACAACAACCGATGATTCTATCATAACACAGAACCACCGGTTGTTGAAATCAGTTTTTATTTATTCTTTTACTCCGCCTGCCGAGATACTTCCAATGATATATTTCGAAAGGAATGCAAATGCAATCAGTATCGGAATGACAGATATTGCAACTGCCAGATAGATGGCTCCCTGATTCCTCGTAATATCCTGAGAAGAATTCAAAGAAGCAATCATTACCGGCAAAGTAAACTTATCCGGTGAATTCAAAAGAATTAACGGAATCAAATAGTTATTCCAGCTTCCCACGAATGCACCGATTGCCATAGTTGCAATTCCCGGTGACATTAATGGAAGAATAATCTTATGAAATATATGGATCTCCGTTGCACCATCAATTCTTGCCGCCTCTACAAGAGCCGGCTGCAGGGATCCTTCCAGATACTGCCGAAGGAAGAATACGACCCCTGGAGACGCAACTGCCGGCAAAATCAGTGGCCAGTAAGTATCAATCATGCCCAGATTCGTTATCAGATCATAAAAACCGATCAGACTTAACTGACCCGGAATCATCATGAAGATGACAATTGTCGTGCTGATCACTTTGTTGCCTTTAAAGGCATACATCACAAGCGCATAAGCCGCAAGCGCGGAAAAATATGAGGTAAGTAAAGTTGACGGCAGTGCCACCGAAACGCTGTTCAACATACCCCGAAACAGGTCGAAATATCCAGATACTGTTTCCCAGTTGTCCCTTAAAGCCACACCCGGTACAAGGGTAAAAGATTTTACAATTTCCGGACCTGTTCTCGTGGCATTGATCATCATAAGAGCGAAGGGCAGCAGACATATAACAGCAAGTAAAATAAGAGCAATATATATAAGGCTGCGCTTTACTTTCGTTGCCATATCAAGCCACCTCCCCTTTTTTCTTTCCATACATCGCTTTAAACTGAATAACCGAGAAAACCAGAATAATCGCAAACAGAACATAGGCAATCGCCGATGCAAATCCTACCTGATTCGTCTCAAATCCAAATTTGTACAGATACATTACCACAGTTTGTGTACTACCACTTGGTTTTCCACCTGTTCCACCGGAGATCAGGAACGGAAGGTCGAACATCTGAAGTCCGCCAATCAGAGAGGTAATACCGACATAGAGCATAATTGGTCTCAAAAGCGGCATCGTGATCTTTGTAAATACTTTAAATCTTCCTGCACCGTCTATCGCCGCCGCTTCAAAGTAGTCTCTCGAGATTCCCTGTACACCAGCCATAAGCATGATGAATGAATTGCCGAACCACATCCAGGCACTGATTACGGAGATCACATAGGGTGCCGTTCCCGGAGAGCCCAGCCAATCGACTGGATTTTTCATCATTCCAATACCCATCAGCATCTGATTGATTGTACCGTATCTCCAGTCCAGCAAAGTCTTAAACAGAAATGCCACAGACGTTGCAGCAATCAAATTCGGAAGATAGTATAACGCCCGGAAAATACCAAGTCCGCGAATTTTGTACTTAATGTCGCTGAACACAATTGTCAGAAGAAGAGCCAGACCCAGCTGTAAAACAATATTGACACCCCAAATCTTAGCGGTGTTCCCAAGTGCCCTCCAAAAGAACTTATCGTGCAGAACTCTCGAATAATTGGCACCTCCGGAAAAAATTGCATCTCCAAAACCCTTGTAATCTGTAAAGCTTAAGTATAAGGTTCTGAGAACCGGATAAACGTTAAAGATCAAAAAAACGATCACAAATGGAGCCACAAACAGATAACCAGTGTTGTTGAGATTTTTCTTTTTTTTCTTTTTCACTTTTGTCTCAGATGCCATTGTCTTAGACGCCTCCTTTCTATTTTAAGACGGCACCGTGGTATGACCCGCGGTGCCGCAACAAGTGTTTGATCAGCGGTCAACTTTTATATCCGGATAGGTTGACTCTACGACATCATAAAATTCACTCATAGCATCTTCTTTTGATTTTTCACCTTTTTTCACTTTTCCAATTGCTTCTCCCCAGGCATCGCCGATTACCTTATCATATTTCGTTACTTTCGAGTAATCGATTCCTTTCGCCTGATCAAGGAAGAACTGGTAAAGTTTTTCATTTCCATAAATTGGATTCTCATCATCTTTATGCTTTTCAAGTACTTCAAGGTTTGAAACAACGTCACCTTGAGATGCATCAATCCACCAGTCCAGTGTATCCGGATCTAAGGTACAGAACTTCAGGAAATCCCATGCAAGATCTTTCTTTTCACTGAGTGCGCTGATGCCGATAAAGGTTCCGCCGCTGAATCCATAGCTCGGTCCTTTGCATACGCCCCATTTTCCGGACAGATCACCAACATTATCTCTCATTGTAAGAACGCCCCAGGAGGGAAGTCCGAATGCAAAGACTTCGGTTGTCTTTCCGTTTTTCTCCGCTTCTTTCATCTGTTTCTCATCCCATACACTTGTGTCAGAATCAATAACCGGAACTGAGCCGCTCATCGCCTGATACCATGTGGTTGACCAGGAATCAACGTAAGCTGTCATATCTTTCTGATAAAGATTTACACACAGATCCATATAATCTTTTCTGGCCTGATCTACGTTCAGTTTACCGTCAACAACCCATGCACTGTCACCGGAGAAGAAGTTCATCTCCCCGTCAGATGCGAAGATCTTATAACCTTTTTCCTTCAGCGTCTCTCCTGTCTGAAGAATTGTCGCATAGTCTTTGAAATGCTCTCCGACTGCATCCGGATCATCTGTTCCAAAAACCTCCTGTGCAATATCACGTCTGTAGAAAATTCCGGCAGGTGTAATCTGATAAGAAATCGTTCTCTGAACACCGTCCTGATCTTTTCCTACATCCCATACATAATCAACAATATCATCTTTATACTGCTGAGCATTGTACGGATCCTGATCCAGATCTTCGAAATAACCCGCCTCATACATCTCATCAAGCATCTGGGGCTCACCTACGATGATATCCGGAGTCTTCTGCTTTCCACGCATGGCAGTCTGCACCTTTGTGGGATAATCAGCGGGTGCAATAGTAACTGTTTCAATCTGTACATCTGGGTGAGATTCGGTATAATGCTCTGCAAACTGATTTAGATCCGCAGCCAGAGTCCATACAACTAATTTTTCCTTGGCATCTTTATTTCCGGCAACAGCTGTTTTCTCTGTGCTCTTACTTTCTGCACTGTCACTCGACTCGGAAGTACTTGTAGATTTGTCTGAAGCCTTTCCTCCGCCGGAGCCACAAGCCGCAAGTGACACCGCCATAACCCCTGCTGCAGCAAGAGCCGTAATTTTCTTGAAATTCATATATAACCCTCCTTTTTGAAACTTATGTCATATCTAAAGTATAGAGAAATCAGGATCCAATTTAAATGACACAAATTTTAAAAAGGTGTCTTTTTTTGTAGCGCTACTCTTATTCTCTCTGCTTTCCCGTCTCGGATTTTATTCGCCATCTCTCCTCTTATGTTGTCTGAAAAAGAATAGGCACTGCCGTCTGATATGACTTCAATGGACATGACCTGATATTCTCCCGGAATATAATTCTCCTTGCTTTCCAATTCATATTCTACGGGTATTGTCCCCATAAACGTAGCCTCTATTCTTCTTGCTTCATCGATCAGATAATCAGGAATACAGGGTGCAAATTTAAGTATCAGTTCATCCCCTACTACCTCAAAAGGCTGTCTTCCAAACATCATGATCCTCCAGATTTCAAGAAATTCCGCGGTCGATCCGCTTAGTCTTGCCACAAAGCCTTTCCCGTGATATCTCGGATTCGGATTCGCACTGCTCGCAAGAAAGGATGAATTTTCCAGCAGACTTCTCCCGTACTGTTCCTCATCCATAAAAGGTACCAACGCGTGATGTGAATCCTCCAAAAACTCACTGTAAAGTCCCGATTTTAAGATTTCCAGAAGATATTTATACTCCATGTGAAGCCAAATGGATTCGTTTTCCAACCATCCCGGTGTGAATGCACATGCTCTGCCAAGTTCAAAACTTGCCTCAGAAAGCGATGCATTCACCTTATACATCTGCAGCTGTTTGTCATAAAGACGGCTGTTTCTCACGAGATCATATATCTTTTTCCGATCCTGATGACTAGAAGTGATTTTCAGCAAATGTACGGATCCTTCTAGAAAATCCGGCGTGTTATTCACTTCAAATTCAAGCGGGATAATACTCCCCGGCATTTTCTCCCATTTTGTAACCTGATAGTAAAAATAGGTAGGGGACACTTCTCTTCCGAGACGTTTGGCTTTGGCTATTCCCAGTTTTAGTATACTGGCATATTTTTCAATTCGCTTTTTCAGTTCATCTGCATCCCAGATGATTGTCTTTCCTGTCACAGTATGCGATGTCACTTCCCAGAAATGTTCTTTTTCGTCATTGATCATATTCCAGAAATTCACTGCCTGACCATCATGCTCAAGCTCTATCTGATATTTCTCACCGGCAGTATAGACCATATCCCCAAGATGTGCCAGTTCCTGGGGTAATTCAACTGTCTGATCAAATTTTTGCGTCACTTTACACAAAAAGTCAACCACACGTTTCAGCTCATACGTCTCAGCCATAGAGGAACCCAAAAGACCCGGAAGACCATTCAAAGCATCATACCAGCCTGGTTTTCCTCCTTCCATTTCGATTCCCATCCCAAATGGATCAAGCGCAGCCATCTTCACGATAACAAGTGCCCACATTTTGGAAATCAAATTTGTCATAAAGACCGTTCCATCTTCGGATTTTAGGTATCTGTTCTTTGGATCACTGGTGTCCACATTGTCCTTTAAATAGTGATACTGACGAATACCTTTTTCGGTCTCTACATACCTCTGATACCTGGGCAGCAGTTCTTTATCTGCCTGACGGAAATGATAAGTTCTGTCCTCAAACAGCAGCTGCCTTTCGCATTCCGGATACACAGACAAATATGCCTCAATCAGATCCTGATTGTATGTCCAGTGATCGCACCAGTACCCCTCGCCATATACCGTATTATCCTCGCTGTAGGATAGGTCCAGAGTTCTTTCAAACACCGTCTGTATCGTATTTTCGTCTGTCAGTATATCTCTGAGAAACATGTCAAGTTCACCAGGGGTGAATTCATTGCTCAGAAAATCGCCAAGCTGCTCCTTCTGCTCGTTGCTTAATTTCTTTTCCTCTTTACTCAAATTGGTGATATCATTCTTCCTCAGACTGTAAGTTACCTTCTCAATGGAAAGCGGATTATATCCATTAATCTGAAGGGCATTGTAAAATGTCTTAATACTGCCATCTCCCACAAAGGGTGAAAAATAGATATCACATCTCCGATTCTGACTGACATCCCGGAAATTCCCATTTCCTTGCGAGTACATCTCCGGAAGCATAGAGAAATAATTGTAATCTCGCTCCATGTCGCCATGTTTTCTGGAATACAGATAAAAGGTTTTTTTCGGAGAAATACGAATCGGATACCCGCCCCTCAGCAGATTGTCGAGATAATCCTGACGACAGTAAGCATCAAAGACGGGATTACCTGTTTTCACGGCGATTCTCTCAGTAATCTGACTGGTGAGCTTTTTTGCCATATCCTGTTTTGACTTAAACCATCCAGCCTTTTCACCGACAGCCACCAATGTATCAATCAGCTCTTGATTCTCTGCTGTGCCATACAGCTCACGGATTACAAGGGTCTCCATCGGTTTCAGAACTCTTTTAACAAGGAAAAAACAGCAGGGGACATCGTTGCAGGTAATTTGTTCTTTCTTTTTCAACTCCTCGACATCTGTCTCTTCAAATCCCCATGCTCTTAGAAACGCAGTATCATGTTGAAAGAGGATCTCCTTATCCACAATCACCGAGAGAAGATTGCCAAGATCATCTCTTGCAAATCCATAATTTGCACCTTCGACTTTCCTCACCTGTGCACTGTCCTCCATGCTGGCGCGCACTTTAAATCGTGGAACATTTCTTTCGACATCCAGAGTCTGCATCCAAGCTTTGTTCGTCTGTCCCATCTCTTTCATGGAGCTTCCGCTGACGCCAAAAGGGAGAACCTCGGCCATCCCGTCTGCGACTTCAAGCTTCATCTCCACCCCTGTAATATTCGTGATCCTGACCTCACGCATCAGCCCTGCCGCCGGCTCCTGTGGAAGAGTCTCATATTCCACCTCAATCCTATAATCGTTCGCTCTTTCTTCAAGCATCAGGCTGATCATTCCAATATGCATCCGTTTATCCTTTTTTTGATCTGCGAATGCCTCCTCGTAGACACCGTTCACCTTCATAAAAGTGCGAAATCCCAGAAGCGGCGTGCGCTCATATGCCTGATGTGCAGGGTAGAATTCCATCATGGCATGATCCTTATCTTGAATGCCAAAACAAGAGATAGCCTGTCCCCGGTTCACATAATAGCACCAGAGAGGAATCCCATGTTCTCCGCTGATTCCGGGAAGGAAGCTGGAAAACAGAGATTTTTTATGATAATTATCAATGATATAGTTTTGTTTTTCATCAAGCATTGCTGAAAATCTCCTTTTTAATTTGATTTATTGCAGAATTACCCTTATCTTATGAATCTCATCCTTTGAAAGATCTTTTATCAGTTCCCTTTTAATCTCCGGTTTTTTGAAATCAAAAGAGAGCTTTGTCTTGTCAAGAAGGATCTCCTCGACTTCATAGTCGCCGACTTCCAGATGATTCCTGTTGATATACACCACATTCAATTTTCGTCCTGCAAAGTGAAAGGTGACCGAAGCACATCCATCTCTGTCAAACTGCTCTGCCAGGAGCTGTGGAAGAAGCTGTAGATTTCCTTTGTATCCGCGAACACCATACATCTGGGACATCACAGTCAGCACCATCCAGCTTGCAGCACCCGTCAGATAGGTATACATTCCTCTCCCATCGGGATCGAAATATTCTGGTATTCCTGGGTAGATTCTGCTGGAGTCAAAATCTGCAGACTGCTCATATAGGCTTTTCATCACTTTGAAGCCTTCCTTTGCAAACCTTCTCTCATATAACGCATAGGCATACATCACCGCCATATGGCAGAAAACAGCTCCATTTTCTTTATTTCCATAGGCGAATCCGAACATTCTTCCCAGATCCATCTTCGTCTCGTGAAAATCTGTATTCAGACGGTATCCACCGACTTTTTGATCATACAGATAGCGATCGGCTGCACGCGCGATTCTTGCCACCTGCTCATCCGTTGCCGTGCCGGACAGAATTGCAAGGACCTGGCCTGTGAGCATCATTCGAACACCGTCTTGAGACTTCTCCACTGGGTCTCCATGATTGTCATAGTATCCGTTAAACCACAGACTACCCTCGCCATCTTCCACCGTTTCCGTCATCCGGATATGATTTTGAATCCATGCACTCATCCAATCAAGTTGGCTTGCAAGCTTTTCTACCGGATAAGCTTTTCTTTTTCCACTGACGCCGCTGCCGGTTTTCTCGCAATACTCCTTTAGTATCTGCTGCTTTTCATCAGAAGACTCATACTGCTTTGCTTTTACCTCAAGTAAAAGCAGAATCTCCTCGGCCAGCCATACTTTGTCTGTCTTCTTATGCTCCTTCATATGTCTTAAGAGCTTTGCCATGTCTCCTATATTTGCGGCATAAGCAGCTGTAAATGCAACACTTTCGCCTTTATCGGCTGCCATGTCGAGCGCATCATTCCAGTCAGCTCCACGAAGGCGCATATGATTATGATCACCTACATCATAAAACTGAGTCAGCTGCTGAACCAGTAAATGTTCCAGAACTGTACCTTCGTAAGGTTTCCCATTCTTTGTCATAAGCTGATGATCCGATGTGAGATTTTGCTTTTTAGATATAAGCTCCCCACGCTGCAGCTGAGAATCGCTAAAATACGTATTCTTTTCAAAGAGAAAATCATAGTCCCCTGATGCATCCAAATACAGCTGTATGGTCGCATACGGCCAATATCCGTGATCCATCCAGACTCTTACAATCTCATTTCTGTCTGCCTTGAACTCTCCGGGCCTTGAACCGATAATCGTCGCATTGCTTCCATCTATTCGGACACCTGCAAAAAAGCTTAGCAGATCTCCTCTTACTTGTTCCGGATCATTCAAAATCAGTGCCAGACAGTCCTGCCAGAGATCTCTCCAGCCTCTTCCGCCTCGGCCATAATCATGATATGGTAAAAATGAGCATCCATAGATTCTACGAAGCTGCGGCTGCATCGTCACCCACTGCATCCAGAAATCAAAGTTTGAATCTCCTGTCTTGAACAGGATTGATTTTTGCATGCTCCAGTACTCTTTCATCTGCAAGAATGCCTCATCCATGCGCTCACGATTTAGATATTCTTTTCCGTCGTCATTGTAGCTCATCACAATCTGAAAACTCGTACTCTTATGGGGCTGCAGCGTAATCTCAGCAAAGCGAAGTGCTGCAATTCCCTCTTTTCCCTCGGCGTGATCGCCTGCACTCTTCCAGAGATCATTCTGTTTCATATGAGCGACTGCCTGGGGCCATAACAAACTTCCTCCCTCTCCGATAAAATCATCCACCAGCGGTATGGCGGCATCTGGATGTCTGTTGGCATCTTGTCTGGCAAATACGCCGTAGGACTCCCTGTTGACCTGATGACCACGCTCATCAAAAGTCATCGATGGCGTCAGCACTATTCCATCTTCTGTGATTCTAAACCTCTGTAAAAGCGAGGTCACATGCCTGTGGTCTCGAATATGGTCTGCACCTCTTCCAAAAAGTAAAATTGCTGTCAAAGGCACAAGACTGATCGGTTTATCTCCTTCGTTAATAAGCGTAATCTTCATAAGTTCCGCTTTCGTATCCGTCACCGGACAAAAAGAAAGAACTTCTGCTTTGAGTCCCGTCTCGGGACAGGTTCGCATTATTTTCTGCCAGAAAGGACCGGCCGTCATAGACACCGGTTCAGCGTGATCCGTGTATCGCCTGCTCTCCTGGGCAGCTGACTGTCCATAAACCGACCAGGGGCCATATCCCCTGATGTAACACCAAAAATTCCGGGAAGGTGCCTGACCATGAAGATCACACGCACTGACAGGCGGAAGAAGGAACTCATCCTGCGACAGTTTGTTATCACCATGCCCATCCGGAGTAATGCTGCTCATAACACCAGCGGGATTCACAAGCGGCAGATAAAGGTAACTACTATTATCCGGCTCCTCAAGTACAAAGGAACCATCCTCATCAATAAAATGATAGCCCAAAAAAACACCTCCTCTAGACATTCAACATATAATGCCATTATAGAGGAAGTGTAATTCTCATAAAAGTACATAGATTTAATTATGGTGTGGTTTTTTCGTCGGCAGAATTTCTTTTCGATTTCAGGCACGTAGGTAATACTTTCTATCATGAACCTCCAAAGCTCTGTGTCATGCGATGTTTTTGAATTGTGCCTCGTAGAGCTGATAGTAAGCGCCTTTCTTCTCCATCAGTTCCCCGTGATTGCCTGCCTCGACGATTCTTCCGTCATCAATCACAAAGATTCGGTCTGCATTTTTTATCGTAGACAAACGGTGTGCGATCACGAATGACGTCCGTCCCGCGAGCAGTGATTCAATTCCCTGCTGCACCAAAATCTCCGTATGAGTATCGATGCTTGAAGTCGCCTCATCAAGGATCAGGATTCGTGGATCGGAAACCATCGTCCTTGCAAATGCGAGCAGCTGGCGTTGTCCGATCGAAAGCCTGACCCCGCGTTCACTGATCTGCGTGTCATAGCCGTCTTCCATCTCCATGATAAACGCATGTGCGTTTACAGCCCTTGCCGCTGCGACAATCTCTTCATCTGTGGCATCCAGCCGCCCATAGCGGATATTCTCTTTAATTGTTCCTGAGAACAGATAGTTGTCCTGGGTCATAACTCCCATCTGTTTTCGCAGCGAGTTTATCGATACATCTTCCACACTCATATCGTCCACAAGAACCCTTCCTTTTGTGATATTATAAAATCGGCTGATCAGGTTTACTATTGTTGTCTTTCCGGCTCCCGTAGGTCCTACCAGTGCAATCGTCTCCCCCGGCGCTATATCGAAACTCACATCGTTTAACACCATTGTATCCGGCTCATCGGAATAGGAAAAGGACACATGATCAAAGCGTACTCTCCCCTCAATCGGCGGAAGACTCTTCACAGGTTCCCTGTCAGCGACTTCCGGTTCGGTATCGAGAATATCGAAAATTCTCTCCGCCGCCGAAAGGTTTGTCACCAATTTATTATAAAAATTCGACAGGTTTCGAATCGGTCCCCAGAACATGGACAGATACGAAGAAAACGCGACGAATGTGCCAACCCCCACATTTCCCACTCCGAGGATACGAATTCCGATAAAATACAGCAGAAAGCTTCCGATTCCCCAAGTCAGTTCAATCAGTGCACCGTATCCGTCCGCCAGACGCACCGCATCACAGAACGACTTTCTGTGCTGTTCCAACAGGGAGTCAAATTCTCCAAGTGACTCCTCCTCCGCCGTAAAACTTTGCACCACGCGGATTCCCTGAAAGTTTTCGTGAATGAATGCCGTGATGTTCGAATTTTTCTTTCTGAATATCTGCCATCTCCTGTGGGATAGGTTCTGCACCAGACACATTCCTGCAATCAAGAACGGCAGAAGAATTAAGGCAGCCATTGCCAATTTCCAGTTTTTTACAACCATGATCGCAATTACAGCGATCACAGTGAGAAAGTCCGGAATTAATTTTGTCACGCTGTCAGAGAGCACATCTTTCAGTGAATTTACATCACCGATGATTCTGGCCAATATTTTTCCAGTCGGCCTGCTGTCAAAAAAGCTGAAGCTTAAGGTCTGAATATGTTCGTAGAGCTCATTTCTAATATCCAGCAACACGTGATTCGAGATACGTGCCATCATAAACATACGGATCTTGATTCCAATCACACATAGAATATTCAAGACAATCGCCAGAATGCTCAAAGTTAAAAGTCCCTTTACATCTTTATTGGGAATCTCTATATTAATTGCCCTCTCAATCAGCAGCGGGTTTACAATTGAAACTGCAATTGTTACCAACATGACTGCCAGCACAATGATAATCTGCTTTTTATAAACCAGCAAATACTTTAATAAGCGCAACAACGTATTCTTTTTCAGTACTTCTCTTTGATACTCGTCTTCCATGGATGAATTTACTGCCATACTGCCTGTTTCGCCCCCTTCTTATTCTGTGGAATCTGATGATTCTCTATATAATTAATTGCCTTGTGATAATCCCCATACTGCGCCTCATAGGTGGAGTAATAGAATCCTTTTTCCTGCATCAGCTGCTCATGCGTCCCTCGCTCGGCAATCCTTCCGTGGTCTAACACAAGGATCTCATCAGCATTCTTTACGGCTGATATTCGATGTGCAATAATAATTTTACTTCTTCCCTCCTGTGCGGACAGTTCCTGCTGAATCTGGTATTCTGTCTCCATGTCGAGTGCTGACGTAGAATCATCAAAGATCAGAAGCAGCGAGGGTTTCGCCAGTGCCCTTGCGATACTGAGTCTCTGCTTTTGTCCTCCGGACAGTCCCACACCGCGTTCTCCCACGACAGTATCATACTGATCTGTCATTCGCTCGATGAACTCACTGGCATCCGCTTCCCTGGCGGCTTCCCGTACAGTCTCAAAATCCATAATTCCACGACTTCCCAGTCTCACATTTTCCTCAATGGAATCCGAAAACAAAAAAACATCCTGCATCACCACCGAGCTGCTTTTTCGAACCGTTTCCAGTGGCAGCTTGCGGATATCTACCCCGTCTATGAGAATTTTCCCCTCATCTACATCGTAAAAACGTTCGATCAGATTGACGATGGTGCTCTTTCCTGATCCGGTCATCCCCATGATTCCCAAAGTCTTTCCTTTGTCAAGAGCAAAACTGATGTCAGCTAAGATCTCGGCTCCGTGCATGGAAAAGCAGACATTTTGAAATTCGAGCCTGCCCTGAATCTTATCAATTGTCACAGGGTTCTCCGGCCCCGAAATCTTCGGAACTTCCTGCAGAATTCTATTGATTTTCCTGTTGGATGCAATCGCTGAGGCTAGAGCGTTGCTCAGCCAGCCGATGTTTTCAATCGGCCAGAGAATGTTATTCGCATACTCCATAAATGCCCCCAGTGCACCGATTGTCATAGAGCCGGAAATCACAAGAAACCCACCGCATAAAAGCACCAACACCAACATGACTCTTGTGAGCAGTGTGATGTTCGGATCATATTTGATCAGTGTCCGGGCCTGTTCCATATTTAAGTCATAGAATCGTTTGTTGTGATTCTCAAATTTCTGAATCTCAAAGTCCTCCCGTGCAAATGCCTTCACCGTGCGTACTCCTGACAGATTCTCCTGTGCCACTGTATTTAGCGTTGCGTTCTGCTCACTGATTTCGTCGTAGACTTTGCCGAGTTTATTCTCCAACTTGATAGCCACATAGCCCACAAAAGGCATAATTGCCAGAGGCACCAGGGTCAGATAAGGACTCAGGCGAATCATACATACCAGGATGCTCACCACATTGACAACGCCTTCTATAATCAGCATCCCAACAAATCCCAGTGCATCCCATACCCTGTCTACGTCGTCTTTCATGCGGGCCAGTATCTCGCCGGTATTTGTCTTGTCAAAATATCCCATGGAAAGTTTCTGTACATGGGTAAACAGATTTCTTCTCATCTTTGAGGCAATGCCGACACTGCTGACGTCAAAAAGATATTCTTTTGTATACTGAAACACAGCCTTTCCGGCTCCGATTCCCAAAAACACCAGTAGATACCGCATCAATAGGTCTGTTCTGCCATTCACAATCACATCATCGATGATATGTTTTGTCACAATAGGTGCACATAGATCCAGTGCAATCGCCCCAAACAGGGCAAGCATGGCGATCAGATAATGACGCCAGTACTGTCTTATGTATGTTCCGATTGGATTTTTATTCACTAAAAACTCCCTCCTTTTGCTTACAGCCTCATTCATCAATATTAGACAAAAAAATGCCGTAAAATCCACAGTATCATCCTCAAACCCATACGTATCTCCAGTTGAATATTGCACAACCATATTGCCGTCACGTATAAGCCAAGACTACTGCAAATCTTACAGCATCGTTTTATTCTGACTATATTTCCAGTCAGATCGTCTTCAATCTATAAATGGGGCAGGAAAATTGAACTTCTTGTATCTCTGTGATTTTAAAACTAATTGCTGGTCTATTCATCGTTCCTACCTCCTTTTTTATTTTTGACCTTATTTTAGATTATCCTACTACCTGTTATTTGTCAACAAGTTTTTCTTTTTTTGTAAAAATCTTGAACAAATTTACTTTTTTTGTTCATATAGAAACTTTTCCGGAAGCTTTACTTTAAAGTCTTTTGCGAGATCTCTGAAGTTTTGTGGTGTGATTGTCTGTCTCTTTGTCTGGGTCATAGACAGGGTTTTCACCAATATTTCCGCAGACTTCTCCACGGTATGCATCAGTCCGAAGGTGAGATCAAAATCTTCTCCGGAGCAGAACATTCCATGATGTGCCCACACTGCAACGTCGTAATCTTCCATCAGCTTGCTGGTGGCCACCGCAATATCTCTCCCACCTGGAACCATCCAAGGAACAACACCGATACCGTCTGGAAATACAACCGGGCATTCTGTAGCCATCTCCCAAAGTTCTCTGGTAAACACCTCATCCTTCAGAGGAAGGACAAAGGTAAGTGCGATTACATTAGGGGTGTGTGCATGATAGATCACCCTGTACTTTCCAGATGTAATTCTCTTTTTCACCTCGTGATTCATCAGGTGTGACGGAAGTTCACTCGTCGGTCTCCCTCCATGGATTAAACCCCACTGTACCTGATAGTTCTCTCCTGTCTCATCTACCCGGATAATGCAGCAGCTATCCTCCGGATCCAGGATGACGTTGCGGAAATATTTCCCGCTTCCGGTCACCATAAAATATTCTCCCAAAAGGCCGGGCACGGAAGTTCCGATCTCTTTCCATTCTCCGGATTCGTCGAGTTCTTCTTTGACAGATTCAATTTCATCCGGTTTTATACGGTAGCTTAAATTACCGCCGTTTCTCTCATGCCAGCCCTGCTCCCAGCCATCATTGGCCATTCGGATAAAACTCTTTACAAAATTTGCATCTAATACTTTCATCTTTCATCCTTTCGATATCCTGTCCATGTGTCAGACAGGATATGTTTATCGTCTGCTCAAAACATCTTTTTCGTATTTTTGTACTTCGTTAAACCAGTCTTCTCGAACCGGAACGCCTTCCTGCTCGCAGTAATAATCCCAGACTGCCCCCAGCGGATAAGTCTTCATCTCTTCCTGCTGCATCATCAGTTCCGTCATGTTTCCTGAATCCTGAAGCCCTTTCAGATGCTCATTCGGACTTAAGAGTGCATACATCAAAGCTTTCTGCATGTTTCTCATGCCAACTGTCCATGCAGCGATACGGTTGATACTCGCATCAAAGAAATCAAGGCCGATAAACACACGGTCAATGGCATTATTTCTGACAATTTCTTTTGCAATCTCCTTTGTCTCATCGTCAAACAAAACTACATGGTCACTATCCCAGCGAACTGGTCTTGTCACATGAAGTGCAATCTTGTCATGGAACAGCAGCATAGATGAAATCTTGTCGGATACCACCTCTGTCGGATGATAGTGTCCGTTGTCCATCAGCGGAAGAATTCCGTTCTTTGCCGCATAATTCATAGTAAATTCAGCAGATCCGGCTGTGTAGGATTCCATTCCAATACCAAACACCTTGGATTCCAATGTCACATATACTTTAGTCTTATCATAAGGAATTGATAAAATCTGATCCAAAGAATCTTTAAATCTGGCTCTGGGACCCATCCGATCCGCCGGCACGTCTTTCAAGCCATCGGGAATCCAGATATTCATCACGCAGGGCTGTCCTGTCTCTTCTGCAAAATACTGGGAAATACGAATGCAAGCCTGACCATGACGGATCCAGAATTGTCTGATATCCTCATCCGTGCTGGTCAATGTAAACTGCTCGGCCTTCGGATGTGAAAAAAAGGTAGGGTTGAAATCAATTCCAAGGTTTCTTTCCTTTGCATACTCTACCCATTTTTTAAAATGTTTCGGTTCTATGACATCGCGGTCACAGAATTCACCTTCGTCAAAGATTGCATAGCTGGCATGAAGATTTAGTTTCTTACTGCCCGGTACGAGTTTTAATGTCTGATCAATATCGGCCATAAGTTCTTCGGGTGTTCTTGCTCTTCCCGGATAATTCCCGGTTGTCTGAATTCCGCCGCTTAAAGGTCCGTCCTGATCGAATCCCATCACATCATCACCTTGCCAGCAGTGCATAGAGACTCTGATGTTTTTCAAAGTCCGAATCGCCTGATCGGTATCCACGCCAATCGCCTTGTACTGCTCTTTTGCCGCCTGATAGTTTTCTTTTACTGTCATTTTGCATCCTCCTGATCTTTATGTAATTACGGTTGATAAATTTTAATTGGAAATGATTTGTGCACGCAGTTTCTGGCCTCACTGATACTGTCAAATTCTTTTCCCTGCATCATCTGTGCGAGTAAATTTCCTGTCGCTGTTGCTTCCGACGGACCGGCATATACGGGCAGTCCCGTGTATTTTGCAGTCAGTTCGTTTAAATATTCGGCATTGGACCCGCCTCCCATCACATGGATCCGGGAAAACTTTAAGTTCGTAGACTCTTCAAGTTCCTTCACTGTATCCTTGTAGCAGACCGCCAGGCTGTTATAGATGACGCAGGCAATCTGGGAATCGGTTTCCGGAACCTGCTGACCGGTCTTACGGCAATACTCTTTTACTTCTTTTGTCATGCTCTGCGGTGAGAGGAAACAGTTATCATTGCAGTCTACCAGAGACTTTATGTCTTCATGTGATGCTGCCTCACAGATCTTTGCATAGCTGTATTTTTTTTCAAATTCCTTCATCACGGACTGAATCATCCAAAGTCCCATGATATTCTTCAGATACCGGAAACGATAATTATAACCACCTTCATTTGTAAAATTATGGCGGCGGCTTTTTTCAGAGCAGTCTGCTTCGTCTCTCTCCACACCCATCAGTGACCATGTTCCCGAACTGATATAAAGAACCCCCTCGTCGTTCGAAGGCACTGCCAGAACTGCAGATCCCGTATCATGTGTGGCCGGAAGAACGACTTTACACGGATATCCGACTTGCTCCCTGATTTCATCGCTCAGGTCTCCGAGATCCGTTCCTGGCTTTACGATATTTTGGAAAATTTTTCCTGGATAACCCAGACTTTTGATCAATTCATAGTCCCAGTCCTTCGTCTCAGGGCTGACCAGCCCAGTGGTGGTAGCCTCCGTATATTCCGTTGCATACACCCCACACAGCAGACTGTGAAGAAAGTCCGGTACAAGCAGCATTCTGCATGCATGTTTCAGATCTTCAGGCTGTTGTCTCTTGATCGCCATCAGCTGATAAATTGTGTTATAGATCTGCTTTTGAATTCCCGTCCGTCTATATAGTACTTTCTCTGAGATAATCTTATAGACTTCTTCATCCATTCCATCGGTGCGGTGATCTCTGTAACCCACGGTATTTCCCAGAATCTGATTATTTTTATCGAGCAGTACAAAGTCCACACCCCAGGTATCTATGCCGACACTCACCGGTATCTTTCCCTGCTCCTTGCATTTGTGCATTCCTGCAAGGATTTCTTCAAACAGATGATTGAAATCCCAGCAGAGAGTTCCATCTTTATCTGTCAGTCCATTCTCAAATCGATGAACTTCCTCGATTACCATCTTTTCCTGTTCCATATGACCCAGAATGTGGCGTCCACTGGAAGCACCTATATCAATAGCTAAATAATAACGTGCCATAAAATCCCTCCTGTCAAAGCTTATTATAGTTAATGACAAGCAAAAAAGAAAGAACATCTTTTGTCATCCTATATGACCTGATTTGCTTGTTTTTTATATGACGATGAATTACAATAATAGTATCATAGGGTCAAAAGGTCACGCGTTTCATGCCCGCATGAAAAATCATGAATTTAGGACCCGCAAAACATGAGAAAGGGGAACGCATGGATCAGAAACTTTTAGATCATTTAAAACAAATTACCGATGAAGAACAGGCAATCTTAGATGGCAAACACACCATCGATCCTACACTTTATAATCTGGAGAATTCCATGACAATTGACAGCAAAAAACTTCTGGAACACGGAAAACTGATTCAGATACGTCCTCACACACGATTTGTGCATTTTCCAAAGCATAATCATAACTATGTAGAAGTGATCTACATGTGTTCTGGTCACACAGTACATATCATCAACGATGTTAAGATCAACCTGAGGGCCGGAGAATTGCTCTTTCTCAACCAAAATGCCATCCAGGAAATATATCCGGCCGGGTATGATGATGTTGCCGTCAATTTCATCATCCTGCCGGAATTCTTCGACACTCCGCTCATGATGCTTGGATCTGAAGACAGTATGCTTAGAACATTTCTGATTGATTGCCTGAAAAAAGGAAATCAGAACATCAGCTACCTTCATTTTAAGGTCGCCGACATTCTGCCTATTCAAAATCTCGTAGAAAATCTGATCTGGACGCTGCAGTATGGACTCCCAAATAAACGTAGTGTCAATCAGACAACAATGGGACTGCTTTTTCTCCATCTAACCAACCATATTGACAAGATGGAGCTTGGCAGAGATCATCTGGAGCAGGGGTTGATGTTCTCAGTATTTCAGTACATCGAAGAAAATTACAGGGATGGGAGTCTTTCTGCACTTTCTGAAAAACTGGGATATGATCTCAGTTGGATGAGCCGAATGATCAAAAAGCAGACCAAAAAAAACTATAAAGAACTGTTACAAGAAAAACGCTTAAAACAGGCTGCATATCTTCTGTCCGAGACATCCCTCTCCATCACAGACATCAGTCTGCATGTGGGATACAACAATTTCAGTTATTTCTACCGGATTTTTAAAAATAAATTTGGTGTTTCTCCAAATCAATATCGAAACAGTTGAACCACCGGATCGCTGCGCCGTGCTGATATCACAGTTTTTATTTTCCTGAGTACTTCTTATATCCCGGATGTTTTCCGGTGATTTTGTATTGCTCTCTCATAGAGATCAGACGGTCTATATTCTCTTTCGATATTTCCTGAGCCCCTCCAAGCAGATGTGCATTCAGACTAATCTGTGCGAAGAGCTCCAGTGTCTCCATCCTGTAATATGCTGTATATACATCAGCTCCGACGCTCAGAGCACCATGGTTTTGAAGAAGGAGTGCATCGTGTTCCCCAAGATATGGAGCGATTGCCTCGGGAACTTCATAGGTCGAAGGGGTTCCATAGGGAGTCACAGGAACAGATCCAAGCGTCAGAACTGTCTCAATCATAGAATAGTCATCCAGTGGTTGATTGGCCACAGCATAGCCCGTTGCCACTGGGGGATGTGCATGCAGAACTGCTCCTACATCCTCTCTTTCCTGATAGCATCTGAAATGCATCTTAATCTCGGAAGAGGGACGCAGTCCCTGTGCCCCTTCAAGGATATTTCCTTCTTTATCAATGTGCAGAAGTTTGTCCGGAGTAACAAAACTTTTGCTTATGCCCGTTGGTGTTGCCAGAAACGTTCCATCCTCGAGTTTTGCAGTGACATTTCCGTCATTTGCTGCCACCCAGCCTTTTTGCCATACTTTATGGCATACATCACAAATCTGTTCTCTGAGTTCCATATAACTGAAATCCATATTTTCTAATCCTTTCTTTTAATCAGCTTTTCTACATCATTATACATTCCGTGCATAGAAGAATCGCGAAAAACGCCAATTTTCGACTTTATTACTAAACGAATTTACTCCAATTTCAAAATGCACAAATCCGTTTTTTAAATTTATAAATCTTTGTTGACACTTTTTCCGCTAAATGAGGTATAAATAAAGTACCCCCAATACATTATATAGTTTTTGCTACACCCCATAAGAAGAAATACCTTCTCCAAGAAGACCAGCCAACCCGGCTGGTCTTCTTATTTTTATTTATACAGCGGCCCGTAGTTTTTACATGCACGATAATCCTGTCCCTCTTTATCCATGCCAAAGGCATTCCATGCGGATGGACGGAAGATCTTTTCTTCAGAAACATTATGCATGGCAACGGGGATGCGAAGTATCGAACAAAGGGTGATGAGATCTGCTCCGATATGTCCATAACTGATCGCTCCATGATTTGCTCCCCAGTTATTCATCACATCATAGGCTGTCTTGAACGCTCCCTTCCCGGTTACTCTCGGTGCGAACCAGGTACACGGCCATGTATAGTCTGTTCTCTTCCAGATAGCATCAGATACGTCATCGGGAAGTCCTACTGTCCACCCTTCCGCAATCTGCAGACACGGTCCCAGTCCTTTTACAAGATTCAGGCGAATCATAGTGACCGGCATCTCTGTCTTTGTCAGAAATCTCGATGAATAGCCCCCTCCGCGGAAATATCCCAGATCAGCTGCATTCCATGTAGTTGCCTTAAGCATCGCTTCCTGATCAGCTTCATTTACCTCATACCACGGTTTCATCACAGGATTACCGGATTCATCTTTTGATTCACCGTTGAAATCAAGGCATGCAGCACCGGAATTGATTAAATGTATAAACCCTCCTGCCTCGGCAGCTTTTCCGGTAAGTGTATAGCCTGTGGCTTCTTTCACTGCCTCAGGACTCCAGTATGTGCGAACATCAGCAAATGCCTGTGCACGATTCGTCAGCAACTTCATAAAAAGCATACCCAGACCATTTAACACATCGTTCTCCGTTGCCAGTATATAGGGCTCACGTGCGCCGCACCAGTCGAACGAAGAATTCAGCATCGACTCTGAGAAATCTGCATTCGGATAGAAGTCTGTCCACTGACGCTGTCCCTGAAAACCGGCAGCTATGGCATTATGTCCTACCATCTCTTCCTCACAGCCCTCAGACAGGTTTTGGTTCCCATTCATCAGATCTTTGATGATGCACATCATCTTCACAACGAATTCCCAGTCCTGATCCTTCTCTTTGCGGCTCTTTTGCACCTCTTTTGGATTTTTGTCGAATCCCTCGATACAGTGTTCCTTTGTCCATGCAAGCGCCTTCTGAAATTCCGCTTCATCATAGATATTCTCACTCATCCTGCGGATTAGTTCCACTTCATCGACAGACTCCACACGCATTCCAAGATACGATTCAATAAAATCAGGATCAATGATAGATCCGCCGATCCCCATTGTCACAGATCCAATCTGAAGATAAGATTTTCCTCTCATGCTAGAGGCAGCAACTGCCGCACGTCCAAACCGAAGGAGTTTTTCTCTGACATCTTCCGGGATCTCTGTGGCATCTGCTGCCTGAACGTCACGCCCATAGATTCCAAACGCCGGAAGTCCTTTCTGAGCATGGGTTGCCAGCACGCTTGCAAGATATACCGCCCCGGGACGTTCTGTGCCATTGAATCCCCACACTGCCTTAATCGTCGACGGATCCATATCCATCGTCTCAGCACCATAGCACCAGCAAGGTGTTACTGTCAAAGTGATATCAACGCCTGCGTGTTTAAACTTATCTTCACAGGCGGCTGCCTCCGCCACACGTCCAATCGTCGTGTCTGCGATAATCACTTTTACCGGCTCACCGTTCGAATATCTCAGATTTTTCTCAAAAAGATCAGCAGCCATTTTCGCCATATTCATCGTCTGATCTTCCAGAGATTCACGTACCTTCAGATATCCTCTTCGTCCGTCAATCGTCGGACGAATACCGATAACCGGGTATTCCCCAATCAATCTGCTTTTCGCCATATCCTTTTAAACCTCCTAAACTTTTCTATCGTATATAATAACTCTGTTCGAGACGAATTTCTTGTGATATAATAGCAAAAAGTAGTATAATTTTCACATTGGAGATTTAATTATTATGCATTATCTTGATTACAATGAAAAGAAACAACATGGAACGAATGAATTCCCACTTGAATACTATTTTATTGATGAAAATCACTCTCGCTACCGGATGCCTTTTCACTGGCACAGGGAGATGGAATTCGTACATATTCTAAGGGGCAAGCTCCATCTGTATCTGGATGACAGGGAGTATCTGGCATCTGAAGGGGATCTCTTTCATATCGCAGGCGGCGTCATACACGGAGGTGAACCAAAAAGCTGTGTCTATGAATGTGTTGTCTTTGATCCTTCCCCACTGCTCATGAATACACATGCTGCTCGTTCCTATATCAGGAAGATCGAACTGCGTCAATTTCTCGTGCAGGAATATTATACCGGTGAACATGATCCGGGAATTTTCACCTATGCAAATACGCTGTTTTCTTCTGCACGTGAAAAAGCCCCCGGATGGGAGTTAGCCACCATGGGAGCTCTATTTTCAATATATGGAACTATTTTTGATCAGTCTTATTATGAACCGGTCACATCCGACTATGTGGATCACGGCAGGATGAGCACACTCAAACCTGTGCTTGAATATATCGATGCCCACTATAAGGATGAAGTCACTCTGGAGATGCTCGCGCATGTCTGCGGAATGTCCTCCAAGTATTTTTGCCGTGTCTTTAAGGCAGTCATCCATCGAACACCCATCGATTACCTGAACTATTACCGAATCGAAAGAGCCAGTTTTCTGATGGAGACAGAGGATATCTCAGTCAGCGAAGCCGCTTACCAGTGTGGATTCAACGACAGCAGCTATTTTGTCCATGTGTTTAAGAGGTACAAAAATACCACCCCCAGCGAATACCTAAAGCGAATCAACGGAAAAGAAATCCCCGGACTGCAAACCAAATAATTGGAACCAGAAGTGACGGGAGCATATTCAGTGTCCTGCAGTCCTTAATCTTTAAGATCGACAACCCGGAACTTCCGATCAAAACTCCCCCTACAATTGATACCTCCCGCATCAGTTCCGGGGAGATGAAGTGCGATAAGGCTCCGGCACACAGATATATGCTTCCCTGCCAGAGAAACAGGACAACTGCAGCCAGTGCCATACCAATCCCGTAGGTGGAAGACAACACAATTGAGGTCACAAAATCAAGTGTTGCATTTGTAAAGAGATAGGTATTATCGGAATTCAGTGCACTTTGTATCGGTCCCAGGATAGACAGGCTTCCGATACAGTACAAGAGTATCCCTGTAGACAATCCTTGTCCCAGATTAGACTTTGAGAATTTCCCGACGAGGTTTTGAAACCTGCCTTCCAGATTCAGTATCGTACCAATCAGCCCGCCGATGGCAAGGCTTAAGATAAAGAGGACCGGGTACTTACTGTCGGGCAGATTATTAACTACGTTATTAATACCAAGCACCGTTGCTGCAAGACCCATGGCAGTGTAAAGAGCATCCTGATATTCCTCTTTGATCCCCTTCTTTACAACACTTCCGATCACACTTCCGGCCAATATCGCGCTGGCATTTACAATCGTCCCTATCATAGGATTACTCAGGCTGTTTTCCGATATAAGCCAGAATTCCGCCATCTACATAAAGAATATGCCCGTTTACAAAGTCAGAAGCTTCTGAAGCCAAAAATATTGCCGGCCCTTTCAAATCATCTGCAGTGCCCCAGCGTTCTGCCGGTGTTTTAGCTACGATAAAGGAATCAAACGGATGTCTGCTTCCGTCAGGCTGTCTCTCACGGAGAGGAGCTGTCTGAGGTGTGGCAATGTAGCCAGGCCCGATACCATTACATTGAATATTATAAGCACCATATTCAGATGCAATGTTCTTAGTCAGCATCTTCAATCCGCCTTTTGCTGCAGCATATGCAGAAACAGTTTCCCGTCCCAGTTCGCTCATCATGGAGCAGATGTTGATAATCTTGCCATGTTTCTGTTTGATCATTCCCGGAATTACTGCCTTGGATACAATAAATGGTCCGTTCAGATCAACATCAACTACCTGACGGAATTCCTCTGCTTTCATCTCAAGCATTGGAATGCGCTTAATCATTCCGGCATTGTTGACCAGAATATCGATTCCGCCAAATTCTTTTTCGATGTCAGCAACCATCTCCTGAACTTTTTCTTCATTGGTCACATCACAGATATAACCTTTTGCGTCAATCCCTTTTTCCTTGTAATTGGCATACCCTTTTTCCAGATCTTTCTCATTGAGGCAGTTAAATATGATTTTCGCCCCTTGTGCTGCATAAGCTTCCGCAATTGCAAAGCCAATTCCATAAATTGCACCTGTTATCAGTGCTGTTTTTCCCTTTAATGAAAACATATTACTCATCTTCGTGTACCTTCCTTTCTTTTTACTGCCTTCTGGCAGTGATCTCACTTCTCTGCTTGTTCGGGTCCGACCTCCCGCACCTCCATGATACCACGGATTGCTCTGCGCTTTGCGCTCCCGCAATCCTACAAACATTCAAATTCCGCCCTGTCGGGCTTCATTCTCATGTTTGTTCGGGTCTCAAGGTTATGTTTTTTCATGCAAGCATGAAAAAGCATAACTTTTCGACCCTGTATCATTCATTATAACAGATCTTTGTTCAAAACAAAATCCTGATCGTCAAAATCCTGATTTTCACCGACCATTCCCCAGATAAAGGAATAGTTCTTTGAACCGCTGCCGCAGTGAATCGACCAGCTTGGATTGATTACAGCCTCTTCATTTCTCATCACGATATGTCTTGTTTCCTGTGGTTCTCCCATATAGTGCATAACGAATCCGTCTTCTGGAAGTTCAAAATACATGTAGACTTCCATCCTTCTGTCATGTGTATGGCAGGGCATGGAATTCCATACACTCCCCGGTTCGAGGGATGTCATTCCCATCTCCAGCTGACAGCTTTCAACCTGTCCCGGAAGAATATATTTACAAAGAGTTCTGTGATTGGACTCTTCAAGGCTGCCCATCTCTACCTTATTCTCGTCCTTGATTATCACAACATCTTTGGAAGGCTGTCCTTCTTTTTTGATCAGCACTGTCGGATATACGGCATGTGCCGGTGCACTGTTAAGATAAAACTTAGCCGGATTTTCGGGATCATCACTTGTAAATGTGATATCCTTGCTTCCCATTCCGATATACATACCATCTTTGTGAGCAACATCATAAATTTTTCCGTCAATGCAGATATGTCCTGCACCTCCGATATTGATGACACCCAGTTCTCTTCTTTGAAGGAAATAATCCGCGCGGAGTTCTTCTTTTGCCGTCAAAGTTAATTCTTTCTTCGCCGGAGTAGCAGAACCCACGATGATGCGGTCTATATGACTGTAAACCAGTTTCACTTCATCCGGAATAAACGTGTTCTGAATTAGATATTCTTCTCTTAGCCGCTCAGTCGTATAATGTTTCATGTCTTTTGGTGACGAAGCTGTTCTTACTTCCATAATATACCTGCCTTTCTTATTAATCTGCCTAATTTGGGTTATAAATTTTATATCTATGATTAGTTTAACATATCCATAAATCTATTTCCCGTTATATAATGCCCAAAATCTTGCAAATCTTATCACTTTCCATTATACTTATCCTATGATGTTGGGGTCAAAAGGTATTTGACCGCCTATGATACACGGATTACTCCGCACTTTGTGCTCACGTAATCCTACATCACCATTATACTTCAGGAAGGAGTCAATGTATGCAGCTTTATCATTCTTGCAGAGAAGCCATGAAATATTGTATAGACAGTAAGACTTTCGCCGCCGCATGGCTCTATAACGACGAAAAGCCCATGGATATCCATATTCATGACTGTTACGAGATCTATTATTCAATCTCCGGTGGAAAGCAGTTTTTAATTGATAACCGTTTTTACAATTTCAATCCAGGTGATATATTTTTTATTAACCAATATGAAAGTCATCATCTGTATCAAGTCGATGACGGCAGCCATGAACGAATTATCTTATCCATTTACCCGGATTACCTAAAAAGCTTCTGTACGAAAAACACAGATCTGAACTACTGTTTCACGTGCCGGAACACAAACTTCGGACATAAGCTTTCGCTTACCGATGAGGAGCAGAAAAGATTTCTCTATTTTGTCCACAATCTGACCGGAACGGAGGGATATGGACAGGATCTTATGGACAAGGCTGCTTTTCTGGAAATGATGATATTCCTGAATAAAATATTTTTAAAACGATGTGATCATGATCTGTTGGAACATGAAATCACAGGTGTACATCATGAACAGATTGACGGAATCCTCTCATATGTAAACCAGAACCTTGCCCAGAACCTGACAATACAGAATCTTGCGGATCAGTTTTATATCAGTTCCTCATATCTCTGCCGCATCTTCAAAGATGCGACGGGAACAACCATCAACAAATATATTACGGCAAAAAGAATCACTCGTGCAAAAGCCTTGCTGTCAGATGGGTACTCTGTTACCGAGACATGCAGTATGTGCGGATTTCGTGATTACAGTAATTTTCTGAAATCCTTTACAAAGGCTGTAGGAATTTCGCCCAGAAAATATGCACAGTTTTCAACCTCCTATGTCTCAATTCATTCTTGACGCTCCCCACAGCTAAGGCAAGGGGTTGTACGACACATGAGATAAAAAGTATGTACATAATAACAGTCCTTTCTGAGAGAGACGGTAACCGCACCACTTTCAGGTGTCGTATGGATATCAATCTTTCGTTCACTTAACCGATCGATCAATTCGCTATGGGGATGCCCATAGCGATTTTTTCTTCCACAGGAAATGACCGCAACCTCCGGCTGTACCTTGTCGAGAAACTGTTCCGAAGAAGAGTTCTTTGATCCATGGTGTCCAACTTTCAGATAATCAAACCTGTTCAGATCCTCGGATACTTTCTCCTCACCTTTACCCTCCAGATCTCCTGTCAGCAGTGCGTCAAACTCCCGAATGTGAACTCCCAACGTCACACATCCTGCATTTGGCTCTTCTTTGTAATCCCCGGTGTCAGGATGAAGTACATCCATGCAAAGATCCCCATTACATATCTGATCTCCTTTCTGAAGATACGAGACCGCAATCTTTTGCCTCCTGCTAAACTGGATAAAAGGCAGGCTTTCCTTGTCCCCTTTCATCCAAAGCGGCAGAAAAATATGATGAATCTTAAGAGCAGTTTCCTGATTTTCTACTTTTTTTAGCAGCTCCAAAATACCATTCATGTGGTCTTCGTCGGGATGAGTGAGCACAATGCCATCAATATCTCTTATTCCCTGACTTTTTAAAAAAGGAAGAATGCGATATTCACCCACTTTCTGTTCACTGGTACTTCCCCCGTCTATCAAATAGCAATAATCTTTGCCGTGAATAACTATCCCATCTCCTTGTCCCACATCAAGTACAGTGATCTTATCCAACTTGTCATCCCTAAACGTCAAGGTAAACAGGGCAGCTGCAATAATCACAGCACTGGCACTCCATATTTTTATAAAATTCGTTTTTTCCTTTTTTACGTAAAGCATACATGTAACCCCAAAAAAGGCTGCGTAATAGACGATCATCTGCCATAGCTGCGGCTGACCACAGATCCATACCGAACCAGGTATCGATCGAATTGCTTTCATCACAATTTCATAAAGTTCTAGTATCCCCCAGGCCGGGAGCAATATAATTCTGCCCGCAAAAAGACTGAAATGGCCTGCCGCCATCCCCAGTATTCCGGGAATCATCACAAAGTTCATTGTAGGTAAAATCAAAAGATTGGGAATAATTCCAAGCAGTGGGATTTCATAGAAATAGCGGCAGACAAAAGGTAGGGTTGAAAGAGATATGATGCTGCCTGAGAGAATTGCATCGCAGAAAAGTCTGATATATTTCTTTCTGTGATAATTTTTTGCAGAGACACTCTCCGGGATCCATGTGTGCCATACCGGATAAATCACACTGACTCCCAAAACCGCCGCATATGACAGCTGAAATCCACTGTAGAATAAATATTGGGGATTTCCAATCAGAAGTAAAATCAGAGAAAGGCTCAAAGATGACAACGGGTCATAACTTCTTTTAAAAACTTTGGCACCCAGATTGACGATAAACATCACCAGCGCACGCAGTGTTGCGACATGATTGCCCGTAAACCAACTGTAAAAGATCATAACAGATGCGGCGCCCAGTGCAGCTATCCATGTAGGCAGAGCACATCTGCGAAACAGACGATAACACCCCATGCCAAGGAGTGACAGATGCAGCCCTGAAATTGACAGAATATGGAGTACCCCGCCTGCCTGATAATTTATCTTTGTCTCAGCTTCCTCATATCCAGAATCACCCAGAAGCATGGCAATCAGCACGCCGGCATGTCTTTTGGGAAGCATCAAAAGCAAGTCATCTTCCATGGTCTCTTTCAACTGCTGTGCCTTTTCAGGCATTTTATTCTGTATTCTTAATACTTCAGTCTTTTCTGCAAACATCGTATATCCGATTCCCAGCGACTGATAATAGGCAAAACTGTCAAACTGACCCGGATTTGTTGGAGGGGCGGGATGTTTTAAGGTACCGCTTACACGGACGATACTCCCAACCTTATATACCGTATCTTCTTTCTCTTTTGCTATGGTAATCAATAATTTGTGATTTAATGGAATAGGAATGATTTCCTGAATTTTAGAATTTTCCAAACGTAAAAGTTCGGTATTTTTAAGATAATATTGAATTGAATTTTCTTTTCTTACTCTCTGATAAATCTGGCCTGTAACCTGAACACTTTTCTCCAAATCTATCGTTTTCGTTACCTCTTTTTGTTCCGCAGGCTCCCATATGGAAAAACCTGCGGCCTTTAAGAAAACAAGAAACACAACAAGACTCAGAGCAGCCCAGAAAAGAGGTCTGCTTAATCCTTTATTTCTCTTCTTCTGATATATAACTTTGATCCTCCTTGAACAGCTGATCAAGTGGTACTTTATCCCGGAATTTCACCTTACTTTCTCCATTGATTGAAAACTGAACCTCCTGCACTTTACAGTTTTTATGCAGGGAATTGACAATCGAATAGATGGAAACCTCCTCCGTGGCAGTCGGCGGATCTCCCTGAAAACTTTTATCCAAGTTGACATAGCAAATTCCCTCCGATGTTGCGACACTTAACACGCGCGTATCTGAAGGCAGAACAGATAGATGGTTCTCATCTTTCGGACCCTTTACCAGTTGTTCCACGACAACACGTTCCAGCGGGACGTTGCTGTTAAAGTAAACTTTTCTCTCCTCCGGAACAAGTTTTTTCCCTGTTTTATCTGAAAAATACAGCGTAAGCATCACATTTTGATAAGTGTTGATGTTCTTTCCTGAGTTTTCCGAAAAACTGTCTGAATTCATAAGACCTATGTCTCTGCCCTGAATGTCCTTTATCGGATTTCCATTCACGGTGATCTGGACTTTCACCACTCCCGGGATCTGCACAAATGTGCGGACAAGCCCGACTCTTGTGAGAATCTCCCTAGTATTGCTCTGTGTTTGATAAGCACTGCTCATATCGAGAGTCAGAATCCCCTCATCCCAGGTTTCTTTCTCAATTGTTACCTTTTTTGGCAAAAGTTTTCGATACTCTCCAGAATCACTCTTCTC
>ENA-UOOI01000751-UOOI01000751.1-fermentation-metagenome-genome-assembly--contig:-NODE-751-length-39344-cov-4.249052_pt1 | contig 39344 bp, 36 predicted proteins | sample MGYA00245779_ERZ724027 | MGnify/ENA primary metagenome ERZ724027 (study PRJEB28704, sample SAMN03018318) | fermentation metagenome | biome: anthropogenic terrestrial biome; feature: soil; material...
CGTTGCCTTACCATTTGGCGATAGCCCAATTTGTAACAACAAGATGTATTATAATGGATATCCGCGAAAAATGCAAGCCCTTTTTGTATTTTTTTATATTTTTGTGCAAATCCCGATTAATCCTCGGCGATATAGCTTTTATCCATTGTAATTACACATTGATACCTGGAATCCATCTCATGCACCAGCGCCTCAACCTGATGCCGGACTCTTTTTATCTGTTCTTTCGGGTAATCTCTGGGGACCACGAGATCAAAGATAAGATTTATCTGTTTTTCTCCGCTCACCATACGAAAGTCATGGAAACTCAAGTGAGGATCCAGTGCCTCTATGATACGCCCTACTTTTTCTTTTACGTCGAGTACCTTCTTGTCCTGAGTTTCCACAGGATCCATATGAATGACAAGAACGATATTCAGTTTTTCGCCTGTCTCCCGCTCAGCCCTGTCTATAATCTCATGAGAAACTTCGATGTCCACGTTATTGGGAACTTCCGCATGGATGGATGCCATGCTCCGGTTTGGCCCATAGTTATGGACGATCAGATCATGTGTCCCCACAATCCCGTCATAGGATTCAACAGTATCCGAAATCTTCTTATACAAATCTCTCGGAATTCCCTGTCCGATCAATGGTTCAAGGGTATCTCTCGCGATGGAAATGCCCGACCAGATGACGATTACGGAGACAATAATCCCTGCCACAGCATCCACGTGAAATGGTGTAAAGTGACTGACGGCAATGGAGACAATTGCTACAGATGTGGTGAACACATCCCCCGTCGAGTCTGCGGCAGTGGCAGACATAATCTTGGAATCAATCCGTTTTCCAAGTTTTCGGTTAAAAAAAGCCAGCCATAGTTTAACCCCTACTGACGCCAGGAGAACGAAAAAAGTGATCCACGAGAAGAGCAGCTTCTCGGGATGAAACACTTTTTCGATCGAGCTCTTCAGAAATGACAGCCCCACCTCTATCACCAAAAAGGATACGATAAGTGCAGCAATATACTCAATTCTCCCATGACCAAAGGGGTGTTCTTCATCCGCAGGTTTCCCGGCCATCTTGACTCCGATAAAACCTATGACTGAAGACGCTGCATCTGACAGGTTGTTAAATGCATCAGCCGTAACCGAAAGTGACTTAAGCAATATTCCAATGATAATCTTGACTGTAAACAAAAGAACATTACAGACTATTCCCACTATACTCGCCAGGACACCATATCTCGTGCGCACCTGAGTATCCTCTACATTATCGTAATCCGGGACGAATCTATGTACTAAAAACTCTGTCATGGCAGCTTCCTCCTCTTCATGCAGGCATGACTCGCACGACTTTTCGACCACCGTCTTCTCTCCAGTACATTATAGCAGTTTTCCCCGGAAACTGCAAATACAAAAACCGCAGTCTTCGGGGAAATTTAGGTCTCACTCCTCGATTTGCTTACCGAGAAATTCCGCAGCCACCTGGACTAGTATTTTATCATTTTCATCCATCTTCGTGTTCGGATTCTTTCCCCGGTCCATCATCACAACTGCTCCGGTGACATCTCCGGAAGAGATAATCGGCACTATGATCTGGCAGATGCTATCTTTATCATCGTCTTCTGTGATTTTAATAAATGAGCTCTCTTTAGCTCCCGCAAAAATTGTTTTTCTCTCTGTTATGGCAGATTCCAGATCGCTGCTGATATTTTTGCTCTCAAAGTTTTTCTGTCCTGAACCACTTGCGGTTATAATCTGATCATGGTCCGAAACGCATACCAGATATCCTGTTGTCTGTGATAGAACCTGCGCATATTCTTTCGCAAACTTTGACATTTCACCCATTGGGGAATATTTCTTCAGGACGATCTCGCCTTCGCGCCCGGTAAATATCTCCATCGGCTCGCCTTCGCGAATTCTCATTGTCCTTCTGATTTCTTTCGGGACAACAATTCGTCCCAGGTCATCTATTCTTCTGACTACACCTGTAGCTTTCATGTATTTTCGGCTCCTTTATTCTCATGTTTGTTCGGGGTGGTACCTTTCTCGGCCTTTTGCCTTTTCATGTCTGAACATGAAGGGCCTGGCTGCTCGACAATCTATGCCTTTTTCATGTGGACATGAAAAAGAGCACTGAAGTCCCTGTGGCGTCTGGCACCTTTTCTGATACCACGAATTGCTCCGTACTTCGTACTCCCGCAATTCTACAAGCATTCGGATTCCGCCCTGTCGGGCTGCATCCTCATGTTTGTTCGGGTCTCATATTCATGCTTTTTCATGCAAGCATGAAACGCATGACCTTTCGACCCTGGTATCATTTTACATATTATTTGTATTTTTGGATGAATTATGCATTGGTGTTTAAACAACGTGTGCAGGGCCTGTCCGATGTTTGCCGTTAACAGAATTAAATGAGAAAAACCGGGAGGTTCAGATTCTCCCGGTTAGATCTGATGGTATTCATCTAATGTCATTTTTGTAAGGGACAGGTACAGGGATAATGATTTTCCGACGTATCGGATGTGCCACGGTTCATAGGCGTACCCTGTGATATTCTCTCTTCCCCTGGGATATCGTAAGATGAATCCAAACATCGGGGCATAGACTGCCAGCCACTTTCCCTCCGGTGTCTCGCCAAATACTTCTTCCAGTTCATAATTTACTCCCGGCGAAGAGACGTCCAGTGCCAGTCCGGTCTGATGTTCGCTCGTCCCCGGCATCGCCACATATTGATTTACTTCTTCGGCGGGAGATTCCTGCAGTCTCTGATGATATATCTCTTCCTGGCGTTCATAGGAGCGGTAACCCGATACTCCAGATAAAGAATAGCCAAATGATTTTCCATAATCCAGAAGTCTGCCCGCTGAATCTGCCGCCGCCTGTCGGAGCTTTCTTTTTTCCTCTGATTCTTCCGCGCAAAAAGGAAACTTACAGATGACCAGATCTTTTGGGACATCTCCGGCCTCAAGTATATGCTCCCGATTCACCAGATATGTATAATTTTGCATAAAATCCTCACTTTCAAACTTACCTAAGAAACAGTATATGAGAGAAAGAGGGAAGTTATGCTCATACCCGGCCGGAAATTTCAATATTGTTCAATCTTCCAGTGATTTGCTGCCCATCTCTTCCAGCAGCTCGGACTTCATATTATAAAGTTTATCCGACAGGTCCACATATACAGTCTGTGGATTCACGAGCCGACGTGATTCATCCCAGAGAGTATTTTTTTCATGCGTGCAGATATCGCGGATTTCCATTACAGACGGAGATGTATATACACAGATTCCTTTCTTAAATACCGGAACAAGCAGTTCTCTTAAACTATAAGTTCCACCTTTCACTTTCGTCTTCTTCCATGTCTCATGCGGGTCGAATAAAATCATATCCCCGGATTCATCAAACTTCTCATCTGCCAGGCAGATCAGATCCGCACGGATCTTACCGGTTTCATTATCATACACACGGTAAACCGTTTTATTTCCGGGATTTGTCACTTTTGCTGTATTTTCTGATAACTTGATCTTAGGAACAAAGTCTTCATTCCAGGAATTCTTAATAGCAGCAAGTTTATAGACACCGCCAAACGCCGGCCAGTCATCGGATGTGATCAACTTGGTCCCCACACCCCAGGAATTCACTTTTGCACCCTGCATCTTCATACTGTTAATCAGATATTCGTCCAGATCGCTCGAAGCAGAGATAATCGCATCCTCAAATCCTTCTGCTGCCAGCATCTCATAAGCCTTCTTGGAAAGATATGCCAGATCGCCGCTGTCAATACGGATTCCATAGCCTTTCATCGGAAGACCGGAAGCTTTCATTTCCCTGAAAACCCGGATTGCATTCGGAATACCAGATTCCAGAACATCATATGTGTCTACCAGCAGGATACAGGCGTTCGGATAAAGATTTGCGTAGGCCTTAAAAGCAGTATATTCATCCGGAAAACTCATGATCCAGCTGTGCGCATGTGTTCCCATCACCGGCACGTCAAACATCTTGCCTGCCAGTACATTAGACGTTCCGATACAGCCTCCGATCATGGCTGCCCGAGCACCATAGATACCGGCATCCGGACCTTGAGCTCTGCGGAGGCCAAACTCCATGACCCCGTCTCCCTGTGCAGTGAAACAGACTCTGGAGGCCTTTGTCGCGATAAGACTCTGATGGTTGATAATGTTGAGCAGTGCAGACTCAACCAGCTGTGCCTCCATAACGGGAGCAATCACTTTAACCAGTGGTTCTCTGGGGAAGATTATGGTTCCTTCCGGAATCGCATAGATATCTCCGGTAAAATGAAAGCCTCTTAAGTATTCAAGAAAATCCTCATCAAACAAATGAAGACTCCTTAAGTAGTCAATATCATCTGGTGTGAAATGAAGGTCGCGTATATATTCAATCACTTGATCCAGGCCGGCCATAACTGCATAGGCTCCGTCACTTGGGTTCTTTCGGTAAAAAGCATCAAAGACTACAATCTGGTCCGTAGGATTCTTAAAGTAGCCCTGCATCATTGTCAATTCATACATATCTGTCAATAAAGTTAAGTTCTGTGCTCTCATAAAGCCTCCGTCTTTTTACTTATTGTATCCACCCGAATTCGGGATTTTTCATGTTTTTTCTTATTATAGTCGAAAATGTATGACATTGCAATCTCAACTGAAAAATGTAAAGCGCTAAAAGATCCGCCTGATAAGATTATGTCTCTTACAAGGCGGATCTATCCATCAAAATTTCTTTTGTTCATATACAGCATTTACAACACCACATTATCTTCCGGCATAAGGTTTTAAAATACCTTCCAGTGCAGTTGCACTGCTCGTATGACATCGAACAATCTCAGTATCATTCTTCTTAGCCTCATCCACAGCCGTTTTTACCATCTTATGAGAAACCGTATTCGTGAAGAGGACAAGAAGATCCGGATTTCCGATCTGTTTATTCAAACTGGCGCTCATCTGTGTGAACACCTTTGCCTTACATTTATTTTTCTTACAGATTTCTTTATATCTCTGCACCATGCGGTCATGACCGCCTACAATCACTACACTCATTTATATCCTCCTTATAACAACCCGGCAGTGTGGCAGGCCTATAAGGCCGCCAGCTGCTCTCCAAGTTTTCTACAGTTCTCTTTTGCTTCATCGTCGGGTTCATTATTACAGATCAGACCTTCATCTCCCACAATGGTTGCACCGGCATCCTTCATACGCTGCTCCCAGGTACGCATCCAGTCACCTTCTCCCCAGTCGTAAGAACCAAACAGTGCAATCTTCTTTCCGGATGAAAAAGATTCCACTTCATTCACAAAAGGTTCCGCCGCGGAATCCTCCAGCTCTTCATCTCCCATAGCGGGGCATCCAAGTGCAAATACCGCCTCATCCTTGAGGATGGAGGCATCGAAGTCCTCCATACTGACTGTCTCGACTTCTGTTCCTGCCGCCCGGATTCCTTCCGCAATACACTCTGCCATAGTCTCCGTATTACCTGTTCCACTCCAGTATGCCACCATTATTTTACTCATTGAATTCTTCCTCCGTCTTTTGATTAGTCCTAGCTAACTAGTTTATAAAAAAGAACAAAGTCAACATCCGCTTGGCAATCGCACCTGGCTTTTGCTGGCTTTGTTCTTAGTTACCTTAATTACCTTAATTTATGATTTCCTGCGGGTCCTGGATTTTTGGTTCGGGTTCGGATCACAGCCGAAGCAGTTTCCTGTACAATACGAACAGGATGCTGATTTACCTGCTTTTTTATCTTTCACCATCTTCCATATCACCAGTCCAACCACTGCAAGTACGATGATTAATACTATAAAAGTTCCCATATTATCACACTTTCTTACATTTAAAGGGCTCTTCCGGTCTTCATCGCTGCCCGTTCACTTTCAGTTTCTTTGTTCGGGCGGACCAGAAGATAGACAAACAGTGCTATTACAAGAATCGCAGCAACTGTACCTATTCCAAAGCTTCCTCCCTCAAAGAGATATCCGATCTGATAGAATACCAGAGACGCGCCATAGGCGAGTATTGTCTGATAACCTATTGCAAACCAGAACCACTTTGCATTATTCATCTCTCTCTTGATTGCTCCCATCGCTGCAAAGCAGGGTGCGCAGAGAAGGTTGAATACCAGGAAGGAATACGCTGCCGCTGTGGTAAAGCTGCCGGCCAAAGTTCCCCAAATCTCATTGCCGTTTTCCGCTACCTCTGCAAATCCATAGAGGATGCCGAACGTACCGACAACATTCTCCTTTGCCACAAGACCGCTGACCGCTGCAACTGCTGCTTTCCAGTTTCCCCATCCCAGTGGAATGAAGAGCCATGCGATTCCACGTCCGATCGCTGCAAGAATGGAATTCTCCATGTCATCTACCATTCCAAAGGATCCGTTCTCAAATCCGAATCCCTGTGTAAACCAGATGAAAATTGTCGAGAGCAGAATCACAGTACCGGCTTTCTTGATGAAAGACCATCCGCGCTCCCACATACTTCTTAAGATATTACCGACTGTAGGCATATGATAAGTCGGAAGCTCCATAACGAACGGAGCCGGATCACCGGCGAACATCTTCGTCTTCTTCAGGATAATCCCTGAACAGATAATCGCGAGAACACCGATAATATAAGCACTCGGTGCAACCCACCATGCGCCGCGGAACAAAGCTCCTGAGATTAAAGCTATAATCGGAAGCTTCGCACTGCACGGGATAAACGTCGTTGTCATGATCGTCATCTTGCGGTCACGGTCATTCTCAATCGTTCTCGACGCCATAATTCCCGGAACACCACATCCGGTTCCGATCAGCATCGGGATAAATGACTTTCCGGACAGTCCGAACTTGCGGAAGATACGGTCCATGATGAATGCAACCCTTGCCATATAACCACATCCCTCTAAGAATCCGAGGAAGGCAAACAGTACCAGCATCTGAGGAACAAATCCGAGAACCGCTCCCACACCGGCTATAATACCATCCACAATTAAGCTCTGCAGCCAGGGTGCACAGTTGACAGCTTCAAGTCCCATCGTTGCGAGATCCGGTATACCTGGCACTTGGAGCGATGCAATACCGAGGAAATTCCATCCATCTCCGAACACCTGCTCGTTAACCCAGTCTGTCGCCCATCCTCCGATGGTTGTAACGGATACATAATATACCAGAGCCATGACCGCAAAGAAAATCGGGAGTCCCAGCCAGCGGTTTGTCACTATGCGGTCAATCTTATCAGATGTCGATAATCTATTTTTGTTTGCCTTCTTATAGGCTTTCCCGACAACCGTTCCAGTATACTCATAGCGTTCGTTCGTGATGATACTTTCAGAGTCATCATCAAGCTGATCCTCCACTCCTGCAATGATCTTCTCCACATCCGGTACACGCTTTAAACTGCCCCGGATCTTTTCATCACGTTCGAAAAGTTTGATTGAAAAGAACCGCCTCTGTTCCGATGGGATACTGTTATCCAGCTGAGCTTCTATCTTGTTTAGTGCATCCTCCACCACATCTTGAAATCTGTGAAGCGGAACATGGTTATTTCTCATTTTCGCCTGTTCTACAACCTTGTCTGTAGCTTCCTTGATTCCTGTTCCTTTCAGAGCGGAAATCTCAATTACCTCACAGCCCATTTGCTTTGAAAGTTCGCCCGGGTTGATCACATCCCCGCTCTTTTTTACCACGTCTATCATATTGATGGCAAGAACTACGGGAATTCCAAGCTCCATAAGCTGGGTAGTGAGATATAGGTTTCTCTCCAGGTTCGTTCCGTCTATTATATTCAATATGGCATCCGGACGATCGGTAATCAGATAATTACGGGCTACCACTTCCTCCAGTGTATATGGTGACAATGAATAGATACCAGGAAGATCCATAATCGTGACATCCTTATGTCCCTTTAATTTTCCCTCTTTTTTTTCTACTGTAACACCCGGCCAGTTTCCAACAAACTGGTTCGATCCGGTAAGCGCATTAAAAAGTGTTGTCTTTCCGGAATTAGGATTTCCGGCTAATGCGATTTTAACTGACATTTTCTTTCCTCCTATATAAATCTATCTTTACCTGTAAAGGTTAGATTTATCTAACCGTATGATGCAGTTATTTCACTTCAATCATTTCCGCATCTGCTTTACGTAAAGTCAATTCATAACCTCTGACTGTCACTTCAACCGGGTCTCCCAGTGGTGCTACCTTGCGGACGTAAACGTCGGTTCCTTTGGTGATTCCCATGTCCATAATCCTGCGCTTGACTGCGCCGGCACCATGAAGTTTCACCACGGTAACATTCTGTCCTACTTTCGCTTCTTTTAGTGTCTGCATCTTTAAAATACTTCCTTCCATATAACTTCCCTTTGTAACTTCTTGTATTACTATGATACACGAATTGTTACGCACTTCGTGCTCTCACAATTCTACAAACATTCGATTTCCGCCCTGATCGGGCTACATTCTCATGTTTGTTCGGATCTCAAAGTCATGCTTTTTCATGCAAGCATGAAACGCAGGACTTTTCGATTTTGTATTCCCTTGATACACGAATTGTTACGCACTTCGTGCTCTCACAATTCTACAAACATTCGATTTCCGCCCTGATCGGGCTACATTCTCATGTTTGTTCGGATCTCAAAGTCATGCTTTTTCATGCAAGCATGAAACGCAGGACTTTTCGATCCTTGTATCAAATCATAATCTTATTCGCCAGTTCTTTACTGATTGCTATTCTGGAGTCTTTGACATTCACAATTACATTCCCATTGATAACAGAAACAATTGTCACCTCACCGCCGGTCACAAAACCCAGGTTCTCCAGATGTCTCCTTACTTCACCTCTGCCGCCAATCTTGATAATCTTATTTGGCACTCCTGCATCAGCCATTGTTAAAGGCATTACTATCACTCCCTTCAGTTACGATTCTTTCACTAATTTAAGGTTAGCACATACTAACTAATTTGTCAATACTTTTACCTTTCAAATGCTTGACGTTTTTTATTGTTTTGTATATAATAGAAATATATGAATAGTTGTTCATGTATTCATATGAATACAGTGAAATACAGTGTTCGGAGCAAAGCGTGTATCATAGAGGTCAAAATATCTTTTTGACCCCGCATCATGATCCGAGTAAACGAAATGGAGAGTATCAATGACAAAGAAAACATACAACGTAGAAAATATAGACTGCCCCAACTGCGCGGCAGATATTGAGCGGAAAATAGCTGCTATACCAGAGGTGAAAGAGGCAGTTCTCACCTATGCAACAAAACAGCTGAGGGTCACCGCAGAAGATCCGGATGCACTTCTGGGAGAAATCAAAGAAACTGCCTCGGCTGTTGAACCGGATATTGTAATCAGTCCAAAAGAAGACGCTGAACCCCGAAGCGGGAAAGATACGTCGAATCAGGAACGGTCGTCAAAATCAAGTCATCTGACGGATGAAAATAAGAAGGAGCTTATGAATCTTGCCTGTGGGACGGTTCTGTTCATCGCTGCTGTCATCTTAAAACACTTTGACTTTTCAATCGTCTCTGTTGTCTTTTTTGTCCTCTCCTATATAGTCCTGGGCGGAGAAATTATTGTGACTGCAGTCAGGAATCTTACACACGGTCAGGTATTCGATGAGAATTTTCTGATGAGTATCGCCACTCTGGGAGCTTTCGCCATTCAGGAATATGCTGAAGCTGTCGGGGTTATGCTCTTTTATCGGATCGGTGAGCTTTTTGAAGATATCGCGGTAGAACGAAGCCGTTCGCAGATTATGGATGCCGTGGATATGCGCCCTGAAGTTGTGACAAAGATTGATTCAGACGGTCTGCATGTTATTCCGGCCGAAAATGCAGACGTGGGTGATACGATCCAGATTAAACCGGGCAACCGGATTCCCCTGGACGGAACAATTATTGAAGGTGAAAGCCGACTTGACACCTCTCCCGTAACCGGAGAACCGGTCCCTGTCAGTGTCGCCGGCGGTGATTCCGTCCTTTCCGGATGTATCAATGACTCCGGACTTTTAAAGGTTCGTGTCGATAAAGTTCTCGGAGAATCTATGGTCACCAAGATTCTGGATTCTGTTGAAAATGCGGCTGCCAGCAAGCCTCAGATCGAGAGATTCATCTCCCGTTTTGCAAGGTATTATACACCAGTCGTCGTACTTCTCGCCATCGGAACAGCCGTTATTCCCTCTCTGATCACGGGAAACTGGTCGCACTGGATTTATACGGCACTCACCTTCCTGGTTATCAGCTGTCCATGTGCCCTGGTATTAAGTGTTCCGCTTGCATTTTTCTCAGGCATCGGTGCCGGATCCAAAAAAGGGATCTTATTTAAAGGCGGTGTCTCACTTGAAGCGATGAATAATATAAAAACAGTCGTCATGGACAAAACAGGTACAATCACAAAGGGTAATTTTATCCTTCAGAAAACAATCCCAGAGAGGGGAATTACATCCGAGGAGTTGCTTTCCCTGTGTGCCTCCGCAGAATCACCCTCCACGCATCCAATTGCTCACAGTATTGTCTCTGCGGCAGAAGAAAAAGGGATCGAGATTACAGAGCCAAAATCCGTGGAGGAACTTGCGGGACACGGAATTCTGGCTGTCCTTCCGAAGGGAGAGCTACTCTGTGGAAATAAAAAACTGATGGATCAGTTCAATATCAAAACACCATTTCATACTCCCTCTTACGGAACTGAAATTTTCGCTGCTCTGGACGGATCATACATTGGAAGACTTATGATCTCGGATACCATCAAGGATGATGCCAAATCAGCCGTCGCATCTATCCACAGTCTTGGAATCAAGACCGCGATGCTCACCGGAGATGAAACCGACAGCGCCAATGCTGTTGCCGGGGAGACAGATATTGATCAGGTATATTCGAGGCTGCTTCCCCAGGATAAAGTCACAAAACTCGCCCAAATCCGTGAGGATAATGGTGCCGTGATGTTTATCGGTGACGGAATCAACGATGCCCCTGTTCTTGCAGGCGCCGATGTCGGTGCCGCTATGGGAAGCGGCGCGGATGCCGCGATCGAGGCGGCAGACGTCGTATTCATGACCTCCAGTATGGAAGCAATTCCACAGTCCCTGGATATCGCACGCGCCTCCAATCGTATCTCCAGACAGAATGTGGTATTTGCCCTGACTGTAAAAATTCTAGTCATGATTCTCGGACTTTTGGGGTTCGCGAATATGTGGATGGCCGTCTTCGCGGATACCGGTGTTGCTATGCTGTGCGTGCTGAATTCCATAAGAATTTTGTACAGGAAATAGGGTTTTTAAGTTCGTGATACTTATTGACACAGAAGTAAAAATATGGTGTAATACTTATAGTTATTGGTTCAGGGAATTAGGTTTGAATCCTAAACAGTCCTGCTGCCGTATTGATGGAACATATTCCGGGCTAACAACCACTGAGAGTATATATAACTTATATGACTTTTGGGAAGGTGGAAATATGTGTTGATGTCTAAGTCGAAAGACCTGCCGATAACCAGTTTTCATTAAATTTCACAGGTCATGGAGTTTATGATAATTCAACAGCATACACCATGTTTTTATTGTAATATGCCTGAATATTTAAGCTCCAACTTTGTTGGAGCTTTTTATATTGCTTTACAGCTCACGATGTTAGCGACAAAAGGGTTTTCGCCTTATGAGTACCACGGATTATATAATAGGAGGAACAAGAAAATGAGAAACAAAATCAAAAAATCCCTGATTGTTTTTTTATCTTCAGTCATGGTCCTTACAGCTTCAGCCTGCGGAAACAAAAAACAGGCGGCAGACACAGACAGTGGATCCGACAGTCAGCAGACAACCAGTCAGTCCGCATCTTCAGAGAAAGATAGCAGCATAATCAAAGACCGGGAGGGAAATGATTTCGAAATACCTGATCACGCAGACAAAATCATATCCATGGCACCTGCGATCACACAAACTCTGGTCGATCTGGGACTGGGGGATAAACTTGTTGCCGTAGATAAATACTCTCTGTCTATTAAGGGAGTAGATCAGGATTTACCGGCTTATGATATTATGGCTCCGGATGTGGAAAGTATCTCATCACTAAAACCGGATATCATTTTTACTACAGGCATGAGTAAATCAGGCGGAGAAGACCCTTTCAAGCCAATTACAGATTTAGGGCTTTTGATGACATCAATTCCATCCGCTTCAAGCCTTGATGACATCAAAGAAGATATTCTGTTTATCGGAGAGTCCACAAAGACAGATGAAAAGGCAGAAAAACTGGTGTCAGATATGGAATCAAAAATTAAGGATATTAAAGACAAAGTGAATAACGATAAGCCTGAGAAAACAGTTTACTTTGAAATCGGTGAATCCCCAAATCTGGTCAGTATTGGAAACGGAACTTATTTGAATGAAATTATAGAAATGCTGGGAGCCAAAAACATTTTCTCCGACCAGGAAGGATGGGTTTCTGTTTCTGATGAATCAGTTATGTCTGAAAACCCGGATATTATTCTGACAAATGTTGATTATCTGGAGGATCCGGTATCAGATATTCTAAATCGAAATGGCTGGGATGCACTCGATGCCGTGAAAAACAAACAGGTATTTCTTATCGACCCCAATGCAAGCTCACAGCCTAATGCACACGTTGTAACTGCCATAGAGCAGATAGCCAAAGCTTTATATCCCGAGACTTTTAAATAACTATGAAAAATGCGAAACGATTTATAATCCTGATTCTCTTATGTATTCTGTCTTTGACTGCCGCAGTAGGGATCGGAAGTATTGCCATTGATCCCGGAGATACGTTAAAGGTAATTGCCGGAAAGTTGTTCCACATAAGGTTTTCCAATCCGGTGGATGACACTATAGCCTCCATCCTATTGAAAACCCGGATCCCCCGCGCATTACTTGCATTTGTTTCTGGCGCGGGACTTGCGGTAAGCGGAGTCATGATGCAGTCAGTGCTTCAAAATCCCCTGGCGTCTTCATTTACCCTGGGAGTCTCTTCCGGAGCAGCGCTTGGGGCAAGTTTCGTCATCGTACTGAACATCACATTCCTGGGGTTTCTGACACTGCCTGTCTTCGGGCTGACTGCAGGTATCATCACTGTCTTTCTCTCCCTTGGTGTCGCCGTGAAGGTTGATAAGGGACTGCATAACAACTCCATCATTCTTACCGGAATGGCTTTTTCCATGTTTGCCAATGCTATGATTACTATTCTGATGTCTGTCTCAAAAGAAAACATGCAGCGCCTGGTCTTCTGGCAGATGGGGAGTTTCTCCATGAGAACTCCACGTGATTTCTGGATGATTCTCCCTTTTGTACTTATCGGTACGATCATCGCGATGATCTGCTCAAGACAGATGGATATCATGACCTTAGGAGATGAGCAGGCCCAGACATCCGGTGTTGACGTACAGAAGATGAAATGGCTTCTGCTTTCCCTGGGTGCGGTTCTCACCGGTGCAATTGTATCCGTGGCTGGTGTCATAGGGTTTGTAGATCTCTTTACCCCTCACGTGGCACGCAGACTTTTTGGTGCGGCTCATAAATATGTCATCCCCGCCTCCGCATTACTCGGAGGACTATTCATGGTCATATGTGATCTCCTGGCACGCACGGTTGTATCACCTTTAGAAATACCTGTCGGCGCAATCACTGCAGTGGTCGGTGCACCGTTTTTTATCTATCTTTTCTTAAATAAAAGGGAGCGTAAAGTGAAATGATTCATGCAGAAAATATCAGAGCCGGATATGGCGATGTTGAGATTCTCCACGGAGTATCCTTTTCTCTGAAAAGTAATGAAAATATAAGTATTATCGGGCCCAACGGATGCGGAAAGACCACTCTTCTGCGAACCCTGGCAGGCACTCTCCCATTTTCAGGAAAAATTCTTCTGGACGGACAAAACGTAAAGAATTTCAAGAAAAAAGTTCTGGCAGGAAAAGTCTCCATGCTCTCTCAGTCCACACAGATCTACTTTAACTACACCGTGTATGATACGGTTATGATGGGGCGTTATATCCACGAAAAAGACGGGATTTTCAGAAAAGTCAGCAGTGAGGATAAATCTATGGTTCAAAAAGCCATGGAGGCAACGGGTGTCGACCAGATCTATAACCGGGAAATAAACGCTCTCTCAGGAGGACAGCTTCAGCGTGTACTTCTCGCCAAGGTCATCGCTCAGGACCCCGATATTATCTTACTGGACGAACCGACCAATCATCTGGACTTGAGTTATCAGGTAGAATTAATCCGGTTTTTAAAAAAATGGTCAAAGAGAACGGAGAAATCTGTTATAGGGGTCCTTCATGATATGAATCTGGCTATGATGCTCACCGACCGTGTCCTGCTTATGAACCACGGCAGGATTGAGGCTGACGGATCATGCCGGGACATCTTTGGTTCTGAACTTTTAAACAGTGTCTATAAGATGAATGTATCCGCTTATATGGTAGACTCGCTGGAAAAGTGGAAGAATATTGCCAGGCGCTGAAACTTGTTCTCCGGTTTGACAAATTCATTCCATACCCCTATAATGAAAAAGCAAAATAAAATATGACAGTTCGTAACCATCCTGTCAATAAACAAAACTATGGATACATGAGGAAATAACTTCCTTGAGTTTTGGATCATACAGGAAAGGTGAAGATTCACCTTTCTTTTTTGTTGAACGGTTTGGTCTCGTCTGTCGGGAAAGAGAAAAACAACCTATGAAAAAAACACAGAAGCTCACATTTTCCGGGGTTATTATCGCAATCTATGTTGTGGTGATGTACTTCACGCAGTCTTTTGCTTTCGGTGCTTATCAGATTCGAATTGCGACCACTCTCTATGCTTTGTCTTATCTGTACCCTTTTCTTGTACTTCCACTTGGACTTGCAAATCTGATCAGCAACCTGCTGATGGGTGGGATGGGATTATTTGACATTGTCGGTGGTACCTTTGTAGGAATCATCACTAGCTCTGCTGTATATCTGGTACACCATTTTCGCTGGAATAAGCTTTTAATTATTCCCCCAATCATCGCAGGTCCGGGTCTGATTGTCCCGATTTGGCTTACCGGCATCACAGGAATGCCCTATCCGCTGCTTGCGCTAAACTTATGTATCGGTCAGGCTGTTCCCGCAGCCGCGGGATATTTTTTAGTCACTTTATTTGAAAAATATCCGGCATTGCAATATCACATAAAACCAAACAGAAAAGAGAGTAAAAACCATGGATGAAAGAAAGGCACTTATCGTCTTAAGCGGAGGCCAGGACAGCACGACCTGCCTCTACTGGGCAATTGAAAAATACGGAAAAGAAAATGTATCTACTCTGGGATTTGACTATGGTCAGAAGCACAAGCTGGAACTGAAAGCCGCAGAGAACATCTGTCAGGATCTCGGACTGGAATACCCTGTTCTCAGCCTTCCTGTCCTAAATGAACTCAGCCCAAACGCTTTGACCAGAGATGATATGACCATGGATACATCCGATTACGAGGGAGATTACCCAAACACTTTTGTGGAAGGACGGAATCACCTCTTCTTAAGCTACGCGGCAATCTATGCCAAGGGAAAGGGAATCCATGACATCATTACCGGAGTGTGTCAGACAGACTTTTCCGGCTATCCGGACTGCCGTGACAGTTTTGTAAAATCTCTGAATGTTACGCTGAATCTTGCGATGGATTATGACTTTAATCTGATCACTCCACTCATGTGGCTAAATAAGGCACAGACCTGGGAACTTGCTGACCGACTTGGCTGTCTGGAGACGATTCGAAACAAAACTCTTACCTGTTATAACGGGATCATCGGAGATGGATGTGGTTCTTGCCCCTCCTGTAAATTGCGCAGAACCGGGTATGAAAGCTATTTAAAGATGAAAAGCAAGAGCAGACACTGAAGGAGGGAAAAGATCATGGAACGTTCAAGCAATAAGAACGATAGAAAAAAAGAGGAACTGACGTTATTGGGAAATCAAAAGACAAAATATCCTTCGGATTATGACCCTCATGTCCTGGAGACATTCACGAATAAACATCCGGACATGGATTATATGGTTAAGTTCAACTGTCCGGAGTTCACGAGTCTGTGCCCGATTACCGGCCAGCCGGACTTCGCCACTGTGTATATCAACTATATTCCGGATGAAATCATGGTGGAAAGCAAATCACTAAAGTTATATCTGTTCAGTTTCCGCAACCATGGGGATTTTCATGAAGACTGTATGAACATCATACTGAAAGATCTGCGCAGCCTGATGAATCCCAGATTTATTGAAGTTCAGGGAAAGTTTACCCCACGCGGCGGAATCAGCATAGATCCATACACCAACTGGGGACGTCCGGATACCAGGTATGAAAAGTTAGCCGAACACCGGCTTTTCAATCATGATTTATTCTTTGAGAATATACATAACCGCTGAAACTCACAATAATGTTTTTTAAATGATGCGTCTGATAGCTGGGCGCATCGTTACTTCTACATAATATCTCTCTTATTGAAAGCATCGACAGATATCTTATACGAAACAACACACACGAGAGCTGACAATATAAAAGCCATCACAGAAGAAGCCATCTTGCTTATAATTTCCCGCCTGTTCAATATGCCAAAAGCTTTGTTGATTCCCACAACAAGGGCCACTGCGGTTATATAGGAAAATACCGTCAGAAGTTCCATCTTTTCAAATGCATTTTTTGATAGATACAAAACTGCTATAGACACACTCCCTGCACATATTGAAATACTCATTCCAAATAACAGGCTTTCGGCAACGTATGCTTTCTGCACGGTTAAAACCCCAACTTTAAGTTGTCTCGCCAAGGCACGAACCGATGTGATCATATCGCCTGCATTCAGCTCACCATTCAATATCATATCCTTAATCTGAGTGCCAATCTGTTCATATATCGGTTCACTGCTTTTATGGCTTATAATAATTTCCACTTTTATCTCTCCATATCTAGCCTGCAAGTAAAAATAAAACCGGGATCAGAATGCAAAGAAAAATAACAGTCAGCAAAATAACGTTAATTACTGTTTGCCTTTTTGACCTTGTTGGATCCACTCCTGTCGAATTTGTTCTGAGAGGGGTAAAATCTTTTAAAGCTGCAAGAGCGGCATCTTTGTCTTTTTCCTGCACCATGATCGCCTCATCAGCCGTCGCATTCCCTGCATAGATGTCCATGGTATCTCCTATTTTGTACGCGGTTACACCTTGCTTCTTTAAAACCTCCAATATCTGATTGGCTTCCATTGTACTTCCAGCGGAAGTTATCCTTATAAAATCATCTCTATCCATAGCAGAGCCTCCTTACAGATATTATTGAAGTTCAAAAATAACCTCATCTATACAATACACTATATAACACTATATAACAAGTGTCAATAAAAAATCCCGAATGAGTTAGTTAATTAACCCATTGAGTCAATTTATTCCTTGACATATTGTTTTATTTATGATATTATTTATTTACCTTAGAGGTAAACTGAAAAGAAATCACAGCTGTCGACACTGTTGAAACGATGATCCAATTTCACATCGGGAGATGTCATCCTCTTTCACAAAACAGAAAAGGACAATATGCAGTGGATCTAATTCACCCATACAGATTAATATTTGAAAAGAAAGGCAATGAAATACAGATAGCTAATATTTTGGAAATCATTGATTATCATTAGAAGTGGAAAGTAAGGAGGCACTACTTATGGTGAGAAGTCGTAGTTATTTTGCAATGCCACCTGGTGCGACTATTAAGGAGCAGCTTAATGACAGGGGCATGAATCAAAAAGAATTTGCCTCAAGAATGGATATGTCGGAAAAACACATAAGCCGTCTCATTAACGGAGAAGTAAAGCTGACTCCTGAGGTGGCCGTTCGATTAGAATTAGTACTTGGTATACCAGCATCCTTTTGGAACAATCTTGAAGCAATATATAGAGAAAAGCTTATTAAAGCCAAAACAGAAAACTCAATGGAGAAAGACATACAATTAATTAAAGGATTCCCATATAATGAAATGGCAGCATATGGGTGGATTCCAGAAACAAAAAAGGTAACAGAAAAGGTTATTCACCTTCGACAATACTTTGAAGTAGTGGATCTTTCAATTCTTGAGAATAAGCAAATTACAAAGATTGCATGCAGGAGATTAAGAATTACAGAAAAAAGCGATCTTTCATTGATAGCATGGGCTCAAAGGGCAAAACTTGTAGCACGAAATATGAATACAGCACCTATTAGTATTCAAGGTTTACTTACAAGCATACCGGAAATCCGTAAGATGGCAAATCAAAAGCCGGAAATCTTCTGCCCAAAATTAAAAAAATTACTATCAGGCTTTGGAATAGCTTTAGTCTTCTTACCGCATCTTAAAGGATCCTTTTTGCAAGGCGCAACATTTATAGATGGCAACAAGATTGTTGTTGGTTTAACCGCAAGAGGAAAAGATGCAGATAAATTCTGGTTTAGTTTTTTCCATGAGCTAGCTCATATTATATTAGGTCATATAGGTCAGTCAGACGGAACATCCGAACAGGACGAGGAAGATGCGAATAACTGGTCCGCTAATACGCTAATTCCAGAAGAAGATTTTAAAAAGTTTATAAGTAGTAATTCCTTTAATAAAGAAAACATTCTTCGCTTTTCAGAAAATATAGGAATTGCTCCAGGTATTGTTGTTGGAAGGTTACAAAAAGAAAACCTTATAAAGTATAATATGATGAATGCTCTGAAAGATCATTATGTTATATCAGCATAGAAGTAATACAAGGGCGGATAATATGATCTGCCCTTATAACTTCAACTATCTTTTGTTCTTCACATAGTCCTTTTTCATTTGTTCCGCTACCGAATCAGCTGTATAAACTCTTCCTTTTCGTACGTCTTCCATACCCTTTTCAATTTCTGCATCAAATTGTTCTTTGTGAGTGAGCCATATGCAATAGGTTCATTATAACGAAGTTGCATCTTTCTTCTTCCCTCTGACTACAAACATGATCACTCCCGCGATCAGGATAAAAATCGAAATAAACTGTGAGGTCGAAAGTGGTCCCACGGTTCCCCGGATCAGATCACCTCTGTAGAATTCGATAATAAACCTTCCTATACTGTATATAATCAAATATGCCGCTGTAACCTGTCCGTCTGCTTTCTTCTTTCTGTCAACACCAAGCAGAGCTAAAAACAGCAGAAAATCAAACGCACTTGACAGCAGCTCTGTCGGAACAAGATTTACTCCATTCGGTGCAAAATCCGAATGACTGAATGTAATGCCAAACTTCGATTTTGTTTCTATCCCATAGCAGCACCCCGCGAAAAAGCAGCCCAGTCTTCCGATCGCCTGTGCCAGTGCAACACTTGGCATTGCCAGATCGAAGTATTTCCAGGTATCCAGTTTATTCTTTCTGCAGAATAGATAAGCCCCTAAGATGCCACCCAGAATGCCTCCATAGATCACCCATCCCTCACCAAAGCTGTCAATCATAATTCTGGGGTTTTTTATGATCTGTGGCAGTATCGTGATCCAATATAATACCTTAGAACCGGCAAATCCAAAAATCACACACCAGATCACAAGATCTATGGTCTTCTCTGAGTCCAGCCCTTTCTTTTTCGCCCGCCTTTCAGCCAATGCATAAGCTGCAATAATTCCAAGAGCTATCATCAGTCCATAGGTGTGTACAGTGAACGGCCCAATGGAAAATAAATCATTATACATAAAAGTCTCCTCTAGTCTTTGTTATTCGTGAAACTGTTCTAATTATATCCCAAATTTTAATAAAAGACAATCCTTAAGCCGGTTTCTTTTCACATTCAGATATGGTATGATACCAAACATACCAAGGAGGACATAAATATATGATACATTTTGAATGTGACTACACAGAGGGCTGTCATCTTGCCATCTTAGAGAAGCTGGCAGAAACCAATGAAGAACAGACTTCCGGTTACGGTCTGGATCCACACTGCGACCATGCCCGTGCAATCATCCGGAGCTTATGCAAGGCTCCGGGTGCAGACGTACATTTTCTTGTAGGCGGGACTCAGACTAACACGACAGTAATTGCTTCTGTTCTTCGTCCTTATCAAGGCGCCTTATGTGCCGTAACCGGCCATATCAACGTACATGAAACCGGTGCAATTGAAGCCACCGGGCATAAAGTGCTTCCGCTCAAAAGTACAGATGGCAAGATTACAGCAGCTCAGATTCAGGAAACCTATGACGCCCATTATCATGACAGTGAGCATGAACATACCGTCCAGCCGGGAATGGTATATATTTCTCAGTCTACGGAGAATGGAACGATTTATTCGAAAGAAGAACTGCAGAATATCTCTGAAACCTGCAGAAAATGCGGTCTCCCGCTGTTTCTGGACGGTGCCCGTCTGGGCTATGCGCTGGCATCTCCCAAAAACGATCTGACCATGGCAGATATCTCCAGACTCTGTGATGTTTTTTATATCGGCGGTACAAAGGTAGGGGCCTTGTTTGGGGAAGCTGTCGTAATCACCAATCCGGACTTGAAACCTGATTTCCGCTACATGATTAAACAGCGTGGAGGAATGCTCGCGAAAGGACGTCTCCTGGGCATTCAGTTTGAAACCTTGTTAGAAGGAGGGGAGGACAACCTCTACTCACAAATCTCCAAACACGCCCTAGACCTTGCTCTGAAACTAAAAGAAGCCTTCCTTAAGAAAGGCTATCGGCTTCTTTTTGACTCCTTTACGAACCAGCAGTATCCGATTCTTCCGGATACCGTTGTAGACGAGCTGTCAAAATCATTTACATTTTCCACCTGGAGTAAAGTGGACGATACTCATACTGCAATCAGAATCTGCACAAGCTGGGCGACAAAGCCCGAAGCTGTGGACTCCCTTATTGATCATTTGTAAGATGCAGTTTATCGAGAATACAGAAAGTCAGTGAGAGCAGCATACCGACCACACATGCCAGTATCATTCCGGTCAGAGACACACTTCCGATATCGATGGAGATTCCTGAGAGGCCGATTACAAAGATCACAGATGTCAGAATCAGATTTCTGTTAATTCCATAATCAACCTGTGAATCTACCAGGATACGAAGTCCCGAGGTACCAATCATACCGTAAAGTAAGATCGAGATCCCTCCGATGACCGGACCCGGTATTGTGCTGATTAATGTGGACATCTTTCCGCAGAGAGAAACAATAATTGAAAACACTGCCGCTCCCCCGATTACCTGCACACTGTAAACCTTAGTGACCGCCATAACTCCAATGTTTTCCCCGTAAGTTGTCGTGGGTACTGAGCCGATGAGGCCGGAAAGTGCAGTTGAAAAGTAATCACTAAAAAGTGTCTTGTGAAGGCCGGGCTCTTTGATCAGGTCTCTTCCTATAATCTTTCCGGTTACAACCTGATGTCCGATGTGTTCGGATGTCACTACCAGCAGAACCGGCAGGATCGTGATAATCGCTCCCATATTAAACTTCGCCAGATGGAACTTCGGCAGGGCAAACCATGGCGCTTCTATCACAGCGCTGAAATCCAGGATTCCACAGATCGCCGCTGCAGCATAGCCACAGATGATCGCAATCAGTATTGGAATTACAGATAAGAATCCACGGAACAGCAATTGTCCAAATACAGCAACTCCAAGTGTCACCAGAAATACAATCACATTTCTCATATCTACTTTGTCTACATTTACCAGTCCTGCATTTTCCGCAGCATTTCCGGCAAGTTCAAGTCCGATTAACGCAACCACAGGCCCCATGGCAGCCGGCGGAAGTACAATATCAATCCAGTCTGTGCCAAACTTGTAGATGATAAAAGCCAGAACACAGCCGCAGATACCGACGACGACAAAACCGCCCTGTGCATACTCAAAACCATATTTGGCAATTACCACCCCGGCGGGAGCCAGAAAAGCAAAACTTGATCCCAGATATGCCGGCGACTTACCTTTCGTGATGAAGATAAAAAGCAGTGTCCCGACGCCGTTCATAAAAAGAACGATTGCAGGGTTGATCCCCAGTACAAAAGGCACCAGAACAGACGCACCGAACATCGCAAACATGTGCTGAATGCTCAACGGTATCAACATCTTTACCGGCACCTTTTCTTCAACTTGTATTACTTTCTTTTCCATTTTTCTTATGTCCTCCTATATGTATGCTTTAAAAAAGGGTGCCTGACTTATCGTCAAACAACCCTGTTTTAACAATATTAAGTTTTTAGTATTTTAACGATCTGCCGGATATATTCGGGATCAGTTCCGCAACACCCGCCAATAATATCGGCGCCTGCATGTACGAGTGTCCTCATATGCCGGGCAAATTCAGGGGCCTCCATATTGTAGATGGCTTCTCCCTTATCATTGATCAGCGGATTCCCCGCGTTTGGCTTCGCGAGAACGGGAATTCTCGCTATTTTACTCATTGAGGAAACCACAGCCTCCAGCTGATCTGGTCCGAGAGAACAATTGATTCCAACTGCCGCCGCATCCATTTCCTGAAGTGTTTCCATGGCTTCTATGGCACTTCCCCCGAAGAATCCGGAGCCATCTGCTTCCACGGTCATGGAACACATCATTGGGAGATCACAGACACTGGAAGTCGCATCGAGAGCCGCCATCATCTCATCGACACAGAGCATTGTCTCTGCGACGAGGAGGTCTGCCCCGGCGTTTGCAAGTGCGGTGATCTGTTCTTTATAGGCATCCAGAAGCTCCTCATATGAAAGTACCCCGTCTGGTTCAAGTCTTTTACCCGTGGTCGTAAGATCACCGGCTATATATGCCTTTCCCTGCACCGCTTCTTTTGAAAGTTCAACAAGACGAGTGTTTAACTCCTCAACACGCGTTTCCATATGGAAATTTTCAAGGCTAAGCCTGTTCGCGGAAAACGTCGGTGCATAGACGATCTGAGAACCGGCTTTTACATATTCTTTCTGGAGATTCTGTAGTATATCCGCATGCTCCAGAATCCAGAATTCCGTGCTGACCCCTTTTGGCATTCCGGCTTTTGTCATATTAGTGCCGGTTGCCCCGTCCAGAATAATTACACCGGAACCGGCCAGTCGTTCAAATTGGTCTCTATTCATTCACTATTCTCCTGGTGTTCTTGTACCTGTACCTTTTAATCAGACTGGCCGTCCACACTTGTGCTGCCATTTGATGAACTTTCTGCGCCTGTACTCTGGCTGTCCGTAGATGAGCTGTCCGTATTACTGCTGCTGTCGGTTGACGGTACCTGTGGCTGTGTTGGCTGTTCCTGCTGCTCCTGCTCCTTGAACGTGTAGACGTCATTATCTATCACTCTCAGCTTATCCCAGTCCTTTGTGGTTTTGGTGTCGGCCTTTTTGAGCCATTCATCCAGCATTTTATTATACTTATCCTGCTTTTTATCACTGATCATCAGCTGTTTCTTAGCTTCTGTTTTTTCCTGATCAAAAGTTTTGTCCAGACGGAGAACATAATATGCCCCGTCGCTTTTTCCTTCTATGATATCCTGATTAACCTGACCGTCCTGCAGTTTAGATGCAGCTTTTTGAAGTGCCTCGTCTACTGTAGTTTCTTCATCATCTTTACCATAATTGTTCTGTGTCGCCGCCAGGTCCTTATCAACTTCTTTTGCCAGAGCATCCATATCGGCATTCGCCGGATCCCCGCTTGCATTCACTTTGTCAAGAACCTGCTGTGCCTGCTCTTTTTTCTTTGCCTTTTCTTTTTTGGTAAGGTCAATTGTCTTCCCGTCTTTATCCTTTTTTGTTCCTTCCGTGGATACTTTCACAAAAGTAACGCTTGTCTGAGCTGCCTCGTCATCGCTCACTTCAACTTCAATTTCATCTAAAATCTTGCTTGAGATTTTACTCTGGTAAGTATACAGCTCAAGTATCTCTGAGACATTTTTCTTAGACACGCCCAGCTTTTCCTTCACCTCATTGCTGTTTGCCTTCATGAAAGAAGCTGCCGCTTCATCTATTTTCTTAACCTCATCATCACTTAAGGAAACCTGATAATCATCTGCCTTCGCTTTTAACAGATACATCTTCTCGATACTGTCAAGCACATCTTTCTTAAATCCCTGGCCATAGGTGCCGTCCTCTGTTTTTGAATTAAAAATCGCACCGGTACCTTGTCCGAACATAGAATAATAGCTCATCATCGTGGCCTGTTGAAACCGCAGAAGGAAATTAGCCGTACCTATATTCACAGATTCACCGTCAATCTCAAACGCTTCCTTTGTTCCATCCGGACCGGTAGTTTTTCCGCATCCAGACAGGGATGCAGTAAAAAGAGAGACTGCCAGTAAGCCGCATGCAAGCTTAGCAGATAATTTTTTCATAGTTTTCCTCCATATGTTTTGATCTATTTAATTTCGTCCTTATGTAGTGAAGTTCCTTGTTGTTATGTATATGCCTTTCTCATGCTTGCATGAAAAAGAGCACTAGGTTCCCTGTGTTGGGGTGTTGGGATTATGCCTTTTTCATGCTTGCATGAAAAAGAGCACGGGTTTCCCTGTGTTGGGTTGTTGGGGTTGTGATACTACGGATTGGTTCGCGCTTTGCGCTCTCTCAATCCTACAAACATTCGAATTCCGTCCTGTCGGACTACTTTCTCATGTTTGTTCGGGTCTCAAGTTTATGCTTTTTTCATGCGAGCATGAAAAAGCATAAGTTTTCAACCCTAGTATCACATTATATCCGTTTTTGGGATTAAGAGCAACAGGTTTTTAAGGTTTTTACAACATTTTGGCTCTGGTTCAGGTAATATTCTTTTTCTCTGTTCTTTCGTGCAGGCGGTTCCAGCAGGAAGTATGGTCTGCTTCCCATTTTGAATTTCAGCTGTCCCGGAAACTGTTTTAAAATGTCGGGGATCTTCTGCGGATTCACTCTGGCCTTTTCATGCATTGTCATTTTCACAGTATTTCCTCTCTGTTTTAATTCTACAATATCTGCCTGATGTGCTGTTGCTTTCAGTCTCGCCACTGCCAGAAGATTCAGTACCGATTTTGGAGGATCGCCAAAACGGTCCACCAGTTCTTCCAGGATTTTCTCGTATTCTTCATCGTTTTCGATGCCTGCAATCCGCTTATAGATATCAAGTTTCTGGTACTCATTTGTGATATAGGTAACCGGAATATATGCATCCAGTTCCATATCCACGGTCGTCTCGAAGTCTTCCCGCTGCGGGATCCCCTTGGCTTCTTTTACAGCCTCACTCAGCATCTTGCAGTATAGATCATATCCCACTGCTTCCATATGTCCATGCTGCTCGGCACCAAGAAGATTTCCGGCGCCTCTGATTTCGAGATCCCGCATGGCAATCTTGAATCCGCTACCGAGTTCCGTAAATTCCCGGATTGCGTGAAGTCTCTTCTCGGCGACTTCTTTGAGCATCTTATCTCTCTTATACAAAAGAAAGGCATATGCTGTCCGGTTGGACCGGCCCACACGTCCGCGAAGCTGATAAAGCTGGGAAAGTCCCATCTTATCTGCATCCTGTACAATCATCGTATTTACATTAGATATATCAAGCCCTGTCTCAATGATAGTGGTGGTCACCAGTACATCGATCTCACCATTGATAAATCCATACATAATTTTCTCAAGCTCACGTTCCCTCATCTGTCCATGGGCAAACCCGACATTAGCCTCCGGTACCAGCGCAGCGATACGATTTGTCACCTCAACGATATCATTTACACGGTTATAGACGTAATAAACCTGTCCGCCGCGGGCCAGTTCACGACTGATTGCCTCACGGACCATCTCTTCGTTGAACTCCATGACATAGGTCTGTATGGGTACCCGGTCTAAGGGTGGCTCCTCAAGCACGCTCATATCGCGAATTCCGATCAGGCTCATATGCAGCGTCCTTGGAATCGGAGTCGCTGTCAGGGTCAGTACATCCACATCTTTTTTCAGATTTTTAATTTTTTCCTTATGTGTCACACCAAAACGCTGTTCCTCATCTACGATCAGAAGACCCAGGTCTTTGAATTTCACATCTTTTGACAACAGCCTGTGGGTACCGATCAAAATATCGACCTGCCCCTTTTTTAAGTCCAAAAGAGTCTTCTTCTGCTCTGCCTGTGTGCGAAAACGGCACAATAAATCCACACGAATCGGAAAATCCTTCATTCTCTGAATAAAGGTATTATAGTGCTGCTGAGCAAGAATTGTGGTCGGAACGAGAAATACGACCTGTTTGCTGTCCTGAACCGCTTTAAATGCCGCCCTTATGGCGATCTCTGTCTTTCCATATCCGACATCTCCACAGATCAGGCGATCCATGATCTTGTTACTCTCCATATCATGCTTTACTGCATCAATGGCTGTCAGCTGATCTTCCGTCTCTTCAAAAGGAAACATCTCCTCAAATTCACGCTGCCAGATACTGTCATCACTGAAAGCATAACCTTCGGTCTCCTGGCGGACCGCATACAGTGCGACCAGATCTTTCGCAATATCCTTGACAGCACCGCGTACTTTGCTCTTTGTCTTATTCCACTCCTGACCGCCAAGCTTGTTCAGCTTTGGCCCCCTGGCCCCGGAACCGGAATACTTTTGCAGTACATCCAGCTGGGTTGCCTGGATATACAGGTAGCTGCCGCCTGCGTACTCAATCTTCATGTAATCTTTGATCACATGGTCGACTTCAATCTTCTCAATTCCACAGTAAATCCCAAGTCCATGGTTCTCATGAACCACATAATCACCCACAGACAATTCTGAAAAATTCTGGATGCTTTCTCCGTTATACTGTTTCTTTTTTCTGCGCTTTCTGATTTCTTTTCCAAAAATATCTGTCTCGGTGATCAGTACAAATTTCTGCAGAGGAAATTCAAATCCTCTTCGGGCGTTTCCGTGGATTATCATGACCTCACCGGCCTTCAGAATTCGATTCTCATCCTCACTGCAAAACGCAGGTATTCCCTCATTCTGTATTTCATCTGCAAGTCTTCTTGCGCGCGATTTAGATGGTGATAAAAGGATCATACGGTATCCGGAATTTTTCCATCCTGCCAAATCCTTTATCAGCATCGGAAACTGGTTATTATACGCATTGACCGACTTCACAGTAACTGCAAGTGTTCCCCTGATCTCCCAATCCTGCTTTCTGGGCTCCATCAGACTTAATGCCACACAGTTTCTGCGGTTCAGCTCATAAGCGAGCTGTTCCGGTGTATGGAGTTCAGGTATTTCCCTTGCCGTCACGAGTCCTTTCTCCATCCGCTGTTTCATCGCTTCACAGAATTCATCCGATATCGCTTTTGCACTCTCCAGAATTCTATTGGGCTCATCAATAAAGATCACGGAACCCTCCGGAAGATAATCAAAAAATGTATCCGGCATCGCTTTTTTAGGATCCTCCTCGTCGGCCGGGATTTCTGCCGCAGGATAGATCGTAATTTGATCCAGATTTTCAATTGACCGCTGACTTTCCGGATCAAAACTTCGAATTGAGTCTATTTCATCACCCCAGAGTTCAATTCGGTACGGTTCATCCTCTGTCAGCGAAAAAACATCGGCAATTCCGCCACGGACAGAAAACTGGCCGGGACCTTCTACCTGTGCACATCTTTCGTATCCAATCCGTGCAAGCTCTTTTTCAAACTCTGCAAGATCCAGCGATGAATCATTTTTCAGGTGGAGGATATGTTTTTTGAGTACGCGAAGAGGCAGAAGGTAGTCCATACATCCCCCTGTACTGGTAATGATGGTAACTTCCTTCCGCTCTAATATAGCCTTGACAGCCAGCATTCTCTGTCTTGTCAGAAGATTACCCTGAACATCCGACTGATAAAAAATCAGGTCCTTGGCCGGGTAAATCAAAGGATCCGGATCATACAACTGATAATCTTCATATATCTCTCTGGCCTTCAGATCATTTTCCGCTACAATCAGGCGGCATGGCACATCGTCTGACAATCCCGCAATCATATGCGCCTTCTGTGATTCCAGACAGCCGCTTACGACAAAAATTCCCCGGGATTTTCTTAAACCTTGTTTCAGCTCCGGAAAACCGGCAATGTCTTCCAGAGGCTGCATCAATGCCTTCATAATATAACGTTCCCTTCTGTGACATCTTTATGGGGACCCGGCATCTTTCTGTTATACTTATTCATTGCTCCATCAATATCATCGCTGAGTATCATTTCCAGCGCATCTGCGGCATGTCCTATGGATTCATCCACATGCATCCTTTCCTTCTTTGAAAATGAACTCAGAACAAAGTCAGCGAGATCCCATTTCTCTGGCTTCTCACCGACTCCGACACGAATCCGCTTAAAGTTTTCAGTGCCGGTACAGCTGATAATACTTTTGATACCATTATGGCCTCCGGCACTTCCTTTCTTTCTGATACGAATCGAACCGGGTTCCAGGTTGATATCATCATAAATGACAATCAGCTTATCTTCAGGGTCTTCCTTATAATAATTTATGAGTTCCGATACGGACTCACCGCTTAAATTCATATATGTCAGGGGTTTCGCCAGCAGAACTTTCTGACCGGCGATCACACCCTTTCCATAGACAGCTTTATGTTTAAGACCCGATGACGGTATCTGATACTTTCCGGCAAGATAATCGATGGTGTCAAAACCTACATTATGCCTGGTACCTTCGTATTGTTTCGAAGGATTCCCCAGTCCTACTACAATATACATAATACTCTCCTGTTAACTAAAATATACGAGTTCTGACTGCGGCGGCCTGCAGGGATGGATCTCCTGTGCATACATAACAGGGCCTTCTTCCCCATAGACATCCATATACTCCATGGAAATTTTCGCCGTCACAGTCACCCACTGACCCATGACCAGTTTTCTCGCATCTTTGCTTTTACATACATATCCGATAAACTGGGTATCTTCCGCGCAGCATGTCATGGCCATGCGGCCCGGAACGAAGAAGTCCGCCCCGACGTCACGGCTCTTGAGTACAATCCCCCTAAATTTTACAGTTTTTCCCTCATACCGTTCAGGATGATCTTCGATATCCACATAAAAGATACCATAGTCCACATCATCAATCTCCACTGGTTCCGTATCCAGATCATAGGGTACAGAGTCCTCGAAGATATCAGCCATCTCGCCTTCCTCATCCTCAAACAAAATCTCAGCCGCCGGATTCACAACTTTTATACTTCGCCTGAAATTTGCAAGCGGAAGATCTGTGGAACAGCGGTTAAACATGACCATATCTGCATTCTTAGACATTTCCATAAAGATAGACTTCATGTTGTTCATATAGATCTGAAAACTGCTGCCGTCCACGGTTACAATCTGCTGAACGATACCCCAGCCTTTCGGCATCTTCATCTCTTCTAATCTTTTCACACTCCAGAGCGGATTATACTCCAGAATGATTCTGTCCGGTTTATATTTTTTCTGATAAGATTCCAGAAGTTCAGGCGTAAAGTCTTCTGGTTCTTCCACAACTTCCAGAATTGTATTGTGCTGTTTCAGAACAGCTTCCTCATACTCTTCTTCGCCTTCCTCGCAGGCAATCAGAAGCGTCGGTTCCTCAATCTGAAAATATTCCTGCTGAACAGTAAAATCTATAAATGAAGTCTTTCCGCTTTCCAGAAATCCTGTGATCAGGTAAATCGGAATATCTATCTCTTCTATTACTTCTTCTGCCATTATAACTCTCCTACTCTTACGCGACCCCAAAAGCTTCCGCAAGCTGATCTTCTGCAAGCTCAGAACCGATTACACAGATTCTCCCCGTGTATTCCGGATCTCCGTCTCTGACATCTGCTTCACCCGGCACCATATCGAAATAGATCCATTTTCCGTCTTTTCCTTCTACCATTCCCTTTGCGCGAAGTACGGTTCCAAAACCATCTTCCCCGGAGAGACGGCCTAAGATTGTATGAATCTCGTCTTTGTCAAACTTCTTAATTGTCTCACGACCCCAGCTGGTGAAAACTTCATCTGCATGATGATGGTGATGATCATGGCCGCAGTGTTCATGGTCGTGATCGTGATGGTGTTCATGATCATGATGGTGTTCGTGGCTGCAGTGTTCATGGTCATGATCTTCTTCCTCTATATGGGAAAGATCAATCTTTACTCCCTCGATGGTGTCGAGGAGTTTCTTTCCGTCGAGTTCATTTACAGGAGTTGTGATAACGGCTGCATCCGGATTCAGTTCGCGGATCAGTTTCACAGCTGTCTCCACCTTTTCTTCCGTAGCCTTCTCTGTATCCGTACGACTTAAGATAATCGTTCCGGCAGCTTCCACCTGATTTTTGAAGAATTCTCCGAAGTTTCTCAGATACATCTTGCATTTTGTGACATCTACAACAGTGGTTGCACTGTTTAACTCAACATCAGAATCGGTCTTTACGCCCTCTACGGCATGAATCACGTCTGAGAGTTTACCCACGCCTGACGGTTCAATGATAATGCGGTCCGGATGGTATTTTTCAATCACTTCCGTGAGGGCCGTTCCGAAATCTCCGACCAGAGAGCAGCAGATACATCCGGAATTCATTTCCCGGATCTCAATGCCGGATTCTTTTAAAAATCCTCCGTCAATGCCAATCTCACCGAATTCATTTTCGATCAGGACTACCTGCTGGCCTTTCAAAGCATTCGAGAGCAGATTTTTGATGAGTGTCGTCTTGCCGGCTCCCAAAAAGCCGGATATTATGTCAATTTTAGTCATTTCCTAAAAGTATCCTTTCAGTAAAAAGAGGTTTACAGTGTTTTAAGGGGCGAAAGAATAACTCCCGCCCCATATACCTAAACTAGTATAACTCTAATTCTAAAAACTGTAAACAATTATCCTCGAATAATGTAATTATCTTTTCTTGGTGCGGCTTTTCCTTCCTGGTCCGAGTATCCCAGCAGGCAGTTTCCGACACCGATATATTTCTCCGGATCCAGTCCCCAGCCTTTTAACATCTTTTTTCCTTCTTCGGAATCCATGACCTCTCGTGCCCGGTGAATCCAGCAGGAAGAAACTCCCAGAGAATATGCCGCGTTCATCAGGTTTCCAATCACAAGACTTCCGTCTTCCACCGGTGTTGAGGCTGTCTTGTCCGCCAGTACCACTACAACTGTCGGCGCCCCATAGAAGGGATCAGAAGTAACGCCCATCACTTCTGCATTCATCTTAGACATCTTTGCGATTGTTTCGGGATCCTGGACAACTACCATGACTGCAGACTGTTTCCCTGCACCGGAAGCAGCATAGGTACCGGATTTCAGAATCTGGTTCAAATCATCTTCCGAAACCTGTTCTTCCTTATAGGATCGGATACTTCTGCGTTCTAATAATGTCTGTAATGTTTCATTCATAATGTCTGCCTCTCTTTCTTATTGTTACTATTATGATACATGGATTAATTCCCACATTCAATACTGATTTCATTAAATTTATCCAGAATCTCGTCGATACTTACTGCTTCTTTTTCTGTTCCGGCAAGATCCATCACTGATCTGCCCTGATGCATCATCACAAGCCGGTTTCCATAATCGACGGCATAGCGAAGATTATGTGTCACCATAATCGTTGTGAGCTTCTTTTCTTTTACAATCTTGTCTGTCAGCCGCATGATCAGCTCTGCCGTCTTGGGATCCAGAGCCGCCGTGTGCTCATCCAGAATCAGAAAACGGATCGGTGTCAGCGTAGACATCAGAAGCGCCATCGCCTGCCGCTGTCCGCCTGAGAGAACCCCGACTTTCACATCCATCTTATCTTCCAGGCCCAGACCCAGACTTTTCAGATTTTCCCGGTAATAATCCATGCGGTCTTTTTTCTTTCCGGCGCGAAGTCCGTAGAATTTTCCTTTGTTGCCGGCCAGAGACATATTCTCCGCGATCGTCATATTCGGACACGTCCCCATCGCCGGATTCTGGAACACTCTTCCGATATATTGATTTCTCTTATATTCTTTACTGTGCGTTATATTCTTTCCGTCTATCAGTACGCTGCCGGAATCAAGACCGATGCTTCCACAAATCAGGTTTAGAAGAGAAGTCTTTCCAGATCCATTGCTGCCCACTACAGATACAAACTGCCCGTCTTCCACAGTCATATTGAAGTCTTCAAAAAGGCACATTTCATTGATGGTGCCGGGGTTATAATATTTATGAATATGTTGTAATTCAAGCATGTATCTTCACCTTCTTTTTTCGGTCCATGCCGATGATCAGAATTACCAGGAACAGCAGTGCCGTGATCAGCTTCGTTGCCTTGTCCCCTGCTACCTTAAGTGCAAGTGCCACACAGGCCTTATAGATAATCGATCCAATAATTACCGCTGTTGTTGTCTTCATAAATGACGCTTTTCTGAAGAAACTGATGCCAATAATCACACTCGCAAGTCCGATCACCAGAGAACCGGTTCCCATGGAAATGTCAAAAACCCTCGACTGCTGAGCAAAGACACTTCCACTTAAGGATACAAGACCGTTTGAGATAGCCAGACCCAGGATTTTTATGTTTCCCCTATCCCTGGCAAGAGAGGTCACAATCACGTCATTGTCACCCACTGCCCGCAGAAGGTAGCCCGATTGCGTCTTCATATAGAGATCCAGCAGAATTTTACAGATGAGTACAACCACTAAAATTACTGCGATATTCCACCATCTCGGTATTTTTTCCTGAAAAATCGAATCTGTAAAATGATTCTTAAAGATGGTCTCTTCTGAAAACAGTGGAACGTTGTTTGTCCCGGCAATAAACAGATTAATGTTATAAAGACCGGTCATCACAATAATTCCGGACAGTAAATCACGTACCTTAAACTTTACATGAATCAGACCCGTGCAGACACCCGCTGCCATCCCGGCTGCAAATGAGACCAAAAGCGTCAGATACGGATTCATGCCTTTCGCAATCAGTGATGCTGTGACAGCCGCACCAAGCGGGAATGTGGAATCCACGCCCAGATCCGGAAAATCCAGGATCTTATAAGTGATATATACTCCAAGAGCCATGATCCCGTATATCAGACCCTGTTCCAAAATGCTCATCAAAAAATTCATGTTCTATACTCCTCCATCTTACCGGACTTTAGTTCTGACTGATATCTGTAAATGATTCCACCGCCCGTTCTTTCATGGTATCCGGAATCGTAATCTCTAAATCTTCCGCGGCTTTTTCATTCACATATAAGCTGCTGTCTGTCACGGTCTCATATTTCATCTCGGATGCTTTCTTCTCGCCTTTTAGCACCTGTGCCGCCATCTTTCCCGTCTGTTTTCCCAGTTCTACGTACTCGATTCCCTCTGCTGCAAGACATCCTTTTCTTACCTGTTCAATCTCACTTCCGAATACCGGAATGTGCTTTTCCTCTGCCATTCCGAGAACCGTCGGAAGCGCACTCACTACCGTATTATCCGTGAGGTTCGTCAGACAGTCTGCCGCATCGAGAAGATCAGCTGCCGCAAGCTGAATCTCCGACGTATTCGTAACACCGGATTTTTTAATCTTGAATCCATATTGACCGGCAAGTTTTTCGTATTCGGCGATACTGGATACCGAGTTTGCCTCACTGGTCGTATAGAGGATTCCGATCGTCTTCGCATCCGGGAGGACTTCACGTATCATGGCAAGCTGAGCCTCAATGGGAAGCTTATCACTGGTTCCTGTCACCTCGCCGGCGGGTTTTTGATCATCTGTGGCAAGCTGAGCTTCCACCGGATCTGTCACTGCGGTATAGATGACCGGAATATTCTGATCCATGGCCGCATTATAGGCCGCCTGCGCACTCGGAGTGGCAATCCCGCAGATCAGATCCACGTTATCTGATACAAAATTTGATGCAATCTGAGTCGCCATCGATGTATCCGCGTCTGCATTCTTCACCTTAACCGTAAGATTCTTACCCTCTTCAATTCCCTCTTCTTTTAACCCTTCGATAAACCCTTTTCGGCAGTTATCGAGAGAACCGTGTTCTGCAAACTGGCTGATTCCAATCGTATACTGTGACTTTCCGGCACTTTTCGGGCTACCGGATCCAGACTCAGCTCCCCCTGTACCACATCCGGCCAGAGAAACCGCCATCATCGTCATGCTTAAAATAAAAGCTATTTTTTTCTTCATACTGATCTCCTTTTCCTTACATTTCGAAACTATATTCTCAGTTATAGTTTTTCAACGAAACGCATCTTTCAAACATTACCTGAGGCAGTTCTTTCAACTGTTTTTCCGGTGCAAAAAGGCGCCTCAGGTTATCATGCCTGAGACGCCAATAATATGATCTATTATCATCGCGGTACCACTCAAATTGACTTATCGTCCACTTTTGGCGTACTGTCATACGCTCCTCATTGATAACGGGTTCGGTTCCCGACAGCTCCTACTTTCATGATTTCAGGCTGCCCTCAAAAGTCCATTCAGCAATAATCTCCATACAGCATTCTCACCATCTGCCGCTCTCTTTGATTTCACTTAAAGCCTACTCGTCTTTCTCAACGGTTTTGTTTTATACCTATACAGTATTACAGAACCGGAGATATGTCAACATAATTTTAAAAATAAACTGCTTTTCCGGTTCGGGCGGATTCATAAATCGCTTCCAAAAGCTGAGTGACTACAATCGCCTGCTCTGGTTTTACCACCAGATCTTCACCATTCACTACGGCATTATAGAATACCCGCTGTTCAATGTCGGAGTCTTTCTCTTCTTTCCCGTCATAGAAAGCCACTCCGCCGGCTCCGAGTGCAGGTTTTTCTACACTCTGCCTGTTATACTGAACGCGGTTGAGTCTCAGCCCGTCTTTCATATCAGCGCCTGCTTTGGTACCGCACAGGCTGGTCTTCGCCTCATCCACATCGAGGGAATTCAGTGCCCAGGAAGATTCCAGAACAATCGTCGCGCCATTCTTCATCTTGATAAAACCAAACGCAGAGTCTTCTACGGTAAATTTATCAGGATCCCAGTCACCCCAGGCGTTTCCCGCTTCTTTCTGATCGCCGAGTTTATGGAATACCGACCCCATGACAGATTCCGGTTCATAATTATCCATCATCCACAGTGTAAGGTCAAGTGCATGCGTTCCGATATCGATTAAAGGTCCTCCGCCCTGCTCTTCTTCATTTAAGAAAACGCCCCAGGTCGGAACGGCACGTCTGCGGATCGCATGTGCTTTCGCGTAATAGATCTCTCCGAGATCGCCGTTCTCACACGCACGTTTGAGATAGGTGGAATCCGCACGATACCGGTTCTGGTATCCGATCGTCAAAATCTTTCCTGTCTTCTGCGCGGTATCCAGCATCTTTTTCGCATCTGCATAAGTCTTTGCCATTGGCTTTTCACACATCACATGCTTACCGGCTTCCATGGCTGCCACTGCGACGATACTATGCTCCCGGTTCGGGGTCAGAACATAGACTGCCTCGATGTCATCCTGTTTCACCAGTTCTTTAAAGTCTTTATATACTCTGGTATCTTCGGTTCCGTATTCTTTTTTTGCTTTTTCTGCCCGCTCTACAACAAGATCACATACAGCTGCAATTTCAAAATTTCCATTCTTCTTGATCGCCGGAAGGTGCTTTCCGTTCGCGATCCCTCCACAGCCCACAATTCCGATTCTTAATTTTCTCATGATTTCTCTCCTCGCCTATTTCATCCACGGAGCGGCTATAAAGTCTCCGCCTCTGCACCATTTCAGATATTCCAGGCCATGAATCTGTGATGTCATCTCCCAGTCTTTTCCATATACCGGATCGTGGTAGCCTTCAATACAGATATCGCCCTCGTATCCGCCTTTTTGCAGAATCGAGATGATATCTGTCCAGTTACAGTCTCCATATCCCGGTGTTCTGTGATAGACAAATTCTTTCGCATTGAATATGCCGTATTTTTTAATAGCATCGTAGTCGATGGTTGCATCCTTTCCATGAATATGGACAACTTTTCCCACCCAGTCTTTTAACTGTGCAATCGGATCAATCAGCTGTACCATCTGATGCGTCGGCTCCCATTCAAGACCAAAGTTCTCTGCCGGTACCTCATTGAACATTCTCTCCCACGCTTTGGGATTGAATCCGATATTGCAGGTAGCTTTGTCATAGGTTCCGCCCATCGGGCAGTTCTCAATTCCGATCGTAATATTCTTGTCAGCCGCTTTCTTTGTCAGCTCTCGGAATACTTCACCGAACTTCGGAAGAGCCTCTTCCACCGGCTTTCCCTCATATGCCCCCGCAAAAGTATATACATTGGAAGCACCAAAGTATTCTGCCGAATCAATCACATATTCCAAAGCTTTCTTGTGATCCTCATACTGAATCGGGTTACAGTAGAGACCGATCCCTGTAATCGGGATATCCCTGTCACCGATCGCCTCTTTTACCTGTTTCGCCAGCTCTTTCAAATCTGTATCCTGCAAAGACATATGAAATGTCATCTGAAAGGTCTCAAACCCCTGATCCACCATATGCGGCAGCCATTTTGCAGCGTTTACTCCCGGTACACAAGTTCCGATTTTAATTTCTTTCATAGTTTACCCCTTTACATTCACACGGTTAATATTTCCTGATCTACTCATCCCAGTTTAATGTTTTTAAATACTCAATACTGAGCCTGGCATCTTCCATCGGTGTATGTTCCTCGTGACCATCCTGTTCCACGATTACCCAGTCAGCCCCTGATTGAATCGATGCCGTAAGGATTTCCTGCATGTTTTGAATTCCGTAACCAACCGCACGGAACTCAACCGGCTTCTTTCCGGTAAAGTCTTTCAGATGTACCACCGGGCATCTTCCCTGATACTTTCTGACATAAGCCGCAGGGTCTTCCCCGGCCGCATTGACCCAGCAGGTATCAATCTCTGTCTGCAGATCTTTCGAAGAAATCTTCTGATAAAGCGCGTCGAGAACATAGTCTCCGTCTTCTGTCTTTGCAAATTCAAAATCATGGTTATGATAGAGCAGCGTGATATTATGTTTCCTGCACTCCGCAGCGATCGCCGGAATCTTCTCCAGCATTTCCTGATAGGTCTGCGTTCCATAGCGCTGATCTTCCACCAGATAGGGAATTGCAATATAGGTACAGCCAATCGTCGCGTAATCTGCAACTGTTTTTTCCATATCGTCTCTCAGTTCAACATACGGAACATGGGCTGAGATCGGATTCAGGTCAATCTCATGCAGCCAATCACGAATCTGCTCTGGCCTGTGACCATAAAGTCCGGCCAGTTCTATCCCGTCATATCCGATCTTCTTTACTTCTTTCATCGCCCCGACAAAATCTTCCTGCGCCTGTTCTCTGATCGAAAACGCCTGTAAGCCAATTGGTAATCTTGCCATAAAACCCTCCTTTTACTTCTCAAAATCCAGAATCTGACCTGCCCCGGCCGATTCAAATATCTTCTCCATCAATTTCATGACGCGCATCACTTCGGAGAGCTTAATCTTCGACTCCTCCTCACCGCGGATCACGGCCATGACGTTTCTGTAAAAGTCACGGATATCGCTTTTTACAACCGGCAGCTCATATCTGTGAATCGTGTCCTCTCTGCGTGGGGCCATCGTCTTTGTAAGACCCGCTGCTGTTTTTACCGGGACCACATCTTTTTCATCCGCTCCTGCCGCGCACACAATCTCTCCCGAAAGATCCCAGTCATTGATCACAGCCGTTCCATCCTGACCGAGCATATACCACCTGGGCAGAGAGATAAAATTGTTCGTTCCGACCTCAACCAGTACTTCTGTGCCATCTTCAAACGTCAGCACTGTTGTAAATCCGTCTTCCACCAGCTGATTGGTCACATTTGTAAAAGTCGTATAAACGGTGTTTAATTTCTGCCCTTTCATCAGCAGAAGAATCTGATCCAGCATGTGGACGCCCCAGTCCAGGACCATTCCGCCGCCATGTTCCTTTTCCTGACGCCAGTCTCCCGGAATTCCATGGGCACCGTGCACCCTAGATTCAATCCGGAACACCTCTCCCAGTTTATGCTCCTCGTAAATCTTCTTGATCGTCAGAAAGTCTTCATCCCAGCGTCTATTCTGATGTACTGTGAGAAACATGCCTGTCTCTTCAGATACATCAATCATTTCCTGCAGATCCGCAGAAGAGAGGGTGATGGGCTTTTCGCTGACCACATGTTTTCCGGCCCTCATCGCGTCAATCGCAATAGGTTTATGTAAATCATTCGGGGTCGCAACAAGCACCAGCTCTATTTCGGGATCTGCAAGCAGTTCCTCCCTGCTCTTATATACATGCAGTCCGCATTCTCGTGCAAATTCTTCTTGTTTTTCTCTGATGTCATAGATTCCGGCTATTTCAAGACCGTCAATCCCTGCAATTGTCTCTCTGTGCCAGTTGGCCATACCGCCGAATCCGATGATTCCTATCTTCATGTCAATTTTCCCTGTCCTTTTTTGTTATTAAGCCCAGTACATAGCTCCTCTGTCTTCAAAGATGAGAACATTTTTCAGGCACTGAATCGCCTTCTGCAATCCCTCTCTTCCGGACATCAGACTGTCCTCATGTTCAATGCTGACCGCATAGTCATAACCTGCCAGGCGAAGTTCAGAAATAATATTCTTCCAATATTCCTCGCCATGTCCATAACCGACAGACCGGAAAATCCAGGAACGATTGATCTCATCACTGTAATGAAGTGTGTCGAGTACGCCGTTGAGTTTCGTGTTTTTCTCATCAACCTTTGTATCTTTCGCATGAAAATGGAAGAGAGCTCCTTCTTTTCCAAGCTCACGGATACAGGTACAGGGATCCATCCCCTGCCAGAGAAGATGACTTGGATCAAAGTTTGCGCCAATTTCCGGACCTACTTCTTTTCGAAGTCTCAGCAGTGTCTTCGTGTTATACACACAGAATCCCGGATGAAGTTCCAGCCCGATCTTATGTATTCCATGTTCCTTTGCAAATGCCACTGTCTTCTTCCAATAGGGAATCAGAACCTCATTCCACTGATACTCAAGGATTCTCTGATAGTCATCCGGCCATGCACAGGTCACCCAGTTCGGTTCCGTACCCTGACTGCTGCCGCCCGGGCATCCTGAAAATGCATTTACAACCGGAACTTCAAGTTTTTCCGCAAGCAGGATCGCATTCTTCAGATCATGATCATCTGCCTTTGCAATCTTCTCCTGTGGGTGAACCGGATTGCCATGGGCGCTCAGTGCGCTGATCTGCAGATGATGATTTGCGATTGTCTCCTGAAACTCCTTTAACTTCTGATCGTCCGCGAGCAGAACTTCCGGATCGCAGTGTGCTTTCCCTGGAAATCCTCCGCACCCAATCTCAATCATCTGTACACCATTGTCCTCCAGATACGCACATGCGTCTTCCAGAGACATGTCACCCAATACTACTGAATATACTCCTAATTTCATCGTAAACCCTCCTAAACTTAATTCAAAGTCCGCCCTTTCGGGCTTCCTTCTCATGTTGTTCCGGGTTCCAAGGTC
>ENA-UOOI01000752-UOOI01000752.1-fermentation-metagenome-genome-assembly--contig:-NODE-752-length-39316-cov-5.201116_pt1 | contig 39316 bp, 37 predicted proteins | sample MGYA00245779_ERZ724027 | MGnify/ENA primary metagenome ERZ724027 (study PRJEB28704, sample SAMN03018318) | fermentation metagenome | biome: anthropogenic terrestrial biome; feature: soil; material...
AGCTGAAAATATTCTTATTAATCCGGGAACTAACTTCCTGGTGCATTTAGCTTACGGTACGGGTTGTGCTTCCAAAACCTCCATTTCTGATTTCTGTGGCATCGTCATCTACTGTAATTCCATATTCTACGAATATGCCCTGCATGAAACCTTCTCCGCTGCTGATGTCTACTGTCTTATCCTCTTTTGTGTCGTTGGTCATTTTGGAAAAAATGTGTCCCTCATTGTCAGAATAATAATAGTCACTGTCAATGATTCCCACAGTATTATTCATCTGCAGTCTGTATTTGAATGCAAGTCCGCTTCTGGGGTAACATTTCAAGACCCAGCCTTCTTCCATCTCTGCACGAATACCCGTGGGAACTTTTACTGTCTCACCGGGTTTTAATACCAAGTGCACCGGTGCATAAAAATCATAGCCCGCCGAACCAGAAGTGGCTCTTTTGGGCAGCTTGATTCCTTCATATATATTTCGAAGTGTCTCTTCATCTTCCAATCCAAAAGTGTCTGTCCAATCATTCTTAAATTGCTCCAGGCTTACTTTGTGAAATTTTGCAATTCTCTGCATATTCATCTCCTTTTACTCATCGTGCAGCACAACTGTACTGCCCTTAAGGCTCTGCTGTACATTAATTACTTTTTGATTTGCACTACCCTTCCAGTGCAGTTTTGTGTCTTTTAAATCCACTTCAAACCTTCCATCCACTACTACATCAAGATATTTCATAACCGGCAGATTTTTGACATCATCCCACTCATACCCTGTGTAAAGCCACTGGGTTTTATCCGGAAATTCTCCCTTTATCTCCTCCGCCAATGCCGTAATGCCGGATCTGTTGGAGAGAAGCAACGGGTCACCTCCGCTGTACGTAATACCTCTTATATAGTCTCTTCTCAAATACTCAAAAATTTCTTCCTTTGCATTATGGTCAAATATGATTCCTCCATCGGGATCCCATGTGACAGGGTTATGGCACTCTCTGCATCCATGAGAACAGCCGGCAACCCAGAGAACCACCCGCAGCCCATCACCGTTGAGCATATCATCCTTTGTAATGTTATGGTACTGCATGTTACATACTTTTCCTTTCTGCAATCTCCGCCATCTTGGCGTCATTAAGCCTTGTGTCCCCCTTCACACGGGAATAAGACAGATATCCATTCATTCGGTCTATTTTTGTCAGGTTTTTACTGCCGCACTCCGGACACACATCCATATCCAGTTCTTCATGTCCGCAGTCGTCGCAATAAGAAAGAGAAAGGTTCACCCCCTCGTAAAAGCCCTTTGCCATAGCTCTTCTCACCAGGGACTTCACAGCCTCTATATTGTAGTTAATCGGATACTTTACATACTGAATCTTTCCGCCGTTGCTCAGGTTCCAGAACCGCCCTTCCAGATCCTGTTTTTCTATAGGTGTAATGTCCTCACTCACATGACAGTGAAAACTGTTGCTTATATATTCTCTGTCAGATACATTTTCAATAATTCCGTATTTCTTGCGGAACTGCTGTACCTGCACACCGCAGAGATTCTCGGCAGGGGTGCCGTAGATTGCATACAGATGCCCATCTTCCTTCTTAAACTCATTGATTTTGTCGTTGATATAACTTAAAGTCTCAACGGCAAAGCTTCCGTCTTCAACCAGAGATTTTTTGTTGTACAGCTCCTGCAGTTCATTCAGTGCCGTAATGCCAAAAGAGGCTGTTGCCGACTTAAGGAGAGGTTTTATTTTATCATATAACCCGAGATGTCCGCCATAGAATCCGCCTTCACAGTACGCCAGCGGGTTGGTAGATGCCTTCAATTCTCCCAGATAATCATAGGTTCTCTGGTGCAGCTTCCGGATCAGATTCAGATAGTAATCCAACACTTCAAAAAACGGTTTATTTTCCTGCTGAGACTTTGCATATATCATGGGCAGGTGCAGACTGATAGCCCCAATATTAAATCTACCCACAAACACCGGCTCGTCCTTCTCATCTGCAGGTTCCATTCCTCCCCTTTGGTACCACGGAGATAAAAATGCCCGGCAGCCCATAGGGCTGATGATTTTACCATACTTCTTATACATGCCCGGAACATACCCTTCCCCGGTCAGGCTGAGCCAATCGGGGTACATAGTTTTCCTGGAGCATTCAATTCCGGCCTCAAACAAATCCTCCATAGGTTTTCCCGGCCCGTGAAGATTCTCGTCATATAAGAATACGATTTTTGGAAAAAGAACCGGCTTCTTGTGTCCTTCCTTTCCCTGTCCCTTGCGGCGCACCTCCAGCATCTTAACTGTTGCCAGCCTGCCGTATATACTGGTGCGGGTTCCCGCGCTCACTGTAATAAAGGGGTAGTCACCACGGCTGGAGGAAACAGAATTAAACTTGTACTCCCAGCCCTGAAAGCCCTGCTCCATCTCCTTCTCCAGATCCTTCCACGCAACCTCCTGAGCCTTCTCTTCGGGGAGTCCAAGTTTCCTGTACTTTTCGAGAAGCCGTTTGTGTGACTTTTCGGCATAGGGCTCCAAAATCTCATCTACGCTTGGAACGGTAAAACCGCCGTACTGCTGACTTGCAGCACTTAAAACAATGTCTCCTATAACATCAAAGGCTGTGTCCAAAGTTTTTGGCTCATTGTACCAGAGATTTCCCATCTCAAAGCCGCCGCTCAGCACGCTCTTTACATCAAAAAGGCAGCAGTTCATAGTATCTCTTCTAGCAGACATATCATGAATATAGATATACCCTTCGCGGATAGCCTGTATTTCCTCCACGGTCAGGAAAAATTTCTTATATAATTCTTTGTTCAGTTCATTAAAAATAAGGCTGCGCTTAGTGGATACAAGTGCACTGTCGGTATTGCTGTTCTCTTTATCACCAATGTACATAATGGACTGGCTCTTCTTGTATACCTCATCCAGCATCTGCACAAAATCTTGCTTGTAATTCCGATAGTCCCTGTAACTCTTTGCCACAACCGGATTCACTTTTTCGAGGGCGCCCTCCACAATGTTATGCATTTCTGCAATGGGAATGTCCATGACATTTAAGGACTTTGCCTTTTCCTCAACAAATTGACAGATATAATCCAGCTCCTCATCTGTAAATTTAATCAGGGCACGATAAGCTGACTTATTGACTGCTACCACAACCTTTTGTACATTAAAGTCTTCTTTTGTCCCGTCTTTTTTGATAATTCTCATCATAAGCCCCACTCCATTCATTCATTGATTCATCTACATTTAGTGTTTAGTCATCTCTGATTAACTATATACTGTGTCTTTATTAACAATACTACCACCCGACCGAACACAGAGTCAATACAGAATCTTTCACAAAAAAGAGAAGAGATTTTTGAAGAAATTCTATAAAAAAAGAGGTTATTTTCTTAATACTTCCAAATCATATCTTTTTGAATTTCAGAGATGGAAAATGCACCGCACATCGCCATGGTATCTTTCAATTCCTCTCCAATCTTTCTTATATATGCGGCAACTCCTTCTGCCGCTCCTCCGTACACCGCTGTCACGAAAGGACGTGCAATCAGAGCTCCGTCGGCTCCCAGAGCCAAAGCTTTGAACAGATCAACTCCAGAGCGGATTCCGCCGTCCACAAATATCTTCATTTCATCGCCCACAGCTTCCACAATGGAAGGCAAAACCTCGGCTGTTGACGGACACTGGTCAAGTACACGGCCCCCGTGGTTTGATACGACAATTCCCTGAACTCCTGCTTCCTTTGCCTTGTATGCCGCCCCGGGAGTCATGATGCCCTTTAGAATAAATGGTATCTCTGCCATCTTTACGATTTCTTTTAACTCTTCCACGGATTTACTTCCAGCCGGAGGATTTAAGTTTTGCAGAAATGGCAGCCCGGCCGCATCAATATCCATCGCCACAGCAAACGCACCCGACTTCTTTACCAGCTCCATCTTCTCCCGTATCGTTCCTAAATCCCAGGGCTTCACAGTAGGAACCCCTGCACCGTCTGCATTTTGAATCGCCTTTGTGGCCTCTGTCATCACAACAGGATCCGTCCCGTCACCGGTAAACGCAGCAATTCCGTTTTTTGAACAGGCCGAAACAAGAATGTCGTTGTACTCCTGTTCTTCATATTTGTCTCCGTAGTGAAGTTTTACTGCGCCTACCGGGCCCGCAAAGAACGGATAATCAAAGGTCTTCCCAAAGAGTTTGGCTTTTGTCTGTACCGATTTTTGTTCACAGAGGGTGTCCATATTGATACGTACCTCCTGCCACTTCCGGTAGTTTCTTATGGCCAGATCTCCGGTGCCCTTTCCCCCTGGGCCGGGTATTGTATTCTTGCATACAACCCCGTTGCAGACATTGCACGCCTTGCAATATGGCCCGATGCATCCTCTTGCATTTTTAATCACTTCACTGTATTCCATTCTTATACCCTCCACTCTTTAAATAAACATCTGATACCCAATGGGCCCCTTTTTGATTCTGCTCTTGCAGACATTCATAAATCTGCCTCACGCACTCCTTCAGATTCTGGACATACGTAATCACATGCCGCTTTCTAGCCTCCGGAAAATCATCTACGGACGCTATCTGCATCTGCAGTTTCAGACGGCCGGCCGCACTCGATACCACCATTCCGCTTTCTCTGTCACCGCAGATAATCGCCTGCGGAAGTTCCCCTTTGAAGGCGTTCAGACGCTGCAATACAAAGTTACAGCTGCTGTTACGACATTCCCAGGGAAGTCTAAGAAAAATCTCTTTTTTCCCTGATATCTCCAAGTAAGCCTTTTCACGTCCCCCGATACTGTAAATATCGCTCCGGTCCCAGCCTGCATACCCAATATCGGTGTACCCTGACTCTCTCAGTTTCTGATAAATCTCACAAATTGCCCTATTATTGTCCAATGCCACACAGTCTGCATAAGGAATTCCTTTATCTGTGTCAAAAAACACCATATTCATACCCAGTGCCCTAAGCCTTTTCAGCTTTTCTATATCCACCGGGAGATCCTCCAGCCACACTGCCACATTCTGAAGCCCTCTCTTATAAAGCCGGTACAGACAGCTTTCCAGGGATTCTCTGTGAGGCTTTTCTACATAAAGTAGCATGGAGCCCTTCTGCTCCGCATACATCTGAAAGTGGGCAATAAACTCAGAAAAAAACGGATTTTTAGCTGGAGCAATCAATACAATCATATCCATGCTGCCGGCAGTTCCGTAATTGTGAAAGCAAATCCTCGTTCCACTGCCCACTTCTCTTACAATTAGGTTGTCTTCTTCCAAAAGCGCCAGTGCCTTGCGCAGAGTTACCCGGCTTACGTCCAGCTCCTCCGCCAGAATACGCTCCGCCGGTATTCTTTCTCCTTCTTTATATGTGCCGTTGAAGATGGCATCACATATCCGGTTTTTCACATTGATATATAAATTTTCTTCGCCCATATGTGTTATTATAGTCCTTCGCAATGATTTCTGCAACCAAACAGATCCTTGTTCCTGGGATATAGTTCCTTATAAACCGCATATCTTTCCTCATATATTTTCTGATTTTCAGCATCGGGAATTACTACATCTTCACTGAGGCGGACAACACAGCCGCATGCCTCTTCATAGGAGGCGTATCCCCCAGTACCCACTGCTGCTGTAATGGCCGCACCCACACATGCCTGTTCTTTTCCCACGCTTGTATAGATTTCTTTGCCAAACATATCTGCCTGAATCTGCCGGAACAGATGCCCCCTCGCTCCGCCGCCGGAGGCAAAAATACGCTGAAACTCTATCCCCATGTCCTGAAAAATTTCCAGAGAATTTCTCAATCCGAAAACGATTCCCTCCATGGTGCTCCGAATCATCTCGGCCCTGGCATGCTTCAAAGTAAGCCCCAGATAAATCCCCTTTGCATCGGGATCATTATATGGGGTTCGCTCTCCGCTTAAATAAGGCAGGAAAAGGAGATCTCTGCTGCCTGCGGGAACCTTTTCTGCCAGTGCAGTCATCTCGTCATAGGACTGCATATCCAGAACATTTCTCATCAGCCATTTTAGTGCCACTCCGCCGCTTAAATTAGCGCCCATGAGCATCCACCTGTCCTCCCGCACATGGCAGAAGGTGTTCGTGCGGTACCGGCTGTCATACAAAGGCTCCGGGAGGGCACAGGAAAGCTGGCTGGAAGTTCCGATGTTGGCAGAAAGTGTTCCGGGAGATATAATTCCGTTTCCTATCCCCTGCATCAGACTGTCGCCGCCGCCGTACACAAGTTTCGTGCCTTCCCACAGGCCTGTATTCTTTTCACACCCGGCCGTCACCTCCCCGGCAATTTCATAAGCCTCATGGCAGGGGACGAAGAACTCCCTCTCCAGCCCAAGTCTGTCAATAAACTCCCAAGCCCACTGCCTGTTTTTTGTATCAAAAATGACTGCACTGGAGGCATCAGACATGTCTGTCCCCAGCTCGCCGCACATTTTATAACGCAGGTAGTCTTTTGGGAGCATGACTTTAAAAATCTTTGCATAAACCTCCGGCTCATGCTTTTTTACCCACATCAGAGAACTAATCAAAAAACCTGTGCTCAGCGAATTAAGAACCACTTTTTTATACTCTTCTTCCGGTATCACCGAATAAATATCCCGGATTTCTTCCCCGGAGCGCTGATCGGCCCATATAATTGCATCTCTGATGAGATTTCCGTCTTTATCAATCATCACCAGACCGTGCATCTGCCCGGAATAGCCGACTCCCCGGATATTGTCTCTTGTCCCGGGATGCTTCTTTAAAATTGCCTGTATTGTTCTTTCCGCTGCCCGACAAAGCAGGTTCATATCCTGCTGGGCATACTGCTGGTCGGGCTTTATAATATCGTATCCTTCCTGTGCGGTGTCGATAATCTCACCGTCTTCTCTCATCAGGAGGGATTTCACGCTGGAGGTTCCCAGGTCTATTCCAATATAATACTGCATCTTCTTTCTCCTTTTCACATGCTGGTGGATGCCGGATCCAGTCTTTTAATAATATCCTCCTGAATATCCGGTGATAAATCCAGGAAATTTACGAACGTCCCGTGAATCCTCACAATATATACACCACTGGGTGCATATTTTTTGGGTTCTGCCAAAACTTTCCTCAACATCTCAGGAGTGGCTACGTTCACATATAAATAAAACGGGGAGATTCCTTTTTTCTGCGGGTTATAGAACAGTGGGCCTATAATTTTGTCCCGGAATTCAAGACCCTTGCTTTCAAATGCAGGCGTCTTGAAATAATTTGGATTAATCCCCAGATGAGATGCATAGCCCCCGTTCATCTTCTCAAAGGGCAGCTTCATATTGGACAGCATACGAAAGCCCAGGCCCTGATGCGCCTCTCCATACAGTGGATCCACTCCATATCCCAGCTGCTCTCTTGTTTTTCTTCCGTCCGGTGTTGCCCCAACCCAGTATCCATACAAAAGATGGGTGGAAGGTGTGGACCAGTCTGCCCTGAATGGATTTTCCAGATAATTCTTTCTGGATGCAACCATGTCACTGACCTTGCCTGCAATCTCTGCCGCCTCATCATCCACCGAGGCTATATGGTTTCCGAATTTTGGCGCAGTCAAAAGGTATTGCTGCATTTCAGGATCGTTTTCAAAGTTTGTACGAAGCGCTTCTATCAGCCTGTCGACATCCTGAGGGCGTTCCTTTAATAAAGTGTCAATTGCAATGAAAGAATCTGCCACTACAGACAATCCGTGAATCAAACATCCGCTTCCGTTATATTTTGTGCCCTGTTTCTTTGTGTCTCTGGCATCAATACCGCTTTTTACGCCCCCCATCATAGTGGACAAAAATGGGACCTGAAGAAGGCCGATTGCCTCAGATGCTGCATTTGCACAGGCGGTCATTTTGTCCAGATATTTGTCCAGATTTTGATAAAATATTTCTCTGATATTCTCAAGCACCGTCTTCTTATCTGCATATCCCAGTTCTTCATCGCTCTTGCCCAGTCTTTTTCCGGTAATGGTGGATACCCCTCCGTTTAATGACAGCTCAAGCACCTTTCCTAGATTCAGCCAGCTGTTCGTTGTATTTCCATTGTCCTTTCCCATAATCAGCGGCTCCTGGCAGCCTGCTACAGCATAGTCCTCCAAATCTTCGGCACTTACACCGCTCATGTTCTGAAGTACAGAGAAAACAGCGTCGTCATTAAAAAGCGACGGTGTCAGACATCCGGGTGTAAAGAAAAATCTTCCCAGACTTTCATACAATTTTCTTGGTGTGTTCTTGTGGAGTTTTACGGAAAGTATGGGTTGAGGAAGATTCATGTCAAAGTAGGCATCTAAAAGAGCATAGGAAGTTAGATTTGTCATATCCTCCCCTGTATTTGATTTTCCACCAACAATGAGATTCTGGGAAATTGCCCAACTTCTGTCAGCCACATTAAAGAAAACGAGCAGATGTTTGAACAGTGCCGCTGCCGTCTCACGGTCTGTCTCCTCCCTTGCACGGTAGGTCTCAAATATTCTGTCTGCATTTCCCACTGAAAAGGCAAATGGATTAGGCGTCTGCTCCAGACACATAGTCTGCCAGATTAAAATGAAGGACTGGATAGCCTCATATAAATTATCTGCTCCTTCTCCCGGAACTTTTCTCAAAGTCTCTTCCATCAATGCGTATCGCGGCTTATCTTTCTCGTCTGCCGCTTCATACTTTTTATGTGCCAGTTTGGCATACCTGTCGGCCAAAATCAGTACTGCATCCAATGCAGTATCCATAGCCCGGAAATAAACCTTCTTCTCCTCATCTGTTTCTGCTTCCATGTTCCGGCGGATCTCAGCCTTTACACCCTGCACTCCATATCTAAGCAGGGGCCGCACATCCGGAACAAGATGTCCTGTTACCTGTTCAATGAAAAAGATAGCTTCACTTGTACTGTCCCCTGCAATGTCATATGCCCGGCGCAGCGCATCTGCAAATGCCGTATGATTATTATACTCCTTCAAATCGTCAATTCTTTCCTGTGTAATATCCCCTATAGGGTCAATATCCCCGAACACTGCCACAGGATCACAATATCCGCTGAAAGAGTCCACGGTGAAGGCAGGATTAATCAGCGCATAAGAACGGGCAAAAGAATCATCCTGTGTCCCTGCAAACAAATGATAATCACTAATCCACAGAGGAAGTTCCCCTGCAATCTTCTTCAGCGTCTTTGCAATACGGATAGAGTCCGGTTCATCCTGAAATTCCTCATCACAACGCCTCATAATCTCCTTTGCCAGAAACCACCCCTCCAGGTGGTCGATACTGCGTTCTTCCTGAAACCTTTCTTTTGCCAGCTCCGTAATTTCAGAAGCTGATAATCCAATTCTTGATACCATAATTCCATCCTTTCTAAAAGGGGACTGTCCCTTTTGCGCTCCGTTTTCAGAATATTCTCATTATTTCTTGTTAAAAGGGTCTGCCCCCTCCCCGCTCCATCTTATGTCCTCATATATTGAAGTCCTGATTCCGCAATTGCCTCCCTGAACTGCTTTACCCGTTCACCACTCACATGGGCTTCATCTGTCATCTGGTACTCCCATCCACACTGATGCCATTTTTCTTTACCGAATTCATGATACTGCAGTACTTCAAACGTTACATTCTTCTCATTTATAGATTTGAAGAACTCCAGAAATTCTTTCTGTTCCTCATCACTATCATTGACACCGCCTATCAGCGGCACACGGATGTGTACACAGGGATGTACTCTTGCGGCCTCTCGTATATTTTCCATAATCTTTACATTGGAGACCCCTGTAAACTGACGGTGCTTTGCATCATCACACAACTTGCAATCCATGATAAGCTGGCTGATATATGGAAAGCACTCCCGCAGACGTAGATGAGTTCCGTTAGTCTCCAGTGCAGTATGTATTTCCTCAGCCCGCAGCTTTTTCAACACCCCCAAAAGTTCTGAAAATTGTACGGTAGCTTCGCCCCCGGTAAAGGTAACTCCTCCGCCGTCATAGAACATCAAAGAATTGGACACGGCCTCTTCCACCAAAGCGTCTGTATTTACATCCTCATAAGAAAGCCGGATTCCCTTTGTCCGGTGTTTTGTAATGCACTGACGCTCCCGGCAGCTTCGGCATATTTCTCGTTCAAGCTTGCCATCTTGAATGGCATGCCGGGGACAGACCTCCTCCAGCAGCCACTCCTTTTCTGTAACTAATACCCCCTCTGGCTTCATACCTTCGGGGTTAGAGCACCATGGGCATTTCATATTGCAGCCCTGCAAATGGTAAACCAGCCGGTTTCCAAAGCCATCCTGAGAATAGTTGAAACCTTTCTGAAAAACTCTCATAAAATCTTCTCCTTTTAATTGGTATTATATAATAATACCAATTATTTGTCAATATGATGTAGGGAGCAAAATACCTTTTGCCCCTACATCATATGATTGCTTTCTAAAAATTGACATTCTGCATAAACATGTTATAGTTATAAAGTCACTGGTGACATAACTAATTATTTTTAAAGGAAGTGAGATAATGGATAGTAACCCTCGAAACCCGATAAACAATTTTAAATCTCAATATAAAAGCTTTGACCGGCATGTCGGTTCTTGTCACGGGCTGTTATCCATTATATTTATATACTAATGGTGTAACTTGCCTGTATACTCTACCCGCCGTCTGCCCGGCGGGCTTTTTATTGGGAAATTCTAATCAGAAAGGACTGGTTCCAATGAAATTTTTAAACAGAACTTCCTACAACAAGCAGCTTCAAAAAAACAGGCGTGATACCGAAATGAAACTCAGCTCTTATTCTTTTATGACAGAAGATGAATTATTTGCACTTCTCTCTGCCAGGCAAACCGGGCTTACAAGCGAAGAGGCTCTAAACAGGCAAGGTGAAAGCGGGAAAAATGTCATCACAACAGGAAAGAAAAATACAGTACTGCACCGTCTGAGAGAGGCCGTAATTAATCCTTTTAACGTGATCCTGCTTGTAATTGCTGTGATCACATATTTCACGGATGTTGTCGCATCATCAAAGCCTGATTACCTCACTGTTATTATTATTATATCACTGGTGCTCCTGTCAAGTCTGGTTGCCTTTGTGCAAGATTGGCGCTCCAACGCTGCGGCAGAGAAATTGTCAAAAATGATTTCCAATAATGCAGATGTGTGGCGGGATGGAAAGCTTATCAGCATTTTCATGGATGAAATAGTCCCCGGGGATATTGTCCGGCTCTCAGCCGGTGATATGCTTCCGGCAGATATCCGTTTTCTGACAACAAAGGATACTTTTATTGCACAGGCGGCATTGACAGGGGAATCCAATCCTGTAGAAAAATTCAGCATTTCAAAAAACAAACCGGAGGATGGACTGACAGATTTAACAAATCTTGGTTTTACAGGCTCCAATGTAATCAGCGGCAGCGCAACTGCCGTGGTACTTGCCACCGGCAATGACACCTATCTGGGTTCTATGGCAAAGTCCTTGTCCGGCGACCGGGCAAAAACCAGTTTCGAACGAGGTGTTGATTCCATCAGCCATCTCCTGATACGCATGATGCTGGTTATGGTCCCTGTCGTATTTATCATCAATGGATTTGCAAAGGGCGACTGGCCAAATGCCTTTCTTTTTGCCATTAGCATTGCTGTCGGGCTTACGCCGGAAATGCTGCCCGTAATTATGACTTCAACACTGGCTAAGGGCGCCGTTTCCATGTCAAAGCACAAGGTAATTGTCCGCACACTCGGCGCAATACAGACTTTCGGAGAAATGGATGTACTCTGTACAGATAAAACCGGGACACTGACTGAGGACAAAATTGTACTGGAAAAGTACATGAACCTTCACGGGGAGGACGATACCCGTGTACTTCGGCATGCTTATCTCAACAGTTACTTCCAAACTGGTCTGAAAAACTTAATTGACCTTGCTATTATCAACCGTGCTTCAGAAAATGGGCTGGAATCCATCCTGGAGAAATATAGCCGTATAGATGAAATCCCTTTCGATTTCTCCCGCCGCAGAATGAGCGTAGTTTTGACGGACAAAAGTGGAAAACGACAGCTCATTACGAAAGGTGCCGTGGAAGAAATTGCCTCCATCTCCTCCTTTGTGGAGATGAACGGACAGATCGTACCTATGGATGAAGAAACCCGGCGTATGGCTCTGTCTACTTATGACAAATACAATGCCGAAGGTCTGCGTATGATTGCTGTTGCCCAGAAAAACAATGTCCCCGGCAGCGGTGCATTCAGTGTGACCGATGAACAGGACATGGTTCTGATTGGCTTTGTAGGCTTTCTGGATCCGCCTAAGGACAGTGCAAAAAGCGCTATTTCCACACTTCGGGAACACGGCGTGCGCACCGTTGTCCTCACAGGCGACAGCGAAGGTGTAGCATTGAAGGTCTGCGGCAAAGTAGGAGTAAACACAGCAAGCCTTATAACCGGCCGCGATGTGGAGCACATGGATGATGCCCAATTATTGAAGACTGCCAAAAGCTGCGACTTGTTTGCAAAATTGTCCCCCTCCCAAAAAGAACGGGTGGTCAAAGCCTTTCAGGCGGTGGGCCATACCGTAGGCTATATGGGGGACGGCATCAATGATGCCTCCGCCCTGCGTCAGGCAGACGTTGGAATTTCGGTGGACAGTGCCGTGGACATCGCCAAGGAAACTGCAGATATCATCCTTTTGAAAAAGGACTTAATGGTGCTCGAAGAAGGTGTCATTGAGGGAAGACGTACCTTCGGAAATATCATGAAATATATTAAGATGGCCGCAAGCGGCAATTTCGGCAATATGATTTCAGTCATTGCAGCCAGCATTTTCCTGCCCTTTCTGCCCATGCTGCCCGTACAGATATTAACACAAAATCTGCTGTGTGACTTTGCCCAGATGGGTATTCCCTTTGACAGTGTGGACAAAGAATACATGAAAAAACCGCGAAAATGGGAAACACACTCTATCAAATCCTTTATGAGCTATATGGGCCCCTTAAGCTCCGTATTTGATATTCTGTGCTTTGCCGTTATGTGGTGGGTGATTGGTGCAAATACGATGGATAAGTCTCCTTTGTTTCAATGTGGATGGTTTGTATTTGGAACGGTATCGCAGGTGCTGGTCATTTACATGATCCGCACAGCAAAAATACCGTTCCTTCAAAGCAAACCCTCGGCGCCTCTTTTCCTGTCCACACTTGTGATAACCACTGCCGCGCTGATAACGGGCTTTACAGATTTTTCCATAGGCCTGGATATGTACCGCCTGCCGCCCCGGTTTGTTGTATGGTTAGCTATAATTCTGGCGGGTTACCTTCTGTGTGTTCAGCTTGTGAAAAAAATATATGTGCACAGACATGGAGAATGGATGTAAAAAACAGCGGGGTATCCGCCCCGCTGCCCGCTCTCAACCGCCCTTTTCCACTTTTTATATCACTGCCTGCTTCACTTCATCCTCACACTGAAATAAGGTACATCCTCCTTTATGATTCAAAACTTCTGCCGCACTTATTTCACGTACATTTTTGAAAAAGGATGACTGAAGTGTCTCTAAAATTGTTTCTTTCTTCAAGTTCATGACAGAATAAGGGGAAAAAGGACATGGCTCTGCCCCGCCGCCGGCGTTGATATGGAAAAAGCCTCTTCCTACCGCCAAGCAGCCGCCCATCGCCTCTTCATCACCGGGAAAGGATAACATAATCATCCCCTTGTTTTTCTTGTCCACCCGAAGCATGCTAATTCTTTCCTGCAATTCTTTCAGCTCTTGAGAGTTTAGTATAAGGTACTCTGTACCTTTTTCTGCCGGCACATATTCAACATAAAATATCAAACCACAGCCTTGCTCTTTCAAGTTATGTACAAACCTGCTGTCGGCAACTTTATCTTTATTTACGCTCGTCACCGTGATGGATGTTCCGTACAAAATGCCTCTCCCTTTCAATTCTTCAGCAACCATTTTTATTCGTTTTGACACTCCGCTGCCGCGCCGTTTGTCGGTCTCTTTTTCGTTGCCCTCAATGCTCAGAACAGGAATCAAATTTCTGTGTTCATCAAACAGTTTCAAATATTCATCATCTATCATGGTACCATTGGTAAATATAGGGAAAAATAGATTATCGTACTTCGCTGCCAGCTTTATAATATCACGGCGCAGCAACGGCTCGCCGCCTGCCAGTAAAATGAATGACACCCCTATTTCAGACGCTTCCGTAAAAACACGCTGCCAATCATCAACAACCATTTCCCCCTGCACGTCTCCGCTGGAGCAGCCACCGTTTGCTCTCGCATAACAGCCGGCACAGTGTAAATTGCAGCTTGATGCAATACTGGCAATAAGGAAAGGCGGAATATGTATACCCTGCTGTTCGTACTGCTCTCTCATCTTTGCCTCTGAACGCAGGGTTGAGGCCATGCGGATCATAAAAGACCGTCCCCTCCGGCTGTCCGTATAAAACCGCCCGGCAGTATTTATAATATTTTTAATCCCCGTGTTCATAAAATCATTCAAATTCAACATAAGTTAATGCCCTCCCTTTTTGCTTGTGTTTTAAAAAACTTATGATATAATTATATTATAAAGTAAGTTTTATGCAATAACGCAGTTACTTCTTACTTAGTAAGATAAATCATACTATTAGAATTGAGGTGAATCAAAATGAGTTCAGCCAATAAAAAAAATGAAATTATAAAAGAGATTACTACCAGTAAGGAAACTACTGAAATAGAAGAATTGCTGTGTCCAATACGGTATCTTTTAAATATATTTGGCGGCAAATGGAAATTGCCTATTATTTGCATCCTGTCGGGCGGAACTGCCTTAAGATATAGCTCAATTAAAAGAAAATTAGATGACATCACAAATGTGATGCTGTCACAGTCCTTGAAAGAATTGGAAGCATCTGGGTTAGTCCACCGTGAACAGTATAATGAAGTTCCCCCCAGAGTCGAATATACCTTAACGGAAAAGGGAAAAAGCATTCTGCCTGCACTTGCACAGGTTGCAAAATGGGCAACAGAAAATATGGAAACCGAAACTGCCTGTCAAACAAAGTGCAGTGAATGCCAGAAAACAGTTTGAAATACCTTTTGACCCCTACATCATAAAATGGCGCTATTGGTACCTTCCATCACTTCTTCTGCTTAGCTTCACTCTCTTTATCCAAAAAATTAAGCACCTGCTGCCGTACAAGGCCCACACCGGGAACCGCATTCAAAAGTGCATCTCCAAGTCTGAACGAGGGAACCGCCTCCAGAGCATTTTCCTCCCAGCTATACTTATCCAGCATCAGCCGCTTTTCGCTGTATTTTGCAGACGTCAGTGACTGACGAAATGCCGGGACATTTCCTCCTGCCAAAACAGCACAGTCGCTAAGTACATCTATATCTTCAATATTTTTTCGTTCCCGAAAGACAGCAGCATACACTGCATCATTGTATCGTCTGAGGTCTGCCCCCTGCTCCTCAAGGCAGAGCAGACCTTGAATTGCCAAATCACTGTAATTGCCAGGCTCAAACGGACGATTTAACGGTAATCCCACATTTTCCAGGCGGCCTTTGAGTTCAGAAAGCCACTCCGAAGAGTCTTCCCAGTGAGATGGCACAGGTTCCGGACGCATATGGAGTTCGCAGGGACACCATTTCACGGACAAGCCAGGATAATCCGGCAGTATTTGGTTTAACTCATGAAGCCCTAGATAGCAATAAGGACAGGTGTAATCAAAAAATACTTCTAATTGCACAGAAAAGTACCTCCTCTTTTGTTTTTTCTGATTGTACCGTAAATACTAAGCTCGAAAATACCTCGCCAAGTAAGAGCATTATATCATCTTTTGCTGATGCCCGCAAAACATTTTATGCTGTAGTTATCCTTGACAAACATTTTATGCTGTAGTTATCCTTGAAACATATTTTCTACATAATTTCTCATCGCCTCATGGCTGTGCTTTTGCTTTGCACCCTCAACCACTTTTTCCTGCTCTTCTTTTGAAAGATGTGAAAAATGGTTCAGAGCATCAGAATGCTGTGCAAGCGCCATGGTAAAGCCGATAGGAAGTTCTTCATTATTAATCATAGTAAAATCTCCTTTCACAGGTTTTTTGTTAGTATGTGTTAGTTGCCATATTTCATACCAATATATGTTCTTTTTGCTTTGTTTTTGCAATGACTTTTATATAACAGACCACCGGCTATGATATGATACCCTCAAGCAGAACATTGAAATATAAAAGTCTGTCTGGGGGGGGATTTTATCATAGCCGGTGGTCTTAATTCATTTACAAATTATAACATATATGCGTTTCTTTGGTATATGAGGCTTTCACAGTTTCTCGAATTTTTAGATAGTCCTTCATCAGGGATTTAGGTTTCAGTTACATAATTATTTAGGAAATCTGGATAATAGTAAGGTTGGCCTGAACATCTGATGTTCCATAAGTGACTGGTACCCCGGTGTTGTTGAAAAGACTGAATGCGGTAGGCACGGTGGTTACCGTTATCAGGGCGCTTCCGGTTAATTGCAGTGTTGTCATTGGTGAAGGCGATGAGGATAAAATAGTGCCAGAACCTCCAGAAAGGATTCTTATCCCGAAAACAACAGAAGTTTCTGTCTGTGCGCCATCGGTGTTCACCCACCATGAAATATAATAATTTCCTGCTTCATTGATAAAGAAAGTTCCTGTCCCCGCATTATACGTGATGGCAGATGCAGGGGCATTAATAGTCGTGTCAAATAAAACATTGATGTTATTGTTAATTGTACCGCTACTACTGTTCTGCAGTTGGACTTGCAGCCCTGAAAGTGCTGCGGTGTCACCTGCCGGGCCTGTTGCTCCCGTAGGGCCTGTTGCTCCCGTAGGACCTGTTGCTCCCGTAGAGCCTGTTGCTCCCGTAGAGCCTGTTGCTCCGGTTGGACCTATCGCTCCTGCGGGGCCTGCTGCTCCGTCTGCTCCCGTCGGACCTGTGGGACCTACGGCTCCAACTGCCCCTGTTGCCCCTGTAGGACCTGTGGAACCTGTAGGACCTGCTGCTCCATTTGCTCCTGTAGGGCCTGTGGGACCTACGGCTCCAGCTGCCCCTGTTGCCCCTGTAGGACCTGCCGGGCCTGCTGCTCCCGTTGCCCCTGTGGGACCTGTGGGACCTGTAGCACCTGCCGGACCTGCTGCTCCATTTGCCCCTGTTGCTCCCATCGGGCCCGTAGGACCTGCCGGACCTGTTGCTCCCATGACTCCTGCCGGGCCAGTTGCTCCCGTGGCCCCTGTTGGGCCTGTTGCCCCTCTTGAGCCTGTCGGGCCTGTTGCACCGGTTGAACCTGTTGCCCCTCTTGGACCTACATCACCTCTTGGGCCCACGTCACCTCTTGGGCCTGTATCACCCGCAGGCCCTTGACTGCCAGTAGGGCCTGCCGGACCTTCCGGACCCATTGGGCCCCTCGGTCCCATCGGGCCTCTTGGTCCCACAGGGCCTGTAGGACCCGTTGGGCATATAGGTCTTGGACGGCAATTGCAGGGATTACAGTTTGCATTATTATTATAGCAACTTTGTTGTTCTATATTTTCATTTTCTCTCATAATTTTAACTCCTTATACTAAAACTAATGTTCTTTTAGTATAGTATATACAGTATCCATAATGTTGGTTACCTTTGTCAAAGTTCTTTTGGTATTGCAGATTGCCGTTTATTCTCAAAATACCGCTTATTCTGTAACACTGCATCAGAACCGGGCTTATAGCTTTCTGCAAGATTATTATAAAACTCAGCTTTTTCATACTCTCCTAATTTATCATAGCAGACACAGCACTCTAGGGCAGGAATATATCCCCAATAATCTTCCTGGTGAAATCCCCATGAAATCGTTGGTTTTTCAAGCCTGAATACAAGTTCAAACCAAAAAACTGCCTGTCGATATTTCCTCTCTTCTTTAAAATATGTTCCAATCTGACAGCACATTTCTCCTCTGGGAGTGTCATACCAAAATCCCCTGAACATGCTCTGCAGTGCCTTTTGAGGGTTTCCCGTAAGCTGGTAACAATCCGCCAGTTCACTGCAGGCCACAATATTATCCTCCACCCAGCCCGATCCTGAGTCAAGAAATTTAGTAAACATCAAAATGGCATCCTCATATCTTTTATGATCCTTTAACTCTCTTGCATAGTAGTAAGTCCCCCTGGCAGAAAGCTCTTTTCCGTCTGCCAACAGCCTTTCGTATATTTTAAGGTTCCTATCGTTTATGTTTTCTTCCGGCTTTGCATGTGTAATTCCTATATCCGCATGAATGATATTTCCCCCGAACTGCAGGCATTCGTGAACCGGCTCAAACCATTTAAATTTATTACTTCTCTTTACCAGTCTTTCTCTAAAATAGGAAAATGTCACCCTTTCACTTTCATCAAATCCAATATTATAATGCATCATCACAACATCGGTCTCGAACGTAAGCTCTTTTTTTAAAGCCATAAATTTTTCCTGGTCTGACTGCATAATAATATCATCCGCATCCAGCCACAATATATAGTCCATAACCGCCTTATCAAAAGCAAAATTGCGGGCTGCGGAAAAGTCATCAATCCATTGAAAATCAAAAATCTTGTCAGTAAATTTCCCTGCTATTTGTTTGGTTTTATCTGTGGAACCGGTATCCACAATAATAATCTCATCGACCAGCCGGGCGACAGAACTAAGACATCTCTCTAAAACATTTTCTTCATCTTTTACAATCATACACAAACTTATAGTAATCAATATCTGCTCCAGAATCTACTTTTACCTATAATTTATGCAGAAAATATGTTATGTTGCTTCACCCGCTTCAAAGTTTGTTGTGGAGTCTGTATTATAATTAAGTACAATTGTGCCGATATATGTAATAGAAAGGGAAAAGATACCGAGATGTTTTATCCACCGCCCCTTTTTGCCGAGTAAGTATATGATTATTATGTGACTCAATTAGCATTTTAAATAGACAAACACAGATGAAAGTTGTAAAATGGATAGATATAAATGCTTAAAAAATATAAACAAATATCTATAAAAAAGGAGAGCCGGACATGAAGCTAAAGAGGAAACACAAAAGTGCTGTGAAAGAGGTGAAAACAACAACAATCAAACGGGAAATTCAAAAAATCATCATTGGCCTGCTGACAGTAGCATTGCTATTGTCAGGCGGAATATCCTGTTACATGAATTATATATCCATTACCAGTATATTGAAAGAAAGTATGCCTGTCACGGCAGCTGAAGCAGCCGGGGAGGTGAAAGCCAACTTAAAGACCACCATGAATACTGTGGAGATGCTTGGTACGATTCCTCAGTTATCATCAGATGCGGTTTCTGCGGATGAGAAACAGTATCTGATGAACAGATATAAACAGCGCTACCAATGGGATACTGTGTTTGCCACAGACAAAAAAGGATTAAATAAGGCAAACAATGCAGACATTTCTGACAGACCATACTTCAACAAGGTTTTGTCCGGCGCTACAGTTATAAGTGACCCTGCATACAATAAGGTGACCGGAAAATTTACCGTTGTCATCGCAGCTCCCCTGTGGAAAGACGGCAAACAGAATACACAGATTTCAGGTGTTGTGGGTGTCTCTATAGATGCCACGTTTCTTTCAGATATTGTATCAGATATTAAATTAAGCAAGAATGGCGACGCCTATATTATAAACGGTGCCGGCAAGACAATTGCACATGAAAATTTCGATTTAGTTACGAAAGAAGAGAATAATATAGAGGCCGCCAAGGAGAATGCCTCCTTAAAAGAGCTTGCTACCTTGCAGAAAAGGATGACCCAGGGCCGGTCCGGATTCGGAAAATATGCCTATAATGGTAAATCCGAATATCTGGCTTATGCTCCTATCGGAATTAATGGCTGGAGTCTGGGAATCACCGCTCCGACCTCCGACTATCTGGGTAATACCTTTAAAGGTCTTATCGTTATTGCTGTATCTACAGTAATTATTCTGCTTTTTGGTGCCCTTATGGCAAGAAGAACCGGCAAACATATCGGCGAGGCCATCAGCTTATGTACAGAACGTCTGAAGCTGTTGGCTGTAGGAGATTTAACTACGGAAGTCCCCGATATTAAGTCGAAGAACGAAACATTGGTTCTGTCACAGTCGACTTCCGCGATAGTTTATGCCCAACAGACTATTATCGGTGATGTAAGCTATCTTCTTTCAGAAATGGCAGAGGGAAACTTCAATGTACATTCCAGGGTCAATGAAAAAATCTATATCGGAGAATACCACGAAATATTACTATCCATGCAGAAGCTGCGGCAGACACTTTCCGGAACAATCCAATCTATCAGAGATGCCTCCGCACAGGTAGAAGCCGGCTCCCGCCAGCTGGCCTCGGGTGCCCAGGGACTTGCCCAGGGAGCAAATGAACAGGCCGGTGCTGTAGAAGAACTGCTCTCTACCACAACAACTGTAACAAAACAGGTGGAGGACACGACAAAAGCAACAGATATGGCCCATACTAAAGCAAAAATGGTCAAAAAGGAAGCCGCTGTAAGCCAGGATAAGATGACGGAATTAACTGAAGCAATGGAACGTATAGAAAATACTTCCAATGAAATCAAAAATATCATTGGAGGAATCGAAGATATTGCCGCTCAGACCAACCTTTTATCTCTGAATGCTTCTATTGAAGCTGCAAGAGCCGGGGCAGCAGGAAAAGGGTTTGCTGTAGTGGCAGATCAAATTGGAAAGCTGGCAGAACAAAGTGAACAGTCCGCAGTCAATACAAGAAACCTAATAGAAACGTCCATTTCTGAAGTGTCCGGCGGCAGCCAAATTACAAGTGAAACCGCCGATGCACTGAAACGGGTGATTGATGGTCTGAATGAAATTGTTCAGTCAATGGCTGACGTCCAAAGTGCCTCTAACAAGCAAACCACTGCCATAGAACAGATAGAAGAAGGAGTATCCCAGATATCCACTGTTGTACAGAGCAATTCTGCCGCTGCTGAAGAAAGCTCGGCTACCAGTGAAGAGCTGTCCGCACAGGCACAGTCATTGAACGACTTAGTATCCCAGTTTAAACTGGAGGAAGGTTAGAACGCCGGCGCTCCATACAGGTCATAAGGGGTCATTTGATATACATAATAATTCAGCCAGTTAGAGTACAGATTATTTGCATGTGCCCGCCAAATCAGTTCCGGTTTATTTTCGGGATCATTGTCAGGATAATAATTGGCAGGTACCTGTATATCCAGCCCCTTTACCCTGTCTCTTTTGTACTCTGAGTCCAGTGTCATTCTGTCATACTCGGGATGCCCCATGACAAAAATCTGCCTTCCGTCTTTTGCCATACATAAAAAGACACCGGCTTCCTTGGAATCAGCCAATATAGTAATTCTTTCATCCTTTTCAAGAAGCTCCTGGGAAATCGTAGTGTGTCTGGAATGAGGGGCGTAAAAAACATCATCAAAGCCTCTCACGAGCGGAATCTTGCGATTCCTGACTTTGTGTTTAAATACACCAAACATTTTTTCCGGGAGCTGTACTTTATCAATTCCATAATGATAATACAAGCCTGCCTGCGCCCCCCAGCAAAGATGCAGGGTGGAGGTCACGTTTGTTTTTGTCCACTCCATAATATCTTCCAGCTCTCTCCAATAATCCACATCCTCAAAAGGCATCTGCTCAATTGGCGCTCCTGTAATAATAAAACCGTCAAATTTATTGTCTGCGATGTTTTTAAACGGCTCGTAAAACTTTAAAATATGACTGGTGGAGGTGTTTTTTGACACATGGCTGCTGACCCGCACGAAGGTTACATCTATCTGTATAGGTGTATTGGACAGAGAGCGGAGAATCTGAAGCTCCGTGTCCTCCTTTAAAGGCATCAGATTCAACAGCCCAATGCTTATAGGACGTATATCCTGATGTGTGGCACGGTATTCGTCCATTACAAATATATTTTCTCTCTCCAGTATTTCTTTCACCGGCAAGTCATTTTGTACTCTTATTGGCATCTTTCATTCCCCTCTTCTTCCTGTACTTCTTTTTCTTCCTGATGTATATATTTTCCTTCGGAATTCACATAGCTTTTTTCTCCGTAAGCTTTCGTATTCACAGGCAGTTTCTTTTTCTCCAGCAAATGGTCAAGCAGCATGTTTACAATATAATAGATTACCGCAAAAGTAGGCACACCCAATATCATACCCGGAATACCAAACAAACCTCCACCCAGCATAATTGCAAAGATTACCCAGAAGGATGAGAGGCCCGTTGTATCCCCTAATATTTTCGGTCCTATTATATTTCCGTCAATCTGCTGCAGCACTATGATAAATATAATGAAATAAATTCCCATCCTGAAATCTGCCAGCATGATTAGAATGGCACTCGGTATGGCACCGATGTATGGGCCGAAAAAAGGAATCACATTAGTGACACCCACTATCACACTGACCAACATCGTATAGGGCATCTTCATCAGCGAAAGACCTAGAAAGCATAATACACCGATAATAGCAGAATCTATAATTTTTCCAATAATAAAACCGCCAAATATCTCATTACCTTTAGCCGTCAGGTGAAGAATCATATTTGCCTGGGACGGGCGGAAAATCGCATACATTATTTTTTTGCACTGACTTGCAAACTTTTCCTTACTAAACAGTACATATATAGATACTATAATACCTATGACAGCATTCAGCAGTTCGCTTACAATATTAATGACCCCAACCGTCAGGTTAGACATCACAATATTAATCCGGTTCAGCAAATCACTGCGCATCCAATTCTGTATATATTCCGTGCCCTCTTTTAGTATATTATTTAAAAATCGGCTTAAAGTGGAGTTTTGTGAGTTCATCTCCATGACCTTATCAACCAAATGACTTAACTGACTGGGTACAGTAAGAACCATATCTCTGATACTTGTATACAACTCCGGAATCATCATATTTAACAAAGTAACAATCACAAAAATGAGTACAATAATCGCGGCAAAAATTCCAACACACCTGGCAATTCCACGTACCTTCTTCCGGCTCGAAATCTTTTTCTCCAGAAACGGAGTTAACTGGGAATCTACGAACTTGACGATGGGATTCAAAAGATAGGCAATTGCAAGCCCATATATAATTGGTTTCAAAACCTGAAAGATTTCCCTGATCACTCCTGAAATGACAGGGAGCCTAAGCAAAGCGAAATAAAAAAGAAGACCTGCTGCTATCACCAGAAAAACAGACATTCCCCGGCCCACTTTGCGTCGGAATCTTGAAGAACCATTTTCTTCTAATACCGGTCCGTCTGAATAATATCTCCTTTCCTCTTTCTTTTTTGCTTTATCCTGTGTTTTATCATCCATTCACTTTATGATTCCTTTCCGTTTTTATGCAGATATAATAATTATAGCTCCACCTGTGCTCACTCGTCAACAAAAGAAAGGAGCGATTTCTTGTCAATCGCTCCTTTTTGGTATTCATATATTCATTTTGTTTTTCTAAATCAGCCTTTACATGTAAAGGTTGCACAGGCGGTGCCTTCACTTTGACAGGCATCGCTTCCTTCTACACTGATTTTACCGGCGTGGCACTTACAGCTGTCATTGTACTCGCAATCTGTTGCCTCACAGTCAACATCACTGCGGTCAGATGCACTTCCCGTGATATCATCCCCATAGCTGTTCGAATAGTTGCCGCTTGCATAAGCGTCCCCCGTTCTCTCCTGAAAACTGTCACAGGATGTTTCCATCGGCGTTTTTGCATCGCTTCCGCCTACTTGGATTTTATCAAGGTCACATAAAAACTGCTTGTTGTGCGTACATGTCTGCACGGTACATTTCAAATCTGGCATAATCATACCTCCTCTTATAATGAAATCAGTATCATTATGCCCCGGCAACAGTCAAATTATTCTGTGCCCTTCTTTTCATGGACAGACTTTTCTTCAATTTCTTTTTTTAGAAATATAATAAATTCATCCAGATTCATCTGTCCTTCATCTCCCGCTTCTCTGCTTCTTACCGAGACAAGTCCTTCCTCTTCTTCCTTAGCGCCCACTACAAGCATATATGGAATTTTTTTCATTTGGGCCTCACGGATTTTATACCCAATCTTTTCTGCACGGGTATCAACTTCTGCGCGGATACCGGCATCTTGTAATTTTCCCAAGACTTTTTCGCCATACTCTTTATGCTTATCTGAAATTGGCAGAATATTTACCTGAACCGGTGCCAGCCATGTGGGAAATGCGCCTGCAAAATGCTCGATTAAAATGCCGATAAAACGCTCGACAGAGCCGAATGCCACACGATGGATCATAATCGGTCTATGTTTTTCCCCGTCTGCTCCTGTATATTCCATTTCAAAACGCAGCGGAAGCTGAAAGTCGAGCTGGATTGTACCACACTGCCATGTTCTTCCAATGGAATCCTCCAGATGAAAGTCAATCTTTGGTCCGTAGAATGCACCGTCTCCTTCATTTACAACATAAGGAAGACTCAGCTCTTCCAGTGCATCTTGCAGTGCATTTGTAGCCATATTCCAGTCCTCATCGCTTCCCATACTGTCCTCAGGCCTGGTAGAGAGCTCAACATGGTACTTGAATCCAAAGAGTGCGTACACTTCATCAATAAGTTTTGCAACCCTTTTAATTTCATCACGGATTTGTTCCGGTGTCAAGAAAATATGGGCATCATCCTGTGTAAAGCATCGTACCCGCATCAGTCCATGGAGCTGGCCGGATTTCTCGTGGCGATGGACAAGTCCCAGCTCTGCCAGACGAAGCGGCAGGTCACGGTAGGAGCGGGGTTCTGACTGATATACCAAAATGCTGCCCGGACAGTTCATTGGCTTAATTGCAAAGTCCTCATCATCAATTACCGTTGTATACATATTGTCCTTATAATGATCCCAGTGTCCTGATGTCTCCCACAGATGGCGGCTTAGCATAATCGGAGTATTGATTTCCTGATATCCGTTTTTATTGTGTATCTGACGCCAGTAATCCAGCAGTGTATTCTTGAGTATCATTCCATTTGGAAGGAAGAACGGGAAACCAGGTCCCTCATCGCGCATCATAAAAAGTCCAAGCTCTTTGCCTAATTTCCTGTGATCGCGCTTCTTTGCCTCCTCCATCATTGTCAGGTATTCATCCAGCTCAGCCTTCTTTGGAAATGCTGTGCCGTAAATTCTCTGCAGCATTTTATTTTTTTCACTGCCTCTCCAGTAAGCGCCTGCCAGGCTTGTAAGCTTAAATGCTTTTATGGGTTTTGTACTCATCAGATGAGGCCCTGCGCACAAATCTGTAAATTCTCCCTGGGAATAAAAGCTGATCACAGAATCCCTTGGAAGATCCTCAATGAGTTCCACTTTATATGGTTCATCTTTTTCCTTAAAATATTCAATTGCTTCCTCCCTCGGTTTTGTAAACTGCTGGATAGGAAGTGCTTCTTTTACAATCTTTTTCATTTCCGCTTCAATCTTTTCCAGATCATCGGCGGCAAGCGGCTCATCCCTGTCAATGTCATAATAAAACCCGTCTGCTACGGAAGGCCCAATCGCAAGCTTTGTATCCGGGTACAGTCTTTTTATAGCCTGCGCCATAATGTGAGATGCAGTGTGACGAAATGCTCCCTTCCCTTTCTCATCCTGGAAGGTCAGTATATTCAGATTACAGTCCTTGTCAACAACTGTCCTTAAATCCACAACCTCACCATTTATTTCTCCGGCTGTGGCCATTCTTGCCAACCCTTCACTGATATCTTCTGCAATCTCAATCACTGACTTGCTTTCTGCATATTCTTTACTTGATCCATCTTTTAAAGTAATCTTCATATTCTTCTCCTCTCATAACATTTTTGCACGAAAAAATCCCTTCCTGCAGAAAAACCTGTAGAAAGGGACGAGCTTACAATAATCTCGCGGTTCCACCCTAATTGAGCCGGCAGACTCGCTGCCAGAACCACTTCATTTTGATGATAACGGAATCACCGGACTGTTTTCAGCCACTCAGAGGTAGTTTTCAGATGTTTCCGCAATCGGAAGCTTCCAGCCTTTGACTTCCTTCTCTGTATCCTTTCACACCCTACTCGTCTCGTCAATGTGTTTTCTTCTAAATCTAGACTCATTATAACACTGCTGCCATTTTTGTCAACCGATTTTTTTCATCCAGATCACGGCAAAAAATTCTCTTACCAGATAATTTAACTGTAACACCGGGTTCGATGTGGCAACAATTCCCCGGATATTTGTAAACCCGGCCTTTCTGCCAATCTGCAATGCACGGTACATATGAAAATCATTTGTCACAACTCCAACCGGCAGGCTTAACTTATCTATTATTTTACCACTGTTTTGTAAGTTTTCCCATGTGGATCTGGAAGTATCCTCCAGAACAATACGCTCATCAGCAATTCCATGCTGATGCAGATATTCTGCCATAGCAGATGCTTCGCTGATATCTTCCCCTTTGCCCTGCCCGCCTGAAACAATCACGTTCGTTTCAGAATTTTCTTTCAGATAGCAAAGAGCTGCATCAAGCCTCCTCATCAATGAATTGGTTATTCTTGTTCCGCGGACCTGGGCTCCGAGGACGATAATATACGGAAGTCCGGCTTCTGCTCTCTTCGCCATTGCAGTGCAGATTTGTATTTCCACAGCCAGAAAAACAGCCCAGAGCAAAAGAATCACCATCCAAAGTAAAATATTCCACTTCCCCTTAAAAGAAAGAAGACTAAGCAGAATATGTATCCCGCCAAATGCCGGCCAGAACAATGCAAAGGTAGAGTTGAATTTTCTTGTATACAAACAAATGACACTGTAATACAATAGGCATATTATACCCACAACTTCAAAATATATTCTCATCCGCTTTAATTATGCATTTCTTCCACAGCACTTTTTGTATTTCTTGCCGCTTCCGCAGGGACATGGGTCATTTCTCCCTATTTTCTTTTCTTTTCGTATGGTTCCCGACTGCTTCTGCTCACGGTACAGACGCTTTCTTGTCTCTTCATCAAAGATCTCATCCCACTGTGGAAGCTCATAAAGCCAGTCTGCTTTTGCATCGACCATGTTTTTATATAACTTTTCCTTGTCATATGCCAGACTCACCTCTGTTGTCTCATCCATTGTTTCAATAGGATTGGGATTCTTCAGGCTGTCGTTGATACCGTCCAAAAATCCTGCCATTATCAGGACTTCTTGTCCATACTTTTCAGCCAGTTCCTTCACGGTACCTTTTACCTCTACATCCGGTTCTTCCAGAAGCTGCTCATAAATCTCTTTCTCAATATTAAAATACGTCCCCCAGAACTTTTCCAGCTGTTCTCTTGTCTGTTCTTTATCATAGGCCATATCTCTCCACTGGTCTAATAAACACTTTTCACTCATGGTATATAACTCCTTTTTCTAAGTTTCACTCGCGCACCTATTATATAACAAAAAATTATCATTTTCAATTCAAAGTTGAAATGCTCCCCTGTTTCAATTATAATAAACCTATCCCTTAATGATGTGAAAGGATTCAGATTATTATGAAAAAATCCAAACGTATTCTTGCCTTGATCGGTGCTGTTCTTCTCATTTGTTTATATGGAAGCACTCTGGTTTTCGCCATTTTTGACCGCTCTGCTTCGGCTGATTTGTTGAAAATCTCCATAGCCGCCACAATTTTTGTGCCTGTTCTTTTGTATGCCTATGGTTTGATTTACCGTCTGTCTCAAAATAAAAAATCAGATGATACAGATGAAGAGCCTTAAGTGTCTATACATACAATTGTACAAGTTCCATTGCTGCACTCCATTCTGCCGCTCTCCTGCCCTTTACCGGATCCTTCGTTATTTCTGTTCTTCTTCTCTCTTGTCTTCTCTCCAGGTATTCTTCCATCGAAATCATCTCTTGTACTGTCCCATTATTGTTGTTCTGACGCATAAAAATACCTCCTTGCCGGTAGATCCCAGCCTTATTATTATATGATTGCCCCCTCTTAAGTATGCTAAAAATTTTACCAGGCAAATGTGATAAAGCTGTGGAAAAGATATTAAGATTTTATAAGAAAAGTATAAGAAAAAGAGCCCGGCGAAAAAACGCTGGGCTCCGGCAATCAATTATGACCGCTCTGTTGACTGTCTATTTATTTCGGTAAATGATATCTTCCCGGCCGGGTCCGTTACTGATCATAGTAATCGGATAGCTGATTTGTCCCTCTATAAATTCAATATAGTTTCTGCAATTTTCCGGCAGATCCTCGTACTTTTTGATTCCCCGGATATCACATTTCCATCCCGGGAATTTCTTCCATACCGGCTTTGCTTTTTCAAGAAGATGTGTAACTGGGAAATCAGTAGTTACCTCTCCATTAATCTCATAGCCCACACATACCGGAATCTCATCAAGATAACCCAGTACATCCAGAACAGTGAACGCTACATCTGTCGTTCCCTGCATTCTGCAGCCGTATTTTGATGCAACACAGTCAAACCAGCCCACACGTCTCGGACGCCCGGTCGTAGCGCCGTATTCCCCGCCGTCACCGCCGCGGTGTCTCAGCTCCTTTGCTTCATCTCCAAAAACCTCACTGACAAAGGCACCTGCTCCGACTGCACTGGAATAGGCCTTGCACACCGTAATAATCTGCTTAATCTCATAAGGAGGAATTCCGGCCCCTATTGCACCGTAGGCTGCCAGTGTAGAAGAAGACGTAACCATTGGATAAATGCCGTGATCCGGATCCTTCAGGGAGCCAAGCTGCCCCTCCAGCAAAATATGTTTTCCTTCTTTCAAGGCATTGTGCAGATAAAGAGAGACATCACATACATAAGGTTCAATCATCTCTTTATATTCTTTAAGTTCTTTATATAAATCGTCCGGGCTCATCGATGGCTTGTGGTATAAATGCTCCAGCATCACATTCTTCTGCTCTGCCACACGCACTACCTTTTCTTTCAGAAGCTCGTCGTCAAACAGCTCGCTGACCTGAAAACCAATCTTTGCATACTTGTCAGAATAAAATGGTGCAATCCCTGACTTTGTAGATCCGAAAGATTTTCCCGCCAGCCTTTCCTCCTCATATGCATCAAAATCCTTATGATATGACATTACAATCTGTGCTCTGTCAGATACAAGAATCTTTGGTTGTGGGACTCCCCGATCAATAATGGACTGGATTTCTTTAAATAAAACAGGAATATCCAGCGCTACACCATTACCAATAATACTGGTTATATGGTCGTAAAACACTCCGGATGGCAGTGTATGCAGTGCAAATTTCCCATAATCATTGATGATTGTGTGGCCTGCATTTGCTCCCCCCTGAAAACGAACGATGATATCGGCCTCTTTTCCAAGCATATCTGTAATCTTGCCTTTCCCTTCATCGCCCCAGTTAGCACCTACTACTGCTTTTACCATTTTGAACCCTCCTGCGTATATTGTCACTTTTAGAACTTCATTAGCGTCTCTTATGAATCGGCCGCCTCATGAATTATACTATATTTTCATCATTATGTAAAATATTATTTCGATTTCCTCATTGTAATTCCGCCTGAAAAGTATTACAATAAGCCTTAAGTTCAATTATTACCCCATAGAAAGGAGACTTATAAATTGAAAAAGTTTTTAAAATGGTTCATAAGTCTTGCAGCCGTTGGTACTGCAATTGGTCTTATCATAGCTTATTTTTGTAAAGGAAGATCTGATAAATGCAGCTGTGATGACAGCCAGGACCTTACAGAAGATGAGGATTTTGATTTGGACAGTGATCTTCAGCCTGTCCGTGACAGAGAATATGTCCCGCTTAAAAAAGCAGCTGACAGTACTTCTGAGGGCGATGCCGCGGAGGCTTCTCATGAAGCGGTTTCAGAGAAAGAGAAATCAGAGAAATCGTCTTCCATTGAAATTAAATAATAACTTGATTATTCTCACGGGACCGGAGGCAGCTGTCTTGGGTCCTGTATGTTTTGTCAAATTTCTTTCTGCCTCCATGCCCTTTTCAAAATAGAGACTGCTTCTTTTATTTGTTCTTCGTTCATGTTTGCATACCCCAATAGTATCGTAGCATTTCTTTTTTTCTGGGGTTCGACATAATGCTCTGTCAGTCCGTAGACTTTTATTCCTCTTGCTTCTGCTCTTTTTATTAATTCTTCCTCGGACAGTCCCTCTCTAAAATGCAGCAGTAAATGAACACCGGAGTTTTCTCCCGACACTGTGCAGATATCCTGTATCCCTTTCAAGCATCCCAGCAGTACATCATGTCTGCTTTTATATAGAGCTCTTGTTTTATTCAGATGGCGCTCATAATATCCTTCTTCTATGAATTTCTGTACAATCAGCTGATCTACCTTTGGGACAGTAGAATTCAGGAAACCACTTCTCTCCTGATACAATGAAAGCAGGGAGGCAGGAAGTACCATATAGCTCATTCTTATTGCAGGTGCAATAGACTTTGAAAAGGTACCCATATAGATTACTTTGTCATGGCTGTCATATCCCTGCAGCGCCGGAATAGGTTTCCCTTTATAACGGAATTCACTGTCATAATCATCCTCTATAATATAGCGAAGCTCTTCCTCATCCGCCCATTTTAAAAGCTCCAGACGTCTCTTGATGGGCATGACAATCCCCAGAGGATATTGGTGGGACGGCATCACAAAGGCAATATCCGCCCCGGTTTCTTTAAGCTGGTTGATTTCCATTCCCCTGGAATCCATATTCACCGTACAAACCTCATAGGAAAGATTTTTAAAAAGTCTGTAGGCCTGCTTATATGTGGGATTCTCCAGAGCAACCTTGTGGTTCTGCCCAATTACCGTTGTCAAAAGCATCAGAAGATAATCATTCCCGGCCCCCACAATAATCTGTTCCGGGAGGCAGTTGACCCCTCTGGCCTGATGCAGATAATTACAGATGGCATTCCTAAGTCCATATTCCCCCTGAGGTTCTCCCAGGCGAAACATTTCAGCTTTGTCGTCCAGCAGGCAATCTTTGGACAACTTACGCCACACATGATAAGGAAAGCTTTTTAGATCTACTCCATTAGGTGTAAAGTCATATTTGTATCGATTTTCTTCCTTCACAGGCTTTTTTTGAATTGACCCGGCAGCCTGATTTAACTGATATAGTTCTTCTATCTGGGCAACAAAATAACCACGGTAAGGTTCTGCCTCCACGTAGCCTTCAGACAAAAGCTGCTCATAGGCCAGCTCCACCGTGCTTCTGCTGACCTCCAAATATTTACTTAGGGAACGGGTAGAAGGCAGCTTTTCCCCACTTTGAATTTTTTTGCCCTGGATATCTTTTTTTATATAGTCATAAATTTGCTCATAAAGAGGAGTTTTGGAGCCAGGCCGAAGGTTTATCGTCAATTCATTCATCTTAATTTTTCCCCACAGGGTTTACTTCGGCAATTTAAAAGAGCTCTTAAGAGGCACAATCCGGTTGAATACAAGTGCGTCTGGTTTTGAGTCCTTTGCATCTATACAGAAGTAACCATTTCTGACAAACTGAAAGCTATCATACGGTTTTTCCTCATCAAAGTTGTTTTCTACATAGCAATCCTTAAGAATAGTAAGAGAATTAGGATTCAGGTTTAGAGAACCGTCTTCTTTGTTATATACACCCTTCTCCTCATCCACCAGATTTTCATAGAGACGCACTTCTGCCTTTATCGAATCAGAAACCGGTACCCAGTGAATTGTTCCCTTTACTTTTCTTCCAGTAAAGCCTCCGCCACTTTTTGTCTCAGGGTCATAGGTGCAGTGAACCTCCGCCACATTCCCCGCCTCATCTTTGACAAAGCTTATGCATTTTACGAAATAGGCATACATAAGGCGAACTTCATTCCCGGGGAAAAGACGGAAATACTTCTTTGGAGGCTCCTCCATAAAGTCATTTCTTTCGATGTAAAGTTCTCTGCCAAATGGAACCTTCCTGCTGCCAAGTGTCTCATTTTCCAGGTTGTTTGGCACATCCAGATATTCTACCTGGTCTTCCGGATAATTATCGATCACCAGCTTGATGGGATCAAGCACCGCCAGCATACGGGGCCTCTTCAGCTTCAAGTCCTCTCGGATACAGTAGTCCAGCATGGCATAATCTACAGAGCTCTGGCTTTTGGATACGCCGCACATATCAATGAACATCTTAATTGATTCCGACGTGAATCCTCTCCTTCTCAGTGCCGCAATGGACACAAGACGGGGATCATCCCAGCCATCCACAATATGGTCTTCTACCAGCTTTTTAATATAGCGTTTCCCTGTCACCACATTGGTCAGATAGAGCTTTGCAAACTCAATCTGTCTCGGCGGCTGCTCAAATTCACACTCTTTTACAACCCAGTCATATAATGGCCTGTGATCCTCAAATTCCAGAGTACAAATGGAATGTGTAACCCCCTCTATTGCATCCTCCAGTGGATGGGCATAATCATACATTGGATATATGCACCACTTATCGCCTGTTCTATGATGAGGTATATGGGCAACGCGGTAAAGAATCGGATCACGCATGTTCATATTAGGAGAAGCCATATCAATCTTCGCCCTCAGGACTTTCTCCCCGTCTCCGTATTTTCCGTCCTTCATAGCCCCGAACAACTCCAGGTTCTCTTTTACAGAGCGATTTCTGTACGGACTGTCTTTCCCCGGCTCAGTCAGTGTTCCTCTGTATTCACGAATCTCTTCCGGTGAAAGGTCACATACATAAGCCTTTCCCTTTTTTATTAATTTCACAGCAAACTCATACATCTGGTTAAAGTAGTCTGACGCAAAATACAGATGATTTTTCCAGTCTGCCCCCAGCCAGCGGATATCCTCCTTAATGGAATCTACAAATTCTACCTTTTCTTTTGTCGGATTTGTATCATCGAAACGCATGTGGAATGTTCCGTTATATTCCTGGGCCAGACCATAATTCAAAAGTATGGATTTGGCATGTCCGATATGAAGATACCCATTAGGTTCAGGCGGAAATCTGGTACTCACATGGTTGTATACACCCTCCGCAAGGTCCCTATCTATTTCCTGTTCAATAAAATTCTTTGAAACTGTCTCGTTTTCCATTGTTTCCTCCTCAAATACTTACATTCTGCCCAACTATATTACCACAAATCCTATGTAACGACAAGTAATCTCCTGACAACAAAAGAACGAGGTTTTCATCCTCGTCCTTCCGGTCAGCCCTGTCCCTCCTTTAGATATTGCTCTACATTGGAAACAAGTTCAAGAAACCTGCAGTTCAACTCATCTCTTTTGTCAGGATTGTCCGCATGAATATCAAATCCCGGGATTCCCAACAGCATATGATTTGCTGCCTTCCAATCCCTCTTTAAAATTTTTTCCAGCTGCTCCCACCCCTCATATTGAACCAGACAACAAATTTCAAGATTATATTTCATGTTTTCAATGAATCTGTAAAAGTACGGAATCTCTTCTACCTTTAGTCCCTGTATAAATTCCAGTAATTCCTCCAGACATTTTCTCAGCGGAACGAGCTCACTCTTATACAGGCCGTCCATAATGTTCCTCTTTACCTGTACTAAAAAAATTCCACAACTTTAATTTTGATTATATCATAATCTCACGGTAATCACACGCTTTTATCAATATTTATCCTTGGATTCGACAAATTGTTGCTATTTGTAGGTGTTTCTCCTCTTCTAATTAGCGTCATTTTTAACTACATAGTAACAGTTCAGCCATCAGCTCGATTTTGCCTGGACTTTATACTACAGAGAGTATAAAATAAGTACTATATAAAACTACACATATGAAACATATAAGGAGTGCAGCATGAAATTTGTAATACAAAGAGTTACGGAAGCATCCGTAACTGTTGAAGAAAAAATAATCGGTAAAATAAAAAAAGGATTTCTTGTTCTGATTGGAATTTCAGACAGTGACACAAAAGAAACAGCAGACAGGCTCATCCGGAAAATGATTGGGCTCAGAATCTTTGAAGATGCAAATGGAAAAACAAATCTTTCCCTCTCCGATGTAAACGGGAATATTCTCCTTATTTCTCAGTTCACCCTGTATGCGAACTGTAAAAAAGGCAACCGTCCCAGCTTTATTGAAGCCGGCAAACCTGATATGGCAAATGCCCTCTACGAATATATCATAGAAAAATGCAAGAAAGAAGTCCCGATAGTCCATACTGGAAGTTTCGGAGCCGAAATGAAAGTCAGCCTTGTCAATGATGGCCCCTTCACAATCATACTGGATTCCGAAAATATTTAACAAATCATATTGACAATACTGCTCATTTTAGTGTATATTATCAATGTTGCGTGTAACCCACGTACAGGCTGCCTTGGCTCAGTAGGTAGAGCGTCGCCTTGGTAAGGCGGAGGTCGGCGGTTCGAATCCGCTAGGCAGCTTGACTTTTGATACAATACTCTCCCCCTGGTACTTACACTTACCTACCGGGAGATTTTTAAAGCCCGGAATCTACTCCAGATTGCGGGCTATTTCTTATTACTCCCTAGTTATCTATAGGCCATAGATATACACTAAGCTGGTCTCCCCACTCTTTAATTTCTCCGCATGCTATTCTTTCCCCGGCATTACCATGAGGATGGGTTATGAAATCATCGGGATGTTCATGAATTTCTACAGTCCTGCCAATCACCTGCTCAGGAAAGAATCTGCCAGTATACACTTCGAGCCAGGCAATTCCCTGAGTTGAGAGAAGTATCGTCAAATCTCCTAAATGTTGCGGGTGTTGTGCAAATTCTGGGCTAAAATGGGTTGATGTATAGGCTAAGGGGCCTGGCTCATCCCCTGTACAGATACTCTCTTCACAAATGTGAAAGCCAAAGAATTTTCCCATGTTCCGCGTGTGTTTATCAGGCAGTCTGTAAATCTCTGCCATTACAATAGTTCCTCCATAGACATCAAAGAAATACACCAATCCATTTATTTTAGGATATTTCTCCGTTCCCCTTATCTCGGCATATGCGGCCGGTACCCTGGCCACTGCTTCTGCCATACACCCAGACATAGCATCACCTCCTCTGTTAGTATATGTAACAAAGAAGAAAATGGCCCTCTGTTTATTCCGGCAGTAATTTTTCAGCCTTGCTTCTTATTCTTTGCAGTGCATTGTCTATTGCTTTAGGACTCTTGTCGAGCAGTTCTGCAATTGTTCTATAATCAGTCCCCATGAGATGAAGGTATAGCACCCGGTTTTCCAGAGCGCTTAAATTTTGCTTCAATTCCTCGGCAAAAGCTTCTGTATATTCTTTGCCAAAGTACAGGGTTTCCGGGTTGTTTTCCACCTCCGGTTCAATCGTGTCTATCAGAGGAATACTCTTCTCTTCATCTGTATTGCCTCTATCTTCATACAGGGATATATAAGAGTTTAGCGGTAAATGCTTTTTCCTTTTTGATGCTTCAATTGCAGTATACATCTGCCTGGATACACAAAGCTCCGCAAAGCTGGCGAAGGGGGCCTTCTGAGAAGGATTATAGTCTCGGACTGCTTTGATAAGCCCAATCATTCCTTCCTGTATCAGATCTTCATTTTCCCCTCCGATCAAATACATTGCTCTTGCCTTTTTGCGGACCATTGACTTATATTTTACCATGATGTAGTCCATAATTTCTGAATTGCCATTCCGGAAATCTGAAATTAACTGCTCGTCCGTTACCGCATCATATTTATTCATCAGCCCATCCCCTTCTCATTCCAACCACCCGTTCTATTTCCCGTGTTTTATTTCATTCTCTGACGGACAATTTCATATGCAAGAACTCCGGCCGCAACAGACGCATTCAGGGAGTCTATTTCTCCCTTCATGGGGATACCTGCAACAAAATCGCACTTTTCTTTTACCAGCCGCCCTACTCCTTCTCCTTCATTCCCTATAACCATGCCAATGGGGCCTGTGAGATTTAAACTGTACATTGTTTCCCCACCCATATCTGCGCAGACAAACCAAAGTCCTCTTTCTTTAAGTTCCTCTATTGTTTTAGCCATATTTGTCACCTTTGCAACAGGGGTATAATTCAGAGCTCCGGCCGAGGTTTTCACAACTGTGGAAGTAAGGCCCACCGCCCTTCGTTTGGGTATAATGACACCGTGTGCTCCCGCTAGATTGGCAGTACGTATTATTGCCCCCAGATTATGAGGATCCTCAATATTATCAAGCAAGATTAAAAAAGGCGGTTCCCCCCTCTCTTCTGCCAGACAAAACATGTCCTCTATGTCCGAATAACCGTAAGCAGCCGCATACGCAATAACCCCCTGATGCTTTCCGGTCCCGGAAAGCTGTGAGAGCCTCTCTTTTCCTACAAAGTTTAAAATCGTATCCTGCTTTTTTGCTTCTCTTACAATCGTCCGGACAGGGCCATCCTGGCAACCGTCCAGAACAAAAAGTTTATCAATTGTTCTACCTGAACGGAAAGCTTCTAAAACTGCATTCCTGCCCTCAATTATTAATGTATTGCTCTCATTTTCCATTTCCTTTTTTTCTTTTTCCTTCATATTATTCCTCCAGACTGTCCAAACCGATTTTTACTAAATCAATAAGTCTTTTGTAGTCTTTTTTCAGGTACAGATAGCCCAAAAGTGCCTCAAACCCTGTGGCTCTTCTGTAATCTGTGATGGATTGGTTCCTGGCAGGAGAAACAGATTTTGCGTTTCTTCCCCTTCTGTAAATCACATGTTCTTCTTCTGTCAATTGGTCCTGCATTGCCCGCATCATCAGTGACTGGGCAGATGCCTGTACAAACCTGCTTGTCTCCTCATGCAGATTATGTACCGGTTTATTTCCACCGCTGATAACCATAGTCTTAATAACCAAATCATAAATGCAATCACCAATATATGCCAGAACAAGAGGTGAATAACTTGCAATATCCACCTCTTGAAGATCCAATACCTCTTTTATATAATCATGAAACTCAAACTCTACGCCTTTTTCCATTTTACTCCTTCTCGGGTATCTTCCAGTATAATACCCTTTTCCAGAAGTTCATCTCTGATTTCGTCAGCTCTTGCAAAATTTTTATTCTTTCTGGCAGCCTGACGCTGTTCAATAAGAGCTTCAATATCCTCCGCCAGAATTTCCTCGTTTTTATCCACAATGATTCCAAGAACATCAGTCAGCTTCACCAATAAATCCAGAAGGCTTTGCAGATACTCTGCGGAGCTCTCCCCCCCTGCCGTAGTATTGATGTATTTCACCAATTCAAAGATGGAAGAGATTGCGTCTGCCGTATTGAAATCATCATCCATCGCTTTTTCAAATCCAGCCACATACTCCTGGGTCTTTCCAAAGGCTTCTCTTTCTGCGTCTGTCATATCCTGTGCTTTCGCATTACCCATCAGGAACTTCAGATTCTCCGCAGCGGTTATAATTCTCTCCAATCCCGTCCCGGCTGCATCCATCAATTCTGTGCTGAAATTCAACGGGCTTCGATAGTGGGCACTGAGCATGAAAAAACGCAGAATCTGCAGATCATATTTCTCACTGATCTCCCTAACTGTGAAAAAATTTCCAAGAGATTTTGACATCTTCCTGTTGTCAATATTGAGAAATGCATTATGCATCCAGTATTTTGCAAATTCCTTACCATTTGCGGACTCACTCTGGGCAATTTCATTTTCATGATGAGGAAATACCAGATCCTCGCCTCCTGCATGAATATCAATCTGCTCTCCCAGATACTTTTTTGACATTTCAGAACATTCTATATGCCATCCGGGGCGCCCCTCACTCCAGGGGGATTCCCATGCCGGCTCTCCCTCTTTTTTCGGTTTCCACAATACGAAATCGAGAGAATCTTCTTTTTGCTCCTGCCCGGACACTAAAAGAGAACGTCCTCCTGACTGCAGGTCATCCAGGTTTTTATGAGACAATTTTCCATAATCTTTAAACTTTCTTGTACGGTAGTAGACGGTTCCATTTTTCTCATAGGCATATCCTTTATCTATCAAGGTTTGAATCATGTCTACCATGCCGCAGATTTCTTCTGTCGCAAGAGGTGCCTTTGTAGCCGGCTTCACATTCATAGCCTTCATATCCTTTTTGCACTCTTCAATATAGCGCTGAGAAACTTCTGACGTTGTCACTCCCTCCTCAATCGCCTTCTTAATAATCTTGTCATCCACATCCGTAAAGTTAGACACATAGTTGACCTCATACCCTTTGTACTCAAAGTATCTTCTCACCGTATCAAATACGATCATGGGTCTTGCGTTTCCAATATGGATATAATTGTAAACAGTAGGTCCGCAGACGTACATTTTTACTTTTCCCTGTTCCAGAGGAACAAATTCCTCTTTTCTTTTTGACAGTGTATTATATAATTTCATGTTTCTTCTCCTCTTGCCATTTTTTATTATTCTTCCTGCTTTATCTTTTCGGACTTGCCTCTCTGTCCGCGGTTCATGTCCAATAGATGTTTCATTTGCTTTTCCATGTCTTCAATCTGACCATTGAGCCGGGCACAGGATGCCTGAAGCTCTCTGATGTCGCCCAAAACCGGATCCGGCAGATGAATCTGATCCATATCTGTCCTAGGTACTTTCTTATTGCCCATACGGACCACACGTCCGGGAACACCAACAACTGTACAGTTAGGCGGAACTTCTTCCAATACAACAGACCCTGCCCCGATTTTTGAATTTTCACCAATCGTAAAAGACCCGATAATCTTCGCTCCTGCGCTGACCATTACATTGTCCTCCAGCGTAGGGTGTCTCTTTCCCTGTTCCTTTCCTGTGCCCCCCAGAGTAACACCCTGGTAAAGGGTCACATTGTCCCCTATGATAGTTGTTTCCCCGATAATAACACCGCTTCCGTGATCAATAAACAATCCCTTTCCGATTGTCGCACCGGGATGTATCTCAATCCCGGTCTTCCTTGTGGCCCTCTGTGAGATCCAACGGGCCAGAAAATAATGCTGCTTGAGATATAGCTTGTGAGCCACTCTATAATTAAGTATAACTTTAAAACTCGGGTAAAGCAAGACCTCCATATTTGATTTTATTGCAGGATCGCGTTCCCTGATTACCTGAATTTCATTTTTAATATAAGATATTATTCCCATAAAACTTTCTACCATCCCTTCCTGTGAAAGAAAAAGACCCCGTCTCCTATAAGAGACGAAGTCAAATCCGCGGTTCCACTCTACTAAAAGAATTTCTTCTTTCACTTATCACATGTAACGTATGCTCCCCGTACTCTGCTACTTGTGCCTGTCACTTTTGCAGAGTCAGCTCCCGGACGCACTTCACAAACTCCTCCCTTGAAACCACTTTCAGCCGGTGGCGGTTTCTCTCTGAAAGTTCAGAATCGGCTACTCTTTCCGTTCATCGCCTTTGAAACTCTATCTATATAAATACATATGATGTAGGGGTCAAAAGGTATTTTGCCCCCTGATACCTACGGATTGCTCC
>ENA-UOOI01000754-UOOI01000754.1-fermentation-metagenome-genome-assembly--contig:-NODE-754-length-39183-cov-20.322250_pt1 | contig 39183 bp, 40 predicted proteins | sample MGYA00245779_ERZ724027 | MGnify/ENA primary metagenome ERZ724027 (study PRJEB28704, sample SAMN03018318) | fermentation metagenome | biome: anthropogenic terrestrial biome; feature: soil; material...
ATGAGTTAAATGAACTTGAAAATCTTGTTCGGATGCGCCCAGAGGCGTTGACGCTTGCAGATGGCGTAATGCTTGAACAGGTATTGCGCGCAAAGGCAGACGAATTGAATCGAATATTCCAGATTGGCACATGGACGCCAAGGAAAATTGATAAAATCCTTTGGGCCTATCGTGAAAAGAATGAAAATTCGCCTTCTTTGAATAAAAAGTTAAAATTTGAAATTACATAACAAAAATCGGTTTTAAGTTCACTTTTTTGGGAAAGAGAAGTATTGAAAAATTGTTGCAAAACAAAGAAAGGAGCACTAATTAATTATGAAAACCGTTTCTAATTTAAATGAATTAATCACGAACATCCAAACTTTAGATGGATACCTCAATGCTCAAGTTGATCCGGAATATGATTTTGCCCTTAACTTAATCAAAAACGGAACTTGCTTTGTTGCGATGGAAGATTCCAGCGTTTATAGATTTTATCCCAGTAGATTCATTGGTTACGCTGACAATTCAATGGACGCTCATTTGAACAACGTGGAAAAAGACGGGAAAGAGACTAATCCGGCTATATCAAAAATTTTGGGTGCCAAACCTTCGATTAATTCTATCTTAAATAAGGAATATGCAAGATACTGCGAAACATTGGGCTTTGAGCCACGTGATAAAGGCGCATTTGGAAGCGAAAGAAAGTTCTGGGTAATAGAAAAATGATTAACAGGAGCAAACACGATGTACGACTTAGATAAAATACTTGATGAAGTACGCACAAAGTACTATGCGTCAACGACTTTACCGCGCCCTAATATCTTATGGTCTGATGAACACTGGACAGCCATCAATGGCAAATACGATTTATATAATAATCAGATTACTATTAGCCGGGCATTAAATAGTAATGACATTTCTTATGAAGCTTTGGCATCCGTAGTTTATCACGAAAGCTTGCACCAGGATTTTGCAGACCATGACCGCAAATTTATGCTGAGGGCAAATAGATTTCCTAATTACAAGACATATTCAAAAGAGCTGGATGAATACCTTAGCGATTACTCACTTAACTTGGAATATGACAAAATAACAGCTGATTATTCAAAAGGTAAAAACGAGGTGGTTTTTGTTATCATTCCTTATCTGGAAGATTTTCAAAACGCCTTTACTTTTTATGATGGGAACATTTATATTGACACAGAAGCAGAAATTTCAAATGTTTCAAAAAGCAACTTGACAATCTTTCTGGTAGACAACGGAGAAAAATACCATATTGTTGCTTGGGCGGAAAATGCAGAGTTTTTTAAGTTTCAGAAGCAGATACTTCATGGCGATTTCGGAGGGCTTGACTTTTCTTATAGAATTTGGACTTTGAGGGATAATGTAAAAATTCTTTTTAACACAACATGTACCTATGCTATTGGGAAAAAAGCGTTTCCTGTTTCTTTAGAGGCTGACAAGTTTATCATATATGATATTACATCAGATGTAATACAAGAAGATTTAAAATATGTAAACTCATATTGCGAGGGGTTTTATGAGTTGGGAATGGCTCCTTTCGCAATAGAGATAGCCGCACCATATCTGCAGCTTGCATATAAGGAGTTGTATGCAATAGCTGTCAATGAGGTTGGGTTTCGGGGAGTATGGGCGGCAAATGCACTTTGCAAAATGGATTTGAATTATGATACGCTTTTTAATAGAGCTGATGCTCTGAGGGATAGCGGACTTATTACATTGGCTTATCATGAAATGAAAAAGGCGTATTCTTTGGCAAGTAAAAATTCTAACTGTGCCGTAGAATTAATTAAATTATGTGCTATGGTATCAGATTTCTCTCTCGGCAATCAGTTGATTAAAGAACTCTCTGGTTCGATTGCTGTAGATGAATATCTTGCCAACAGTATTGCCCATCTTCAAAAGTAAAGGCATTGTATAATTCAGCGACGTTAAAGAAGTAGATAAATAATGGTTCATAACAAAAGCGGAGGTGTGTTAATGCCGTTTACTATTGTCCGTCAAGATATAACAAAACTGAAAGTTGACGCCATCGTCAACGCAGCTAACACCGAATTGCAAATGGGCGGCGGGGTCTGCGGAGCGATATTTAAAGCAGCGGGAACAACGCAGCTTCAATCTGCCTGCGATAAACTCGCACCGATAAAGACTGGTGAGGCCGTTATCACGCCAGGTTTTGATCTTTCGGCGAAGTTTGTCATTCATGCGGCGGGTCCGGTTTATCGACAGTGGAATGAGGCGAAGAATGCGCAAGAGCTCCGTGCTGCATACACAAATTCACTGAAACGCGCCGTTGAAAATAATTGTGAAAGCATAGCATTTCCGTTAATTTCAAGCGGCATATATGGCTATCCAAAGGATAAAGCACTAAAAGTAGCTACCTCGGCTATTCAGGACTTTCTATCTGACCATGACATTGATGTGGCTCTTGTGGTATTTGATAAATCGGCGTTTAACATAAGCTGCGAACTGCTTGGTGAGGTGGACAGCTATATTGACGAGTACTACGCCGATGCGCATCCGCGCCAAACTCAACGGCGGGAACTGCTTGATGTGGAGCTGGAAGCCTTAGAGGAAGCCGATGAAAGCGCAAGTAAGTACAACGGACCTTTTTTAAAAGATCTGCTTGCTCCGTCCGTTGGCGCCCCTGCTCCACTCGACGATTTGGTCGGCAACCTTGATGAGCCGTTCTCGAAGACGTTGCTCCGCTTGATTGATGCCAAGGGTAAGACGGATGTGGAAGTCTATAAACGGGCAAACCTTGACCGCAAGCTATTCTCTAAAATTAGGAGCAACAAAGGCTATATGCCCAGCAAGCGCACAGCAATTGCCCTTGCCGTGGCGCTGGAGTTATCCCTTGACGAAACCGATGACCTTTTAAAGCGTGCAGGATATGCACTTTCTCACGCTGTTAAGTTTGACGTGATTGTGGAGTATTTTATCACAAACGGCAAGTATGATGTTTTTGAGATAAACGAAGTGCTGTTCGAATACGATCAGCCGCTGCTGGGAGGCTGATGCAATGAAACAAAATCTTCCTATTCCTAAACCAATCATTGATACTAAAGAAGCAAACGCCCTCGATACACTGACGGAGCGTTATAATAAACTAATTGAACCGAGCAAAGTATCAAAAAAATTGAAAGAGGTCGGCTCGAAAGTTGAAGAAATTATCCCCAGCAAAGTTAAATCTTTAGGGAGCGGCGTATCCTCAGCTATATCAGAACAGGAAATATACCGACAGGCTCTTGAACTGATTGCTAAAGGATTTAAGTACGTTGAAGAGATGGCTGCTAAAACTTCAATTAGTGAACAGGCAATTATATCAAAAGTAAATAAAGCAACACCAAATATCTCTATCTCTGACTTTGAGGACATTTGCTTTGCACGTAGCTACAATATATCAAAACTGGTATCCTCATATAAAACTCAAGACTTCTTTATTGCTTTTGCAGAGGGCGGCGCAACAGGTTTTTTCGGCTTTGCAGGAATACCTTTCAACTTAGTCCTGAGTACATTTATTTACTTTAGAGCCGTACAATCGATAGCAATGTATTACGGCTACGATGTAAAGAATAGCGCTGAAGAATTAGTAATTGCAAGCGAAGTCTTTACAAAAGCATTAAGCCCGACTCAACAAGATGTAAATAACGAATTGACAGCTACAATCAGTAAAGTAATGCTAATGAGTCAAGCTTCTATGATTAAACAAACGGCCCAAAAGACTTGGTCTGATATGGCCTCAAAAGGCGGCATTCCTCTTTTGATGACACAAATGAGAGCCTTGGCATATAAATCTGCACAAACAGCACTCGATAAAGCGGGGCAAAAGGGGCTTGAAAATAGTCTGTTCAGAGAGGTGTTTGAACAAATTGGCAAGAAACTTACAAAAGAGGTTATAAAAAAGGGAGTTCCCTTTGTTTCGGCAATAATGGGTGCATTTATAGATGCGGCACAAATGAAAAAGGTATTAGACTACGCTGACGTGTTTTATCAGAAACGATTCATTTTAGAAAAAGAAAACCGCATCATGGAGATTAGCGGTGAAGACTGTATCATTATTGATACCGACATAATTGTAAACGAGAACAAAACCGATTAAAATTGTCGCTTTCGAAGTGACCTCTCGCCTCGCTGGAGCTGTTATCCTTAAGTCATAAACAGAACTTAAGGAGGACACGGAAATGAAAAAGGGATTAACAGAGCTGGTTTTTATACTGGACAAAAGCGGATCAATGAGTGGTTTGGAAAGAGACACGATCGGCGGCTATAATTCCATGCTTGAAAAGCAAAAGGCGGTTGAGGGTGAATGTCGCATTACTACGGTGTTATTTGATAATAACTACGAGCTGCTTCATGACCGCATTGATATTAGGGCTGTCAATCCAATTACTGAGAAGGAGTATCAGGTGGGCGGTTCCACAGCGCTTCTTGATGCCATCGGCAGGACGATTCATAAAATCGGCAATGCACAAAAGAACACAGCCGACGACTATCGAGCTGAAAAGGTGATGTTCGTAATTATTACCGACGGCGAGGAAAACGCAAGCCGCGAATATTCCGCCGATAAGATAAAAGCACAGATTGAGCGGCAACAGACAAAATACGGCTGGGAGTTTATCTTTCTCGGTGCAAACATCGACGCTGTACAAACTGCGGGGCGGTTCGGAATTGCCCCAGATAGAGCTGTTGACTATCTGGCGGACAGCGCGGGAACGGAATTAAATTTTAAAGTAATGAGCGCTGCCGTATCGACATTTCGGGAAAAAGGAACCGTCGACGAAGCGTGCTTTGAAGACATTCGTAAGGATGTACAGCGCAGAGGAAAACGGGAAAGGTAATGAATAATATTAGGCATTCTGGAAGGAGTGGCATAGAAGAAAAAATGAAACGTGAACAAACCGTGTTGACCGGTAATGAGAATTTTGAAATGCATGGTATCGCACAGGATGCCAATATATCAGATTTTTGGGCATGGTCCATGTCACGACTGCTCGCAGACGGACCTCGTGGCGATCTTGCAGAATTTATTGTTCGATTAGCTCTTGGTGAAAGCATAACCATTCCAAAAAGAGGATGGGGTGAATGTGATATTATCCACCGAGGAAAACGAATTGAAGTAAAGTGTTCCTCCGTAATTCAAGAGTGGGAACGAGACCATCCTTCTCGTCCGGTATTTTCGATTCGTCCAACATATGCGTCCGACATTGCGGAAGGTGTGGAAGGTGGCTATCGTTATGTCGGTCGACAAAGCAACGATCTTTGTAGGCGCTCGGATGCATATGTTTTTTGCCTTTTTTCCAATCCCAATCGCCAGACTGCTAATCCGCTAAAATTAGAACAGTGGACTTTTTATGTTGCATCCACTAATACTATCAACAAGGAGCTTGGACGCAGAAAAACGGTTTCTCTCCCAACTCTTGAAAAAATAGGCTCAATTAAGTGCGATTTTCCAAAGATTCGTTTGGCAGTACAATCTGTCTTGGCATAATGGACATTATGCTTGTAACAAAAATTGAAGCTGGCCTTTCGTATGAAATCTACTCGGTCCATGCTTCATTTTTGAATATAGCATATTTATTCTGTTTCTTATTCGTGTGCACACTTTGTATTCAGAATTTTTAGGTCAGATGATTCGGTTGGCTGTTGGAGATCATTTGGGTTTTTGACGATGGTATGCTTATGTGAAATACAGTTTCTACCGTTCTTCTTGGCATAATACAGTTCCTTATCTGCACGATTATAATAATCGTTTATCGTGTCTTGTTTGTCCGGGATACTTATTTCAATGCCTATGCTGACAGATAAGCATTGATTGGCACAGGATTTCACCTTCAGTTGCGAGAGCGAAGCGAGAAGATTTTGTGCCATATTTATGACTTTTTCATCTTCGGTATCCTGAATAAAAATCAAAAATTCATCCCCGCCGATTCGTCCGATAATATCACTTTCCCTTTTAAAGCAACTTTTCATCTGAAGGGCAACCTGCTGTAGTATATGGTCACCCTTTAAATGACCTAATGTATCGTTATAGCTTTTAAAATAGTCTATATCGATCAGAAGCACCCCAACGAGTTTTCTTTCACGCTTGCAGATGTTTAAAGCTGTGGAGAGTGTTTGTTCCAGACCCTTTCGATTAAACAGTTGTGTTAAATGATCCGTAGTTGCTTCCAGTGCCAAAGCACTCATTGTTTTATATTCACAAAGTAACATATGAATAAAATTTCGGGCTATTCTCACAGAAACTAAAAGTGTAGATATGTTGCAGAGTAACATCAGTAAAAACTCTTTGAGATATATTTTCCCTAAGCAAAATTCAATTGTTATATAAGCGGTCACAATTACAAATATTAGTACAATTCTTTGCCACGTAAGAACAAATAATATGGATAGTAAAATAAAAGCTATTGATCCAAAAACTGCGATTCGGATCACTGCAGATTCTGCTCCAAATGATGGAACCAGCAACAGAATAGCAACTGCAATAATAAGCAATACCGACATTGCAATGCGCTGCTTATTATAGTATTGTATTTTTTTCTTGACTTGTTTATCGTCAAAGCATTGTATTTTCATAGCATTCCTCGAAATATTTAAAAACTTTTCTTGAAGCATCTATACGTGCTTATTTGATCAGAGCATCATTGGGGATGCCAAACTGAGCGCGATAATTTAGGTGCTCCTGTTCCAGACGTTTCCATTCCATATCTGCAGTATGGAATTCAGACAAAGCTTTTTCCATTTCCGGTGAATCATATGGAATTTTTTTCTCCACCAATCGGCGAACCTTCTCTCTTCTCCTTTCTACAGTAATGCCTAATGTATATAATTTGCTTGCCTGCTTAATCAGTTTTCTTTTTTCAGTTGGTGTCATACCTATCCCTCTTTAATGTAACTTATAATTTTTATATGTATCATTATAGGTTACAATTTGCATAAAATCAAGTTGAAGAAAGCACAAAAAGAGCCTCCTTTCGGAGACTCTCATTGACTAAATTAAATTTATTCCTTTTCGGTAATATGGCGAACCAACACTTCTATCATTTCATTGACCATATCAATTTGATCCGGTTCCAGGTGCTTTAGCTGTTTGCCGAGTTGCTCCACGCTGTCAGGTATGACTGGATGTTCCAGAAGATCCCCTAAGAGATAATCAGCAGAAGTTCCAAGCACATTGCATATCTTCAGAAAAAGAGAAAAGCTGGGCAGGCTGCCGCCGCTTTCAATTCTGCGGATATGCACGGCGTTTACTCCGCACAGCTCCGAAAGCTGCTCAGAAGTTAATCCCTTGCTTTTACGCAATTGGTTTATTCTCTTTCCCAATGCCTGCCGCATTCTATTCTCACCTCCATTTGTAACATTAAACTTTTATTTGTATATTTACAGTTTACAGAAGTAGTGTTTCCATAAATAGCGTCTTGCATATTACAGAAAAACATTTAAAGTTACACTTCTTCTTCCTCTGTAATAAATACTCTTAGAGTGAGAGGTTCTGGTGGGTCCATCATGAACCGCACCTGGGTTCAGCGGAAAGGCAGAAATCCCCCTTGGCGGAAAGTCCGTTTTGCCGCAGCTCGGCTATTTTTTCAAAATCAGCCGGTTGCTGGTATTGCTGCCGTTCTCTCGATAGCGGGATTCCTTTTCAATCAGTCCCGCCTTTACCAAATCATGCAAGGCACGCTTGACAGTGCTGCGGGAAAGCTGTAAGTCAGAAGCGATGGTCTTGACTGCGGGCCAGCAGTCTGAGTCCTTTCCTGCACGGTCACGGAGGTAAATATAAACAGCCCTCGCCCGATGGGGCAGCTCATCGGGCGAAGCAGAATAAATGTGGTTAAAATAGCTCATGGATTATCAGCTCCTTTACGTTCTGACATGGCTGCGTCGTTTTAGTGGCTCTGTGGGAGGTTCTACCACAGGTGTGTGGAGTGCGCCAGTACCGGTGGGCGGCTCCAATATCTCCCCGGTTTCCTCATCCACCATCAGGTAGGACATGTGCTTGCGGACGATATTTTCCTCCAGAGTCTGCTTGTCGGCATAGACAACCTTCCGGTTCGCCTTTTCCGCCACGGTATAGGGCTTTCCGAAACGGATGCCCCAATCCAGAAACAGCCGCAGCTTTGTCCGCATGGGATGGGTGCCGGTTTTCATGACGACAAAGCTGCCCTTGGGAATGGACTTCAGTTCATCCGGCGTCATGAGAGGACGCTCCATCATCTGTAAGGACTGGCTGGGATCATTCTTTCCACGGCTGATACTGCCGCTCATGACGGTACGGCTGCCCAGCGCCTTGGAGAGTACCTCTGCGGTCTGGCTGTTGGGTGCGAAGCCACCGAAGATGGTGTCCTGGCAGTTGTCCACGATAATTTCCGCACCCTCCTTGCCGTAATTCTTTTCAAGCTGGCCGAAGGACTGGATAATGGGGATCATGGAAAGGCGGCGGGAGCGGCTGGCCGAAAAAATCAGCTCCAGCGATTCGATGGCAGGCAGCGTACCCAGCTCATCACAGTAAAACATGACACGGTTTTTCAGCTTGCCGCCGTTCTCGTCCGCCACAGCGAGGATTTCCCGGTAGAGCTGCTGGATCATCAAACTGACCATGAAATATTTGGTCAAATCTTCTTCGGGCAAAACAATAAACAGCGCGGATTTTTCATTGCAAAATTTCTCCGCATCAATGGCTGTATCAAAGCAGAGTATCTGCTCCATTTCGGAGTCAAGAAAGGCATTCAGGCGGGACAGCACGGTGGAGAGTACCGACGCCATGGCCTGTTCCGCAGAGTTGAGAGCAGCTCCCGCAAACCAGCGGGCCTTGTGGTCGGGCGGCAGCTTTTCCATGAGGAGCTGGAACTGACTTTTGCCCTTCACCTTGCTGGGGGCCAGCAAATCCTGCACCAGCTTGAACACACTGATGATATGTCGGCAGTCCACCTTTTTCCCATCCACCTTGGTGGGCGGCAGATATTCGGCTATCAGCAGAATGATGGAAGACAGGAGTCCCTCGGCGGCATCATAGAAAAACTGATTTTGTCCGTAGTTTTCGCCGCTGGCGTTGATGATGGTTTTGGAGATGATCTTGGCGTATTTCTCCGCCTTGGCCTTTGCCACAAGGTTGTTTTCGTCGGCAAGGTAAGTGTCCATGTAGGTATTGACCAACTGGAGCATATTGTTGCCGTCGGAACGGGTGGGATTTCGAAGGTCAATGACCGCCACATGGTAGCCGTAGTGGTCACGGGCAATGGCGCCATAGTTGCGGTAGAGGTCCCCCTTGGTATCAGTGGTCAGAAAACTCATGCCGCTGGCGCAGGCATATTCCAGATTCGGGTACAGGAAAAAGGCCGTCTTGCCCACACCCGACGCGCCAATCATGAGGCAGTGGACGTCATCGGTGTCCACCAGCGCCGTGACCTTATTTTTCGCTCCTGTACTGCCGAGGATGATGCCTTGCTCCGAAACAGCGGGGAGGCTTTCTCCCTGCCGCCACAGCTCCGGCTGGAAGGGAATGTGCTTATAAATGCTTTTGATTTCTTGCTTGGTGGAAAAGCGCGCCGTGCCATGCTGGCCATCGCCCACCGTGCGGGACTTGATTCCATTGAGGGTGTAATAGTGCGCCAAAAGAGAAAGGCCGCCGATGACGAGAAACATCACGGCGGCCGCAGCAAATAAGAGGTAGACCTGGGATTGCATTGGGAAAGCTCCTTTCTTATCAGTCGATTTGGTGGTAAAATAAATTCATAAAAGTCATGCTTATCGATAAAGGGGACATATAATGGACAAGGAATTATTACTGCTTGACAGCAAACTGGATTATCATCTGTTTCTCTATAAACAGCTCACGGAGCAGCTATCCTCTATTCAAAAATGTGCGGCTCAAGGCAGAATTGAAAGCTATGAGACACTAATGGAAGACGAAACACTTCGGGATGCGCTGCTGCTGAAATTTATTCTTTTTCAGCGCACCATTAAAAAGGTCGGATTCTCAACGATGGCAAGCCGCTACAAGATGCGGCTGGAGAAATTTCCGTGGCTGGAAGCAGAATACTTTGACCAGAACTGTGTAGTGCATTATGATTGCGTATGGTCGCTTCTGCAGAACATAAAACCTTTGAAGCGGCAAATCGAGCACATTAAAAAATACGACGATGCCCGGTATGAAGAGCATGGCGAGGATATTCACTGTAGCTTCTGCGGCAAGAGCCAGCAGGAGGTGGAACGCATCATCGCGGGTACCCATGAAGCAATCTGCAATGAATGCATCGGACTATGCTCCGAGATACTGGAGGAAGTAACAGAAGAGGAAAAAGATAAAAAATAATCTCAGGCAGGGCTCATACCCTGCCTGATTGCTATGCCATCCGCATTTCAAAGCCACTCTGCCTTTGCTGTGCCGCTTCCGTTAAATCGTCATTCCAGTCCTTTCCCTGGGAAATCAGCCGCTGAGAGGGATATCCTTTTTCCGCAAGCTGTTGTTTCAGTCGCTCGCTGGCCTTGTGACCGGCTTCATCATTATCCAAGCATAGCGAGACTTGCCGGAGCTGCGGATACTGTTCCAGCATCCACACCATCGCCTGACCGCCCACGCCACAGAGGGACACATAGCTGTGCCGCTGCCAATCCTGCGGATGCAGGGTGATAAACGACAGCAGATCCACCGGCGCTTCAAACACATACAGATGCTCACTTTCGCCAAACCAGTGAAAGCTGTGGCGGGGATCGCAGCCGTCCACATTTCCTTTATACGCCTGCCCCAAGGTGCAAATCCCGCGCTTGTGGGCGTGGCGGGCAACGCCGTTTTCATCCAAGCCCACAAATACCGCATTGTGATATTCCTTTGTCTCGTCTTTGGATTTTTCGCAGCTTTCGTAGAGGAGCTTCTGCTTTGCAAAGTAACTGACCACCTCTCGGCCGATGTGCCGGGTTTTCACCAGATAGGCATACACACGCCGCATATCCGTATGGGCCGGTGGGAGCGCAAAGGGCTTTTTCAGTTCCTGCTTCTTTTGTGAGGCGGGCCGGTAGACCTCGCCCTGCTCACCGCCCAGCAGCAGGGTCACGGCTTCGGGATAAGAGCATCCGTAAAACTTCCGCACAAAATCAATGGCATAGCCGCCGCTCTCCGCGGAGTGGTCATACCATTCGTTTCCCCGGACGGTGATGCTGTGGTCGGAGGCCAGCCGCTTATCCCGGCCGCTGGGCAGGAGCTTTTCGCCGCGCCGCTGGAGAAAGTCCGCCAAATCCACATTGTTGGCGCGGTATTTCTGTTCATCTGTAAAATGCACATACACACCCATAGAGCACCTCCTATTGATGGCGATTGCCGATTCGATGAAAAAATGCCGCCCTTTTTACAGGACGGCATGGCTTCGGGTACATATTTTTTAAGATGGGCATCCGCCTGGTTTTCTTTTTCTGCTTTTTCATGGTGTTCCTCCAATCGTTTTTAGAGTGACATGGTCTGTTCGTGGTCGTCCCGCGCATGACCCTGCGCCTGCTTCTTCTCCCGGAGCCTGCGCAGGAGCTTGCGGTCGGCGCGCTGTCCGGGCGGTTTCAGAGGCGGAGCATTGTCTGCAAACACACGGCTCATGTGATGCAGGAGCCGCGTGCCCGCCAGCAGGACGGAGGGGTCTTTGAACTCGTCCATATGGTCAAGGAAAAACTGCGCGTAAAGATTGCCCTGTGCCGCCGACAGGGTAAACCACCGAACGGCGGACTCTTTATCCCTCGGAACATCTTTTCCCATCAGGTGCAGCTTGCCGAGAGTGTATTGCGCGTACTGGTTTCCTTGCTCGGCGGCGGCTGTCAGGAATTGCAGAGCAGCCTGCACATCCTTTGGCACATCCCCGCCCATGAGATAAACCTTGCCCAGCCGGTACGCTGCGAACGGATTGTCCTGTGCGGCGGAGTGTTTCAGGTATTCCAATGCTTTCGGAATGTCTTTTGGAACATCCTCGCCCTTAAGGTAGAGGACGCCGAGGGCATATTCGGCAAATGGATTCTTATGGTCGGCGGCAAAGGTCAGCCAGCGGATGGCGGCTTCCACATCCTTCAGGACGCCCTCGCCGCCAAGATGCAGCTTTCCCAGCCGGTATGCAGCAAAGTCGTTGTTCTGCTCTGCGGACAGGGTATAGAGCCGTACTGCCTCGACCGTGTTCTGCGGGACGTGCTGTCCCTTTTCATAGAGCTTGCCGAGAAAATATGCGGCATAGGGATTTTCAGCCTCCACTGCCTGCCGGAGATAACCGAGGGCCTTTTCCACCTCTGATGGAGATGCTGTTTCATCGGAGAGAATGAGCTTTGCAAGCTGGTAGCAGGCAAAGGGATTTCCCACCGTCGCCGCCTTTTCAAAGAATTCCTTTGCTTTTGCTTCATTCTTTTCTGTACCCACGCCGTTCAAGAGCATCCAGCCCAGCCGGTACTGGAGCTTATCGTCGTGCCCTTTTTCCTCCAGCGAGACGAAACCGAGAAAGGCTTCCCGAAAACGCCGGTCAGCGTCCGGCTGATTTTTTACGCAGCCGATGCCGTCCCGCAGCATTTTACCAAGCTCAAAGCTGGCATAGGGAAAGCTCTGGTCTGCCGAACGGGTGTAGAGGGAAAAGGCGATTTCATGATCTTGCTCCACACCCTTGCCGTGGTAATACAGACCGCCGAGGGAATACTGCGCATATTTGTACTTCTCGTTTGCAGAAAGAGTGAGCCAGTCCGCCGCTTGTAAATAGTCCTGCTCTGTGCCAAGCCCTGCGGCGACCATTTTGCCGATGCGGTACTCGGTGTACTTCCAAGGCTTTTCTTCCTCGGCGGCATGAAACACCGCAAGTGCCTTTTCGTACCAGCCATAGGCGGCATCAGCATCCGCTTTGCACCCAAGCCCGTCGGCGGTCATCCGGCCAAGATCATAGAGCGCAAGGGGATTATCATTTTCCGCTTCTAAAAGAAACAAGTCGAACGCCTGCTCAAAATCCTGAGGAATATTGGCATCCTCATCGCCGTGGAGATACTGTTTTGCCAGCTTGTATTCCTCCGTCCACCATGAGGTGGGGGATTTCTCCCCGCTGCGGAAGGACGGAGCGGGCGGCGTTTCAGACGCATCCTCCTCCGGTTCAGCGGGTTCGTTCTCCGGCGTCGCCTCCATGGAGGGTGCATCGTCATCCGGGGTGGCGTCCGGCAGAGCGGTTTCCACAGAGACCGGTTCTTCAAAGGTCATGGCACCGCTGCCAAGATTCAGGGCTTCCTGAATGACCCTATTGCGGATGAGCTTGAAATCCTCACAGCGGGAAAGGGGCGGCGGCTCGGAGGACGTTTCGGTGTAGATCGCTTCGATTCTGCCCCTGACCTCCCACCACAGACGGTAGGCTTCGGCAATGCGGCTGTCCCTGGCAAGCTCATCTACAATTTCGTCCACCATATTTTTCAGGTCTGCTTTCAGGTAGCCGTACTGTTTTTTGCCGCTGACCGTTTGCAGCCGTTCGGCAAGGTGCGTGAGAAGCTGCTCCATGCGCTCACTGACCAAAACGCCGCCCTTCATCTGGCAAATCAGCTCTCCCATGGCTTCGGCGGCCTGTTCCTTTAGCTCCTCCCGCCGCTGAGTCTTTTCTCCGTAAAGCGGAATCAGCTCCTGACGGAAAATCTCATTTGCCAGAGAAGACTTCATTTTGCGGATACCCTGTTTGGTAAGGTAGCCCTCCCTTGGATCGGTACTGTAGCAGACCATGTGAACATGCGGATGGTGCGATTCATTGTGAAACGCCGCATACCATTTCAGATGGTCGGGGTGGATTTTCAGGCTTTCGGCCAGCTCCATCGCCTTGGAGGAAAGCAGGGCTTTCCATGCACGGGCACTGTCATAGCCCAGCCGTGCGGCGTCCTCCCGGCGCAGGGAAATAATCGGCGTCCACACATTTCCGGTGTGAGCGGCCACTTCCTCCGCAACCTGTGACAAGACCAGCGGCGCATCCCCGGCTGTAAACAAACCGTGGGTATCAAACTTTTCTACGCGGGGACGGTTTGCAATGTAGTCCAGATATTTTTCCCGCCCGCTGATTTGATCAAGGTTCTGTTCCAGCGCAATGGAAATAAACTCCGAGGCATTTCCCCGGTTGGGATTCTCACAGTAATCCTCGTATTCAAATAAATCCTTGGTATCAGGAAACTCCCGAAGTATCTGCACAATGAGCGCCTGCTGATTTTGGGTAGAATGCCAGAGCCGGTGGACACTCTCCATTTTTTCCACACCGTCACGGGTGGCAATGTATTTGACGAGGTTATTTAAATGGGCGGAGGTCTTTTCCCCGCCCTTGAGATAGGGGCACTTGAGAATGATTCGCGCCATTATTCTTCAGCCTCGATGCCGTTCTGGAAATCCACCGCATCGTCCAGACGGATTTTGCCCTTGGTCTTTTTCACCTCGGCAACGCACCGGCCGCGAAGCCGGTGCAGTTCCTCATCGGTAACCTCCAGCGTAGTTGCCAGCAGATGCATCATCATACTGATTTCCACCGAGAGGCGAAACAGATTGCTTGCCACCCGGTTTTCAGTTTTCTGCAGAGTTCCCTCCATGGAGGAAAGCAGGGCCTTGGAAAGATAGGAGGAGGTGTCCTCCGTTCCAAGGTAGCCCATGTAAAAGCAGAGCGCCTTTTCTATAAACTCGCTGCGGCTCTTACAGTTATCTTGTATCAGCCAGCCGTCCAACCGTTCCATGGTTTCGGGATACAGCCAGACCGCCGTTCGTTCCTTGTTGTTTTTCATGGTAAAACCTCCATTTTTGTGAGTGTTCACCTGTGAGGTGACCGTACAAAATCCTTTGCTCTTCTGCATTTTTGCAGATTCCGACCACCCTGACCGTGCCAAATCCCCAATCCGACCACCTCATGGCAAGGTGCGAAAAACGCCCAGCACTGCTGGGCGAAGTGGACGGCGGGAGGGCGCTTGCGACCACCCGCCTTTATCCCGCTCTTTTTTCGACCGAGGGGACCTGCCGGATTCGGGAGCCGGTGCGCCTTTCCAAACGCCCGGCACAAAGCCTTTACGTTGCCGTTTGGGGCGGGATGGGTTATGGATGCCACATCCGTCCTGAAAACGGCACACGGGGGCGAACAGGGGGCAACGCTGGGGGATACGTGCAGTGGGCGGTATGCTACTTCATCTCCATGCCAGAATGACCTTGGATAGGCTCGGATTGGCAAAGTTCTGTTTCTCTGAGGCTGAAAGAGGAAAGCGAATAGAATTCCCGGTCAAACTCACCCAAGCCGTGCCGTTTCAGAAATTCATCATTGCTGGCATTGATGCCGAGATCCTCTTTGCCGTATGCGTCAGTACAGGCGTATATTTCCTCTATGCTGCCGTCCTCCATGCGGAGAAACATTCCGGCCTTAATCTCATTGCTGTGCTTATCAAAATACTGCATCATTGCTCCTCCTGCCTCGGCTCTGCTGTTTGCCTGATTTTTTCTTTCTGCTTTTTGGGTGAAGCCTCCGCCGGAGCTTCACCCTCTATGCCCTCGTCAATGTATTCCCGGACGGAAGACGGAACATATTTTTCATAGAGCTTCTGCAGGGAATCACAAAGCTCTTTCGTGAGATCCGCGTCCTTCTTTTCCATGTAGCGTTTTACCGCACGGAGCTTTTCGCCGTCCATTTGTATGGTAATGCTTTCTTTTTTCATAATGGGAGCCCTCCTAATACTCAAATCCGATAAAGGTGAAGCCGGGTTCAAGCTCCGGCTCCTGCCCGGTGAATTCTGGAATGTCAGCAAAGAGCTGGCTGTATTCCGCGATCTTGCTCTTGCCGAGCGAGGTAAAGTTGCCGTCATGGGCGGTGTCGCAGACAAAAAACGGGCCGCAGATAATGTCCGCACCCAGCCTTCTGTTGGGTAGCATTCCGTTTATCTTGCCTTCCTCATTGCAGACGGCAACGCAGCCGTTTGGAAAGCCGATGCATTCAATCAGCCCTCCAACCTCCGCCTGCAGGCTGGCAAGGTCATTTTGGATTTCCTTGACTTGGGGCGCCTGCCCCGGCTCAATTTTGAGTACCTTAATCCTGTTTTCACGCATAAAATCATTCCTTCTTTCTCTTTTTACGGCAGATAATTTCTCGGATTCTGCTTCACGCCATTCACCCGCACCTCGAAGTGCAGATGGTTTCCGGTGCTGCGCCCGGTGGAGCCCACCTTGGCAACGGTTTCCCCGGCTTTCACCGTCTGCCCCTCACGGACAAGAATCCCCGAGCAGTGACCATATAAAGTCACCAGCCCGCCGCCGTGGTCAATGGTTAGATAGTAGCCGTAGCCGGTGCTGCCATAGACAACGGTTTTCACCGTTCCCGCCTTGGCCGCACGGATGGAGGTTCCTTTCGATGCGCCGAGGTCAATGCCGGAATGTCCCGCCCATTCCCCGGTGAGCGGGTCCGTCCTGCCGCCGAATTCGGAGGTCACCATGGAACGCCAGCTCTTTCCAAGAGGGGAAATAAGACCGGAGCTGGAGGTTTCCGGTGCGTCGGCATAGGGTCTTGTGTACAGCACCTGCTTGCCGGAATCGAATAAATCCCGGTAGACAACCTCCCCTCTGGAGGAGGACGCGTCCACCACCTTGCCGTCCCCGGCATAGATTCCAACGTGGGTAATGTTCATGAAGCGGCCGTTGGGCTTGTGGCTCCAGAACACCAAATCGCCGGGAGCAAGACCAGATTTGGGAATCGTCAGCCCGTTGTCTACGCAATATTTTCCCTGCGCCGCAGCCGTGCCGGGCAGATTTACGCCCAGCTTTTTGTACACCCACTGCACAAGATAGCTGCAGTCGGTGTAGCTGCCCTGTCCGCGCAGCTCCTGGGAATAGGGGTCGCCAAGGCGGGAAAGCCCCAGCCGGACAGCCTCTGCGCCCCTTTCTCCGACAGGCAAATCAGAATAAAAGCCGTCTATCTGATCCGGCGCCCAGTCCTCCCACAACCCGGAGCCGTCCCCCTCCATGGGTGCGCCGGTGCCGTACCGGGCACGGTAATAAATTTCGTTGGCGTTGGCCTGATCCTCATAGGTGATGGCTCTGCCAAGCAGTGCGCGGATGTTGTTGTAGACGGTGGGCAGAGAATCAATGGAAACGGCTACGGTGTAGGTTTCTTCCGAGGTGGTGCCGTCGCCGTTGTCCACGGTGCGGGTGCGTTCTTCATAGGTCACAAAGCAGTCCACATATTTACGATGCTCCAGCCGGGAGGGGGACGCTGCGCCGAAGAACAGAGAATAAAAAATTGCCTTGACGCGGTCATCGTCAAGGCTGTCGCCGCCCTCCATCTCTGCGTTCACGCTGGCAATAGCGCCGTCTATGAGGGTGAAGCTTTGGCGCATATCCCCGATGTATTCCCGGTACTCCGCAGGCATACTCGCTGGAATCACACCGCCGTGAAAGCACAGCTCCACAGCTGTGTTGTTGTGGTTTGTGGTGCCGGAGAGCAAGGAACAGACCAGCACGATGACTAAAATCAGCGGGGACAGGACGGCAGCGATTACCCATCCGATGGTCTTTCGGAGGCGTTCATCAGAGAGCGCGGCAGCGGCGGCCTTGGCAACCGCTGTAATGGTTGCGGGATCTGCCATGCCGTCACCACCATTTCATTTCACCAAAGCCGAATAGACTCTGCTGTTCCGGCTCCGGCTCACTCTCCATGAGCTGCTCGGTATAGTCCACCGCCTGCTCCAGAACAGCGGGATCAAACCCCGCGGTTTTGTAGCCCTCACGGATGGTGTTGTAGTAATAGTCCGATGGGTACCCCAAGCGATGCCCCGGCGTCATGACATAGACCATGGCGGACACCATTTGTCCGTCCAGCGGCAGCTCCATCATTTCCTTGTCATAGAACCGGGGAAAGCCCTCGTAAACATCCAGCGCCGCCTCGTCCTTCGGCGTGATTTTCCATAGCAGAACAGGGACGGAGGAGCCCTCGCAGGGTTCGATGGTAGCAACGGCTCCGCTTCGGCCGCCCCGGAACACAAGAGCATAATTCTTGATTTCGGATGCCCCCACCACCTTGGCGGATGGGCAGCGATGCGCCATCTGCGGCAGATTGAGATTGCTGCCGTAGGCGATATACAGTTTATTTTTCATATGATCTCCCTTCTACATGGACATAGTAAAAGCGGGGGACTGATCGTCCTCCGCTTCCATAATGGGTTCTGGCACCGCTTCTTCCGGCGGGGTCTGCGCCTGGGAGCGCTCCGCCTCCCGCTTTTGCCGCAGCCGTTCTTTTTGTCTTTGGGCTTGTGCCGGGTCTTTCCACGCAATACAGCCCTCCAGATGATCCAGCAGATGCTTACGGGCGGTTTTGAACTCGTCCCCGATCATGCCGAGGCGCAGAAGCCACACACGAAAGGTATATTTTTCGTTGCTGGATTGGGTTTTTGTCGGGCTTGCCGACCGCTGGTTGAGCGCCTGCGCAGTCATGGCAAGACAGAACTGGATGTATGCCTTGATTTTTCCGGCGTGCAGATCTCCGTTGAACGCCCGGAACTCCACTGTGCCTTTTTGAAACACGCTGTGCAGATTCAGGCAGTGGTAGCGGCTGTGATGGTAATGCTCCCGGCTGCCGTCGCCGCCGTTGTACCAGAGGCTTTTCAGCCGGTCGAGGGTGGCGGGCTTCTGCCGGTTGAGCCGCTCTAAAAAAGCGGGGTCAATCTTCTGGCAGTAGTGGCTTTCCCTCCCACGCGAGACCTTCAGCGCCTTGTAAATCATATCCTCCTTGGCCGCCATGATGTTGACCAGATTGCGCAGATGGGGTGCGTCAAAGGGGGCGGCGTTGATGTGGATATGGATGCCGCAGGAGGAATTCACAAAAGCTCCGGCTTCCCGGAGCTTGCGGATTAATTCCTGCACCGTTTCGATGTCCCCATACTGACAGATGGGGCTGACCAGCTCCACGCTGTAGTTCCGGTCAGCGCTGACCTTCCTGCGCCCCTCCTTCCGCTGGCAGTCCAGACTGCCGTCGCTCATGACCTTCCATTTGCGGCCGGTGGTATCCCTTGCGAAATAGGCGTCGTAGAAGCTGCCCTCATATTCTTTTGTGGTGCCGAAATGCTCGGCAATCACCCCGGCGGCACGGCTTCTTGTAAGCCCGGTCATTTCAATTTCAATCCCGAAATCCTGACTCTGTATCTCCATTTAACCACCGCCTTACCACATCCTGTGCTGCAGGGTCAGGTCTTTTTCCTGAGACAGCCCCGCAAGCTCCGCCGCGGAATTGAGGAAGCCGCACAGCCGTTCCCTGCGCCAGGTATCAATGAGGTACCGTCCGCATTCCTCGTTGAGCGCATTGATTTTCAGCACCGTATCCCGCACACACTCAGAAACGGCGGCGGGATCGCCCTGTGCCAAGGTGAGAGCGTCGATGTAATCATCCAGAATCTGCCCCATGAGAGACACATCCTCCGGGGTATAGTGGTAGCTCCCGGCATAGGGATCGGGGTATTCCTTACCGTCCATGCAGCGCCGAAGCTGCTCCAGAACAGCGGGGCGTTCGTCGCAGTCCGCTTTCTGGTACTTCTCCATAAAGGCTAAAAGATCCGCTTCCCGGTTGGGGGTGTAGCGGATGAAGGACAGCATATCTTCGAGGAGTCCCGATTTGTTTTCTTTCTGCTGTTGCAGTCTGTTCATGATTTTTTCTCCCTTCTTCATTATCTGCCGCCCGCCGTTCCGAACAATTTCTCCTTATATGCCGGAGCGTGAACCGCAAGGTTATACCGCTCAATACCGCATTTGTAAAGGCACACGCCGCGCTGGGGAAAGCGGATGAGGTTGTATTCGGATTCCTCTAATTGCAGGGAATCGATATAGAACCGCTTGTCGATGTTGCCTGCGTTAAACAGAAACGCATGAGACGGAATGGAAAACAGGGGCTTTGTCAGCTCCCGGATATGCTCGATGTTGAAGTCCTCCAAGTTCTGCGACGAAAGAATCACCGCCGACTCCTTCTTGCGCACACGCTTCATAAAATTGCGGATATATTCAATAGCCGTCAGGTTCGTGAGGAACAGGTACAACTCATCAATGGCGGCGACAGTGTTCCCCTCGGTCAGCAGCTTGTCGCTCATGAAGGACAGCACATTGAACAGCAGGGCGTTTTTCACATTCCGGCTGGCTTGGAGCAAGCCTTTTACTCCGAACACAATAAAACGGTCGGAGGTCACGTTGGTGTGGCCGTTGAAAAATTGACTTTCCGCGCCCATGCACATGGAGTGGAGCCCCAGCAGGATTTCCTGTAAAAGTTCTGGCGGGTAGAGCTGGTATTTGGTTTTGTCATAGCCCTTGTACTCGGCTTCAATCAGGGCATATAAGTCAGACAAAACGGGATAGTCTGTGGCGGCAAGGCTCCTGAAATCGGTGCGGTCGCTGATGCCGAATTGTTCATACAGCTTGCCCAGCATGATTTCAATGGCGTCAATGTGGCGGTCGGAAAAATCCTTGTAGCACCGGAAGAAATCCTTGAGAAAGCTGATATGCTGACTGAGCTTAGTGGACTGGCGAAACGCCTGTGGCGCATCGGTATCCTCCGGGCTGCCGCCCTCATCCCATGTTTTCGGCTCCAGCGGGTTGATCCGGTACCGGCCCGACATGAGGTCGATGAAACAGCCGCCGAGGTTTTCCGCCAGCTCCACATATTCGTGCTCTGGGTCCAGGCAAAGAACAGACTTGCCCGATTCGAGGATATTACAGAGAATGAGTTTTAACAGGTAACTCTTGCCTTGGCCTGAGTTGCCTAAAATCAGCACATTGGCGTTTGTTTTGTCATCGTCGCGCTTGTCAAAATCCGCGATGATATTCGAGCCGAACTTGTCCCTGCCGAGGTAAAACCCGCGAGGATCGGTTTTGCCGCTGTAGTTGAAGGGGTAGAGATTTGCTACAGAGCTTGCCGGGAGCACCCGTTCAAACTGGCTGGCGAACACGTTGTATCCGGCGGGACCTACGGCGAGAAAGCCCTCCCGCTGGCGCAGCATGAGCCGGTCCACATTGAGCTTACTGCGCACCAGCTCGGTGAGAACATCGGTCTGGAGGAGCTTCAGCGCATCGGGATCATGAGCGGTCAGCTCCAGAAACACAGCGCAGTGCAGGAGCGGCTCCCGGTTTCGGTGCATGGAGGATACCAGCGTGACCACATCCTGCAGATTGCTTTCGGCGGTGACGGTCTGCTGGAGGTCGTTGGTATTGCTCTTATCCATGCGGTTCTTGTTGGCGGCATTGTGGATGATCTTCTTTTCCTCGGCCGCCGTTACCTGACGGGTATAGATGCGCAGGGTCACGCCGTCCTTTTCGCCAAGGTGGCGCAGGATGGCCTGTTCCTCGGTAGCAGTGGGATATTCCCGCAGCACCCACACACAGCGGTAGGTGTTGCCGCAGAGGAAGTGGTCGGTGTTGAATTTGATGATGCCCGGTGCGATCATGTCAAGGAAATCCTTGATTTTTACATCCTCCTGCGGCGGAGATTGGCGCTTTCTTTTTCTTGCCATCAGCATTTCTTCCTTTCTGATTTTGATTTTGGGTATAGGAAAAGCCGCCACATTAGTGACGGCTTGAAGTAAAATGGTTCACTTTGATAAAGATGTGAGGTATAATTATTTTCTAAACCCTGTATTCAATTAAGGAGAAAATATATGATTGATAATTTTCAGATGACCTTTCATCACATAGGCAAACCTGTTCCGTTAGAAAACATTAAAGATAATAAGGATACGAAGTACAGTCCTCTGTTCGACATGTACTCGTTGGATATGAAAAATGATTTGTCCCTTCCAATAGAGTTACATGCTTTCGGTGAAAATTCCTCACTTGATGTTAGAATCCAAAAAGAACCTCACGTTGCTTTTAAGGTGAATGATATTGAGTCTGCCTTGGATGGGAAAGAAATCGTCATGCCGCTTTATCAGCCTTTTGCCGGGTATCGCTGCGCCATGGTTATCATTAACAAGCAGCTGATCGAGTTAATCGAAACGACATTATCTGAAAGTGAAATTTGGGGAGACGGAATATTTAAGGACAGTATTCTTTATCCCAAAGGGAAACACGTTTTAGATGAATCTGCGGAAAAGTGATTTGCGGAAAGCCGGGGGTGCATACTTCCGGCTTTCCGTTTATCTGTTCACTCATTCAAAATAACCCAGCGTTCCCCATCGTAATCCTCATACACCTCGGTCGTGACATTCTGCTCATAATAGACACCCAGCAGACGCTTGATGTCCGATTCACCCGCCTTGCGCACCGTGAAGCCCTGATCCTTGAGGCTCTTTTCGATGCGGGAAAGGTATGGCTGAACATCGCTTTCTTTTTCATTCCGAAGCCGTATAATGATTAAAAATTCCCGCGCCGTTGCCATCTGCACCTGCATATGGTCAAGGGCTGTCTGATCCTGTGCCAGCAGCTTTCGGATGACGGGGTTCTGCTCGGCGTCCATTCTGGCTTTCAGGTAGCTTTTGTTGTCCTCAAAATTTTCCCGGCTGTTCAGGCACAGCATTTCAATATCCGAGATGCCTTTCAGCACATTCATAAGGGCATAAATCCTTGCTCCGATGCTGGAATCGGACAGGACACTGATATTGGTAGGCTTGATCATAAAAAATACCAGCTCGCCGTGGGGAGTCACAAGGCTGTGGCCGGTGATGCCCTCGATGTCCATGAGCTGGCGGGTGGAGGCTTTTTCTCTGGCCTCCTGCTTCTTTTTCCGGTTCATATTCACGCCCTCCATTCATAGGTCTGCTGCTTTCCAAAAAAGAAAGCGGCGGCGTAGCGGATAAAATCAAGGATGCTCACATCCTCGAAGCGGATGGATAAAAAGGCATAGACCGCCGTCACGACAATGGGTGGCAGCCAGCCGAGCCGTGAGAGTGCGAACACTGAAATCAGGCAGCCGATGCCGATGATTCCGATGTCACGCAGCTCCCACAGCCACAGGGTTGCCTTGGATTTTAGGTTGTCGGGGTAGATGTACATGGGGGCGATTCCTCCTGTTCTTCATCAATTTTTCGCAAAAAATAGGCGATACCGCGGAGGACAAAGCTCACACAGGGTATCGCCACACTATTTCCAAGAGCCTTATATCTGGCGCTGTCGGATGCGCCGGGAATCAGCGTCCAGCCGTCGGGAAAGCCTTGGAGCCGTTCACATTCCAAAGGTGTCAGCCTGCGAATCAGGTTACGCCTTTCGACAATGCATTTATTCTGACTGACATACTGGCTGCCGATGCCTTTCTCATCCCCACGGCAAAGCGCGCCCACCACCTCTTGGTATGGCTCACACACTGCGTGGCGGTCGGAGGTCGTAATGGTGTAGCTGATGTCCGGCTTACAGCCGAGACCGTTGCCGCCGTTTTCCGGCTCCCGGTCAATGGTGTTCCCCGCAATGCAGATGGTTTCCTGCAAAATAGCAATGCCGCCTTGGTTTTTGCTGGGGTCGGGGTTTGTCGTGTCAATGGTTCTGGCAACGTCCGTTTCCCGGCATCCCGAATGGGGATTGGCTGATTTCATGCTGTTGGATTCCTTTGAATCAAGGGAAAATGCAACGGGGTTCCCCACCAGCGGAACATTGTTTCCTCCGGTTCCCATCCGGGCGGACATGGTGGGCGCCACAGCATGCGGGCCGGTGTAGCGGCTGTCGATGCCGTGATTTTCAAACAGCACCGGCTGGTTATTGCCACTCATACCGGCACTTGCCGTGATAGTCGGACAAATGCCCTCACCAATTTCAGCGCCGCCCTGCTGGGTTGCCATGACCAGCGGCTGGTGTCCATGCTCTTGGGCACGGAGCGTACCGGTGATATCCTCGGTGGAGTGCATCTGGCTGCCGCCCTGATCGTTGAGGCACAGAACTGATGGCGCAGTGCCCGTTTTAATGGTAGGGGAATACTCAGCCTGATAGCCGATTCCTCTGGCTTCGGCACTGGCATTGCCGCAGAAGCCTGCAGTAAGCACACAGGGATAGCCCTGTCCGGCCTGCCCGCCACCGCCGGTTAGCGAGGTGTGTGTTTCGGGAGTCAGAAAACAATCTCCATCCCCCTTGCTGACAACCCCTGCCGCAAACAACAGCCCTGCCGGGTTTCTGCCACCGCCGCCGTCCGCACCGGCAAGAGTAGGAGCCACACCCTCCGGCGTGAACACACGGCTTTGCTGGGTGTCCCAGCTGTTCATGCAATTGGGCTGAGATACCAGTGGAGGATGCCCTCCCATACCGGCGCGCAGTGTAGACGAAACATCCTCGGTGACATCCATCCGTTCGCCGCCCTGATCGTTTAAGCAGAACAGCGGCTGTGCCACAAAGGTCTGCTGCTTCATCCCCGGCTGGGCCTGTATCGCTCCTGCAACATCGTGCAAATCCCGTACCTCATCACGCTGATTTGCGGCAAAGGCTATCGCTGTTTTTTCTTCTGTCTGGATATATCCGTGCCCGCCGCCTTCGCCGCCGTAGAGGGCGGGCCATGTCCCAGTTTCTTCAAAAATGCGGCGGCTTTGGACATCCCATGGTGTCAGGCAAGCCCCGCCTGTATCATCAGTGCGTCCCTGAGCTGGGGCGGCAGTTCCTTGCCTCTGGCCTCCGCTCTGCGCAATATTCCCAAACAGGCCGTCTTGCTTAAATAGTATTTCGGGTGCGGTCGTACCTCCAAAATCTGCGACAAGGAAGATGCGACGGCGACGCTGGGCGACTCCCCAGAATTGAGCGTCCATGACTCTCCAAGCCAAGCTGAATTCATCTCCCAAAAGGGCAGCCCCAGCAGATTCCCAGCGCCCGGACTCAGGTCGAGGCACATCACAGGCACTGTACTTAATGCGGACGATCTCCTCAATGACCGCCCGGAAGTCCTCCCCCTCTGCGGAGCTGAAGGCTCCGGGGACATTCTCCCAAACGAGGTATCGAGGTCGAACAAGGTGAGCTGGTACGTTTCGCTGCTCATCGGCTTTTCTCATCTCCTTTGCAATTCGGGTCTGCTCCATAAACAGGCCGGAACGCTCACCCGCCAAGCCCCGGCGCTGGCCAGCGACCGATAAATCTTGGCAGGGTGAGCCGCCACAAATGACATCCACAGGCGGCAGTTTCGCTCCGTCCAGCTTTGTAATATCCCCGACATGGCGCATTTCGGGGAATCGGATTTTCGTCACTTCGATAGGAAAGGCTTCGATTTCACTGGCCCATACGGGAGTGAACCCATTGCGGACGGCGGCAAGGGGAAAGCCTCCAATCCCATCGAAGAGGCTCCCCATGCGCATCATCAGACCATCCTCATCGCCTGTATGGGAGCCTCGGCCGGTACGGTGTTTTTTACTCTGCCAATGACAAAGCCGTTTTCCTGTTCCATTACCCGGCACACCGGGATGCCGAGCCTGACCGCTTCCTCAATTTCAAGGTGCATCCCGAAGGAAATACGGTCGCCATAGCACCACAGCTCGTCACAGCGGGGGAGCACGGCAAGCCCCATATCCAGACCGAGCTGGCGCTCCTGCGGCTTGGAATCATCAAGAAGCTGCGGATATAACAGATGGGGCGCAAAAAAAGCGTGCCCCTCATTCATCACATGGCGGCACGCTCTCTGGGCATATTTGGTATTCTGTTCGATGCCCCCTGCATAAGGGGACGCTACATAGATTAGTTTCATAGGCTTTTCCTTTCATAATTATTTCGGAGCTACCGCCTGTACGATGGTGCGGGTGGTGTTGACGGCTGCCTGTGCGGTATACACGGCGCTCATCACATTGGCCTTTGTGCTGGTATCAAGCCCGAAGGCTCCGGCGATTCGCGGCACCTCTCCCGCAGCCAGCATCAGACCAAGCCCCAGCAGGGCATGGGTTCGCAGGACCATAAGCCCTGCCGTGAGGATGGTTGCCTGCAAAAATGTGGTCAGGCACAGACCAATGATCTGCTTGCACCACTGTGTAAAGCCGTCGATATAGCCGCGGGGAACGGAAAACATATACAGGCTGCCCACGGCGATCTGGATCAGCAAAATGCCGCCGCGCTTCAGATTAGCAAAGAACACCTTAATGACCGCATAGCCCATCATGATAATCATAAAGAGCAGCAGGATGGGGCTGGTAATGACAGACAGTCCGCCGAACACGCCGGAGCCCATGGCGCCGCCGATGTCCGCCGAGCTGCCAAGCTCGGAAATGATGTTTCCGGCAAGGTCGCCAAAGCTGGTTCCATACCCGGTGATGCCCGCCGTGAGGCTGCTCTGGAGATTGACCGAAAGCTTGAACAGCTCCACCGGTACGATGGTAAAAAGAGACACCGCCATAAAGCCCTTGATGGCGTTTAAAGCGGTGTCCTTTACGCTGCCCCGGCCGTGCTGGTATTCTATGCCGGTTTCAAACACCGACACCACCAGCCCGGTTCCGTACAGCGCCCAAGCCAGATAGGAGAAAAACAGGACGATGGACTGTACCCAGCTCATCTCAAACAGCTCCACGCCCATGTTCCCCATCTGTGCAAAGAAGTCGGCCAGAAAGCCGACCACCTGTCCGTAGAGCCATTCGATGATCTGATCCATCACGGTTCCAAGGACGAAGTCCCATATGAACATTGGATTTTCACCTCTTTTCTGTAGAAATAAAAAAGGCACACCATAGCAATGCTGCGGTGTGCCTTTGTATCTGCCTGAACGGATTTCAGGCAGGGCGCAATGATTCATAAAACTTCAAAAACGACTTGACAATCTGTTCGTTCAGAGCTTCAATACCACACAACGGTGGCCGCCGAAATAAGGAAAAGGAGGTCAGTTGCGTGGCAGATTACAAAAAAATGTATGATTCGCTGTTTAACGATGTGACAGATGCCATTTCGCTGCTTCAGCGTGCGCAGCAAAAGACGGAGGAGCTTTTCATCTCCGGCGATGACGGTGTTGTGCTGGAACTCAAAAGAGATTCAGAACCCGACGGCAACGATAAATAACAAAGTCCGTTTGCAAAAAGCAAGGAGAGCGGTTCTGCCGCTCTCCTTGTTTTGCTGCTGCAAACGCCTTTTGGGAGAAATAAAAAAGGCGCACCGTGGGTTCATTCACAGTGCGCCTTGGAAAGTATTTGTGATTGTTGTTTTAGCTCGCTCACTCTGACAGGGTTTATATAATGGGTGGCATAGGCTTTTTCAATGTCCTCGCCGCCGCTTTTGGAAAACCGGAGTTTCTTTGCATGGGGGAAGCTTTTCAGTCCCCACTGTTTATAAAAAGTCCACGAAGCCTTGAGTTTGTTTTTGGCGGCATAGCTTCGGATTTCCCGCATGATAAGGGACAGCTCGGAGAGGTTCACCTTGCAGACACGCTCCAAATAATCCACCTTGCCGAAGCGCCACCGCTCATAATCCTCTTTGGAGAGGATGCTCAGATCCATCAGCACCTGCACCGGTGCCGCTATACCGCTCTTTTGGAGCTGCTGATACATGGAGTTATGAATTTTCCCCACAATTTCGCCGTGCTTCATCGCATCGCCTCCTGTGCGTTACAGCATTTTCTGCTGGGTATGCTCACCGGGAGCCTGCGTCCTTTCAAGACCCTCATCCAACTGGAGTAGGGTTTGGTTCAAGACTGCCATGCTTTCAGAGAGCTGTGCCGGAGAAAGAATGTCTCTTTGGGAAAATACATAAATCTCCTGCATTTTTGAAAAGGCTACCGTCAGCTCGGCATCCGTGCCAACAGCATCAAAAAGGGTGAATTGGGAAAAAGGTTTTTCCGACAGGTCACTTCCGATCCGCTCCCTTTCTTCTTTTCGCTTATAGGCGAGCATGGCTGTGAGTTCTTCCGGCGCTGAGAGCAGGGTGCGGATTCTTTCCTGTTCCATCATGATGGCAAGGTCATAAAGGTGCTTGGCGGTATCAAACAGCATACGCCGCTGGTAATAAAATTCCGCAGCCAGTATTTTATCTGCGAAGATACGTTCCAGCTTGATGGTCTGCACAGGAAAGAGTTTTACTCCGTAATTTGATTCGAGAATTTGGCGTTGCTCACCGGTTGCCTCTGAATAAAGAAGTGGTGAGATTTCAAGGATTTCCACCGGCTCGCTGATGGTGAAGGATGTTGCCTCCACCTTTACATAGCCAAAACGCTGCAGGGCATCAGCGGAATCCACCGCAGTTACAGGAACGTATTCATATACGCTGGTGATGCTGCCCTTCTGATTGCTTTCTCTGGCTTTATCGGTTGTCCTTGAAAGAGTATGATAGCCGTTTGCCGATGTTTCCAGCCGCTTTTTTCCCTGACTTTTTGAACAGTCATGAACTGCAACCGTCAGATCAATATCTTCCGAAAAGCGTTTCATTCGGCCGATGGATTTATACAGGGCGGTTCCGCCTTTAAAGTATGCGGGAAGGGACTCCTGCTTTACGGACAGCTCCCATAGTAGCAGCGTCAGATAGTAATCCTTTTCTATAATGTCGCTTCGGATGCCTGTTCTGCGGCTGACGTCCGAGAGCAGGGCTTCAAATGCGTCTTTATCCTGATGTAAGTTCATTGTTCACCTCCATGAGTAAATCGATAAGGGGCAGTATCACCTTTGCCGAGTAATGTTTGCGTGCGGTAAACAGCAGGGCAAGACCATCCAGTTCCTGTCGCTTTGCATAGCCTGTCAGCAGTAGCTCCGGCTTCTCCGCATCTATATGCGCATCGGCAAGCGCCATTGTCAGATCGATGAACTGGAGATATTTCCAGTTGTCGTCCGTTATCGGCACAGCAGGCTTTTTCAGCTTAATATGGCAATCTTTCGGCAGCTTTGCGCCATAACGGTTTGTGGTGATTTCCATGTTGCGGGGAATCAACGTCGTCAGTCCCAGCCTGTTCATCAGGAATGCGCCGGATTCGTACCCGATTTTGGCGCCGTTCTGTTCCGTCAGGGTTTTCTTCATCACCTGCTCAATGCTCGGCGTAACTTTCCCGAATATGGTCTGCTTCACCTGACAATAGACGCCCTTTTGCAGTCTTTCAATTTCGCCCTTGTCCGCCATCCGCTTCAGCTTCACATTGGTCAGTGCCTTGGCCTGCTCATAGGGCAAGGCAAAGGTTTCCGCCAGTTGTGCCGCAATATTTTCTGTTTGAATTGCTGCCTCGTAGGGAATATTTTTAACAGTCTCTGCAATGTGTTCTCCATATCCAATCTGCTCCATGTGCTTCACCTCCCGGTTAAGTGATATTATATGGTTGATTTTCATTTATAATCATTGCCATTATAATATCACTTTATGCGCCGAAAGTCAATTTTCTCCTGATTACATACCAAGTATCGTCCAGTCAATACTTGCATAAGGACGGTGAACGGATTTTAATTTTCAAACAAAGCCCCCCTTTTTCAAGAAATGGGAAATTATCATATTTTAGTTGACAATTACATTACAGCCGCATATAATATTTAGTAACCTCTTTGCACTGCATTACATTCTTTACTTGGAATGCGAGATCAACAGTACAAACTGAGCAGGCGATGAACCTTTTTTATAAGAGGTCATGGGGCCGGGCCACCCAACGAGTGGCAGCAGATTGCATAATGCGCACATCTGTGGGACAGTAGTATGTTCCATAGGTGTGCTATTTTTATACCCAAATGGAACAACGACCACGAAAATGGAGTGCCATAGAGCTATCAAACGCTGCCGCAAGGCCACAACGGAGGGTTCTTTTATGACAAGCAACAAACTGAACATGGCAGGCCTAGCCGCCGCCGAAGCAAAACGATTGCAGGAACAATATGGCAAAAATGAATTGACCTCACAGAAGAAAGAGAGCTTTCTAAGAAAAGTTCTGCACATTATCTGTGAGCCGATGTTTTTGCTGCTGATTGTTGCTGCAATCATCTATTTTATTCTGGGTGAACCCAGAGATGGTGCGATTATGCTCATTTTTGTAGTGGGCATTATCAGCATTGATGTCATCCAAGAATGGAAAACAGATAAAACCTTGAACGCTCTCAAGGATTTGTCTGCCCCACATGTCACAGTCATTCGTGACGGCAAGGAGCAGACAATTGCAAGCTGCGATCTTGTTCCTGGCGACTTAATGATGATTTATGAGGGAGTCAAAATTCCTGCTGATGGTATTGTGCTAAAATGTAATGACCTGTGCGTGGATGAGTCCTCCTTAACAGGCGAAGCAGAAGGTGTGTGGAAAATTCCAACCGAAAGTGCAGAGCCCATTTCTGACTATTGGCGGAAGGATTACTGTTATGCAGGAACTTTGGTCACACAAGGAACAGCAACAGTGCTGGTTGACAAAATCGGCAGCGGCACCGAGTATGGAAAAATCGGCGTTCATATTGCCGCTGCGCCAGAGGAGCCCACGCCACTGCAAAAGCAGACGGGAAGCCTTGTGAAGCTGTGCGCGGGGATTGCCGCCGTTCTGTTTGCGCTGGTAGGCATTTTTACTTGGTTCAATATTCCCGACCATCCCTTCGGCGCCCGACTGATTGAGAGTATTCTCTCCGGAGTTACGCTGGCCATGGCCATGATTCCGGAGGAGTTCCCGGTGATTCTCACGGTGTTCCTCTCTATGGGCGCATGGCGGCTGGCCAAAAAGCAGTCTCTGGTACGAAAGCTCCCCAGCGTGGAAACTCTAGGAGCCGTCTCAGTTCTGTGCGTGGATAAAACCGGTACTATCACCATGAACCAAATGGCCATGCAGAGCACCTGGGCCGTAGACGGCGACGAGCGCACGCTGTGCGAGATCATGGGAATGGGCTGTGAAACGGATGCCTACGACCCCATGGAAAAGGCCATGCTGGCTTATTGCGAAAGTCTTGGAATATCCAGAGACTTCCTCTTTGGCGGCAAGCTGGTCAGTGAGTATGCCTTTACCAACGAGCTGAAAATGATGGGGCACATTTGGCGACGGGACGACAAACTGGTGATTGCCGCCAAGGGCTCCGCTGAGCAGATTCTGACTATTTGCGACCTGACGGGCGAAGAAAGGGCAACTGCAGAGCGTAAAATCATGGAAATGTCCACGCAGGGGCTGCGTGTCATTGCGGTTGCTACAGCAAGCCCCGCCAATGAATCGGAGATCCCGCCGCAGATCACTGACTGCCGCCTGCGCCTGTGCGGCCTTGTGGGCCTTGCCGATCCTCCCCGTGAAAGTGTCAAGGCGGATATTGCGGTATGCAATAGGGCGGGTATTCGTGTTGTTATGATTACAGGCGACAACGGAATTACCGCATCCTCTATTGCAAAGAAAATTGGTATGCCAAACAGTGACCATATCATCACAGGCGATATGCTAAACGAAATGACTGACGTGCAACTGCGTGAAAGGGTTAAGGATGTCAGCATTTTCTCCCGTGTTATTCCTGAACATAAAATGCGCATTGTGAAAGCGTTTAAGGACAACGGCGAGATTGTTGCTATGACCGGTGACGGTGTTAATGATGCACCTGCTCTAAAATATGCAGACATCGGCATTGCAATGGGCAAGCGTGGCAGTGAGGTATCTCGTGAGGCCGCCGACCTTATTTTAATGGATGACAACTTTACCACCATTGTGGAAACAGTCAAGGATGGCAGGCGAATTTATGATAATATCCGCAAGGCAGTGGGCTATGTGTTCACCATTCACATCCCTATTGCATTTGCCTCCCTGCTTGCACCTATCCTCGGCATTGCGCCGACAGCACTGCTTTTGCTGCCGCTGCACGTTGTGCTTTTGGAGCTGCTGATTGACCCCACCTGCTCCATTGTGCTGGAGCGCCAGCCTGCCGAAACAGATATTATGGAACGAAAACCTCGTGACCCCAAGGAAAAGCTTTTGACTGCGCACATTCTGGCGAAAAGCGTGTTGCAGGGTCTTGTCATCTTTGCCGCATCCTTTGGTGCTTACTATGTGACGCTCTCCGGCAATGCAGACAATGCATCGGTTGCCCGCGCCATAGGGCTTTCCATTATTATGATTTCCAACTTATTCTTGGTGCAGGTGAACAGCTCTGATCATGACTTCGCCCTGCAATCTATCATTCGTCTTGCAAAAGACAAGGTAATGTGGGCCGTGAACTTCGGAACACTTGCGATGCTGGGCATTATCCTTTACTCTCCGCTGAATGCATTCTTGAAGCTGGCACCGCTGTCTGTACCCATGCTTTTGAAAGCCGTTGGGATTGCAGCAGTAGCCGTGTTCTGGTATGAGCTTGTGAAGCTTGTAAAAAAGCTGCTCAGAAGGTAAGCCTATGGGCTGGTATCAAGATATTGCTTTTCCAACGCTGATGCGATGGAATATTGGAAAAAATTCCATTTTGAAAAAGCGTACCGCACTGCTGAAACACGCATACGGCAACATTCTTGAAATAGGAATTGGGGAAGGCACCAACCTTCCCCTTTATCCTACTAATATTACACACATTGCTACTGTGGAGGCTTATCCTAGAAAGCTGAAGGATAGTGCCATCGAGGTTGCGTTATTTTCGGAAAGTGCCGCTGCACTTCATTTTGACGACAACACATTTGATACTGTGGTTTCAACCTTTTCCTTGTGCAGTGTGGATGATTTAGAACAATATAGTCCAGAGTATCCTTGTCAAAGGCAGGTGAGCGAATTTTAGTTATCATATCATTTTTCTCCTTTTTCCTCTGTTCATATGGTGAACATGTTTTCTCTTCAAACCTCACCTTAGATCCTTTAATATCCATTTTCATTGACAGAAAATAAAAGATGTAGTATCATACAGTTTAGTTGATACTACATCTTTTTTATGCTGGAGGTGCTATTATGGATGCCACTAAACGGCAAATCACAAAGATTGCCCGTGAAGTCAATAAGTTTACTGCCCGTATGCTGAAGCTGGACGATATTGGAACTGCGGAATATGATTTCATCCATGTGGTTCGCAAAAATCCCGGCATCACACAGGCTGCCATTCGGGAGATTCTCGCATTGGATAAAGGGGCCGCTGCCCGCCGTGCGGCCAATCTGGAGGCAAAGGGGTATCTTATCAGAAAGGCAAACCCTGCCGATGGCCGCAGCCAGCTGCTCTATGCCACTGAAAAGGCTGACCAATTAAAAAACTCCAAGGCTTCCGTTGAAGCTCTTTATTATGAATATTTGCAGGAAACATTGTCTCCTGAGGAAAATGCTGAGTTCTGTCGGCTGCTGAACATCCTTTACACGCGCTCCAAGGCAGAGAGCAAGGCAGACTTTCCAAACCTCATTCACCGCTTTTTAGAAGGGAGCGGAGGAAAATGAGCAGCACAAATCAAAATATCAAACAGGTTTCTCAGCCTGACCATATTCTGTCCTACTTCAAGATGGAACGTTGGTCGCTCACGCTGGTTACGATTTCAGGCATCCTTTACAATGTTGGAATGATTGCGGGGCCATATTTTGAAGGCCGTTTGGCACAGTGCCTGTTCGACATTATGGGTGGTCGTGAATCCTTTTCCGCCATGCTGTCACTGGCGGTGGTCTATCTGATTGTCATTTTAGCCGTGCAGGTCATGCGCTGCGTGAAGCGCTTCTATGTGCGCCGTTTTGCAAATAATACCAGCCGCAACATGCGTCATATGCTCTACAACAGCCTCGTGAACATGAGCCGGGATGAACTGGAGCGAGAAAGCATTGGAACGGTGATGACCAAAGCGGTATCGGATGTGGATGCCTGCGCGGAGGGCATGCGAAAGTTCACCACAGAGGTGTTTGATACCGGCGTGGTGCTGATTGCGTACCTTGCCATGCTGTTTTATTACGACTGGCGTCTGACGCTGATTTCCTGTGCCTTTACCCCTGTCGCTTATTTCATCGCAGGACGTTTGAAACACCGGGTAACGCAGTACAACGGGACATACAAAAAAAGCGCCGAACGGCTGAACGGTGCCACCATGGACAGAGTCTCCAATGCGGTTACCTATCGCATTTACAGCTGTGATAAAAACAGGGACCTAGCTTATGAGGGGTACCTGAGAGACTATGAAAAGTGCGCAGTGGCAGCAAATTTTTGGGAGAACACCATGCAGCCGCTCTACCACATCATTTCCATGTGCGGTGTGATATTTGTCTTGTATCTGGGCGGTAAAAATGTTACCGGTACTGGCTGGAGCAACTGGAATATCGCCGCTTTCACCACATTCCTGTCCTGCTTTGCCAAAATGGCGCTCAAGTCATCCAAGACTGCGAAGCTGTTTAATTCTGTTCAAAAGGCACAGGTTTCCTGGGCGAGAATCAAACCGCTTATGAAAGAGTATGTGGAGCAGTCTACTCTGTCCGATATGGATTTTTCTGCCGGGGCATCGATTAAAGTGCGGGATTTGTCTCTGCGCTGGGAAAACGGGCAGCAGGTGCTGCACGGGATTTCTTTTTCCGCACAGCCGGGACAAATCATCGGCGTGACGGGAGCAGTTGCCAGCGGAAAATCCATGCTGGGCAAGGCGCTGTTGGGGGAACTGCCCTACGAGGGTAGCATTGAGGTAGATGAGCGAGAACTGCGCACGCTGAGTTTATACGAGCGCAGCCGGCTGCTGTCCTATCTGGGGCATGAACCGGAGCTGATGACAGAGAGCATTGAAGAAAATATTCGTCTGGGTGAAAAAGGCGAAATAGCCCGCTGCCTGAAAACGGTGTGTCTGGCAGATGAAATTTGTAAAATGCCGCAGGGAGCGGCTACCTCCGTCGGCAGCGGTGGAATCCGTCTGTCGGGCGGTCAGCAGGCACGTCTTGCGCTGGCTCGCACCTGCTATCATGCACGGCAGATTTTGATTTTGGATGACCCCTTTTCCGCAGTGGACCAAAAAACCGAACGGGAGATTTTTGCAAATCTGCGTCTGCTGGCTGCAGACCGCATCGTTATTTTAATTTCCCACCGTTTACAGCTGTTTCCACAGTTGGATCATGTACTCTTTCTGGAGCATGGCACGAGCGTACTTTCCACCCATTCTGCGCTGATGCGGGGAAACAGCACCTATGAGACACTCTATCAGGCGCAGGCAATGGGAGGTGCAGGCCATGAAGAATAAGAACGGACTTGGCGTCGTTTTTCGGAAGACCGTCCGTCAAAACAGTGGGATGACCCTTCTCACCGGTATTCTGATCGCCGCCTGTGTGGCAGCCGCGCTGTTTCCTCCCCTTGTTCTGGAGCAGATGGTAAACCGGCTGACCGGACGGCAGGCCGTTTCTCTTGTGCTGCCCCTTGGTTACTTTGGGCTGCTGGCACTTTCTGATTTGCTGGAGTCAGGTCAGAGCGTGATGATTACGGTGTTCGGGCAAAAGATGACCCATAGTCTGCGCAGCGAGCTTTGCGCCAAACTGAAACGACTGCCGGCGGCTTATTTTACACAGCATGCCCCCGCCAAAATCACCTCTCGCTTTGTCAATGATGTGGATGTGGTGGATTCTCTCTTTACAAACGGCATTATCGGGATGGTTGCCGATGCGTTTAAGGTACTGAGCATTCTTATGGTCATCTTTTATAAAAGCACCGGGCTTGGAATCCTGATGCTTTTGGTGACTCCGGCGCTGTTCGCCATGACGCGTCTGTTTCAAAAGCGAATGCTCAAGGCGCAGCTTGCAAACCGTGTCGCCGTCAGCAAGGTAAACAATCATGTGCCTGAAACCATTCATAACATCCGCACGATTCATACCCTGTTTCGGCAAAAGTACATGGAAGAAAAGTATGATTCCTATATTGAGGAAAGCTACCGTGCCCTCGATAAGTCCAATCTGTATGATTCCATTTATTCTCCCATCGTCATTTTTGTCAGCTCCTGCGTGATTGCAGTGATGATGGTGTTCGCCGCTTTGGGCGGTGGAATGCAACAGTTTTTTGGAATTACCGTGGGTACGGCAGTTGCCATCATCGCCTATGTGGGCAAGGTGTTTGAGCCGCTTGAAAGCATCGGCATGGAGATCCAGAACATTCAGTCTGCTGTGGCAGGCGTAAAGCGAATCAACGAATTCCTGTCTGAAAGAGAGCGCACCGTACCGGAGGGCACCTCAAACAGGGCGTTTTCCGACGCAAACGGGGAATCAGCTATTAGCTTTGACAATGTGGAATTTGGATATGACGATAAAACCGTAGTCTTACAGGATATGAGTTTTTCTGTGCAGCAGGGCGAAGCAGTCACATTTATAGGCAGAACCGGTGCCGGAAAAAGCACGCTGTTCAAGTTGATTCTTGGCTTGTATGCTCCGCAAAAAGGGCAAGTACTGATCAATGGCATTGATGCCGCCCAGATTTCGGACAAACAAAAAAGAAAGCTGTTCGGTTATGTGGAGCAGACCTTTCATTCAGTTGCCGGAACTGTGGCGGAGCAAATTTCTCTGTTTGATGATTCCATCGGTCAGAAACAGATTGAAGAAGCTGCAAAACTGGTAGGCCTGCATGAAAATATTATGGAACTGGACCAGAGGTACAACACGCCGGTGGAAAAGCTCACCTTCTCTCAAGGTCAGTTTCAGCTTCTCTCCATTGCAAGGGCGGTTGCGTCACAGCCTAAAATTTTACTGCTGGACGAAATCACTGCAAATCTGGACAGTGAAACTGAGTTGCGGGTGCTGCAAGGCCTGGAACGGGCGTGTAAGGGGCGGACCGTATTGTCTATCTCCCATCGTCTGAATGAGAGCACGCACAGTTCTCGCTTGATTCAAATTGGTGAATAACAAAATGTGAAGCCCTGAGATTCATCCTGAGAGGATAATAACTATGGATTTGAAAAAAAGAGCACGACAGTTGAAAACCGATATCCCAGCGGTATTTCTGTGTATGAAGGACAAAAACACTCCTGCCATTGCAAAAGTGTTGGCTGGTGTAACCGTCGCCTATGCCTTATCACCGGTTGATCTGATACCGGATTTTATTCCCGTGCTGGGGTATCTTGACGATGTCATTTTGCTTCCCTTTCTGATCGCGCTTACCATTCGTTTTATCCCGCAAGAGCTATTTGAACATTATCGGGAAGAAGCAACGGGCCAATGGGCAAGCGGGAAGCCGAAAAAGTGGTACTATGCTCTCCTGATTGTGGCCATCTGGCTTCTTGTTTTATGGCTGATTATAAGAGCATTTCTGTTTTAACTTTGCAGCTATCACAAGAAACTGGAAATAATAAATTGCAGCGCCTGCATTTTTTCTTAGATGCAGACAAGTTGATAATGTTATATTGCATATAACCTGCAATAGGCTGAAAGTATAGGCAATCTCACCAATTAGGATGAGATTGCCCATCTTCTATTTCACCATCACATTCCGAGAATTGTCCAAATATAGGTCGGCGCCGTCAGTGTGAACACCAAACAGGCGAACAGAATTGCAGGCGCCGCCCACTCAAATTGTCCGTGTTTTCTATAGTCGAAGTATGCAGTCCCCAATTTTGCAAAGAAAAACACCGCCAGAATCAGGTCGATGGCGGGGAATACCACCTTGTTGACCACGGTTTTAATCTGGCTGGAGGCGTCGTTCCACGTTCCTTCGATTGCCCCGGCCACATCGCCGTTTGCCGCAAAAGCGGTTGTGCTAAACAACAGGCTTACCATGAGAACAAGCGAGAGTGCCAGTGCAATTTTTTTGTATCTTTTCATGAAAACCACCTTCCTGAAATAAGGAACAAGGCCGCAGGATCGCTCCCGCCACCTTGTTCTTTTTCTGTGTTATAGCTAAGGTTTTTTAGGGCCAGCGTGCCAATCCTGCCACAAATTTCCCTTGATGGTCAGGCTGTCGGTCAGGTTGGCGGACAGCATTCCATCGGGCGTCCACGCATCTATGAGCCATGTGTTGACGGTATAGGCGCCATCGGGCATCCAGATCGGGCTGAAATGGGTCCGATTCTTGTAGGTGGAATAGGGATTTTTCTGAAACTCAAACCGCCCTGTACCCATTCGCTCCAACAGTCGCCAATAGGTTTCGTAGCCGAATTCGGGAAAATAGCTGACCGCATTCTGCGGCTGGGTTACCGCCGAGCTTTGGTTGGAGCTGATGCTCCCGGTGGCGGTCTGGTTGATGCCGTACCCGGATTTCATAGTTCTTCCGCTGGCAGTAGGATTTTTGCTGTCGCACTGAATGCTCATGGCTGCGGTCAGGCTGGCGCTGTAGCGATCCAGATCAAATTCGTACCACCCATGGTCGCACCAATATCCATCATCGTCCTCATCGCCGCTGTGCCACACCCAATATTCCTGCCACCACGGGCGCCAGACACTCCAGCTTACCGTGCTTTTCACTGCTCTACTTGGAACAGAAACACGGGAGAAACTGTCGTTGCGGTCATCGGCTACGGGATTGGGTGGCGGGTTCTTATCAAGATCAACGATTTTCACGTTGAGGGTCGTTTTCGCTGTGTTGCCGGGGCCGGACACTGTCACCTTAATGGTCATGTTTTGCTCGGTATCCGGGGTTCTCCATTTCACCCACGCAAGCTGGCTGTCGCCGTCGGGGTAATAAACATTGCCCACGCTGTAGGTCTGGCCTCCGATGTTGAAGCTGACGCGGGTGGGGCTGTCGGGATCAGACTGACCGCCGCTGATTCTCACTGCCGTGATGACATCGGTGTTGACACGGTACTCGTAGTCGTAGGCTTCAATCTGCGGTTTCTCCGGCTTTTCTTCAAATCGGACGATGCCAAGCCCAAGGCTGGATTTAATATCCGCGTTGGTGGCGGCGCTGGTCTTGCTGCCGCCCCATGCGGGATAGCCGAGATCGCTTACCTCCAGAAACATAGCAAGAGGCAGATTCTTGTGGGTGAGGGATACCATCCGCCGCCTTAACAGACCGCTGGTCTGCTCATCATAGAGCGCCGCCTCGGTGGCGGTGGTGGCAAACATATTGCCCTCGAACTTGTAGTAAGCCAGTGGCTCCAAAAGAATTTTATACTCGCCGCCGATGAGAACGTCATAATTCATGCCTGTAATTTCCGCAATACGCTTAACCACGTATTCGGAACAGAAGTATTTCTTTATGGCCTCAATGTTGTTGCTGCCGTTAGTGCTGATGATGCGTGGCATAGTCTGTCCGGGATTTTTATAGGTATAGCCACCTTTTACCGGGCTTAGTGAAGCACCGTTATTATATTGCAGTTTGCTAACCTTTCCAAAATGGTATATTCCCGCCGAGGGAGCCTTATTGGTAAAGTCAAAAGGTGTGGTGACCACCGCATGGTCGCTTGCGCGAACAACTGTTACACGCACACCTTCGTTGCCGGGACTCCATGAATTGGTGCTGGTTCCCTGACCCATCCCGCCGCCACCGCCGTCAATGTTCCCGCTGCCGCCGGTGTCGGCAAAAGCAGTCATCGGGCAG
>ENA-UOOI01000756-UOOI01000756.1-fermentation-metagenome-genome-assembly--contig:-NODE-756-length-39082-cov-6.834012_pt1 | contig 39082 bp, 41 predicted proteins | sample MGYA00245779_ERZ724027 | MGnify/ENA primary metagenome ERZ724027 (study PRJEB28704, sample SAMN03018318) | fermentation metagenome | biome: anthropogenic terrestrial biome; feature: soil; material...
GCTTTAGTTCCTAATCCCATTCTAACAAACGACGGCTTTTTTGGAGTAGCAAAGGATAGCGTTATCCAGCCAATTTTAGCTGAGCTATTAATGCAAAGGGCCATTGAAAGTCTAGAGCTAGAAGCTTTTACCAATGTTTCTTCAGCGAGGATTTCTCGTTATATTTTGGCTTTTGTTAAGGAACTTAAATTAGCTGGTATTGATTCAGATCGATTTTCTAAAGCTTTAATTGGCGAAATGGATACAGCCAAAAGTCGAGATTTAGCTAAAATTTACAATGAATTCGAGGCTATTTTGTTAGCTCAAGATATTCACCTTAGAGAAGAGTTAATTTGGCAGAAGATTAATAAATTCGATAGCTTAAAAAGGAATAACATTATCGTTTTTGATGGCTATTATTCTTTAGATCCCATAGTAAAGGAAGTACTTTTGTATTTAAAAGAACAAAAACAGATAACAACCTATATAAATTTTCCTTATTTTCCCAATGAGGTTTTTAGTTCTTTAGTTGAAGATTATAAGTGGTTAAAAAAGCTGGCTGATACTGAAGAAATCGCCCCAGAACGTCCAGTGCAAAGTACCATTTATGAGTATAGACCTCAGAATACTGATAGTGAGATCAGATTTGTTTTGAAAAAGATTAAAGAACTTTACTATGAGAAGAAGATTACGAGCACCGATGACGTAGTTATCATTTCTAGTAATCCTACTCAATATAGAACGATTATGCAAAGACTTTGCGAGAGAGAACAATTACCATTTAGGCCTGGTCCTTTACCTCTTAGCAAAACAGCTATCGTGAGGGAAATAAAATTACTTGTCGGTTTCTTAACTAGACCTCTAAGTATAGAGGAGATGTTAGCGCTTTTATCTGGTAAGTATTTCGATTTTAGTTTTTATTTACCCCAAGGCCTTACCAAGGCACGCTTAGCTAGTCTTTTGCAAAGAATTAAACTAACTGGTAAAAATGATAATTGGCCCCGAAAGCTAAAGCGGATGGCCAAAGATAATAAAGAATGTGGCTTAATTTTAACTGCTTTAAACAATTTGAACTTTAATCTCAAGTTGCCCTCTTATGGTACAGCTCAGGGGATCAGCGCTGTTTTTTTGGATATTTTAAATAATTTAAAGACCGCAGATTTACTTTTACAAGATGTTGGCGAAGATCTAGAGAAAATAATTGAGCTTAGAGCCTGGATGGAAATTAAAAACAGCCTTACAACTTTAGAAACCGCTTTTACTGATACGATCTTAGGATCAGAGGAATGGCAAAGTAAAGAATACTTGCTAGCTTGGTTGAGAAATATTCTATCTAGTACAATTAATATTAGTAAAGATGGTTTAAGCATTAGTAAATTTAACGAAGCTCCTCACTTACAAGGTAAATATCTTTTTGTATTAGGTGTTAATGAAGAAGAATTACCTTCGCAAATTAGAGAATCATGGCTTTTTAACGATAACGAAAGAAGACTATTAAAAACACAAAGCAATATAAACCTAGTGGAGGCAAACTATAGGGAACAATTACAAGATTACCTGTATTGGGAAGCTCTTAGAAGCTGTAACGAAGCCATCTGGTTACTTAGTCCCCGCGAAATCGGTGGTAAGGTAAGAGAAGAATCCCGCTATGTAGATGAATTAAGTTTATTTGGTGCTTATTTTGATGAGAAGAATAAAGTAACAGTTACACCTTTTTATACCTCAGAAGAAGAAGTTTTGGAATATTTAGCAGCCTACAATCCAGATAAGCTACCAGCTCCACTTATAGAGAAGACCGTTCGCTTAACAGAGATTAATAAAAGACCGTATGTCTATTCTGAATTAGGTTATTTAAAAGGAACTGTAGCTAAAGATGGTTACTCTATCTCTGTAAGTGCTTTTTCTGAGTATGCCAGCTGCCCTTATCGCTTTTTTGTTCACCGCGTTCTAGGGATCAGAGAAACCGATGAAATATCTGAAGAAGTTACAGCTCTAGATGGTGGAATACTGTGGCACAAAGTATTGGAACTCATATATAAAGAAGTTAGGGAAAAAGGTAAAGAGAAAGTAGCTAGTGAGCTAGAGACTAAATTAAGAGAAATTGCTACCAATGTATTTAACGATAATAAGGCTAGTGAAATATTTAAACAGGTAGAGTTTGAAAAATACTATTCTAGTATTAAACAACTTATTGAAGAGGATTTAACTCGTGCTTACTCTAAGCCGGTATATTTAGAATTGAATTTTGGTAGTGGTGAAGAGTGGCCAGCAGTTAAATTAGGACCATATGAACTAAAAGGTAAGATTGATCGAGTTGATCAAATCAGTGACGGGGAGCGGACAGGTTATCTCGTTTATGACTATAAGCGTTCAAACCATGGTGTAGGTGAGGTGGAAAAAGGGAAGGATTTCCAACTAACAGCTTATATTGAGGCCTTAAGGAAATCGGGTTTGAAGGTTTTGGGTGGAGCTTATCTATCGTTTAAAGGTAAAGAAAATAGGCTCTGGAGTAAGGAAGCTTACCAAGTAAGCCAGGCTAGAACAACCAAAAATCTTCTCGCAGAGGCTGACTGGAATGCTTTCCTGGATGGATTATTAAATCAGGGTCAAATTCTAGGTGATCAGCTGTTTGCTGGTGAATACACACCTGATTATAACAGTAAGGGTTGTTCTTATTGCAGTTTTAAAGCCCTCTGTCGTAAAGACACCAGGGGAGGTGACCTAGACAATGAGTAGCTTTAAGTTTACTGACGAACAAGAGCTAGCAATTAAGAGCCTAGATTATTCTGCTGCAGTTACAGCTGGAGCAGGGGCAGGAAAAACAGCGGTGTTAATTGCTCGCATTCTCAATATTGTATTGTCAGGTAAAGCAGAATTTAGCGAAATAGTAGCAATAACCTTTACAGATAAAGCTGCTGCTGAAATGAAAGTAAAGTTACGTCGTAAGGCTAAAGAGGAGCTAAATAAAAATCCTCAACTGCGCCAGATCCTTTCCCAAGCTCCACAGGTGCAAATCTCAACAATTCATAGTTTTTGTAGTTCCATTACCAGAAAATTTGCTTTGGAATTAGGTTTAACACCTGACTACCAAATATTATTAGAAGATGAAGCTTCACAGCTTTTAGATCATAGTATTGAAGAGGTTCTCGAAGATTTAAGTGAAGATATATCAAGATTTTCGGTCCGCCTGTTAGCTAGTAACAACAATTTAAAAGAAAGTCTGGCCAAAGCTTATAACGATCTACGCGAATTTGGTTTTTCGCTAGCTGAAGCGGAAAAATTAACACTTTTAAAATGGGAAGAAGCTAGAGCAAGTGCCAAAAAAGCTCTACTCCAATACATTGCAGCTTTGGATAAAGCAGATTCGCTTAAAGAAGGTCTTAATGGAAGAGCAAAAAGTGCTATTTTTGTTACAGTGGTGTTAGAACAATGGAGTAAAATGAGGCCACTCTTTATTAAATTAAGTGAAGAGCCTCAAGAAACTATTAAAGATGATGAGTGGCAAGCTATACTTGGCTACCTTAGTCTCATAAACGATAAAACAACTATTAATACCCATTTTGGCGAGATAGAAAACGATGTGAAATTTGGTGTAAAAGTCATTCCTTTTTTGATTACAGCCAATGATACACTAATGCTACTTCAAGGAATCGGTAAAGTTCTAACTTTAATAAATAAACGCTATCAAGAATTGAAGAGTGAGAAAAACAGTTTGGATTTTATTGATTTGCAACAAAAGGCCTTAGAAGTGTTAAAAAATCAAGAAGCTAGAGATGAATTGGTTAAGGGTATTCGCTATATCATGGTCGATGAATATCAAGACACGAATTACTTACAACAAAGAATCGTAGATGAAATCTGGCAAGAAAAAGTAAACCTATTTATCGTAGGTGATCCAAAACAATCTATTTATAAGTTCCGGGGTGCAGAAGTAGCTCTTTTTGAGGAGACTAGTAGGCGAATTGAAGCCAGAAAAGGAAAAAAGATTAACCTTAGTTATAACTTTCGTAGCGAGCTCAGTTTGATCAATTTCTATAACGAGTTTTTTAAGCAATTCATGTTAGGCGATTGTTTAAAAAGTTATGCTATTCCTTACGAATCAGTTAAAAGTAAAAAAACAGATGCAACTAATTGTTTTCATATAGTCGCTTGTCCTTATGAAAAAGATGAGGATAAGTTGCCCCCTAAAGTGTGGCAGGCCAAGGCTATAACTCGCTACATCTCAGAGCAGGTTAACCAGGCGAGCGAGGAAGACAAAGTATCCTATGGTGATTTTGCTGTTCTTTTCCCCAAAAGAAATTCTGGTTTAGGGGAGTTAGAAGAACAGTTCTCGCAAGCTGGTATTCCTTTCATTTCGGGTATGGGGACTAGCTTTTTTGAACGAGATGAGATACGTGATATTCTTTCTTTATTAAAATTTCTTAGTACACCATATGATGAGATAAGTTTGGCAGCTCTATTAAAAGGACCATTTTTTAATCTTGATGAAAACAAAATTTATCAGCTATTCGGTTTAGCGAAAGAAAACGAAACTCATCTTTATGGAGGAATCTTACTCCATGGTGGCGAGGCAGAGTGTATAAAAAGAGAAAGAAATGCACTAGGAATAACCGAAGAGTTAGGCTATATGAGTAGTGAGCAGGAATTGGCCCAAGAACTAGCTGGTTTAAGAATTGAATTTGGTTATACTGATTTAGCAACTATAATTCGTAAGCTAATTAAGAAAACACAGTTTAATGTAATCTTAATGGGACAGTCAATGGGTAGCGAACGCTTAGCCAATGTAGAAAAACTTTTAAGTCTGATTGACGTTGAAAGTGAAAGAGGTCAATCTAATATTGAAATAGTAGAGTATATAAAAGCCAAAGAAGGCTCAAGAGAGGCTGATGCTCAAGTAGCCGCTGAAAGTTCTTTTCGCGTACGTATCATGACGGTACATGCCTCTAAAGGCCTTGAGTTTAAACGAGTTATTTTAGCTGGTATTAACTTTGATAAAACCCCAACAGATAATTCTTGCCTCTACTTTGATAAGGATCAAGGCTTAATCTCTAAGCTACCTAATTATTGGGCTAAGACAAAAATCGATACTAACGATCCCCGCATAATAATTGCTGAACAGAGGAACAAAGATGAAGAAGAATATGAAAAACAACGTCTTTTTTATGTAGCAGCGACCAGAGCTGAAAAAGAACTAACCATAGTAGTTGCAGGCAAGATTTTTAACAAAAATAATGAAGTTAATCATCCTATACTTAGCTTGTTATCTTGGGATGCCCAAGCCGAAAAAGTTGGCTTTGGCGAATACGAAACTAAATTTTATCCTTATGAATATGCCATCAACTTTAATAATATAAAAGAGCCTAGTTTAATGCCAAGGGGCTCTTTAGAACCTGTAGTGATTGGCCCTGTATATCGCGCCCTTTCACCAACTGCTTTAGTGCAATTTACCATCTGTCCACGTCATTTTTATTTAGAACAACGCTTAAAAGTACCAGCTCTTTACGATATTAAACTAGATGAAGAAACTGAATTAGAAGATGAGATCTTACTAGATAGACAAAGAAGTGGCACAGCTATTCACCATATCTTTGAGACAGCGAGAAGTTTAGATGAAGCTAAAAAGATGTTTAGAGAAGAAAATATTCCCCTAGAGTACTATCCTGCACTTGTCAACTATTTTGCTTCGGAGTTTGCTCTAAAAGGTGAAAGTGAAGTAGGAATATCGCTACACTTGCCAGAAAAGAAGATACGTTTGATTGGTATAGCTGATCGGATTATTTATGAAAAAGATAAGATAACTGTAGTGGATTTTAAATCTCAGGTACAGACAGATTTTGCCAAAAGAGCAAAGGAATATGAATTACAATTAGCTGTTTATGCTTTGGCTCTAAAGAAAAGATTCGCTAAAGAAGTCGAAGCTATCATTTACTTTCCTACTCCTAATAAAATTTACCAGGTAAATGTCTTAAAAGCAGAAGAAAGACTCTATAAGGTTTTAGATGAAATAAATCAAGTGTTGGAGTCAGGAAGAATACCACCTCGTTGTCAAGAAAAATGTAGCCAATATTGCCAATATCTGTCATTTTGTCATACCGAAAGTTAGAAAGGGGATCCTAATATGGCTGGAACTATGAAAGGTGTTTATTTCGATGCTCAAAAAGGTCAAGTTATTCTGCAACAGATGCCCATTCCAGAGCCTTCTGCTGTTGAGGCACTAGTCAAGGTTGAATACAGTCTCATTTCAGCGGGGACAGAGTCTGGTATGATTAGAAATTCACAAGCTAACTTAGCCAGTGGAGGTAGTGGCTATAGTTTTAACTTGGGTTACCAAGCCGTGGGTAGGATTGTAGCAAAAGGCGAAAAGGTGCCTTACGAGGTGGGCACAAGGGTAGCTGTTTACGGAGCACCTTATGTACATCATAACGAATATCTAGCGGTCCCTCTTACTCTTCTGGCTCCTCTTAAAGAAGAGACTGATCCTGAAGAAGCTGCTTTTGTTGGCTTAGGAGCTATAACAATGCACGGCTTACGCGAAGCTAAGATGCAGTTTGGGGAAAGTGTTTGGGTGATCGGGTTAGGTGTTATTGGCCAATTGACTGTACAGATGGCTGTAGGTGCTGGTTATCGGGTTGTAGCTTCTGATTTGGACCAAAAAAAGGCTGATTTTGCTAAACAAGCAGGTGCTGAAATGGCAGCAGTTGCTACTGAGATAAATCCGGAGATAGTTAAGAACAAGCTAGGCCAGGGAGTTGACGCTGTTGTAATCTCTGCAGCTAGCAGATCTAAGAGCCTTGCAGATGAAGCGCTCAAAGCTCTTAGACCAGGTGGTAGATTAGTAATTGTAGGTGACGTACCTCTAGCACTTACTAGAGAGACCATGTTTCAATTAGAAAGTGAAGTAATTGTAACCCGAGCAGGTGGTCCGGGTAGGTATGACCGTAACTACGAAGCAAATGCCATTGATTATCCACTGCAGTATGTACGCTGGACAGAGGGTCGTAATGTAGCTGAGTTTGTCCGCCAGCTCGAGACGAAAAAGCTTAACTTAAAGCATTTAATTACCCATCGTTACCCATTTATTGAAGCCTATAAAGCCTATGAGATGATATTAAAAGGTAACGAAGAATATGTGGGTATCATATTAAGGTACTAGATATAAAGTAATAACTATTTAATGGGATGCGGAAAGAGGTTTAAGTATGCAAAAAGGTGCTTTAAAAATTGAAAAGCAAGCAAAAAATCCCGGTAAGGTTAGTGTTGGAGATAGAGCTAAGGTTTATATGGCAACCGATGTATATAATTTTCTCATGGAAGCAGAAGCAGGCGAGTTGCCAATAGGTAAGGATCTTCATCCTATGACTACTGTTCCCTGTGGGCTAGCTATTGATGCAGCGACAGAAGCTTGTTCTGCTAATAAGACAGGTATAGGTACCTTAAGAGCTATGAGTTTTGAAATGGAGAGTCCAATTTTACCAGAAGGAGAACTTATAGCCAGTGCTGAGGTTTTATTAATAGGAAATCGTCATGTAGAGGTAGTAGTTGAGGTGTTCCAGACCAATAAACTGTTGCTAAAAGGGCGGATTGTGCTGGTAAGAGTAAGCCAAAATCGCGCTACTGAACTACAACCCTTTCAAGGTTAGCCTTTCCAACTCTAGCAGAAAGAAAGACACATTATTCGTAAACTCCCGGGTACAATAAGTGATGCCGGGAGGTGATAACACGCATGGGTACAGGAAGTTCAACTAGTAACACCACTGTAGTCCTTGGTGCTAAACAGGCCTTGGATCAGTTCAAGTATGAAGTAGCTAACGAGCTACAGATAGATACTTCTCAGATCCAAAACGGTTACTGGGGTTACATGACATCCCGCGACTGTGGTGCTGTAGGTGGCAACATGGTGCGGCGTATGATCCAGCTTGCTGAGGAGCAATTGCTTTCTCAATATCAAAGCGGTAGACAGCCAAGTGTAGGCGTACCATATAGACAGCAGCTAGCTCAAGAAATGAATCAGTATGCACAAGCTGCTAACCGTGGCCCCGCTAACGTAATGAATCAGATTACTAACTAACGCTTGTTCAGACCCCCTTTTTGGGGGTCTTTCTTACTTTTATGTGCTCTTTGGGAGGGTCGGCAGGAAACAGCTACTAAAAAAAGAATTCTCTACTAAGAGGAGGTGATTTGGGGATGGCCAGAAAATATTTATATCTTTGTTTATTGTTACTAATAGCAATGCCGGCTTTAGCTTGGAGCGATAACAATTTAATTGTTAATGGTGATTTAGGCATGGACTGGGATAAAACTGGGCTACCAGATTATTGGACTATAAACTGGATATTTGCCAACTCTCCTAATAAAGCGACTATGGATAAGTCTATCAACATAGATGGTAACGCCAGCTTGAAAATTGTTGTTTCTAGTTTAGATATACCTAACAACTTTGCTGGAAGAGTGTACCAAGATGTTCCTGTGGAAGCAGGAAAAACTTACGAAATTTCTGTATGGCTTAAAATGGATAATTGGCAGCTACCTAAAGGTCAAGAGACTGGTGGCATAAATATTTCCTATTGGTTGCAGGGAACAAATAAACAGTGGAACGATCGCAAAGATCTCACTCCTCCTTTAACAGGAACTTTTAATTGGCGCGAAATTAAAGCGACAATTAAGATTCCAACCAAGACTCAAGCTTTAAGAGTTGCTCTATTTGCTTATCCTGGGACTGGCACCGTTTGGTTTGACAACGTGAAAATGGTTGAAGTAAAGTGAGCCCCAAGGCTCACTTTTTTAAAGGAGGCAGTGCATGCGTCTTTTTATTGCTCTTAAAATAGATGATGTCATTGCGAATACAATTGATATGTGGCAAGAGGAAAATAAAGTGCCGGGGAAGAGAGTAAAAAAAGAAAACTTACATTTTACTCTTTGCTTTTTAGGTGAACGGCCAGAAAGTGACCTAGATTCTTTAAAAGAAATACTAACTTATACTTTAAAAGATACTAAAAGCTTTACCATCTCTTTACAAGGACTAGGTGTTCTGCCAAGAATTACCGAGCCTAGAGTGTTGTATATCGATGTAGGTAAAGGTAAAGAAGCACTAGTTAATTTGGCTAAGCAAATTTCCCAAGCGATACCTTTTTATGAAGAAAAGAAGCCATTTAAACCTCATTTAACGATCTCGAGATTAAAAGACTACCAAGAAAAGCCCAATCTTGATAATTTATGGGAAAGAAAAGACAGCTATTCTTTCGGTAGTTTTAAGGCAACCGAGGTTATATTGTTTTCAAGCGACTTGCGGCCAAGTGGTCCAATTTATACGCCAAGGGCGATTTGTCCGTTAGTTGATTGATATATTCTCCTATGCTATAGTGAAAGAGAACAAATGTTTGCGTTCGCAATTAAGGGAGGTAAGATAATGAGCGAAACCAAAGAACGAGAAAAAGCTTTGCAAAATGCCATTTCGTCAATTGAAAAAGACTTTGGTAAAGGTTCAATCATGCGTTTAGGTGAGAACCGAGCTATGGAAGTTGAAGCAATTCCTACTGGTGCTATCTCTTTAGATTTAGCTTTAGGTGTAGGGGGTTTACCAAAGGGAAGAATTATCGAAGTATATGGGCCTGAGTCATCTGGTAAAACAACAGTAGCTTTGCATGCCATAGCGGAGACACAGAAAAGAGGTGGCATAGCGGCATTTATCGATGCTGAGCATGCCCTAAACCCTTCATATGCCAAGAATCTAGGTGTTGATATCGATAATCTCCTTGTCTCTCAGCCTGATACAGGTGAGCAGGGTGCGAACTGTTGCCTATAAGTCTATGTACGAAAAAGGCAGGGTGAATAACCCTAACTGTCTGGCTAATGATCCAGGTGAAAAGCCTGGAGACAGTACTGGTCTACTGTCAGCCTAATCTCCTGCAGGCTAAGTTTGGTCTGCGTCTAAGCTTAGTCTGAAGCCAGGTAAAGTCGTGACTTAAGTTGCGGGGCTCCATAAAAAACTACTATGGCTAGGTTAACGAATCCTTTAAAACATTTTATGCCTAAATGAGGAAATCTCCAGCCTGCTCGGGGATTTCAGACCAGCTTGGGGCATTACATGTGGGAGGTCTAAGGTAGTTAAAAGAGGGATAAGCCAGATGGAACAGTTGAGGGTTGTCAGTGGAGGTACGCAGACCTAAGAAACTGACAGCAGTCAGCGGCATCATAGTAACTAGGAAGGTTTGCCAGTGAGGAATAGGCAACTATTCTGAGGAAAAAACAAACCTGAGTGAAGGATGCTAGCCAGCTAGTCTGGTGGAACGCCGTGTGCGGTGAAAGCCGCATGCACGGTGTGGGGCGGGGGAAAGACAGATGTCCTACCTATCGCCATCACTGGAGATTACAGAGGCACTAGTACGTAGTGGCGCTGTAGACATTGTTGTTATTGACTCAGTAGCCGCACTAGTACCTCGTGCAGAGATTGAGGGAGAGATGGGCGATGCCCATGTAGGACTCCAGGGTGCGTCCAGTTGGCCTCTAACCTACTAGGGAAATGGCCGGGTTTATACCTAACTGTACAGTCGATTACTGAGGTGAAACTCCTCAGTCAGCCAGAGTGCCCTGGCTGCTAGCCTAAACTCCTGCATGCACGTTTTCACACCTGAAAACGGGTATGAAGCCAGGTAAAGTCGTGACTAATTGTTGCGGGGCTCCTAAAAAGCAGACTATGGCGAGAAAACGAACCTCACTTAACCCTTACGCAAAGAGCTGTTTAAGCCTGGAGAAAACAGCCCGGCAAATCCGTTAAGGCTCAAAAGGCACTGAGACCTTAGCTTTGCGTAAGGCTTAACGGCGCCTAAGGTCTGCAATTGAAGGGATAGACTGTGCGGAACTGGAGAGGGTTGTCAGAAGGAGCTTAGGTGTAAGCCGATCTCTGACAACAGTCAGCGATCTCATAGTAGCGAAGAAGGCTTTAATAGGCTAGAGCGAAGGAGATCAGCCGGTAATATCGGTGGAACGCCGTGTGCGGTGAAAGCTGCATGCACGGTGTGGGGTGGGGGAAAAGCCGTAAAGACCAAGTCTTCCAAGGCTTACCTATCACCATCAAGACTCATGTCTCAAGCTCTGCGTAAACTTACAGGAGTTATCGGTAAAACAAAGTGTATAACTATATTTATTAACCAAATAAGGGAAAAAGTAGGCGTGATGTTCGGCAACCCGGAGGTGCGCTCTGAGGCTTCTCTTTTGTAGAGATCTTATTTAAGATCAAAGGTCAAGCCCACATGCAAAGCATGAAGCTGGGCTGGAATGTGGTTTAAACTGCTAACCTCCGATGGACATGGCTACGAGAGGAACCGCTGTTTGAGGTCCGTGTAGTGCCGCAAGTTTACCCGTTTTCAGAATCTAGCCTCCGGTATGATTCTGGATGCCAATTTGGCAAGGGACGGACATAGGCGGAGCCTAAATCCATCTATAGGGAGCAAAAGAGAGGAACAGAGGAACCTTCTGCAAATAGCAGAAGGGGCGGAGTCTTCGTAGTAACAGAAGGACTGTGAAGGGAGACAGACCGGCCACTCGCCAATAGTAAGGAGGAGGACACCCGTGTCCTTACGAAAGCAGGAGTGGATAAGAAGAATAGCCAAGGAAGGTAAACTGGTAAAAACTATTGCTACAGATGATTTTCTTCTAAGTGCAGCTAAAAGGGTTGGTGCTTCGGAGAGCTCAGTTCAGAAACTTATAAGCACTCTCCAGGAGAATGCTTATAGACCTTTAGGAGGTAATGAACTGGATCGCTTATTACTAGAAGCTATCCTCGAAATTCTCGGTGCCCTATTACCTCAAAGTACAGGTCAAGACCTCAAAGAGGGGTTAGTTAAAGGGTACCAGATAAGAAAAGTTGAAACGCTCGATCTAGCTTCAAAGAAAAAACAACTATTTAAATTATTAGCCACCAAAGTCTTCGAAGAGAAATTTATTGATCTTACTTGGAAAACAGCTAAGATCAACGAAGACCAGGTGCTTTTAGCTTTGGCTCCGTTATTAAAAGGCAAAAATGAACTAGTGAGAGATGGACAATTATTGCAGTTTAGTCTCGAAGCAGAAGCTATTCCAATAATTGAATTTAGTGGTTATTTGGTAAGAGGCAAAGAAATTTCACCAACCAAAAATAGCCTGGAAAACTTTAAGAAGAAAATCAAAAAATTATCTGATCGCAGCATGACCGGCTATAGTGTTAAATACATAGCCGGAGCTCTAAAAAGAGAGGTCCTTAGTTGGCAAAAGGAATACGGTTTTTGTACAGATCGCCGGTTAGGACGCTATCTAGATAGTTTTATCCGTGAGCGAGTATATCTTTTTCTCCTGAAAAAATATGATAAGGCGGGGAAAAAAGAAGTTTACCAACGGTTCATGCTTGGCTATCCTACGCTTGAAGGAGTAACTATTCCTTCAGTTCATCCGGTGGGAGAGCCGTGTGCCGGGAAACTGGCATGCACGGTTCGGGGAGCGGGTAGATAACTCGACTCCACACGACACCAGGCGGTAGAGCTCTAAAGTTCTACGCTTCGGTACGCCTTGAGGTAAGGCGTATAGATTCTCTTAAAACGGGTAGTGATATTGTTGGTAACCGTACTAGAGTAAAAGTGGTCAAGAATAAAGTCGCACCGCCATTTTTAGTAGCTGAATTTGATATTGTTTATGGAACTGGCATATCTCGTGAAGGTTGTATTCTTGACGTGGGAACAGATTTAGGAATTGTTGCTAAAAGTGGTTCTTGGTTTTCCTATGGTGATATACGCCTAGGACAAGGCCGTGAGAACGCAAAAGATTTTTTACGCCAAAACCCAGAACTCTGCAACGAATTAGAAGCAAAAGTTCGCGAAAAAGCTGCTTTACCGGGTTACAAGGGACATATGGAATCAGATGAGGAGACTCCAAAAGTAGATGATGAGTAACAAGGCCAAAAACAGTCTTGCTCGCCTCATTGCTAAGCGACTTTATAGCGAGAGCGAACTAAGAAAGAAACTTAGCAAACACTCGGAAGAAGAAATAGAGGATGCTATAGAATGGGGTAAAGAGCAGGGTTTTGTTAATGACGAACGCTTTGCTAGAGCTTTCGTACATGATACTCTTCTTCTTAATCCCCAAGGAAAACGTTTGCTATATATAAAACTCAATCAAAAAGGTGTAAAGGCCTCAATCAGCGAATTAATCCTACAAGAGGAGTATCCCGACGAGCTCGAAGCTGAAATTATTACTAAAATAGCTAATAAATATGTAAAAAGTTTAAAGGAAGAAGATAATACAAAAAAGCTGAAAAAGCTCTGCGGTTATCTCCTGCGCCGGGGGTTTCCCAAACAGCTAGTTTATAGAACGGCAAGAGAGGCAGTAAACCTTGACATTTCAATGTAACAAGGAATATAATATTATTCAGCGATCTTATAGGAAAAATCTATTAAGATTGTTGCAGTGTCAAGCCGTATAAATGTCGCGTCGGAATGGGAAGGACCCCGGGGAGGGGGTGAAAACTGAATATATGTTGTGGATAATTATTGCAAGTATTATAAGTCTCCTCATTGGCGTTACTATTGGCTATTTTGTTCGTAAAGCTATTGCCGAAGCTGCTATTCGCTCTGCTGAAATTGAAGCAAAAAGAATCATAGACGACGGAGCAAAAACAGCTGAAAACAAAAAAAGGGAAGCCATAGTAGAAGCCAGGGAAGAAGTACAAAAGATGAAATTCGAGCTGGACCAAGAGATAAAGGAAAGACGTTTCGAAATCCAGCAAGTCGAAAGACGGCTTATTCAGCGTGAAGAGGCGCTCGACCGGCGCAATGATAATTTTGAGCGTAAAGAAGAAGCCGTTAATCGCAAAGAAATGGAATTGAAAAAGCAAAAAACAGAGTTACAAGAGCTCTACGATAAAGAAGTTATAGAGCTCGAAAGACTAGCTAACCTTACCAGTGATGAAGCTAGAGAGCTTTTACTTTCTCAGGTGAGGGTAGAAGTCGAAACTGAAATGGCTCATGTTATCAAAGAAAATGAAGAAAGAGCTAAGGACGAAGGCGAAAAGAAAGCCCGCGAAATTATTTCTCGTGCAATCCAACGCTGTGCTGCTGATCACGTAGCTGAAACTACAGTATCAGTAGTTAATCTCCCTAACGATGAAATGAAGGGCCGTATTATTGGTAGAGAAGGTCGTAATATCAGAGCTTTAGAAGCTTTAACTGGTATTAACCTAATTATTGATGATACTCCTGAAGCTGTAATTCTCTCTGGTTTTGAACCAGTACGTAGAGAGATTGCACGTCTAGCTCTAGAAAAACTAGTTGCCGATGGACGAATTCATCCAGCTCGCATCGAGGAAATGGTGGAGAAGTCCAAAAAAGAAGTTGAAACTATTATTAGAGAACAAGGCGAACAAGCTACCTTTGAAGTTGGTGTTCACGGGATACATCCTGAACTCATCAGGTACTTAGGTCGTCTCCATTACCGCACAAGCTATGGGCAAAATGTATTAAAACATTCTATCGAAGTTTCTCATTTAGCTGGTCTTATGGCCGCTGAATTAGGTGTAGATGTTAATGTAGCTAAACGTGCGGGACTTTTACACGATATCGGTAAAGCAGCAGATCAGGAAGTGGAAGGAACCCACCATCAGATCAGTGCTGATCTTGCCAAGCGTTATAAGGAATCTCCTGCTGTTATTCATGCTATCGCCGCTCATCATGGTGATATTGAAGCAAAGACAGTTGAAGCTGTTTTGGTTGCAGCTGCTGACGCTATTAGTGCTGCAAGACCTGGCGCTAGGAGAGAGACTCTTGAATCATACATCAAACGTTTAGAGAAGTTAGAAGCGATTGCCGATTCCTTTGAGGGAGTCGATAAATCCTACGCTATCCAGGCTGGTCGGGAGATCCGAATTATGGTTAAACCAGATCGTATTGATGATGTTCACAGCACGCTTTTGGCTAGAGATATCTCAAAGAGAATTGAAGAGGAATTGGAATATCCGGGGCAGATCAAGGTTACAGTTATACGGGAGACGCGCGCTGTAGAATATGCAAAATGATCGGTAGCGGAAGGGCAGAGTCCTTCCGCTTTCTTTTAACTGGATCTTAAATGGATAAGCTAAGTAAAAGTTAGCGTGTAGGAGGAGTAGCTTTGCGTTGTTTATTAGTGGGGGATGTTGTAGGACGTCCAGGCAGAAGAATCCTCTCATCCATACTACCTAAGTTGAAAAAAGAAAAACAAATTGATTTTGTTATAGTTAATGGTGAGAACGCAGCAGGTGGTTTTGGTATTACTGAAGAAACCTTCCAAGAATTAATCAAAGCTGGCGCTGATGTGATAACCTCAGGCAATCACATCTGGGATAAGCGTGATATTGGATTTTTTATAGATGCTGAAGCTAGACTTTTAAGACCAGCGAACTATCCACCGGGAACCCCTGGGTCTGGCAGCGTTATAGTTGAACATAAAGGTCTTAAAATAGGTGTTATTAATCTTGCTGGTCGCGTATTTTTAGAAGCAATCGATTGTCCTTTTAGAAAAGCTAGGGAAATTGTCGAAGAGATACGCCAAAAAACATCTTTGATATTTGTCGATATTCATGCAGAAGCTACTAGTGAGAAAGCTGCCATGGGTTATTACTTAGATGGATTAGTTAGTGTGGTGGTTGGTACACACACTCATGTTCCTACAGGTGATGAGCGTATTTTAAGTGGTGGTACAGCCTACCAAACTGATTTAGGTATGACAGGACCTAGAGATGGTATTTTAGGTGTTGATAAAGATATTATTATCGGTAAATTTCTTGAAGCAACACCTAGACGCTTTGAAATAGCCGAAGGCGCAGTGTGGCTTTGTGGTCTTATTGTTGATATTGACGAAGAAAGTGGTAATGCTTTACAAGTAGAGAGAATAAGAATGGAATGGGAAGCAGATAAACTACCTTGGTAGAGCTAATTGAATAATAAAAATAAAAAAAACCGCCATTCTAAAAGGAAATATTTACCAGATGGTTAATATTAAATATATATGCTATCAGGGAGGGCTTATCAGTGGCAGTAGAAGTACTTAAAGTTTCTTCAAAGTCTAGCCCCAATGCAGTAGCCGGGGCCTTAGCAGGTGTCTTAAGAGAAAAAGGTTCCGCAGAGATTCAGGCAGTAGGAGCTGGAGCAGTAAACCAAGCTATTAAAGCTATGATTATCTGCCGAGGCTTTGTAGCTCCAACAGGTATGGATCTGGTCTGCATCCCTGCCTTTGCTGACATCTCTATTGATGGTGAAGAACGTACAGCGATGAAGATTATAGTAGAACCACGTTAAGGGTAAGTTTTATTAAAGAGGCGGAGGCATCTCTGCCTCTTTAATCATTTGGAGGGAGAGTTGTGTTAAGTATTGATGGGCATTGTGACTTACTCTCCGCTTTGCTAGAAAGTGGGATGGATCTTTATTTAGGGCAAGAAGCACAGATAACTAAATCTAGATGGCATCTTGGTGGGCCGGATCTCTTAGTAACAGCTATTTATGTAGCAGAAAAATATTTACCTCATCAAAAAGAAGCTAAAGCACTACAGATGGCAGGTATATTTTGGCAATTAGCAACACAAAACGAGTTTACTCCCATTCTAGAGGCAAAGGATCTTGATAAACCAGGCAAAAAAGCGCTTTTAGCCATTGAGGGGGGCGAACCAATTTCTTCTCCCGAAGATTTGTATGCTTTTTATAGATTAGGTGTACGTATGCTATCTTTTGCTTGGAATCACCAAAATCATTTAGCAACAGGCTGTTTAGAAGAATATCAAGGTGGTTTAACTAAAAGAGGCTTGGACATCTTAGCAACAGCTTCTAAATTGCCAATAATTCTTGATGTTTCCCATCTTAGTGAAGGTAGTTTCTGGAGTGTTTTAGAGAAAGCTAATAATCCTGTGATAGCTTCGCATTCTAATGCCTACGTACTACATCCCCATCCTCGTAATCTCAAAGACGAGCAGCTAAAAGCATTAGCAGAAAAAGGTGGAGTTATTGCTGTTAACTTTTGTACAGAATTTTTAGCGCAGCCTACGATCAATTCTGTGGTAGAACAGATTAGTTATCTCGCAGAATTGATTGGTGTAGAGCATGTGGGTATTGGTTCTGATTACCTAGGCATTTCTAAACCTCCAAGTGGTTTAGAGCATATTGGCAAATGGCTTACCTTAGAAGAAGTATTAGAAGAAAAAGGATTTAATAAAGATGAATGTGCTAATATTTTAGGCGGGAATTTAGAGAGACTGTTCAGAAAAACAATATCCTTGTAGACAACCGATCGGTTGTCTTTTTTTATATCTAAACATAATCTAAAAAGTCGATAAAGGTCGATTGTTTTTATTGCTGAAAACTAATTTATGATTGTATAAAAGTTTTTCTGTTGCAGTTTTAATTGACGTAAAAATAGTTATTTATAACCTGACAAATTTAAGTCTGATCAAATTTAGGGGGAAAACAAGATGGGGTTATTAGGAGTTTATAGTGCTAAAGATATCGAAATATTGAAGACTACGAAGTTGGAGTTTATTTTTTGATATGACCAGGAAGATAATCAAAGTTATTTAACAAGCCTCTGTAATAAAATAAGCGAAAATGGAAACGAAGGTAAAGTTGAAACGATTGGTGTTGTTAAATTAAATACAAATTTAAATACCGTACAATATGCAGCAGTTGGTCAACAAGGGCAAATCATTAGTTCTGACAACACGATAATTAAAGAGTTGAAAACATCCACATATAAAATAGTTCTAAAAGGACCTGTTAAGATAGAAAAGTGTCATTGTTGTGAGCGTAAATTCTTGGATGGCGCACTAGAAATAAACTATTCCTCTGAGTCGATTAAATTATTTAAACGGGAAGACATTGACCATGACGATTTAGACTATCATTTGGCAGACATAGCCGAAGTAGGCATTGGCAAGTGTTTAAAACAATGGAATAAAGGGATAACGATTTGTCATCGGATAATAGAGTTTGCTACCTGGTTCAGACAGAAGGATATCAATATGTTTATCAAGTTCAAGATAGAAATATTTATTGTGGTGCAAGCGTATATAATACCTGTGACAAGGGAATGGTTGGGGGAGAACAATACTTCCGTATTAGATATAATAAGGGAGTTTTAGACTGGAAACAAAACATTACGACAGAGATAACGCATCCCTACATAAATGAAGATGATTTTATACCAAACCAATGTAATGTGAATCAGAAGATAATATATTGGCCAGTCGTAAGTTATTCAGAAAATCAAATTGTTCTCGAAGGGTGTAATGGAGATAAGTATTATTATTTTAAAAACCAGGTCATGATAGAACGTTTTAAATAATACCTAGCATTGTTTGTGCGTCAAGCTGAAGCCTAATTAGTAAAAAATTAGACTGCTTTTATTACACCTGCTTTATTGGTGTTAAAAGTTGAATTTCCTGTTCTTATCCTTAAACGAGTACAACAAATCTTCCAGATTTACTTTTGGACCCTAAACATCAGCCAGACAATATTAGCTTTGGTTTGCCTAAATAAGTTTGTTCGTTTAATAAAAATGGGAGTGTCGTTCACTACTTAATCAGTAGCTTAACGGCACCCCTTCTTTTCTTTATCGACATACATCAAAATAACTAGGATCGACATATATGCCACAGGGGTAGTATTCACCCATAACCTCGGGTGGTACAATTTCACCTTCAGGAACATTTCTGGGAACAAATGGGAAGTTAGGTGAAATTAAGGTGTTGCGATAAATAAGCGAGAAGCTAATTAAGGGAAGATGTGAAACATTGACCCAAGTATAACCATTATCTGCGGTGACAGATTTAGGACGCTCAGCACCAAAACTTATTACTAAGTTAACATAACCATATTTATCGATAAGAGTCTGAAAATCACTTATTGTGTATAGTCCTAAATAGCCGATTCTTGTGGTGAACATGAAACTCCAATAGCGCATGTCTTCGTTGCCAACAATACCGAAGTTGTGATAGGTATCTGGAAAGGTTGGTGCTTTAAAACGGATAAAAAGGAGCTTTCCAGGATCTCTTTGTAGCTGATTTGAGATTAGGTAAATAGTGTTTGGATTAGCCTGCAAGAGTATAGATTGTAGCCGATTAGTTTTAGACCAAACTAGGGTACAATTATTGTTATTTGGTAAGGCTAAAGTGTCTGGAGTTATATCGGAGATACTTGGTTTCTCGTCTAGCTCGGATATATTAACCATATCAGCCTTTACATTACAATATTCAATTGTTGGCAACCCAACACCACCAGTTTGGTCATAGCCTATGCTGGGTACATAAATGCGTAGCGTAATTAAACCTTGACTATTTAACCTGCCATCTGGCAAAGTACCAGCATAAACTGTATTCGTGCCGGCACCAGGAACGAAATGGTTAAATCCTGGAGGTGGTGCAGTAAAGCGTACAAGTAGTGTATAGTTACGGTTTTTTGCGTCCCAATTAGCACCTGGTAAAAAGGGGTTAGTACTGCCAGGATCTGGTATTAAAGCAACATCGGGAACCGAAGCGATTGCCACATCACCTTGGCCATTAATAGTAAAAGAAAGGTATCTTGCATGGGGGAATTGTCCGCGAATTACGATTTCTTTATCTGGGATAACTTGATAGGGAAAAAGATAATATGAAGCGTTGAAATCACCTAGGACAAACAACGAGTTACTAGGCTCATTAATCCAATTTTGCAAAACCAATCACCTCCAAAGAATAAGTTAGATAATGCAAATTAGATTAGGCGAAAATTAATGCCTAAAATATGTTATGTGCAAGTATCACTTTGAGAAATAAAAGAGTTCTCCTAACATAAACTTTTTGAAAAAAGTTAAAAGAGATAGAACCTTATTTGCAGTAGAGGTGATTTATACCAATCAATAAAACAGCTCCAAGTTATGGCAAATACTTATTATATTAAGTAATTTTTCCTCTGGTTTTGGCCATACTAAGCCTTGAGGTGATTTGATGAGGGAAAGAGAAAGTCCTCAAGCCAAACGCTATGCGCGCTTAGTGGAACAGGAAAAACCAGTAATATCTTTGGTTAATAATGTCTTTAAAGCATTTTTGGTCGGTGGAGGTATCTGTTTATTAGGCGAAATTATTAAATCAACGCTTATAGCCAGAGGGTTTACTAACGATATCGCTGGAGTGTGGATGTCAATAATTTTAGTATTCTCTAGTGCATTACTGACTGGTTTAGGTGTTTATGATGAAGTTGGTAGATATGGTGGAGCCGGAAGCGCTATTCCCATTACTGGTTTTGCTAACTCAATTGTCGCACCATCGATGGAATTTCGTTCCGAAGGAGCTATCTTGGGTTTAGCAGCCAGACTCTTTTTAATTGCCGGACCAGTGATAGTCTATGGATTAGTTTCGGCAACTGGTTTTGGTCTTTTAAGGAGTATCTTTAAATGAACAAAACATATCTAATTAATAATGTCTATGTTGAAGGAGCAGCTACAGTAGTTGGGCCAACAGAAGGAGCTGGACCCATAGGATCATATTTTGATGTTGTAGTCCCTGATAACATTTACGGTGAGAGCTCCTGGGAGAAAGCAGAACGTAAGATGTTATTAGAAAGTTTTGGTCTCTGTTTAAAAAATACTAATTATCAACCTGCAGATCTTGATCTGATCTTAGCTGGCGATCTACTTAATCAACTAATTAGTGCTAACTTTGCTGGCCGAGATATTCCTGTTTCTTTTGCAGGTGTTTTTGGGGCTTGCTCTACATTCGCCCTTTCGGTAGGGATAGGATCGTTATTAATTGATGGGGGCCATATGAATAGAGTTATGGCAGCTGCATGTTCTCACCATGAAACCGCTGAAAGAACCTATCGGTTTCCAACAGAATTAGGAGTACAGCGACCGCCAACTGCTAACTGGACGATGTCTGGAGCCGGTGCAGTTATTCTTGGTAGACAGGGGACAGTGGCGGTTAAAGAAGTTACTCTAGGTAGAGTTGTTGATTATGGCATAAAAGACTCTACTAATTTGGGCGCTGCAATGGCTCCTGCAGCTTTTGATACTTTGCAACTACATCTAAATAACTTGGGTAAAAAGCCTGAAGATTATGATCTAATTGCAACAGGCGATCTTGGTAGCATTGGTCAAATATGTTTAAAACATTTAATGGGGGATGCATCTTTGGGAGCAGGTAATTTAACTGATTGTGGTTTGCAGGTCTATGCTACTAGGCAAGATACCCATGCTGGAGCCAGTGGTTGTGCAGCGTCTGCTTGTGTTTTTGGTAGTTACTTCTACCCTATGTTGCAGAAAGGGATTTTGAAGAAAATATTACTAATTGCTACAGGAGCATTATTCGGTACCACAACAGCCCAACAGAAAGATAGTATTCCTGCAGTTGCTCACGCAATTGCTTTTGAGAAGGTGTAACTATGAATTACCTGTTAGCTTTTTTGTTTGGTGGAGCTGTATGTGCAGTAGGACAAGTAGTTTTAGATCGAACTAGGATCAAACAAGCAGATTTAATGGTAATTTTAGTCGTTATAGGAAGTTTTATTTCAGCTTTAGGATTCTACAATCCCTTAGTAAAAACGTTTGGTGCTGGTGCTTCTGTACTGGTAGCAAACTTTGGCCACGTGATGACTCAAGGAGTTATTAAAGGATTTGCGGAAAATGGTCTTTTAGGGGCTTTAGAAGGAGGTATTATCAGCGCAGCACCAGTTTTGGGTGTTGCAATCTTAATTGGTTTTATTATCGGGCTTTTATTTAGACCTAAAGGATAGGAGGCACACTATTTGTGTGCCTCCTTTTACCGTAGTGAAGTAGGAACGAAGATATCGACAATACCAATTAAAAAAGCGGCGATCAATGCTCCTAAAATACTCACCCTAAAACCAGGGACTATAAACTGGGTCGCGTAGAGCACAACAGCAGATACTAAAAAACCAACCAGACCTCTACCATAAGGAGAGATATTACGACCTACTGCGCTCTCAATAATATAGCCTAAAATAGTAATGACCACCGCAGCAAGCAAGGCTTGGCCGAAGTTAGCGACAGAAAATCCTGGCACGAAAGGGCTGAGAAGTAGAAGTACTATTGCCGAAACAACAAGCCGTATAGCATGCTTTAACCAATCGCCCAAAAACTCACCCCCTTGAGCCTTCGCTTTTAGTGTTAACAGGAGCAGGCAATAAAATACAAGGGGTGATTTTTATTATTTAAGTATGGTTAAAAATAAATGCTAAAAACCTTAACAACTTGTCCTAGCTTATTTACAAAAGGTTAACTATGGTTGCATTTTTATAACAGCATTAAAATAGAGCCTTAACAACTATCTGACATACTTAAGCTAGTGAAAAAAGGAGGTTATTTTATGAAAAAGTTTTTGACTATGTTTTTACTAGCTCTGGTTGCTTTTGGTTCTAGTGCTGAAACCATAACTATTGCTGGGTCAACTTCAGTAGCTCCCTTAGTAGAGGAGATTGCTACTGAGTACGAAGCTAAAAACAAAAATACAAAAATTGTAGTTAATGCTACAGGGTCCTCAGCAGGTGTTAAAGCTGTTTTAGATGGTACTGCACAAATCGGTATGGTTTCAAGAGAATTAACTTCTGAGGAAAAAGCTAAGGATATTAAAGCAATTTCCATAGCTAACGATGGTATTGCTGTAGTTGTCCATCCTTCGAACCAGGTAAAAGATTTAACCATAGAGCAAGTAGCTCATATCTTTACTGGTAAAATAACTAATTGGCGGGAAGTTGGCGGGAAAGATAGCAAAATTATTGTGGTTTTAAGAGATGCCGCTTCCGGTACAAGAGGTGCTTTTGAAGAGTTAGTTCATAAAGGGAAAAGAGCTGTTGAAACAGCATTAGTATCACCAACAACAGGTACAGTAAGAACCACAATAGCCACAACACCATCAGCAATTGGTTATATTTCCCTAGGGGCTCTGGATAAGAGTGTTAAGGCTGTAACAATTAATAGTGTGGAAGCTAACGAAAAGACTATTTTAGCTGGAACTTACAAGATCGCAAGACCACTAGCTCTAATCACTAAAGGAGAGATAAAAGGTTCTTTACAACAGTTTATTGAGTTTTGCCTTGGTGATATTGGCCAAGAGATTGCTTCAATGGACTTTATACCTGTAAATAAGGGCCAATAAAGCTCTATTAATAGGGAGGTGAGAGATTTGGAATCTACATTAAAATTAAAGGAAAAAGGTAAAAATATTTACTTGCACCAACAATATTTTCTAAGAGAGAAGTCCTTTACTGGTTTATTATTTCTAACGACCTTACTATCTGCTAGTATTATTATTCTTATAGCTGGTTTTGTCTTTAGCGAAGGTTATCCAGTAATAAAAAATGGCTTGGTAAAAATGATTACAGGTACTAAATGGTATCCTTTAGAAGGAGTTTATGGGGTTTGGCCCATGATCTTTGGTTCTTTAATGGTAAGTTTAGGTGCCTTGTTAATTGGTATACCTCTCGGTCTAGGTACGGCTATATTCTTAAGCGAATTGGCTCCCCCTAAAATAGCTGATTTAGTTAGACCAGCCCTGCAAGTTTTAGCTGGAATTCCTTCAGTTGTTTTTGGTTTTTTTGGTATGACAGTAGTGGTACCATTGATTAGAAACACGTTAGGAGGAAGTGGTTATAGTGCTTTATCAGGTTCATTAGTTTTAGCAATTATGATTCTTCCCACTATAATAAATATAGCCGAAGATAGTATCCGCAGTGTACCTAAAGAATTAAAAGAAGGATCATTAGCTTTAGGTGCTACTCATTGGCAGACCATTAGTAAGGTTGTTTTACCAGCTGCTAGTTCAGGATTATTAACTGCTATTATTTTAGCTTTAGGTAGAGCTGTAGGCGAGACTATGGCTGTGATGATGGTTACGGGTAATACACCACTTTTACCAACAGCAGAGACAAATTATTCACTCTTAAAACCACTTTTAATTTGGTTACAACCCGTGCGTACCCTAACTAGCAATATTGCTATCGAAATGGGTTACGCATCAGGTGAGCATGCCTCAGCTCTTTTTGCATGTGGCATTATCCTCTTTGTTTTGATTATGGTAATAAATGCTTCTGCTACTTTGCTCATAAAAAAGAAGGTGAGTAGATGAGAAGAACACTGTTAGTTAAAGAAAGCTTAATTAAAATATTTATCTGGATTACCGCATTTCTGGTTCTTTCTTTTCTTTTTCTAATTGTAGGTTATGTCCTCAAAAATGGTTTAGCCCACTTAAATCCTTCTTTCTTTTTAAGTAATCCAAAACGCTTAGGAAAAGAAGGTGGTATAGCTTCTATTATCTTAAGTACTTTTTATTTAACTACCCTAGCTATTATTTTTGCTTTACCTATTGGTGTTGGTTCAGCTATTTTTCTCAGTGAATATATGAAAGAGAGTGTAGGAAAAAAGCTCCTTACATTTTTAACCGAAACCTTAGCAGGGATACCTTCGATCATTTTCGGTCTGTTTGGTTTTGCTTTTTTTGTTACTTGGCTCAAGCTAGGTTTCTCCCTTCTAGCAGGTGGTTTAACCCTAGCTGTTATGATTTTACCAACGATTATTAAAACTGCAGAAGAAACACTTAAAGCTGTGCCTAAATCCTACAAAGAAGCGAGCTTAGCCCTAGGAGCAACTAAAAAGCAGACTATTTTAAGGGTGCTGTTACCGGCAGCGGTACCAGGAATTATAACTGGGTTAATATTAGCACTGGGTAGGGCAATTGGTGAGACCGCTGCTTTGTTATTAACAGCAGGATCCTCAGCTAAGACACCAACTTCGTTTTTGGCTAGTGGAAGAAGCTTAGCGGTGCACCTTTATATTTTAGCAACAGAAGGAATTTCTTTAGAAATGTCTTTTGCCACAGCTAGCGTTCTTATCGTTTTAGTATTAATCATCAACAGTCTAGCTAACGGATTGCAGAAAAGGTTCCAAAAAAAATTAGCCTAAGTGGTCTGTATGGTGATGCATACAGACCTATTTTTGTAATTATTAGAAGGAGTTTCTCGATCAGCCTACAAATTAAACAGGAACTTAGATAAAATAACTAAGCTAGTTTAGGAGTTTTTGACCCTTTACAGACTACTATGCTATGATAAGCTAAGAATTTGAGAAATTAATATTTGAAAGCGGGGAAAGATGAGTTGCTAGCTAATCTTCCTGTAAATAGTGCAGGTAATCTAACTTGGGGTGGCGCCGATACATTAGCTTTAGCTAAAGAGTTCGGGACACCATTATATGTTGTAGATCAAAACATGGTGGAATCACGCTGCAAAAGCTTTCGGACTGCGCTAAAGAAACGCTATCCCGATGGTGAAGTAATATATGCTGGCAAAGCACTTTTTTGCCGCGCGATGTGCCAAATTATCGCTGAACAGGGTTTAAGCTTAGATGTTGTTAGTGGTGGAGAACTATATGTAGCAGTAAAATCTGGTTTTAACCCTCAAAAAATATATTTCCATGGTAACAACAAATCAAGCCATGAACTAGAAATGGCTTTAGAATATAATGTTGGTACTATTATTGTGGATAATTGGCATGAACTAGAGATGCTGAACTCTTTAGCTGGTAAAACGACTAAAATGCAAAGAGTCTATCTTAGAATTGCTCCTGGTATTGAAGCTCATACACATGTACACATTCAAACTGGGCAAGAAGATAGTAAATTTGGTTTTACACGCGAAGATGCACCTAAAGCAGCTTTGGCGGTAGTTAATAGTAGTAATCTACTTCTTGCAGGTATTCACTGCCACATTGGCTCACAAATCCATAATTTAGATTCCTACGCTTTAGCAACTAAAACCATGATCAAGATAAAAGAGGAAATCGAGCAAGCAACAGGAATTCATTTAAGTGAGTTAGATTTAGGTGGCGGTATTGGAATTCAATATTTACCTGACGATCCATTAGTCACACCGGATGAACTAGTCGAGATCATTTACCAGAACTTACCAGATAGTAAGCTCAAAATTCGGGTAGAACCTGGTCGATATATAATTGGTCAAGCTGGTATTACCCTCTATACAATAGGCTCAAGTAAAGAGATTCCCGGTATAAGAACTTATGTAGCTGTAGATGGGGGCATGACAGATAATCCCCGGGTTGCTTTATATGATGCAAAATATCATGCAGTTCTAGCTGATAAGCCTTTAGCACAACCAACTAAGAGGGTCTCGATAGCTGGAAAATGCTGTGAATCTGGTGATATGCTTATTTGGGATATAGATTTACCGAAGATAGAATCAGGTGATATACTAGCCATCTTTTCTACAGGTGCTTATAACTACTCAATGGCTAGTAACTATAATTTATTACCTAGACCAGCAATGGTTTTTGTTAAAGATGGTGAACCTCGCCTGGTAGTTAGGCGTGAGACTTATCAAGATTTACTCACAAGAGATGTGAAATGAGGGGTTTCGATGGGAAGGGATAATAGCGTGCAGAAACTTTATCGCCAATGGGCGAATGCTATTAAATATAGACACAATCCTCGACATACTGAAGAGGAATTAAAGTTTTTGCAAAAGTATCTCTCTGATTGGGAACGTGCCTTATATAATCAAATGGGGACAATTGATCAGCGACACGCTCTAGATGTTGCTTCAACAGTAAAGAAAGATCCTCGTATTACTAACGAAGAGGAGCGTACGCTCTTAATCAGAGCAGCTTTGCTTCATGACATAGGTAAAGTTAAAGGTGATTTCACTATTTGGCAAAGAGTGATGGTAAAGCTAATCTATATGTTTTTCCCAAATTATAGAAAAAAGCTCTTAGTAGATGGTGAAAAAAGTAAACGTGGTACCTTACAAAAAGCAGTTTATGTCCAAGATGTACATTCTAAGAGAGGCGCACATATGCTTTGTTTAGGTGGAGCGGACCAAGAGCTAGTTCAACTTGTTAAAAATCATCACAGCATCCCCCGAAGTCGTTTAGAACGTTGTTTGCTAGATGCTGACAATCTAAATTAGGGGGCACTTATTTTGAGTCTGGAAGTTCGTCTCAATGCATATGAAGGACCTCTTGATTTGTTATTAGATTTAATCAAAGAAAAACGCATCGATATCTATGATATTCCTATAGCGCTAATCACTAAGGAGTATCTGGAGAAATTAAAAGCCTTAGAAGAAGCAGAATTAGAAGTAGCTTCAGAATTTGTAGTAATGGCTGCTACTTTAATGGAAATTAAAGCAAGATTACTTCTGCCTAAAGAAAAGAAAGAAGAAATCATCGAGGAAGATCCCCGCTTAGAGCTAGTAAATCGGCTCTTAGTTTACAAACAATTTAAAGAAGCAGCGATATTTTTTGTTGAGGCTCATAATGAGCAGAGTTCTATTTTCTCTAGGGAAAATCTCAATCAAGTATTTTTAGAAGAGTTGAAACCACCCGAGGATTTACGTAATATGCAGGTGACGTTATCTGATCTTTGCCAGGCTTTACAAGTTGCTTTAGAAGCTAGAGAAGAGGTACTTACAGAACTACCTAGGGAAAAAATTACTATCGAAGAGCAGATGAATTGGCTTAAATTGTATCTGCAAGAAAAAAAAGAGCTGCATTTCCAGGAGCTCTTCAGTTCTTTACAAAGCAAAGTGTTGATTATCGTAACTTTTCTAGCACTTCTAGAGCTAACTCATCGAGGTATACTGGGTGTACGTCAAAACGAATCAACTCTGGATATTTTTGTGTTTTATCTTGGCGAAAAGACTAAGGAGGGGCCAGAAATTGAAGCCACAAGAAGCTAGAAACATCGTTGAAGCTATCTTATTTATGGCTCCAGAACCTCTGTCTATAGAAAGAATAGCTACTTTGACTGGTTTTTCACCAGAAGAGGTAAATGGTCTTATCTCTGATTTAGAAAAAGAATTAGCTAACAGAGGAGTCAGAATGCAAAAAGTAGCTGGTGGTTATAGAATGATTACCTGTCCCGAAGCAGAAAAGTATCTTATAGAATTAGCTAGGGGACAAAAACGAAGTCCTTTATCACCTGCTGCTATGGAAGTATTAGCCATTGTGGCTTATATGCAGCCTATTACTAGAGTGGAAGTCGATGAAATTCGTGGTGTTTCTTCCGAAAGCGCTCTTTCAACTCTACTTGATCGGGGACTGATAATGGAAATCGGCAGAAAAGAAGCACCAGGTAGGCCGATTCTTTTTGGCACAACCAAAGCGTTTTTGATCTATTTTGGTCTAAAAGATTTAAATGATTTACCTCCGCTTACAGAATTTAAACCACCAGAGATGGCAGAGAATAGTGAACCCTCCTCCTTGGAAGAATAAAGCAAGGTAGGGGGTGTTTTCTATGTGGTGGCCTATTGGCATAGGCATTATGTTTATCTTTCTTAGCTGGCCTTATCGCCTTAGGTTAACCATAAAAAGTGACGGGTTTGGGAAAAACTGGCTACTAGAGATAAAGTATCCTTTAGCCAAAATTCATTTTACCTATAAAGATGGTGAAATAAGAGGCGAAAGGCGCCACTTTAGGCGCCGGCAGGGTTTTTTTATGCCTGGTGAGAAACTACTCGATAAGATTAATACGAGGGTAAAAAGTCATTCCCTAATTCCTGAACTAAATCTCTGGCAAAAAAGCTTTTTAGCCAGTTTCCATATTCAAAAGCTCCAACTTAAAATGGGCTTAAAAGGTGCTCTATCAGGCGAAAGCGCTTTTATATTTGGCATAATATTAGCCTTTTTGTATCCTTTTTTTGGTCATCTATACTATAAAAGGCCAGACTTCCGGCCTAAACTCTCTTTCGACAAAGAATCTTCCGGGTTTAGTCTTAGTTGTATAATCACCTTCTGCCTAGGTCAACTTATAATTGAAGCCTGGAAAAGATATTGGGCTTGGGGGAAGGAGAAGATCAGATGCAAGATAAACATCCTGTGGAAGGTTTAATGGATACTGCTATGCAGAGCATAAAAGAAATGATTGATGTCAACACCATTTTAGGCGATCCAATAGAAGCTTTAGACGGGAGTTTAATCATTCCTGTTTCTAGGGTCTTTATAGGATTCGCTGCAGGCGGTAGTGAATTTGGCGAAAATAAAGAATCAGCAGCTGCACCATTTGGTGGAGGTAGTGGAGCTGGTTTATCAATAAAACCGGTAGCTTTTTTGGTTGTAGGCCAAGGAAAAGTTAGGCTTCTACCAGTGGGTACCGAAGCTATGCTAGACAGAATCATAGACCTATTACCACCTGTAATGCAACGCATGACCAATAACAATGCAACTACTACTTATTAAGATTTTATGGCCTCAGGGTATAGCCTTGAGGCCTTCACTGATTAGTTAGGTAAAGCCTTAGCCTATAATAGCAAAATTGACAGACCCTAAATGACAAATTATACTAAGGTTATTAAATAAAAGGTATTACCATCCCGGAAGGAGACTTTGATTGTGAAACAATTTGCTGTTATCGGTTTAGGCAGATTTGGTACTAGTGTAGCTATAACACTTTATCGTATGGGATACGAAGTTTTAGCGATAGATTCATCTCCGGAAAAAGTACAAGCAATAGCAAACGATGTAACACATGCGGTAGAAGCTGATGCTACAGACGAAGTCGCTCTTAAAGCTTTAGGTCTAAATAATTGTGATGTAGTTGTTGTTGCTATTGGTCAGGATATCAAAGCTTCGATTTTAGCAACTTTAGTACTAAAAGGTGCTGGTGTACCTAGGGTTGTGGCAAAAGCTCAGGATGATCTACATGGCAAAGTTTTAGAAAAAGTAGGTGCAGATCAGGTTATTTACCCTGAAAGAGATATGGGTATTAGGGTAGCTAATAACTTAGTTTCTACCAATGTACTAGACCATATTGAACTATCAGCAGATCATACAATTGCCGAGGTTATAATTCCGGCTTCTTTTGAAGGCAAAACTTTAGGTCAACTAAATCTAAGAGCCAGATATGGCCTTAACGTCTTAGCAATTAAACGTAATGAACAGATAATAATTTCTCCTACTGCAGAGGATTATCTAAGTCATAACGATATCATAATTGTTTTGGGTGAAAAGGACCGCCTAGCAAAATTTCAACATAAGGAGTGAACCTATCTATGGAAAGGTTACAAAAGATTTTAGCTGAGGCGGGATATGGATCAAGGCGTAAAACTGAAGAATTAATTAAGCAAGGTCTAGTAACAGTCAATGACCACATTGCCGAATTAGGGGAAAAAGCTGATCCGAAGAAGGATCTTATCATGGTAAACGGTCAAACGATTAAGCTAGAGCAAAAGGTCTATTATCTTCTGTATAAACCTGAAGGTTATCTTTGCACACTTTCTGATCCTTTTAATCGTCATATAGTAGTCGATTTACTGCCTAAAGAACCGCGAGTCTTCCCTGTGGGTAGACTAGATGCTGATACAACAGGTGTTTTGCTGTTAACCAACGATGGGGAACTAACAAACCTCTTATTGCACCCACGTTATCATGTGGAAAAAGCTTATCTAGCCGAAGTGCAAGGGTTTCCTGAAGAAAGTGCCTTAGAAAAGCTAAGGAAAGGTTTAGTTTTGGATGATGGTCCAACCTTACCTGCTAAAGTAGAGCTGATAAGAAGAGGTAGAACATCTTCATCGGTAAGGATTGTTATCAAAGAAGGACGCAAAAGACAGGTTAAAAGGATGTTTGAGGCTATAGCTTATCCAGTTATCCAATTGCATAGAGAACGGTTTGGTTTCTTAGAATTAGGTAAATTACAAAAAGGCGAAAGTAGAATACTTAGTAAATCCGAGGTAGAGAGGCTTAAGGAGTGTGTCATTAAGTGATCGATTGTCTAATTGTAGGCGCTGGTGCAGCTGGACTAATGGCAGCTGCAGCACTCACCAAAAATGGCTACTCTGGTGAGATATGGGAGAAGATGCCAAGACCAGGCCTAAAGTTACTTATCACAGGTAAAGGTAGATGTAACATAACTAATGCTCGTTATGCCTCGATTGCAGATTTTCTAAGTAATTACACGCAGGGCGGTCGTTTTTTATATAGTGCTTTTAGTCATTTTACTCCAGAAGATACAATCACTTTCTTTACCGAAAAAGGTGTAAAATGTGTAATAGAACAAGGTGGGCGGGTTTTCCCCCAAAGTGAAAAATCAAAAGATGTACTTATAGCTCTACTAAAAGCTTCAGAGAAAAACTTTAAATTAATGACTCGTAGAAGTGTTGATAAAATTGAACCTAGAGAAGACGGTTTCTTGGTTACAAGCGGCACCAATTCTATAAAAACGAGAACTGTTATCTTAGCTGTAGGTGGAGCATCTTATTCCAAAACGGGCTCTACAGGTGATGCTAAAGGTTTATTAGTTCCTTTAGGCCATTCATTCACACCTCTAAAGCCTGGGTTAGTACCCTTAGAGTGTTTAGAACCCTGGGTTAAAGAATTACAAGGCTTGAGTTTAATTAATGTATCAGCAACCCTCAAACAACAGAGCCAAGTAATAGGTAAGGAGCAAGGCGAAATGCTCTTTACTCATTTTGGTGTATCAGGCCCTATAATTCTTACTCTAAGTAATCATGACTTTTCGGCAGCCGAACTTTACATCGATTTAAAACCAGCCTTAGATGAAGAACAGTTAGACAAAAGAATACAACGCGATTTTGCTAAGTATATAAATAAAGATTTCAAAAATGCCTTAGACGATCTGTTACCCCAAAGATTAATCCCCGTGATTATTAAACTAGCTCAAATTGAACCTGAGAAAAAAGTCAACTCGATAACTAAAAAAGAGCGACTTCGTTTGGTATCGCTACTAAAAGCGTTACCCATTACAGTCACGGGTAAAAGACCTTTAGAGGAAGCCATTGTTACCATAGGTGGCCTAGAGATAAAAGAGGTAGATCCGAAGACAATGGAATCGAAGCTCTATCCTGGACTTTATGTGGCTGGAGAGCTTTTAGATATTAGTGGTTATACAGGGGGCTATAATCTACAAGCAGCCTTTAGTACAGGCTATCTAGCAGGAGAATCCACTGCTTGCCATTTGAGGGATAACGTAGTAAAATAGTTAAAATACTAACCTATCTTTTAGGTGGTTTGTAGATACTCTCTGAGATCTTTTGCCTTAAATGTTCTAGCTTAGAGGCACTCTGAAACGGAGACACTCTTTTATAGAGACACTCTGTTACAGGGACATACCTTTTGGAGAGACACTCTCTGCCTTGGCAGGGAGTTTTTTCATAATGGACGTAGGAGGTTATTATCATGATTTATGGCTTACGAGCAGCTACTACAACTAATGAAAATACTCCTCAGGCTATAAATGAAGCCATGGTGGAACTATGGCAGTCCTTCATCAGTCTAAATAATTATCAGGAAGAAAATATTATCAGTGTAATCTGTTCGGTAACTGAGGATTTAGATTCTTGTTATCCTGCCTCTTTCATTAGAAAAGCTGGATTTTATAACACTGCTTTATTAGATGTAAAACAACATCATGTAGAAGGTGAAATACCTCGCTGCATTCGTCTATTAATTCATACTAATAAACCTGGTAAAAACTTATATTTAAGAGAGGCTATGCGCCTTAGACCAGAGTGGGGAGGAAATGAAAGTGCTAAATTTCAATCCTAGAAAAGCTTTAGATAAAATTAAACCCTATGTGCCAGGGAAACCTATCAATGAGGTCAAAAGAGAGCTAGGGTTAACTGAGGTAATTAAACTAGCTTCTAATGAAAACCCTTATGGTCCATCGCCTAAAGCTAAGGAGGCTATGGTTAAGACTATAAGTAATGTTCAGCTATATCCAGATGGTCGTGCTTATGAACTAAAAGAAGCCTTAGCTAAATTCTATAACTTAAAAATGAATCAGATCGTTGTAGGAAATGGCTCAGATGAGATAATTAAGTTGTTAAGTGAGGCTTTTTTAGAAACTGGAGATAATATAGTCCAAGCTGAACCTACATTTAGTGAATACGAGTTTGGTGCACTTTTAATGGGGGCTGAAGTTAAGAAAGTTCCGCTAAAAGATTATACACATGACCTAGAGGGACTTTGGCAAGCTATAGATAAGAAAACAAAATTAGTTTATATCTGTAACCCCAATAACCCAACAGGAACAATTATTGATGAGAAAACATTACTAGAGTTTTTAGATAAATTACCAGAAGGTGTAATTGCTGTTTTGGATGAAGCATATGCAGAATATGTTACCTCTGAGGCTTATCCTGACTCAATTAAACTTATAGATCGTTACCCTGTACTAATTTTACGAACATTTTCTAAAATCTACGCTCTAGCTGGCCTGCGAGTTGGCTACGGACTCGGAACAGAAAAACTAATCTCGCTTCTGGAAAAGGCCAGAGAACCGTTTAATGTCAATTTATTAGGCCAAGTAGCAGCTTTAGCTTCTTTGCAGGATACTAAATATAAAGAAAATTCTAAGCAGAAGAACAAACAAGCCAGAGAGTTATTTTACCTGGAGTGTGAGAAGAGAAAGATTAATTACGTGAAAAGTGAGACCAACTTTGTTCTAATGGGAGTAGAAAACGCTGACTCCGCTTTTAAAGGACTACTTCAAAGAGGGGTTATTGTAAGAAGTGGCAGTGTTTTCGGACTACCCCATCATCTGAGAGTTTCTTTAGGTACTTCCAACGAAATGGAAAAATTCTGGCACGCTTTCGACGAGATGGAGGTTAAATAAAAATGATTATTGTCATGCGCTCTAAAGCGACAAAAGCTGAAATAGATGGAATCCGTAAACATTTGGAAGAGATGGGCTTTGGTTCTCATCTTTCCGAAGGTGTAGAACGCACTATTATTGGTGCTATAGGCAACCGTGATGTTTTACTCGCAGCTAATGTAGAAGCTTGGCCAGGGGTAGAAAGAGTTGTACCAATTCGTTCGCCTTACAAGCTTGGTGGTAAGGAGTTTCATCCTACACCTTCAGTGATCGAAGTAGGTAAGGTGAAATTTGGTGGAGGTCACTTTGGTGTGATCGCTGGACCTTGTGCTGTAGAAAGTGAAGAACAGCTTATGGCCGCAGCTAAAGCAGTTAAAGATGCTGGTGCTGGTTTACTACGAGGTGGTGCTTTTAAACCTCGTACCTCACCCTATTCATTCCAAGGTTTAGAAGAAGAAGGCTTAAAGATCTTAAAGAAGGTAGGGAAGACTACAGGCCTGGGTATAGTTACTGAAGTTGTTAACCCCAATGATGTTACCTTAGTAGCTGAGTATGCGGATATGTTGCAGATTGGTGCTAGAAACATGCAAAACTTTATTCTGTTAAAAGAAGCTGGTAAATGTCAAAAGCCAGTATTACTTAAACGCGGGCTTTCGGCAACTATATCAGAGTGGTTGATGGCTGCTGAATATATTATGAGCGAAGGCAATCATCAGGTTATTTTATGCGAACGTGGTATTCGTACTTTTGAAACATCTACTCGCAATACCTTAGATATTAGTGCTATTCCTGTGGTAAAAGAGCTGTCTCATCTACCTATAATCGTCGATCCTAGCCATAGTGGCGGGCATAGACAGTTTGTAAGACCACTATCTCGAGCTGCTATTGCAGCTGGTGCTGATGGTTTAATTGTTGAGGTTCACCCCCAGCCCGAAAGAGCATTGTCCGATGGTCCTCAATCACTAACACCGGAAGAGTTTACTGGCTTGATGCAAGAACTAGTAGCATTTAAGGAAATTATGCACTTGTCATGAAAGTAGGCGTAGTAGGCTTAGGTTTGATTGGGGGCAGTATTGCTCTGGGCTTAAAAGGGAAAGCAGAGATTATCGGTGTAGATTTAAATGAAGAGACCTTAAAGATAGCGAGAGAACGAGAGATCTGCACTACTGTATCTAACGATCTCTCAAGCTTAAAAAGTGCCGAGGTGGTTTTTGTCGCAGTACCACTTAAAGCAGTTACTGGTATTGTCAAAAAGCTCAGCTCTTTTCCCTGTGTTATTACTGATGTAGGTAGCTTAAAAAGTGATTTAGCCAGAGAACTGGCTGAGATACCTAATTATATAGGCACCCATCCTATGGCAGGAAGAGAGTTAGGCGGTATTACTGCAGCTGATGGTGCTCTTTTCGAAAATGCTCTCTGGGTAGTTGATAGTACTAGAGAAACTAAGCTAATAGAAAAAGTAACCCCTATCATTGAATCTTTAGGTGCGTATACATTTTTACTTGATCCTCTAACTCATGACAAGATGGCAGCAACTGTTAGTCATTTACCTCATTTAGTAGCTGTAGCTCTCACCTTAGCTGCTAGCAAACTTTCTAATTATGATGATCGTTACTTTTTAATGGCTGCAGGTGGTTTTCGAGATAGTACTAGGATTGCTAGTGGCGATCCTGAGCTTTGGCATACTATTTTAACCACTAGCCCTTATTTACTAGAAGCTGCTGAGACTTTTCAGGAGATCTTAGCCGAATTAATAGCGACTGATAATTTGAAAAAACATCTGCAAGATGCTTGTCTAGTTAGAGAGAAGTTACCTTATCGTGGTCGGGGAGTAGTAGGAGATGTCTTTTCATTAGTCATAGCGGTAGAAGATAAACCAGGAGCTATTGGCGAAATAACATCCTCTCTAGCTAAAGAGCATATCAATATTAAGGAGATAGAAATCCTCAAACAAAGAGAGGGTGAAACTGGTCCCCTACGTTTAGGTTTCCAGTCTAGCCAGATTGCACTACAAGCGTTAGACCTTTTGCAGAAATTAGGTTATGCTGTTGAAGCGAGGTGGTAGAAGTGAATGTTAAGGTCAGCAAGGCCTTAGCTCCACTTAAGGGTACAATCAGGGCAGAAAGTGATAAATCAATTTCCCAACGTTTGATTATTTTCTCGCTTTTAACCGAAGATAAGTGCCAATTAAAAAATCTTAGTAAAGCCCTTGATCCTCTTTCAGCTTTAGAAGCAGTAAAGCAGTTAGGTTTATCCTCCACTTACAAAAATGATACTTTAGTTACTCAAGGTGTTGGTTTAATGAAGCTGAAAGAAGCTAACCAGCCAGTTAATTGTGGAAATTCAGGCACCTTGATGAGACTATTGTTAGGCCTTTTAGCAGGCAGCAATGCATTTACTGTTTTAACAGGTGATGAATCTTTAAACAGTCGACCTATGCTAAGGGTCGTGGAACCATTAAAAGAGATGGGGGCAACTATTTACGGCCGTGAAAATGATAGTAAAGCGCCTCTAGCGGTTAAAGGACACAACTTAAAAGCTCTTAATTATTCCCTAAAAGTTCCTTCAGCCCAGGTAAAATCAGCCTTAATCTTAGCGGCTCTTCAAGCTACAGGCATAAGCAAAATCGAAGAGAAGCTACCTTCGAGAGATCATACCGAAAGAATTTTAACAGCAATGGGAGCCAAAATTGAAAAAAATGGTTTATGGTTAGAGATACAACCAGCAGCTAAGTTATCAGGTTTGGATTTTGCAGTGAGTGCTGATTTCTCTGCCGCAGCTTTCTTTCTGGGGGCAGGTCTTTTAGTTGATGATAGCGAAATATTAATAAATGATGTAAATCTTAATCCAACCAGAACAGGCCTATTAAAGGTTATCGAACGTATGGGAGTACGTACCGAAAAAGAAGAAGAAGAAAATATAGAGCCAGTTGGCAATTTGTTAATTAAACACCAAAACCTTAAAGGAACAGTTGTCCTAGAAGAGGAATTACCAACTTTGATCGATGAAGTTCCTCTACTGGCTGTTTTGGCCGCTAAAGCTGACGGCGAAACTATAATCAAAGGGGTAAGCGAACTGCGAGTCAAAGAATCCGATCGCTTACAAGGTATAGTTGATCTATGTCGTTTATTAGGCAGAGAAGCAGAAATACAAGGTGATGATCTGATTATTTTCGGCCAAGCGGGATATTTTGAAGGTGGAGTTTATGATCCTAAAAAAGACCACCGCCTAGCTATGGCAGCAGCGGTAGCTGCTTTAAACTCTAAAGAGGGGATCGAGATTTTAGATGCAGATTGTTGTCAAATATCTCAACCTTCTTTTTTCCCTCAACTAAAAGAATTAGGGGCTACGTTTGAAACTGCCTAAGGAGTGATAAGATGTCCCCAGAAAAAACCTTACCAGTTATAACTATTGATGGACCTGCTGGCTCTGGTAAAAGTACTGTAGCAAAGTTAGTTGCCAAAATCCTCCAATTAACTTATCTTGATACAGGAGCTATGTATAGAGCTTTAACTTTGGCAGCTTTTAACGAAGGGATAACTCTAACTAATAACAATAATAATATCGAACCCCAACTTTATAGCTTGGCAGAAAAAACTAAGATTGATTTAGATGAGGAACAAGTTTTTCTTAACAATCAAAATGTAAGCCAAGCAATTAGAGAACCTAAAATATCGGATCATGTTTCTATAGTAGCCAAACAACCCTTAGTAAGAAAGATTATGACTAAGTGGCAGAGAGATAAAGCTAGTTTAGGTGGGGTGGTTCTTGATGGCCGAGATACTGGTTCTGTAGTATTTCCTGATGCTGAATATAAATTTTTTTTGACTGCATCCATTGAAGAAAGAGCAAGAAGACGTTATTTAGAGCTACAAGAAAAAGGAATCGAAGTTGATTATGCAGAAATTATGCAAAAGATTGCTTCCAGGGATAAGATCGATTCAGAACGTGAAGTAGCTCCATTAAAAATACCTGAAGGTGCTTATGTCGTAGATACGACAAATCTGACTATTGATGAAGTTGTGCAGGAAATTGTTAAAAGATGTAGAATTAGGTAGGGGAAGTAGCGTGTATTATGCTATTATAAAAGCTATAGCTAAGTTTTTATTAAAACTATTTGGGCGTATGAAGGTTGACGGTGGAGAACTCCCGGAAGGTGGAGTTATTCTCGCAGGAAATCATATTAGCGACCTTGATCCACCGGCCATGGCCTGTGCAGCTAAACGGCCGGTCTATTTTCTTGCCAAAAAAGAATTGTTTAGGAATAAAGTACTTAGCTGGTTCTTGCATAGTTTTAAAGCTTATCCCATAAAACGAGGGAAAGGCGATTTAGCAGCTATTAGGCAAGCGCTCACAATCTTAAAAGAAGAAAAGGTATTGGGAATATTTCCCGAAGGTACCAGAGTTAAAGATGGTGAGATGATTGATCCTAAAAATGGAGCAGCCTTTTTAGCCATGCAAGCCAAGGTACCAATTGTTCCTGTTGCTATTAGTGGTACCGAAGCTGGTATTAAAGGATTGTTTTTAGGCAAGACGAGAATTCGTATTACTTTTGGGCAACCTATCTCAGTTAACGAGATAGAAGAAATTTCTGCTCAGAAAGATTTGGATAAACACCAGAAATTGGATATGATAAGTAATGAAATCATGAAAAGGATCCGCATGTCGTTGGAGGTGTCTAGGTGAAGGTAATCATAGCTAGACATGCCGGCTTTTGCTTTGGCGTACAAAGAGCTTTAAAAAAAGCAGAACTAGCTGTGCAAAATTCCTCTGGCTCAGTCCAGACTCTAGGTCCTCTAATTCACAATCCTCAAGTTATTGGGCGATTGGCAGACAAAGGTGTCTCCGTAGTTAATAGTGCCGAAGAGGCAACTGAAGGTACCTTAATAATTAGATCTCATGGAGTAGATCCTAAAATAATCCAGAGAGCAAAAGCGCGGGGCCTTGAAGTAATTGATGCCACATGTCCTTATGTTAAAAGAGTTCAGGATTTAACCAAAGAGCTCAAAGATCAAGGGTTTCAAGTTGTTATCGTAGGCGAAAAAGATCACCCAGAAGTACAAGGTATCTTAGGTGCTATCGATAATGAAGGTTATGTAGCTTTAAGCAGGAATGATCTAACTGACTTGAAACTAATTAAAGTGGGCGTTGTGGCGCAAACTACACAATCATATGCTAATCTTCGCGATTGTGTAGATTATTTAGTTGGTACAGCTCGGGAGATCCGGGTTTATTCTACAATCTGCCAAGCCACAGAGCAGAGACAAAAAGCAGCTATTGAGCTAGCTAATAGAGTTGATGTCATGCTAGTGGTTGGCGGAAAAGAAAGCGGGAACACCAGGCGGCTATATACGCTATGCTGTGAAGTGATCCCGAGAGTGTATCATATAGAAAGGCCAGACGAGCTTGAAGCTGCTTGGTTTAAGCCTACTGATGTCGTAGGGATAACTGCAGGGGCTTCCACGCCCGACTGGGTTATTGAGGGGGTTGTCGAGAGAATGAGCGAACTGG
>ENA-UOOI01000758-UOOI01000758.1-fermentation-metagenome-genome-assembly--contig:-NODE-758-length-39025-cov-8.595946_pt1 | contig 39025 bp, 38 predicted proteins | sample MGYA00245779_ERZ724027 | MGnify/ENA primary metagenome ERZ724027 (study PRJEB28704, sample SAMN03018318) | fermentation metagenome | biome: anthropogenic terrestrial biome; feature: soil; material...
GCTTTCGATGTCGCCCACCGTGCCGCCGACCTCGATGATCGCGACGTCGACGTTGTCCTTTCCCTCGTAGATGCGGGACTTGATTTCGTTCGTGATGTGCGGGATCACCTGCACGGTGCCGCCGCCGTAATCGCCGTTGCGCTCCTTCTGGATCACGTTCCAGTACACCCGGCCGGCGGTCACGTTGCTGTTCTGGGTCAGGTTTTCGTCGATAAACCGCTCGTAATGGCCCAGGTCGAGGTCGGTTTCGGCCCCGTCGTCGGTCACGAACACCTCCCCGTGCTGGAACGGGTTCATGGTGCCGGGGTCGACGTTCAGGTAAGGATCGAATTTCTGCATCGTGATCCTCAGCCCCCGCGATTTCAGCAGGCGCCCCAGGGAAGCCGCCGTAATTCCCTTGCCCAGGCCGGATACCACGCCGCCGGTTACAAATACATACTTTGCAGACATAATGCCCTCCATCATCTATCTCTCATCTCGTCGTCCGAATGCAAACAAAAAAAATGAATCGCCCGTCGGCCGGTCTTGCCAACGCGACAGGCGATGGAAGCGAATCACTGCGCTCCGGCGGACGGGCGCCGCGCGGATCATCCGGCCCGAATCGCCGGGAAGCGGACCCGCGCGCCGTCTCATCCGCCGTATGTCCGGATTTCCGCCTTCAAAACGGTCACGGCCTTCACGGGCCTGTCCTGCGCGTCCGCGGGCACGGACGCGATCTTGTCGACGACGTCCATCCCCTCGTAAACCTGCGCGAAGACGGAATGCCCGCGGCCGACGATATTGTAGGCGCCGTCCAGGCCCGGATTCCCTCCGTATTTCGTATAGGCGTCCTTGTACTCCCGCGTCGCTTTGGTCATATCGACCCACGGGTAGCCGTACCCGGCGACAAACTGCTCCGGGTTTTTCCGATACGCTTCATAGGCTTTTTCGTAGGAATCCCATCCGGCAAACGACGAGGGACCGGCCTGATTGATGAAGAACTGGCTGCCGTTCGTATCTTTTCCGGAATTCGCCATGGAAACGGCGCCGCGCAGATTCAGAAGATCCGCGTTGAATTCATCGGCGAACGTGCCGCCCCACACGCTCTTCCCGCCGGTGCCGTCCCCGTTCGGGTCGCCGGTCTGGATCATGAAATCCGGGATGACCCGGTGGAATTTCAGGCCGTTGTAATATCCCTTCCGGATCAGCCCTTTGAAATTTTCGACGGTTTTCGGCGCGGCGGACGGGAACAGGCGCATCGAAACCGTCCCCATCGAAGTGGCGAATACCGCGACCTCCTCACCGTTTGCGGGCTTGTCCATCTGGTAGCCGATCGCCTTGCCGGCGCGCCCAGCGGGCGCGCCGGCGCACGCCGTCAGGGTCAGCATCGACAGCCCGAGGATCAAACACCGGAAGCGGCTCCTTTTCTTCAATTGCAGCAATCCCTTCAAAATCACTATCTTGTCTATTCTATAATAGAACCGGCCCGGAATCAAGCATAGAATGTCATTTTTTCCGTCCGGCGGAAACCGAATCGCCGATTCGGGACGTATGACTCCCCCGGCCGCCGCATATAGATAACTGAAGAGAAAAGGAGGGAAAAAAATGTTTGCTTACAATCCGGAAGGTTGGGGCATCGACACTCCCGAAAACCGCGCTGCCACCCAGAGCATCTCCGCGGTCAACGACGCCTGCCGGGATGGACGGATACTGGAGGGACGCGCGCTGGTCTGCGACAGTTCCCATAATCTGCTGGTCGATTTGGGGTGCATGAAAGGAATCATTCCGCGCGAGGAGGGCGCTCTCGGGATCCGCGAGGGCACGACGCGCGATATCGCCATTATTTCCAGGGTGAACCGTCCGGTCTGCTTTCTCGTGACCGGTTTTGAAAAAAAAGCCGACGGGTCGATCACCGCCGTCCTGTCCCGCAGGGCGGCGCAGGAAAAATGCATGCAGGAACACATCTCGAAGCTGGTCCCGGGCGACGTGATCAACGCGCGCGTCACCCATCTGGAAAACTTCGGCGCGTTTGCGGACGTCGGCTGCGGGATCGTCGCCCTGCTGCCGATCGACGCCATCTCCGTTTCCCGCATCGATCATCCGCGCGAGCGCTTTTCCGTCGGGATGGACATCAGGGCGGTCGTCAAATCCATCGAAAGCCGCCGCATCACGCTGAGCCACAAGGAACTGCTCGGCACCTGGGAGGAAAACGTCGCGCTGTTTTCCGCCGGCGAAACCGTCGCCGGGATCGTCCGTTCCGTAGAACCCTACGGAATTTTCGTCGAGCTGTCCCCCAACCTTGCCGGGCTCGCCGAAACGAAGGAAGACGTTTTCCCCGGCCAGCAGGCCAGCGTTTACATCAAAAGCATCCTGCCCGCGAGGATGAAGGTCAAGCTCGTCATCATCGACACGTTCGATTTTTCCTACCGTCCCGCCGCCCCGAAATATTTCTTCGAGGGCAGCCACATGGACCGCTTCGTCTATTCCCCTCCGGGCAGCGAAAAGGAGATCGTGACGGACTTCGCCGCACGCGGTACATAACGGAAAAACGCAGTGCAAACGTCCTGCCGGGTCATGGCCGGCAGGACGTTTTTTGCCGGTTACGGCAGACGCTTCGGCCGCCCCGTCTCCTCCTCCCGGAGCTTGCGGATCTGCGCTTCGAGAAGATCGCGGAACACGCAGTTCCGGCGGACGGCGCCGAGGGAGTCCCGGTAGCGGACCGGTTCGTAGTAAAGGGCGCCGCGCTGTCCCAGAAGAAAATTCAAAGCCTCTTTCCGCCCCCGCGCCCGCGCAAGCACATCCGCGGCCTTTACGACCACCATCGCGTTGTGCGGCACCAGCTCGCCGGCGGAAAGGTAGCTGGAATAAGCCGCCTCGTCCTCCCCCGCTTCCTCCTGTGCCGCGGCAAGGTCGAGCAGGACGCCCGCGCGCAGGGCGTCCCGCTCGTTCACCGGGATGCCGTCCAGCACCTCCGTCCGGCGGGGGAGTTCCTCCCATTCCTGTCCTTTCAGATATGCGGACGCGAACCGGATCGTCTCCCCGCGGTATTTTTTCCCAAGCCTGCCGCAGGCTCTTTCGCACAGATAGAGCTTTCGGGGCGTGTCGGGATTTCCACACAGCGCGACGACCTGCAGCAGGAGTTCCTCGCGGTTCCGCGCGGAAGCGATCCGTTCCCCGGCGGGGGATTCCAGCTTCGGGTCGTGCGGGACCGGTTCGCCGAGCAGAAAGAGGATCGCGGCGGCAAGGTCCGGATCATCCTTTTTTCCCTGTACCATCTGAATCCTCCCGTTGAGGCGAAAGCATCCCGCGCACCAGGCGGGCGCGAAGCTCTTTCCCTTTTTCCGACAAACACGGACAGCCGTTTTCCAGAGCGAGGGTCGCCGGCCGGACGCGGACGGCGAGCGAATCGAGGCCGACGATTCCGATTCCGCGCACCAGACCGGCCACGATCCCGGCCCGGATCTCCCCGGCCCGCTCCATGAACTCGCGATAGGACAGAAGGCGGGCGTTTCTCAGAATGCCGAGGTCCCGCCAGACGGTATCCTGGAAGCCCAGGTCCGCCGCGAACGTCTTTTGCAGTTCCCGCTCCCGGTCGATGATCTGCCCCGCCATGCTGGAAAGGTTGGCGATCGCCTCCCGCTCCGAAATGCCGAGCGTCACCCGGTTGACCAGCCGATAGACGGCCCCGAGCGGTTCCGCTTCCGGACCGTGCACGCCGTGCAGCGAAAGCCCGAGCTTCGACAGGTTCCGCGAGATCCTCCGCAGGGAGCCCGACCGCCTCAGCGCAGGAAGATGGAGGCGGAGCGAAACGATCATCCCGGTCCCGAGGCGGAAGGGATTCTGCGTCAGAAAGCCGAGCTGCGGGTCAAAGGAAATCGGAAGGGTGTGCCCAAAGAACGTGTCCAGTCCGTCCGCCGCGGCGTAGACCTTCTCCATGCACAGACCGGCGGCCTGCGCGCGGATCAGCAGATGGTCTTCGCCGTTGACTTCCGCGGACAGCGATTCGTCCGCCGTCATCAGCAGGCCGCCTCCCGTCCGGCGGGAAACCGCATCCGCGCTGATCAGTCCGCGCTCCGCGAACGACACGGCCTCCAGTTCCGAAACGTCTTCGAGCCCGATCGCGGCAAAGCGTCCGGAAACGGAGCTGTTCCTCCGCTGCGCGGCGCTGCGGATGCGGTCCCAGACCGCCCGGCGGTCGGACAGGCTCATCCGCGCCGGGAACGGGACCCCGTCCAGATTGCGGGAAAGGCTGACGTGCGTCGACAGGACGACGTCCGAATCGTCCCCCGGATTTTCATACCATTTGTTCATCTGCCGCCGTCCTCCAGCTTCCGGATACGGTCGCGCAGAACGGCCGCCTGTTCAAAGTTCTCGCTTTCGATCGCTTCCCGCAGGCGCCGATGCATCACGCTCAGCTCTCCGCGCGGCATCGTCCGGGGCAGGCTCTCCCCCGCCGTCTTCCCGCGGTGCGTCACGCCGCCGTGAATCCGCCGGATCAGCGGGGCCAGCTGGTCGGCAAACGTGCGGTAGCACTCCGCGCAGCCGACGGTGCCCGTGCGCACGATGTCGGCAAAGGAGGAACCGCAGCCCCCGCAGCGCAAAGGCGCGGGGTCCCCGCCTTCCCCGAAGAGCAGGTCTTCCGGGACGTCCTGCAGGCCCGCGCCCATCACGATCAGCAGATTTCCGTATCCCAGCCTGCCGGCGCATTCCGCACAGAGCGAAAAATCCGACGGGAATCCGTCCAGAATTGTTTTGACGCGGATCACGGCGGGATTCTTTCCGCAATACTGACACAGCATCCGATCTGACTTCCTTCCCGAATTGAGGCCGGCGGCCCGGCGGAAAGATTTCGCCTTTCCGCAGGCAAGAAAACTTGTAACACGATTTGTTCGCCCGCAATATTATGTACTGTAAACCGAAAGGAGGAAAATAACAATGTGTAACAGCGGTTTCTTTGGCGGCGGTAACAATAGTTGCACCTGGGTTATCTTACTGCTCATCATTTGGGTTTGCTGTGCCGGAAATAACGGCTGCGGCTGCGGCGGTGGCTGCAGCAATGACTGCGGCTGCAATAACAACTGCGGTTGCTAAACGAAAACGGGGCTGCGACGTCAAACTCGCAGCCCTCACTTTATTCCGGCGTCCTGCAGCTTTCTGGCCTTTCGGAGGGCTTTCGACAATTGATCCGGACAGGAAGTCGGCCTGGAGCCGCACCGGATCCCGGAGAAACGCCGGATCACCTCGTCTGCGTCCATTCCCTTCACGATCGCGCAGATCCCCTGAAGATTTCCGCTGCATCCGCCGACGACGCGCACGGAACTGATTTTGTTTCCGTCCAGTTCCACGATCATTTCCGTGGAGCAGGTCCCCTTCGGCCGATAGCGGTAGATCATCGTTCCAACCTCCGATTTTGAGTCACCGGCCCGGATGCGCGCCGAATTCCAGCAGCCTTCGCAGCTGGTCGTCAGGCGTTGTGCAGGTGCCGAGCGGCATCGGTTTTTCCGCATACATTCCGTGAAAATCCGTCCCGCCGGTCATCAGGAGGCCGTACGCGCGCGCCGTCTTTTCAAAAAGGGCCGCGTCGCCTTTCCGGTTCTTGGGGTGCCAGACCTCCACGCCGTCGATTTCATGATCCCGCGCGAGCTGCTCCAGGAGACCGTAGCTGTCGTATTCCCCGGGATGCGCCAAAACGGCCACGCCTCCCGCTTCGTGCACCTGTGCGATCACATCATGGACTTCCGGGTAGGAAACGGGCTCGTAGGCAAGCCCGGTGCCCGCCCCGAAAAGTTTCCGGTAGACGGAGCCGTAGATCCCGTCCGCAAAGCCCGCGTCGAGGAGCGTGTGCATGATGTGCTGCTTGTAAACCACGGTGCTCCCTTTCGCGCGGCGCAGGACCATCTCCGCGGTGATGGGATAAACCGCCATCACCTTTTGCAGCATGACGTCCGCCGCGCGCCTCCGTTCCTCGCGCATCCGCCGGCACAGTCCCGCAAGCCGGTCCGGATTCGCGCAGAGATAGCACAGAATGTGCGCTTTGCGCCCGGTGGAGGAATCGGCGGCGGAAAATTCGACTCCCGGGATTGCCCGGACCCCGCAGCGCGCGCCCAGGACTTCGGTTCGCGCCGCCCCCGCGAGCGTATCGTGGTCGGTGACCGAAACGGCCGACAGCCCGCTCCTCGCGGCGAGGAGGACAATCTCGTCCAGCCCGGCCGAACCGTCCGACAGTTTCGTGTGACAATGCAGATCCGCCGCCAATGTTCTCCCCCCTTAACCGCCCGCCGGCATTTTTACTTTGTTTTTATTATAATCCATTCCAAGCGGTCTGACAAGCGCCAAAAAGGGGCTGCTGCAAAATAGCCCCGCAAAAACAACGCGCAGAAAGCACGCCTTGATCGGGCTTTGAAAGCCGTTTCAAGGCGCGCTTTTTGTTTTTCAGCCGATTTCTTGGCGGGGCTTGCCGCCGCAGAATCGTTTTTGCAGCGTCCCCGAAACGAACGGATCCATCTTCGGTTTTACGACAGATACAAACGGGTACGGCGGGCGGCGACAAGAAAAAGCAGAAGGTCCGCCGCGAACACGACGCCCGAAACGAGAAGCAGGAGCATGGCGCTGATCCGGAAAAGCCCGGTCATCTGGCCGGCAAACAGCAGGATCACCGGCAGGACGATATAGCCGGAGGTCTGCACGGATTCGGTATAGCTCCTGCTTTTCCCGGAAATCAGGACCATGAACACGACGCCGAAAACGGTGACGGCGGGGCTCAGCAGGAAAAGCAGGACAAGCCAGTTCCAGTTGAGAAAAAACGGCAGGCCCAACACAAGGTCCCCGACGGAGATGACAACCGCAAAGCCGAGGAACGAAACCGCGGTGGCGATCCCGGAAAGGAACAGGCAGCCGAACACCTTGGCCTTGAACAGCTGCCGGACGGTCAGCGGCGTGAGAAGCAGGGTTTCCAGCGTGCCGCGTTCCCGCTCCCCGACGAAGCTGCACGCCGCCGAAACGCTGGAGGACATCAGCGGGATCATCAGGAAAAACATCGGGCAGACCATATTGGTCAGCAAATAGAACATGCTCTGCCGCTCGCTCAGGCCCTTGGCCTCGTCGGGCAGCATTTTCATCATCTCATCGATACCGTTCATTTGGGCCGTCGGAACGGAAACGATCAGAACCAGAAACAGCACGGGCAGCACGATCACCATGAGCAGCGGGACCAGAATCAGCGTGGCGCGGGTCGTCCTGTCGCACCAGACGTCGCCGAAATCCTTCGAGGCCACGGCTTTTTCGGCCGGAGAAAGCAGTTTCACGTTCTTTACGCCCCCTTCATTTTGACAAACTGGAAGTAGACGTCTTCGAGGGTCGGGCGGACAAGCCGGGCTTCATACACGTCGCAGCCGCCGGATACGAGCCGCTTCAGCAGCGCGGGCATGTCCTCTTCCGACTTCAGCTCCGCGCGCCACCACCCTTCGTTGATCCTCTCAAGCCCGTCCGGCGGTTTCGGGGCTTTCAGGCGAAGCTGCGCGCACAGCGGAAGGCCGATTTCCCGGCTGAGGGATTCAAGGTCGCCGCAGGCCAGCAGGCTTCCCCTGTGAAGGATCCCGTAGCTCGCGCAGATGTCCTGCGCATAGCGGAGCTGATGGGTGCACAGAAAAACGGTCACGCCTTCCTTCCGGGCAAGCTCGGCGATCATCGAATTGACGGCCAGCGCGGACTCCGGGTCCAGGCCGGCGGTCGGCTCGTCAAGGAACAGCAGCTTCGGCGCGCCGATCAGCGCGCGCGCCATCGAAAGGCGCTGCGCCATGCCGGTGGAGTAGGCCGAAAGGCTCCTGTCGCGCACATCCCACAGATCCATCCGCTTGAGCAGCTTTTCCGCCCGTTCCCGGCATTCCCGGCGCTCCAAGCCGAACGTCTGCCCGAAGAACAGAAGATTCTGCATGCCGGTCATGCGGCCGTACATGCGCGCCGTTTCGGTCACGGCGCCGCAGACGCGGTGCACTTCGGACGGCTTCTGCGCCGGCGGGAGCCCGAATACGGCGCAGGACCCTTCCGTCGGCTTTAAAAGGCCGGTCAGCAGCTTGACGGTCGTGGTTTTGCCGGCCCCGTTCGGCCCGAGAAAACCGAAAACCGACCCGGAAGGAATCGTGAGCGACAGGCCGTGCAGCGCATAAACGGCCCCGTCGTAGGATTTGCCAAGATTCTGCGTCTGAATCGCAATCTCGCTCAACCGGAATCACCTCAGTATGAGCATACCACACTTCTCGAAATTATACCATTTTGATTTTCGAAAAATCGTGTTTGATCCGGATATTTTCGCCGATGGAACGCTTGTCGGCGCGGGCGAGGATCGCGGCGCGGTTCCTGCGGAGCTTCATCGGGTTTTCCACACCGGCGGGGCCGGACACGCAGCCGCCCTCGCAGGCCATACCCTCGACCAAATCCTCGGAAAGGCGCCCGGCGTTCAGAACGGCAAGCGCCTTTTTGCATTCGGAGATCCCGCTGCACTTCACGCAGGCCGGCGACAGCTCCGCCTTTTCCTCTTTGAGGACCTGGACGACCGCTCCGGCGACGCCGCCGCTCTGCGCAAAGCCCTTTCCGGCAAGGCTGCCGTCCTGCCCGTCCGGCTCCATCGCCTCCGGGTCGATTCCCCGCGCGGCGAACATCGCGGCGAGCTCCTCGAAGGTCAGCACATAATCCGCGGATTCCTCCCTTTTCTGGATCTCGTTCTTCTTCGCGACGCAGGGACCGATGAAAACGACCTTCGCGCCGGGATTGTTTTCGCGGATGTACCGCGCGGCCGCCGTCATCGGGGAAACCGTGTGGGAAACCATCTCTCTGAGCTTCGGATAATGCTTTTCGATCAGCTCCACAAAAGCCGGGCAGCAGGACGTCGTCATTTTCTTCCCGTCGGCGACGGACTGCTGAAGCTCGTGCGCCTCATGCGAAGCGACCGCGTCCGCGCCGAGCGAAACCTCCAGCGCGTCGGCGAAGCCGAGCTTTCTGAGGGCGTTTTTCAGCTTTCCGGCGTCGGCCGTTCCGAAATGCCCCTCCGCCGCGGGCGCAAAGCAGGCGACGGTCGGCCCGCCGCTTTTGATGGACCCGATCACCCGGACGATCTGGGACCGGTCGGTGATCGCCCCGAACGGACAGTTTTTCATGCAGGTGCCGCAGCTGATGCAGCGCTCGTAGTCGATGACGGAGCGGTCGTACTCGTCCTTGCCGATCGCTTTGACCGGGCAGGACCGCACGCAGGGGCGCAGCGTGTCGGAAATCGCATTGTACGGGCAGGCCGCCGCGCAGCGACCGCATTCCTTGCATTTGTGCGGATCGATGTACGCGCCCTTCGGAGTGATCGTGATCGCGCCGAAATGACAGGCCTCTTTGCATTTATGTGCAAGACAGTTCTGGCAGTTGTCCGTCACGCGGAACCGGCTGATCGGACAGCCCTCGCACGCGGCGGGAAGGACGCCGATCACGTTCCGGTCCCCCTGTCCCGGAAGGCTTTCGCCGCGCGCGGAGCGGATGCGCTCCCGGATGATTTCGCGCTCCCGGTACACGCAGCAGCGGAACGTCGGCAACGGGCCCGGAATGATCTCGTACGGAATCTCGTCGAGGTGCTCTTCGAGGGTCCCCTCGAACGAATAGCGCGCCACCCGCATCAGGACTTCATACTTTAATTGTTTGGCCTCGTTGTCGTATGTGTATTTCATGGAAGAATTCCCCGTTTCCGTCCAGAACTGGACAATCAAACTGTTAAAATATTAACGTACTGCTGCTTTTATTATAACAGCTCTCTGTCCCGCTGACAAGGGGATTCTTTGGAATGATCGAAAACAGAATGATAATCTTTCAAAGAATTTTGAACGGCTTTTCAGTCAAAACGCCGGACGGCACCGATATCCCGGCGGTAACTCGCGCCTTGGAAACGGATCCCGGAAACCGCGCGGTACGCCGTTTCGAGCGCCTGCGGCAGGTCCTTCCCGAGCGCGGTGACGCCGAGCACCCGCCCGCCCGCCGTATAGAACCTGCCGTCCCGGTACGACGTGCCGGCGTGGTAGACCGTCGCGCCGGGGATCTGCCCGTTTTTGTCCAGGCCCGTGATCTCGAACCCTGTTTCATAACGGACCGGATATCCGCCGGAAGCCATGACGACGCACGCGCAGGCTTCCCCGCTCCACTCGATCGGCTGCCGGTCCAGGCGTTCGTCGACCACCGACTCCATGACGTCGACCAGGTCGGTTTTGAGAAGCGGCAGGACGACCTGGGCCTCCGGGTCTCCGAAGCGGGAATTGTACTCGATCACCTTCGGCCCGTCCGGGGTCAGCATCAGGCCGAAGTAAAGGCAGCCCTTGAACGGCCGGCCCTCCTTCTCCATCGCGCGGATGGTCGGCAGAAAGATTTCACGTTCGCACCGTTCGGCAATCTCGGGCGTGTAGCAGGGATTCGGACTGACGGTTCCCATGCCGCCGGTGTTCGGGCCGCGGTCGCCGTCGAACGCGCGCTTGTGGTCCTTTGCCGAAATCATCGGACGGACGGTTTTCCCGTCCGTGAACGCAAGGACGGAAACCTCAGGCCCCGTGAGAAATTCCTCGACGACGACCCGGTTCCCGGAAGCGCCGAAGACCCGGTCCTCCATGATGCGCCGGAGCGCCTGCGCCGCCTCACCGCGGTTTTGGGCGATGACGACGCCCTTGCCGAGCGCCAGTCCGTCCGCCTTGACGACGGCGGGATACCGGCCGCGGCTTTCGATTCGCGCCAGCGCGTTTTCCGGCCGGTCGAACACCTCGTAGGAGGCCGTCGGAATCCCGTACTTTTTCATCAGGTTTTTTGAAAAAACCTTGCTGCTTTCGATCTGGGCCGCGCGGGCGCGCGGCCCGAACGCCCGGATTCCGGCGTCCTCGAGCGCGTCGACCATGCCCGCGGCGAGCGGATTGTCCGGCGCGACGACGACCAGGCCGATCCCGCGTTCCTTCGAAAAGCGCACGATCCCCTCCGGATCCGTCGGGGAAATCGGCACGCATTCTGCGTCGCGTGAAATTCCGCCGTTGCCCGGGGCGCAATAGAGCTCCGTCACCCGCGGGCTTTCCCTGAGCTTGCGCACCAGCGCGTGTTCCCGGCCGCCCGAGCCGATCACCAGTAATTTCATCCTGCCTGCCTCCCAATTTCGTGTTTTCCGGAGCGGATCAGTGGTGGAACAAGCGCAGACCCGTAAACGCCATCGCGATCCCGTATTTGTCGCACGTTTCGATCACGTTGTCGTCGCGGATCGAACCGCCCGGCTGCGCGACATAGGAAACGCCGGAGCGGTGCGCGCGCTCGATGTTGTCCCCGAACGGGAAGAACGCGTCCGAGCCGAGCGAAACCCCGCTCCGGCGGCCGATCCATTCCTTCTTTTCCCCGCGGGAGAGCGGATCCGGCCGGACGGTGAAAAAGTTCTGCCAAATTCCTTCGGCGAGGACGTCCTGCGCGTCGTCCGAAAGATAGACGTCGATGGCGTTGTCCCGGTCCGGGCGCCGGATGTCCGGGCGGAACGGCAGTTCCAGCACCTTCGGGTGCCGGCGCAGGAACCATTTGTCCGCCTTGTCCCCGGCCAAGCGCGTGCAGTGGATGCGGGACTGCTGCCCCGCCCCGACGCCGACGGTCAGGCCGTCTTTCGCGTAGCACACGGAATTCGACTGCGTGTACTTCAGCGCGATCAGCGAAAGGAGCAGGTCGCGCTTCGCCGATTCCGGAATCTCCCGGTTTTTCGTGACGACGTTCCGCAGCAGCTGAGGGCCGATCCCGGCATCGTTGCGGCCCTGTTCGAAGGTGACGCCGAAAACGTCCTTCTGCTCGACCGGGTCCGGGCGGTAGTCCGGGTCGATTTTGACGACGGTATAGGTTCCCCTCCGCTTGGCCTTCAGGATTTCGAGCGCCTTTTCCGTATAGCCCGGCGCGACGACGCCGTCGGACACCTCGCGTTTGAGAACGCGCGCCGTCTGCTCGTCGCACACGTCGGACAGCGCGGCGAAATCCCCGTAAGAAGACATGCGGTCCGCGCCGCGCGCCATCGCATAGGCTCCGGCAAGCGGGGAAAGCTCGAGGTCGCCGACAAAGCAGACCCGCTTCACCGTTTCGGAAAGCTCGACCCCAAGCGCGGCGCCCGCCGGACTGACATGCTTGAACGAAGCCGCGGCCGGCAGTCCGGTTGCGGCTTTCAACTCGCGCACAAGCTGCCAGCCGTTGAACGCGTCCAGAAAATTGATGTAGCCCGGGCGTCCGTTCAGGACCTCCACCGGCAGGCCGCCGCCGTTTTTCATGAAAATCCGCGCGGGTTTCTGGTTCGGATTGCAGCCGTATTTCAGAATCAGCTCATTGGCCATCTGTTTTTTCTCCCTTCATCGGTTCTTATTCAGGATCCGCGTTTCCGCAAGGCCCGACCTCATGCTGAGAAAGCGGACGAACAGCGAAATCCGGTTCTCCTCGTTCAGCGCGTTCCAAAGCCCGTGCGTCAGTTCGTCGATGCTGCCGGTCAAGGCGACCCGGACCGGTTCGCCCTCGAACGGCGGCAGCGGGTCCCCGTCTCCGGCATAGGTGTGGATCAGCCGGCCTTCGCCGCCGGCCGGGGCCTCGTATTCGAAGAACTGGCGCTCGACCGTTTCCGGTGATCCGTCCGCGCTTTTGAGGATCGACAGCTTGAACCGCAGGCCGCCATCCGTCTCCACAAGGCCCGAAATGCGCGGGGTGTAATTCGGGGCGTCCGGCTCGAACGTCCGGGTGCGGAGCGCATCCTCAAAACTTCCGCCCGCGCCGAGGCACGCGCAGATCGTGTCGGTCTGGTCGCCGTTCGTCACGACGACCTTTCCGTCCAGCACGCGGACCGGGGAATACAGGATCAGGGAAGGATCGCTGATCTTCGATTCGTCGAACGCCTGCGTCCGGATCCCCTGCTCTTCCTCGACAAAGACGCGGTTGCGGCTGTTTTCGCTGCGGCCCATCAGAAAATAGGCGGCGACGGCGCTGTTTCCGTCCTCGCTTCTCCCAAGCAGGATGCCCCTGCCGGGGTATGGATTGCTTTCAAGATATTCGAAAATATTCAGTTTTTGCAAGACAAATCCCCCTTAATCCTAACAATGCCGCCCTCGACTTTCAGCCGGCCCGCGCAGAACAGCGCCGCGGCCTTCGGCAAAAGTTTCCATTCCGCCTCCCGCATCACCCTGCGCTGCAGCGTTTCCGGCGTGTCGTCCGGAAGAACCGGAACCGCCTTCTGCAGGATGATCGGCCCGCCGTCGCAGATCTCGTCGACGAAATGGACCGTTGCGCCCGTGACCTTCACGCCCCGTTTCAGGGCGGCCTCGTGCACGCGCAGGCCGTACATGCCCTCGCCGCAGAACGACGGGATCAGCGACGGATGGATGTTCAGAATCCGGTTCCGGTATGCTCCGATCACGCGCGGCCCGATGATCGTCAGGAAACCGGCGAGGATCACGAGGCCGATCCGTTCCCGTTCCAGCAGGGCGAGCAGCGCGGAATCGTACCCGTCCTGAGAGGAAAAATCGCGCCGCCGAAGCACCCGCGACGGGATCCCCGCCCGTTCGGCGCGCCGGAGCGCATAAGCCCCCTCCCGGCTGGAGACGACCAGCGCGATCCTCCCTTCCGGGATTTCCCCGGCGTTGCCGGCGTCGATCAGCGCCTGCAGATTCGTGCCGCCGCCGGAAACCAGCACGGCGATGTTCAGCATAGCTCGACGCCTTCTCCGCCCGCCGCCACGCTGCCGATGACGCGGGCCTTTTCGCCGGAGGCTTTCAGCGCCGAAACGGCCCGGTCCGCCTCCTCGGCGGAAACGGCGATGCACATGCCGATCCCCATGTTGAACGTGTTGTACATGTCGTGTTCCGGAATGTTCCCCTGCCGCTGCAGGAGGGAAAACACCGGCATCCGCGGCAAAAGCGCCTTTTCGATCCGCGCGGTCGTCCCAGCGGGAAGCATCCGCGGAATATTTTCATAAAATCCTCCGCCCGTGATATGGGAAACCGCCTTAACCTTCACCTGCTCCATCAGGGCGAGCACGGGCCTGACATAAATTCTGGTCGGCGTCAGAAGCTCCTCGCCGAGCGTATGCCCAAGCTCCGCGAGATACATGTTGACGTTCCGCTCGCTGACGTTGAACACCTTCCGCACCAGCGAAAAGCCGTTGGAGTGCAGCCCGGAGGATTCCAGACCGATCAGGGCGTCCCCGGGCCGCACGAGCGAGCCGTCCGGAATTTTTCCCCTGTCCACGATGCCGACGGAAAACCCCGCGAGGTCGTATTCGTCCGCGGGATAAAAGCCCGGCATCTCCGCGGTTTCGCCGCCGATCAGCGCGCAGCCGGCCTGCACGCAGCCGTCCGCAACGCCGGAAACGATCTTTTCGACCGTCTCCGGCCGGTTTTTCCCGACGGCCAGATAATCGAGGAAGAAAAGCGGCCTCGCGCCGCAGCACACGATATCGTTGACGCACATGGCGACGCAGTCGACGCCGATGGTGTCGTGCCTGTCCATCAGGAACGCGAGCTTGAGCTTCGTCCCGACGCCGTCCGTCCCGCTGACGAGGACGGGCTCGCCCATTCCGGAAAGGTCCGGACGGAACAGCCCGCCGAACCCGCCGATCCCGGAAACGACGCCCGGGATCCCGGTCCTTGCCACATGGCTTTTCATCAGCTCGACCGCCCGGTACCCGGCGGTGACGTCCACACCCGCGGCCCGGTAGCTTTCACTGTAGCTTTTCATGCTTTCCCTCCCAAATTTTTCCCCGCCTCAGAGCTGCTCTGCCTGCGCCCGGACCGCCGCGTCTTTTTTCGCGACCTTTTCGCGCATCTGCCGTTTCATTTCCGCAAGTTTTTCCGCAAGCTCCGCGTCGCCGACGGCAAGGATCTGCGCGGCAAGGACCGCCGCGTTTTCAGCGCCGTTGATCGCGACGGTCGCGACCGGAATCCCGCCCGGCATCTGGACGGTCGCAAGCAGCGCGTCCAGCCCCTCGAGCGCGGCGGATTTCATCGGGATCCCGATCACCGGCAGCGTCGTGTACGACGCGAGCACGCCAGCCAGATGGGCCGCCATCCCGGCCGCCGCAATCAGCACGCCGAAGCCTTCGGACGCCGCGTTCTTGGCAAACGCCGCGGCCTCCTCGGGCGTGCGGTGCGCGGAAAACACATGGACCTCCGCCGGGATCTCAAACGTTTTGAGCTTTTTGACCGCCGCGGAAACGACCGGAAAGTCGCTGTCGCTTCCCATGATCACGGCCACTTTTTTTCGTTCTGCCATCCTGATTTCTCTCCTTTTTCCTGCCGGCCCGGTCTCCGTCCGGCAAAACAATAACAAGCCGCACCTTGCGCCGGCGCAGCTTGCGGTTTAAACGGTCAGAATACGGCGCGGGGCAAAAAGCCCTTCCGCGCGTTCACTGTTCCGGCTTTTCGGGCTGCCGGGGTTCCTGGGGGGCGTCCGAAAAGAATTCCTTGAGCGAAGCCGCCAAGCCCGCCAGGGACTGGATCTGGGACGGAATGATGATCTTCGTCGCCTTGCCGTCCGCGGCTTTTCCGAATGCCTCCAGACTCTTGAGCGCGATCACGCTGTCGGCCGGATCCGCCCGATTCAAAAGCACGATGCTGTCCGCGATGGCCTTCTGCACCACCGCGATCGCCTCCGCCTGACCCTGGGATTCCAGAATTTTCGACTGCTTCGCCGCGTCCGCGCGCAGGATGGCGGACTCCTTTTCGCCCTCCGCGATCAGGATCGCGCTGCGCTTCTCGCCCTCGGCCGTCAGAATCTGGGCGCGGCGCTCGCGCTCCGCCTTCATCTGCTTCTCCATCGAATCCTGGATTTCCTTCGGCGGGATGATATTTTTGAGTTCCACCCGGTTGACCTTGATGCCCCACGCGTCCGTCGCCTCGTCGAGGGTCGTGCGGATCTGCGAGTTGATCGTGTCGCGCGAAGTCAGCGTATGGTCGAGCTCGAGGTCGCCGATGATGTTGCGCAGCGTCGTCGCGGAGAGGTTTTCGATCGCGGAAAGCGGGCGCTCCACCCCGTAGGTGTAGAGTTTCGGATCCGTCACCTGAAAGTAGATCACCGTGTCAATCTGCATGGTTACGTTGTCCTTCGTGATCACGGGCTGCGGCGGAAAATCGATCACCTGTTCCTTGAGCGAAATTTTCCGCGCGACCTTGTCGACAAACGGGATTTTAAAGTGCAGGCCGGTTTCCCACGTCACCTGATACGCGCCGAGGCGCTCGATCACGAACGCGTGCGCCTGCGGGACAACCTTGATGTTGGCGATCAGGATCAGAATCACGATCAGGATCAGGACCACGCCCACGATAAAGCCGATGATACCGCTCATCTCGTCTTACCCTCCAAATTCATTTTCACTCTGTTTTCAGCCGGACGATGAGTTTTACGCCGTCGATGGATTCGACCAGCACGCGCGCGCCCGCCGGAATCACGGAGCCGTCGGACGACCGCGCCGTCCAGACGCTGCCGAGCGCATTGACCTGGCCCGTGCCGAGCGTGTTGTCGATCTGTTTTGTGACGACCGCGATTTTGCCGATGTAGCGGTCCGCATTGGTGCTGGTGCGCCGGACCGTCAGGAGCTTTTTGACGAACGGCCTGGTCGCAAGCAGCGTCAGGGCGGTCGCCAGCGCAAAAATCAGAACCTGAAGCGGGAGAGGCGCGCCGCACAGGCTTGCAATCAGCGCGCCGATCCCCCCCGCCACGAACCAGATGGACACAAGCTGCGCGGTGGCCGCCTCCAGAATGGAGGCCAGAATGATGACGGCCAGCCAGATAAACGGCATCGGGATCGAAGAAATCGGTATAACCCCCTTCAAGTTCAGGATCGGCCTTTTCATTGTCTATGGTACCATAAAACCCGGCAAATCACAAGTGGATTTTCCGCGCGCCGCGGCGGGGCCCCCGCCGCTACCGGACCGCGACCAGATCCCGGATCGCCTCATATTTCTTTTCGCCGATTCCGGAAACGTTCCGCAGATCTTCCGCGGACCGGAAGGGGCCGTTGCGTTCGCGGTACTCCACGATCCGCCCGGCGAGCGTTTCCCCGATCCCCGGGAGCCCGTCGCTGAGCTGCGCGGCCGTCGCCGTGTTGATATTGATCTTTCCGCCCGGCGGTTTCTGAGCGGCGCTCCCGGCTTTTTGCCTCGGCGCGGAAGAAGCCGGAGAAACGGAGGCGGCCGGGGCGGAGGATGAAACCGGCCTCGGCGTGTATTCCTCGCCGGGCGGCGGGGCGGAAACCGCGGAGGACTCCTGCGCCCAGGCGACGGCGGCGTCCGGGACGTAAAACGCATGGTAACCGATGAGCACCGCGCAGAAAACCGCCGCGAGAAGAATCAGCAGCCGTTCCTGCCTGGATTCCTCGTCCATCGGTTTCCGTCCTCCTTTTTACAGCGGGCTCAGGCGCTTCAGAAAATCCGTAAAATACGCGGGAAGATCGCTTGTGAATTCCAGATACCGCCCGTCCCGCGGGTGGCGGAAGCCGACGACCCGCGCGTGCAGGCACTGTCCGGCAAGACCCGGCGCGCGCTTTTTCGGCCCGTACAGCGGATCGCCGGCGACCGGATGGCCGAGGTACGCCATGTGGACGCGGATCTGGTGCGTCCGCCCGGTTTCCAGGCGCACGCGGACATGGGTAAAGCCCCGGTACCTTTCCAGAACCCGGTAGTGCGTGACGGCGTTTTTGGAGTTCCGATCGGTCACGGCCATCTTTTTGCGGTTGACCGGGTGCCGGCCGATCGGCGCGTCCACCGTGCCCTCGTCCTGCCGGAGGGTTCCGTGCACCACGGCCTCGTAAACGCGCGTAAAGCTGTGGTCCTTGATCTGCGCCGCGAGGCGGCGGTGGGCAAAATCGTTTTTCGCAACGATCAGAAGACCGCTGGTGTCCTTGTCGATCCGGTGCAGGATGCCCGGACGCAGCACGCCGTTGATCCCGGAAAGGGAATCCCCGCAGTGCGCGAGCAGCGCGTTGACCAGCGTTCCGTCCGCGTGCCCGGCGGCCGGATGGACGACCATCCCCTGCGGCTTGTTCACAACCAGCAGGTCGTCGTCCTCATAGACGATATCGAGCGGAATTTTCTGGGCGGAAACCTTAGGCGGCACCGGGTCCGGAATGCCGATCTCGATGACGTCGCCCCGTTCGCAGCGGTAGCTCTTTGCGAGCGGGCGTCCGTCCTTGACCGCGAGCCCCCGGGCGATCCACTTGTCCGCCGCGGAGCGCGAAAGGCCCTCGACGCTCCGGCTCAGGAAGAGGTCGAGCCGGAGGCCCGCCTCTTCGGCGGCAACCGTCCTTTGCAGCGTTTTCATCGCTATTTTGTCCGCAGGACCTTTTCCGCGCCGCGGTCGTCCTCCATATAAAACAGCACATGGATGATGAGGAACAGCGTTCCGACCGTGACGCAGCAATCGCCGAAATTAAAGACGGCCGGGAAAAAGGAAATCCGGATATAGTCGACCACATAGCCGTAAAGCACGCGGTCGATCAGGTTTCCGATCCCTCCGCCGACGATCAGGACCGACGCGGCGTAGGAAAAGAACTCGTGGTGGCGGTAACGGAACAGCGCGAAAACGATCAGCGCGCAGACAACGGCGGTCACGGCCACAAAAAGCCATCTCTGATTCTGCAGAATGCTGAACGCCGCGCCGCGGTTTTCCACATACCGCAGGTCCAGCAGACCGCCGATCAGCGGATAAGTCCCGACCGGTTTCAGATATTCGACGGCCAAAATCCTGCAGATCTGGTCGGCCGCAACCACCAAGACCGACAGCAGCAAAGCGATGAGCGCCAAGCAAACATCTCCTTTTCTTCTACTCCATTTCATTATAGAGGCACAGGGGCCGTTTGTCCACAAAAATACGCGCGGAACAGAAAACGGCCGCGCCCGGCCGCCCGGAAGAGGCGGCAAGGCGCGGCCGTTTCGCCGGCGGTTTACCCGAGGACCCGCGCGCAGCGTTCGCAGATGTCCGGATGCGCCGGGTCGCTGCCGACCGTTTCGCTGTAGCACCAGCAGCGGGCGCATTTCAAGCCCTGCGCGTGGGCGACCGTGACCGAAAGCTCCGGGACCTCCTCGCCCTGAAAGTCCCCTTTTCCCTCGTTCCGGACTTCCAGATGCGAAACGATCAGGGCGGTCAGCAGATCCAGCTCCGCCGATTTTGCAAAATCGTACAGCCCCCCGCCGCAATAGAGCGTGACGCCCGCGTCGAGCGAAGCGCCGATCACCTTTTCCTTGCGCGCGATCTCCAGGGCCTTTTTGACGTCGTTGCGGATCCGGTGGATTTTGTCCCATTTCGCGACGAACGCGTCGTCCGCCTCCACGCCGACCGGCTCCGGAAAATCGTTCAGCATCACGCAGTCCGCCGCGGCGGAGGACCGATGGGGCATCTTTTTCCAAATCTCGTCGGACGTGAACGCGAGGATCGGGGCGATCAGGCGGGTCATGCCGTCGAGGATCAGGAACATCGCGCTCTGCGCCGCGCGGCGGGATTCGCTGCCCGCTTTTTCGACATAGAGCCTGTCCTTTAACACGTCGAGGTAAAAATTGGACAGATCCACCACGCAGAAATTATGGATCTCATGGTAGGCGACATGGAACTCGAATTTTTGATAGGACTCCGTCACGGCGCGGATCAATCCGTTGAAGCGGTTCAGCGCCCAGCGGTCGATCGGCAGCAGGCGGCCGGCGGGCAGAAGATCCCGGTCCGGGACAAAATCGGCCAGATTCCCGATGATGAACCGGGCGGTGTTGCGGATCTTGCGGTACGCCTCGGAAAGCTGCTTCAGAATGTCGTTTGAAATGCGGACGTCCCCCTGATAATCGCTCGAGGCGACCCACAGCCTTAAAATATCGGCCCCGTATTTCCCGACGACCTCGGACGGGGCAATGCCGTTGCCGAGGGATTTCGACATCTTGCGGCCCTCCAGGTCGATGACCATGCCGTGGGTCAGCACCGCGCGGTAGGGCGCCTTCCCGCGCCACGCGACGCTGGTCAGCAGCGAGGACTGGAACCAGCCGCGGTGCTGGTCGTTGCCTTCGAGGTAAAGATCCGCCGGCCAGTGCAGTTCGGGCCGCGTCGTCAGGACGGCCGCGTGGCTGCATCCGGAATCGAACCACACGTCCATCACGTCCGTTTCCTTCGTAAATTCCGTGCAGCCGCATTCGCAGCGCGTGCCCGCGGGCAGGATCTGCGAGGCGTCGTATTTGAACCAGGCGTTCGAGCCTTCCCTGCGGAAAACCGCGGCGACCGCGTCGATGCTTTCCCGGGTCACAAGCGCTTTGCCGCATTCCTTGCAGTAGAAAATCGGGATCGGAACGCCCCACAGGCGCTGGCGCGAAATGCACCAGTCCTTGCGGTCCAGCACCATCGAGGTGATGCGGTCGCGGCCCCATGCAGGAATCCACCGCACCTTGTTGATCTCCGAAACCGTGCGGTCCTTGATCGCCTCGACGGAGCAGAACCACTGTTCCGTCGCGCGGAACAGCACCGGGTGCTTGCACCGCCAGCAATGGGGGTACTGGTGAGTGATGTGCCTGACGGCGAACAGCGCGCCGATCTCCCGGAGGTAATCCCGGATGGCGGCGTTCGCCTGTTCCGTCGTCAGACCCGCGAAGCGCTCGCCCGCCTCCGCCGTCATGCGGCCCCGGCTGTCCACCGGAACGACCACGGGGATCTCCGGGTAAAAGTTATGGCAGACGTCGAAGTCCTCGACGCCGTGTCCGGGAGCCGTGTGCACGCAGCCGGTTCCGCTTTCGAGCGTAACGTGCGCACCGAGGATGACCGGGGAGGTGCGGTTCAGGAACGGGAACGGGTGCGCGGTCTTGATATGCTCGAGCTCGCCGCCCTTGTAGGAAGCGACGACCTCATAGTCCGAAATGCCGGCCGCCTGCATCGTCGGCTCGGTGAGCGCCGCGGCGAGCACATAAAATTCGCCGCCGGCCTTCACGAGCGAATACTCGAACTCCGGGCCGAGGCAGATCGCCGTATTGGCGGGGATCGTCCAGGTCGTCGTCGTCCAGATCACGAAATAAGTTTTGGAAAGGTCGGCGCCCTTCGCGGTGAAAAGCCCTTTGTCGTCCGTCACGCGGAACTTGACGTAAATCGAATCGCAGGGATCCTCGCTGTATTCGATTTCGGCTTCGGCGAGCGCGGTCTCGTCGTGCGGGCACCAGTAAACCGGTTTGAGGCCCTTATAGATGTAGCCTTTCAGCGCCATCTCGCCGAACACTTCGATCTGTTTCGCCTCGAAATCCGGGCTGAGCGTGCGGTACGGATTTTTCCAGTCCCCGAGGACGCCGAGGCGCTCGAACTGTTTCGTCATGCTGGCGATATGCGCGAGCGCGAAGTCGCGGCACGCATCGCGGAAATGGACGGGGTCGTCGCTGCGGCTGTCCAGGCCGACGCTTTCGATCGCCTTGCGCTCGATCGGAAGGCCGTGGGTGTCCCATCCCGGCACATACGGGGCCTGGAAGCCGGCCATGTTCCTGCTGCGGACGATCATATCTTTCAGGATTTTATTGAGAGCGGTCCCCAGATGGATGTTTCCGTTCGCATAGGGCGGGCCGTCGTGGAGCACATATTTGGGCCGGCCCTCGTTTTTGTGGATGATCTTCTGATAAATCCCGTCTTCCCGCCATTTTTTCAGCATGTCCGGTTCCCGTTTCGGCAGGCCGGCCTGCATGGGGAAATCGGTTTTGGGGAGGTTCAGGGTGCTTTTATAATCCATCGGTTGACTTCTCTCCTTAAAGATTTTAAATGTGCAAAACGGCGGAATTACTGCGCGGCCGGCTCGTCGCCGTCGAAGCAGGAGATCTCGGCCGTGAACGCGTCTTTCCCGCCGCTTTCCGGAGCGGCTTCCGACTGTGCGGGAACCGCCTCCTCCGGCGGACGGACGGGCGCGGGCTCCGACGCGGGCGCTTCCTTCGGGACTTCCGGTTTGGCCGCCGGCAGCGCGTCGATCAGCGTCAGATGCTCCTTATAGGCGGCGAGCAGCTTCGAGCGGAAATCCGACACCGCGCGCTGCAGGCGCTCCAGCTCCCGCTTCTGGCCGACCGTTTTGCCTTCCGCTTCCTCCGCGATGCGCTCGGCCTTCAGATTCGCGTCCTTGAGGATGATTTCCGCACGGTGGCGCGCTTCCCGGACGGAAGCGTCCCCGACCTTCTGCGCGCTGATCAGCGCGTTTTTGATCTCGTCCTCCTGGGCGCGGAACTCCTCGACCTTGTCCGCGAGGATCTTGACCTTTTCGGTCAGCTGCTGGTTTTCCGCCCTCAGCTTTTCGATCTCCTCGTCCTGTTCGACTCCCTTTTTCTGAAGCTGCTCGTAGGAATCCCGGACCTGGTCGAGGAACGCGTCGACGTCGTCGGTTTTATAGCCGGAAAATCCAGCCTTCCGAAAACTTGCATTGATAATGTCGTTGAGAGACAGCATGGATCATCACACCCCACTACAAATATTTTCGGCCCCTGACGGAAAGCCTGCCCTTTTTGGTGAGCGGCCCAACCCGGTCCAGGACATAGCGACCCTTTCCCCTCACGGAAATCCCGTCGCCCTCCCGCACCGCGGAATCCGGGGAAACGACGGTCTCATGATTGATCTGGACAAGCCCGGAACGAACGAGTTCCGCGGCTTTCGTCCGGCTGGTCGAAACGGCGGCGGCCACGACGCAGTCCACGCGGGCGGAAGCGACCGCCGCATGCCAGTCCGCAAAGCGGTGCGCCTGCGGCAGGGGTCCGTCGTACCCCCGCGTCAGCCGCACGCCGACTCCGCCGATCTTTTCGACCTGGGAAAGCAGGAAACCGGCGATCTCGCCGCGGCAGAAAAAGACGCACCGGCCCTCCCCGACAAGGATGTCTCCGACCGCCCGGCGCTCGATTCCGGCGTTCAGCAGGGCGCCGAGAAAATCGCGGTGGGAAAGACGGTCCCGCGCGCGGTAGGCTGCGGTGACCGCGGCGATCGGAAACGCCCCGTCCTCCGGTTCGAGAAAGTCCGGGAACGCGCCGAACAGCACGCGCTCCGCCCCGGCATACCCGCCCCACAGCCGGACGTTCGGCAGACTCTCCCGCGCGGCCAGCCTTTTCGCGGCATCGGCCTCGCGCTCGTCCAAAAAGCCGAAAAACCGTGCCCGTCCGGAAGCGGACAGGCGCACGGCATCGCGGAGCCTTGATTCAAGGGCGGCGTCCCCTTCCTTCCGCTCCACCCGGTTTAAAAGACGCCGTTGTTTTCAAGCTCGTCCAACACGTCGTCGCCGGTCAGGTCGACGTTGTAGGGCGTGATGATGAACGTGCTGGTCGCGACCCGCTTGATTTTCCCGCCGTTCGCGTAGGCGACGCCGCTCAGAAAATCGACGATCCTGCGGGAGATGTCCTTGTTTGTGTTCTCGAGGTTCAAAACGACCGTGTGCATCTTGAGGAGTTCGTCGGCGATGGAGCAGGTCTCCTCCCCGAACCGTTCCGGTTTGAACAGGACCACCTGAAGCTGAGCGGTCGCGTGGATGTTGACGACCTTGTTTCCGGCGTTGACCGCCGGCGCGCGCCTTGCGGCTTCGCGCTGCTGGTACTCCATTTCCTTCTGTCTGTCCGACATCGAGCTCACCTCTTCAGGCTCTTCCTCGTAGCTGTCGTCGTATTCGTCCTCGGGCGGATTCCACATATCCTTGATTTTTTCCACAAATCCGGGCATAAACCGAACACCTCCAAAAGACTTTTCGCAAGATTATTTTTGATAGTTCCTCGGCCCGAACAGAGCGGTTCCCACCCGGACCAGATTGGCTCCCTCCTGGATTGCAAGCGGATAATCCGCGCTCATTCCCATGGAAAGAAGGTCCATAGATACATTATCTATTTTTTTGCTCTTTATGTCAACAAAATATTGATGCATCCGGCAAAAATAATTCCTGGTTTCCGCTTCCGGGGCGCCGGCCGGCGGAATCGCCATCAGGCCGCGGATCCGGATGCCGGGAAGCGGGGCGATCCGCTCGATCAGCCCGGAAAGCTCCCGCGGGAGCACGCCGGATTTGCTTTCCTCTTCCCCGATATTGACCTCGATCAACAGATCGGTCACGAGATGCCGCTTTTCACTCAAGCGGGAAATTTCCTGCGCGAGTTTTTCCTGGTCGACGGACTCGATCATCGAAACGCGCCCGACCAGGTATTTGATCTTGTTTTTCTGAAGATGCCCGATGAAATGCAGCGTGCAGCGGGAAAGGTCGTAGGACTCGTATTTCCCCAGCATTTCCTGGACCCGGTTTTCCCCGATGTGGTCGATGCCGAGCGCGACGCCGCGGTTGATCACCTCCACCGGCACGGTTTTCGTCGCGGCCAGCAGCGTGACGTCCTCCGGCTTCCTGCCGGAACGGGCGGCGGCCTCCGCGATCCGGCCGCGCACCGTCTTCAGATTTTCCTGAAGGTCGAGAAAACGCCGCTCGAGGTCGTCACTGGACAATTTTTCCGTCATATAAATCGGTCCCTTCCACAACAACTTCGTCATGCAGTTTGACGGTGTCGGCCGTCATCAGATCTTCCGCCTTCGGATTCGGGTCGCAGACCACATAATCCTCCGTGCTGTAAAGCGGCACGATCTGCCGGAAGCCGATCTGGTTCCCGTGCAGAACGTAAACGCCGCTCACTTCCTTTTTGACCGTCGTTTCCTTTCCGTCCGCATTTTTCCGCTTTTGGGACAGAGTCCGGAAATGCAGCGCCCGGCGGCTGACGCGAATGCCCGTGTATTCGTTCACGACGACCTGGGCCGTCTGCTTCCGGATGGACGCGATCGCCGCGTTCATGTAGGTGGACCTCAGGATCACGGCCGCCGGGGAATTCGAATTCCGCTGGTTGACGGCGGCGACGGAAGCGGGAACGGTCACGTTGGAAACGAACGGGAACTTCACGGACACGGTCCCGCCGGAAGCGAGGCGCCGGAAGCTCCCCGCCCGGTCCGCTTCGACCGCGCACGCAAAATACCATTCGTAACTGCCGCTGATCTTTCCCGCCTTCCCGGAAACGGGTGTCGGCTTCAGCCGTTCGGCGGCGAGGATCTCGTCGGCCGTCAGGCTCCGCACGCCGGAAAAATCGAGGGCCGACTCCAGCCCGTCCGTTTCGGAAACGAAATAGCCGGAAGCCGGGGACAGGATCCTGCCGGCCGGGCTGCCCGCCTGCTCCGTAAGCGCGGCTTTCCGCTCCGCCAGCGTTTTGAGCCGCGCGCTGAAATCGGCGGTTCCGCCCGTGACGATCTGCCGTTCGCTGAGAAGATACAGCAGTTCCTCCCTCGACTGGGAAAGCAGGCCGTATTCGCCGGAAACGGTCCGGCCGAGCAGGGCGGACAGCTTTTGATGGATCTGTCCGTTCAGAGAATCCGGCGTCGCGGCGTAGGTGTCGCCGGGCGTCTGGAGCGACTGGAGGCTCTGGATCTCACGGTCCACGCCCGCAAGCTCCCTCCGGGCGGCCGCCTGCTGCTCGTTTTCACAGATCAGCGCGACGACGCCCCCTTTCGAAACCTTGTCCCCGTTCGAAAGGACGTAATCGACGACCCCGCCCCCGGCGGCCTTTTTGTCGAGCAAAACCTCGTTGCGCACGGCGATTCCGGTCACCTGCACGGAATCGGACGCGGTGAAATAGGCGGCGGTCTCCGTCCGGGAATCGGGGGAATGGGCGCGGTAGACCTGGTAGCCGACATACAGAAGCAGGAGCAGCGCGATCGCCGTGGTCGCAAGCCGCCGGATCAGCGGATTGTTCATTCCGCCCGCCCCCTTTCGCGCAGGATCCCGCAGGCACGCCGGCAGACCGCCTCGAAATCCGGAAATTCGTCGAGAAAGATCCACTCGGCCCGTTCCTTTCGCCGGAACCAGGTGCGCTGGCGTTTCGCGTAGCGCCGGGTTTCGCGTTTGACCTGCTCCACCGCCTCGGAAAGGTCGCGTTCGCCGCTCAGATACGGCCCGAATTCCTTATAGCCGATCGCCTGCGCCGCCGTCGCCGCGCCCCCGAACGCCAAGACCCGTTTCGCCTCGTCCAGGAGCCCGCGCTCCATCATCGCGTCGACGCGGCGGCCGATGCTTTCGTAGAGTTTCCGGCGGTCGCGGTAGTCGAGGCCGATCATGCAGACGTCGTACGGGGACGGTTTTTCCCGCGAGCGCTCGATCTGTTCCGTCATCGTGACGCCCGTCGTGCGGTAGATCTCGATCGCGCGGACCGTGCGCCCGACGTTGTTCGGATGGATCCGCTCCGCCGCCCGAGGATCGAATTGCCGGAGCTCCCGCCACAGGGCTTCGGGCCCTTCGGTTTCCGCCCGTTTCAGCAGCCGCGCGCGCAGCGCCCCGTCCCGGCCGCCGGGCGAAAACCGGATTCCGTGGAGCAGCGAGGAAACGTACAGGCCCGTGCCGCCGGCGAGGATCGGGAGGCGGCCCCGTTGCCGGATCTTTTCGATGCGGTCCGAGGCGAGCGCCGTGTAATCCGCGACGCTGAACGGCTTTTCGGGCGGCAGAAAACCGATCAGATGATGCGGCACGCCGCGCATCTCCTCCTCCGTCGGCTGAGCGGTGCCGACGGGAATGCCTCGGTAGATCTGCATCGAATCGGCCGAAACGACCTCTCCGCCGAACGCAAGCGCAAGCGCGACGGCCAGCCGGCTTTTTCCCGTCGCGGTCGGACCGACGACCGCGACGACCGGAATCCGGTCCATCACCGGGTCCTCCCGAACTGCCGCTCGAGGTCCCTGCGCTTGAGCAGGAACGAAACCGGCCTGCCGTGCGGGCAGTAGCGCACGTCCTCGTTCTCCACCCGGCGCGCGAGGGCCGCGAGCTCCGTCGGCGGCGTGTCGTCGCCCGCCTTGACCGCCGCGCGGCACGCGACGTTGTGATAGAGCCAGTCGAGCTTCTGCGTCGTCACGTCGTCCTTGTTTTCCGCAAGGTACCCCGCGATCTCCATGACCGCCCCGGCGACGTCGCCGTCCCCGAGGACCATCGGCGCGCTGCGGACCAGCACCGTCCCGCCGCCGAAATCCTCCAGCTCGAACCCGGCTTTTTCGCAGACTCCGAGCGACTGGAGCACGGCGGAATATTCGTTTTTGTCGAGCGTGACGGGAATCGGTTCGAGCAGCATCTGGCGGAAAGCCTCCCCGCCCTCGGCCCTGAGCTTTTCGTAAAGCAGCCGCTCGTGCGCGGCGTGCTTGTCGACGAAGACGAGGCTGTCGCCGCGTTCGAGCAGGATATAGGTGCCGAACGCCTCGCCGATCAGCCGTTCGGGAACCTCCTTCCGCCTCTCCTCCGAAAAAGCGGGGACCGCGCCGCCGGAATCGCCGTCCGGTTCCGCCGCGCTGTCCGGCTCTTTCCGCGGGGGCGGCGCGGAAACCGGCTTGGCCGCGGGGGCCGCCGGCTCTTCGGATCCGGCGTCCGGGTTCGGCGCCTCGTCCCCGGCCGAACCGCCGCGGACGGAATCGCTGAGCGGAAAGCTCCGGTTCCGCGGCGCGGGCGGCAGGTGCGGAAACGCGGCGGCCTGCGGCGGCGCCCCCGCGGGGGCTTCCGGCGCCCCGCCCGGCGGGGCGAACTTGACCTGACCCGCGCTTTCCGTCCGGGGGAGCTGGGGCTGCGCGGGCTTCAGATGCAGGACCGGCGGCGTGTCGCTCCGGTTCAGCGCCGTCTTCACGCCGTGATAGACGGCGTCGAAAACCGGCTTTTCGTTGACGAAACGCACCTCCATCTTCGCCGGGTGGACGTTGACGTCCACCACGCCGAACGGGACGTGCAGATGGAGCACGCAGGCCGGGACCTTTCCCGTCATCAGGGTTCCCCGGAACGCCTCTTCCAATGCGACGGACGCGGTGCGCGTGCGCACATAGCGCCCGTTGATGAAGAAATTCTGCATGCTCCGGTTCGGCCGGGCCGCGGCCGGTTTCGTGACGAAGCCGGAAATCTCGACCCCGCCGAGCCGATACCCGACCGGGATCAGCCCGGACGTAAATTCCCTGCCGTAGACGGCGTAAACGGCGGACTTGAGTTTTCCGTCCCCGGGCGAATGCAGCGCCTCCCTGCCGTCCCGCAGGAAGCGGAACGAAACTTCCGGGTGCGAAAGCGCGGCCTTGTCCACGACGGCGGCGACCGCGTTGCCCTCCGTCACGTCCTTCTTGAGAAATTTCATGCGGGCGGGCGTATTGTAGAACAGGTCGCGCGCCACGATCGTCGTCCCCTGGGGGCAGCCGGCGTCCTCGCACGCCCGCTCCCCGTCCCCGTCGATCTCGTAGCGCGTCCCGGCCAGCTCATCCGCCGTGCGGGTGAGCAGCTCCACATGCGCGACGGCGGCGACCGAGGCGAGCGCCTCCCCGCGGAAGCCGAGCGTCGCGATGGATCCGAGGTCGTCCCGCTCCCGGATCTTGCTGGTCGCATGCCGCAGGAACGCGAGCGGCACGTCCTCCCGCGCGATGCCGCACCCGTCGTCCGTCACGCGCAGAAACGTGGTCCCGCCGTTGCGGATCTCAACGGTGACGGCCGAGGCCCCGGCGTCCACCGCGTTTTCGACCAGCTCCTTCGCGACGGAGGCCGGGCGCTCCACAACCTCGCCCGCGGCGATCAGCTCCGCGACATGCTTGTCGAGCACGTTGATCCTGCCCATGTTCCTCCTCCTTCCGCCGTTAAACCCCTTTTTCCGTTTTTAAAGATACAAATCCATGATGACATCGTCGTAATAGCTGCCGCCGACCCGGAAATAATTCTTCAGGCGCCCCACTTTCTGGAATCCGAACTTCTCGTACAGACGGATCGCCCTTTCGTTGTTCCCGTAAACGTCGAGGTGAATCGCTTTGAGCGCCGGATTCCCTTTCGCAAAGCCGATCAGTTCCGCAAGCAGAGCACTCGCCGCACCCAGGTCCCAGTATTTCTTGCGGACGGTGATGCCGAGTTCGCAGTTGTGCGCAAGGCGCTCCTTCCGTTCCGCCCTAAGGTCGGCGAAACAGGCGAGTTCGTCTCCGATCCAGCCGGTGAGGCAAATGCCGCCGGGCTGATCCCGCATATCGCGGAGGAACCCTCTTTCCCGCTCCACAGTGACCCGCAAACCATTTTTTCCATAGGTCAGGAAATTGCTTTCCCCACCGACGGAATTGATATATTCGATCACCGCCGCGGCATCGTCTTCCTCCGCCGGACGGATCAAAAGTTCGCGGCCGTCCTTCAGCAGGACCTTTTTCATCTCACGGCTTCCTCCCTCCGGAACTTCTCACTTTGCCAGCTTGGAAAGCTCGAACAGCGTGTTCATGCACTCGATCGGCGTCAGGGTGTTCACGTCCAGCGCGCCGAGCCGTTTGAGAAGCTCCGTCACATTCGGCGGGGTCAGCGCGATCTGCGCCGGTTCCTCCGGTTCGGCGGCCGCTTTGCCGCGGGATTTGGAACGGCTCTTCGGCATCGAAACCTCGCGGCCCTCGTTCAGCTCGGCGAGGATCTGCTTCGCGCGCGTGATGATCCGGTTCGGCACCCCGGCCAGCTTCGCGACCTCGATGCCGTAGCTGTCGTCCGCACCGCCGCGCACGATGCGCCGCAGGAACGTGATGTCGTCCCCGCGCTTCCTGACCGCGATGTTGTAGTTCTTCACGCCGGGGACCAGTTCCTCCATCGCGGTCAGTTCGTGGTAGTGGGTCGCGAACAGCGTCTTTGCGCCGAGCAGCTTTTTGTCCGCGACGTATTCGAGCACCGCGCGGGCGATACTCATGCCGTCGAAGGTCGAAGTGCCGCGCCCGATCTCGTCCAGAATCAGCAGGCTGTCTTTCGTCGCGCTTTTGACGATCTCCGCCACCTCCGCCATCTCTACCATGAAGGTGGACTGGCCGGACGCGAGGTCGTCGGATGCGCCGATCCGCGTGTAGATCGCGTCGACGATGCCGATCTCCGCGCTCGAAGCCGGGACGAAGCAGCCGATCTGCGCCATCAGGACGATCAGCGCGATCTGCCGCATATAGGTCGATTTGCCCGCCATGTTCGGGCCGGTGATGATCGCGACGCGGTTTTCCTCCCGGTCCAGGACGGCGTCGTTCGGGACGAACGGTTCCTCCGAAAGCGCCTCGACCACGGGATGGCGGCTCTCCTTCAAAACGATCCTGCCGCTCAGGTTCACGACCGGGCGGACGTACTGGCGGTCGGCCGAAACCCGGGCGAACGAAAGCAGCACGTCGAGCCGCGCGACGGCGGCGGCGGTCCTTTGGACCCGCGCCATCTCCCCGGCGACCTTTTTGCGCACGGAATCGAACAGCTGGTATTCGATCTGCACGGATTTGTCGTGCGCGCCGAGGATGCGGCTTTCCAGGTTTTTGAGCTCCGGCGTGATGAACCGCTCGCAGTTCACGAGGGTCTGCTTGCGGATATACTCGGGCGGGGCCTGGTCCTTGTAGGCGTTGCTGATCTCTATGTAATAGCCGAACACGCGGTTATAGCCGATCTTGAGCTTCGGGATGCCGGTCCGCTCGCGCTCCTGCGCCTCGATCTTCGCGATGACGCCGCGGCCGTCGCTCATGTCTCCCTTGAGGGCGTCCAGCTCCTCGCTGTAGCCCGGGCGGATGATGCCGCCCTCCCGCACGGAGAACGGGGGCTCGTCCACGATCGCGCGCTCGATCAGATCGCGCACGTCACGGAGCTCGTCGAGATCGCCCCAGATCGAGCGCAGCAGCTCCGAGTGCGAGTCCTTGAGCAGATTTTTGAGCGCCGGAAGGGCGGCGCACGCGTACGAAAGGCTTTTGAGTTCCCGGCCGTTCGAGGTTCCGTAGACGATGCGGGACATCAGCCGCTCGAGGTCGCGGATCCCGGCAAGCTGTTCGGAAAGGCCGTCGCGCAGGATGCTGTCCTCCGTCAGCTCCTCCACGGCGTTCAGGCGCCGGCCGATCCTCGCCGGGCTCAAAAGCGGGTTCACGATCCAGCTTCGGATCAGGCGCTTGCCCATCGCGGTGCGCGTGCGGTCGAGAACCCAGAGCAGGGAACCGCGCTTTTCCTTCGTGCGCATCGTTTCCATCAGCTCCAGGTTCCGGCGCGTGTTCAGGCTCAGGCGCATGTACTGCGTGCCGCTGTAAAGGTCCAGCTCTTCCATGCGCTCGAGGCCCGTGCGCTCGGTCCTGACCAGGTACCGGAGCAGCGCCCCGACCGCCCGCGTGATCTCCGGCTTTTCCTCCAGGTCCAGCTCGGCGAGGTCGTCTTTGTGGAACTGCCCGAGGACAAGCGAAGCGCAGGAATCCGGGCTGAAATCTTCGCCGGAGAGGAGCTCCAGGCTGACGCTCAGCCGCTTCTGGATGAAATCCGGCAGCGCGTCGAGGTCCAGCGCCTCCTGCCCGATCAGAATCTCGCGCGGGGAAAACCGGGAAAGCTCGTTGATCAGGCGCTGCGCGAGCTCCTCGGCGTTCGCGCCGGACAGCGTCGTCGCGTGGAGCTCGCCGGTCGAAACGTCCGCAAAGCAGACGCCCGCCTGCGTGCCCGACACGCAGATCGAACAGATATAGTTGTTCTTCGATTCGTCCAGCATGCTGCTTTCAAGGACCGTTCCCGGCGTGACGACGCGGATGACGTCCCTTTTGACAAGGCCCTTCGCAAGCGCCGGGTCCTCCAGCTGCTCGCAGATGGCGACCTTGTAGCCCTTCGCGATCAACCGGGCGACATAGCTTTCGTAGCTGTGGAACGGCACGCCGCACATCGGGGCGCGCTCCGGCTGGCCGCAGTCGCGGCCGGTCAGCGTCAGCTCCAGCTCGCGGGAAGCAAGCACCGCGTCGTCGTAGAACATCTCGTAAAAATCGCCGAGGCGGAAAAACAGGATGGTGTCCGGGTACTGTTTTTTCAGCTCAAAATACTGTTCCATCATCGGGGATAAGGCCGCCATGGAATTTTACCGCCTCCCTCCCGGTCCGGAGCAAAAGGAAAGCCGGACCGGATCCGAATTCGAAGAAGATCAGAAACGGGCCGCTCAGTGGCAGCCGCCGCATGCGCCGCAGTCGCCGCCGCAGGAACGCTCGGCGTAATCGGCCGTGTCGGGATCCGCGCCCTCGGCGCTCTGTTCGATGATCGCGTTGACGCGGCGCATCAGGCCGTTCATCTCCGCCCTCGCGCCGTTGTAGGCGGCCATGTTCGGATTTTTCATAATCGTCTCGTACAGGCCGTTGAGTTCCTGTGTGTACGTCTGCATTTTCTGCTGGTCGCGGTCCTTTTTACGCCCTTCCGCCTGCAGCGCCACACGCTTGAGATTGTACTGTCCGATCAGATCCTGAAGTCCTTCGTCGCCGTTCGCGCTCTGGAGGGCAAGCTGCATTTTGAGGTATCTCTCGTCCTTCTGGATTTCCCGGCCGAGATTTCTGGTCATTTCAATCAGATCCATCTGGTGACTCCTTTTCTTCGTTCGATTGACGGTTTGCACGGACGGTTTCCATCCGGGCGTCCACAAGCTCCCCGCCCAAAATCCAGTTGCGCGCGGAGGTGATCCTCACGTCGGCGAAACTGCCGATCCGCTCCGGTTCGCCGGGAAAATCCACGACGACGTTCCCGTCCGTGCGCCCGGTCAGCAGGCCGGTTTTCGGGCTTTTCCCCTCGATCAGGACCCGCTGCACCGTTCCGACGGCTCCGGCGCAGCGCGAGGCGGCGATCTTTTCCTGCGCCGCGCAGAGCGCCTGCAGGCGACGCGTCTTCTCCCCGGCGGAAACCGGGTCCGGCAGTTTCGCCGCCCGGGTCCCCTCCCGCGGGGAATAGATGAACGTGAACAGCGAGGTGAACTCCACCCGCCGGATCAGGTCGATCGTGTCCTCGAACTCCTCCCCGGTTTCCCCGGGGAACCCGACGATCACGTCGGAGGTGAGCGAAAGATCCGGAATTTTCCGCTTCGCATAGGAAACGATCGAAAGGTACTGTTCCCGCGAATAACCCCGGTTCATTTCCCGGAGGATCCGGTCGTTTCCGGACTGGAACGGCAGATGCAGGTGGTGGCTGACGTGCCGGGAAGCGGCGATGGTGTCGATCAGTTCCCGGGTGATGTCCTTTGGATGGGACGTCATGAACCGGATGCGGTAATCGCCCTCCACCCGGTCCAGCAGGCGCAGCAGGGCCGCAAAGCTGACCGGCTCCGGAAGCGTCTTGCCGTAGGAATTGACGTTCTGCCCCAGCAGGGTGACGTCCTTGTAGCCGTCCGCGACCAGGCCGCGGAACTCGCCGAGAACCGCGCCGGGCTCCCGGCTGCGCTCCCTGCCGCGCACATAGGGGACGATGCAGTAGGAACAGAAGTTGTCGCAGCCGTACATGACGGTCAGAAAAGCCTTGACGGAACCCTCCCGCCGGATCGGCAGGCCCTCCGCGACGGTGCGGTCCGCCTGCCCGCCCCCGCGCTCGAACACGCGTCCTTCCCCGGTCAGGACGCGGTAGAGGAGCTGCGGAAAGCGGTGGATGACATGGGTCCCGAACACCAGGCCGACAAACGGAAAGACCTCCCGGATCCGTCTTGCCGCCGCTTCCTCCTCCATCATGCAGCCGCACACGGCGATCAGCGTGGAGGGATGACGGCGCTTGACGTTCTTGAGCGCGCCGATGTTGCCGAACACGCGGTCCTCCGCGTGTTCCCGGACGGCGCAGGTGTTGAACAGAATGAAATCGGCTTCGTCCGGGTCTTCCGTAAACGAAAACCCCATTTGGGAAAGGAATCCCTTGATCTTTTCGCTGTCCGAAACGTTCTGCTGGCAGCCGTAGGTGCGCACGAGCGCTTTCGGGGCTCCGTTTCTGGCCCGGCGCGCCATCATCTCCCCGACCCTGCGGACGATCCCGTCCGGAGCGGCGGCCCGGGGGCGCAGACGGACCGGTTCGCTTTCCGACAAACAGAATTCCTCCCGTATCGTTTCAGAATAAGCTGAAAGTTTTTAGATTATTATAACATAGCGGCAAACACGCTTCAAGGAAAAAGCGGAAAAAGCCCCGCGCGCCGCAAAAAGCCGCCCCGCACCACGGGACGGCTCCGGCCGCGGGATTATTTCGGACGGTAAAGCCCGGGCGAAAAGCGCCAGAGCAGGATGCGGCGGCGGAGTTTCGGATCCATCCGCCGGTCCGCGACAAGAAAGCGGTCGTAACCGTACGTCCGCAGCAGGTCCCGCACGGCGCGGGGGGCATTCCCTTCCCGGAGCAGGACGTCAACCGCCTCCATGACGGCGAGCGGCAGCCGGACCCTCTCCAGCAGCCGGAGGAGTTCCGCGTCCCCGGCGCAGGCGGTCCGCGCGAGATCCGCGACGCGCTGCACCGCCTCCACGCGCTGAAAAATCGCGGTGCCGGCCTGGGCCTGTTTGCCGCGCCGGAGCTCCAGCGCCCCGTTCCGCCGCAGCAGCACGGGCGCCTGGACCGCCGCCTCCGCCAAAAGCAGGCAGCGGGACAAAAACTCCCCCGCATAACCGTAACGGCACGATTCCTCAAATTCGATCTGCCGGTCGAGCAGGAATCCGCGCCGGATCAGCACCGCGGAAATGTCGATTGAAGCGCCGCGCAGCCACGCGTCCTTGAGGTACTGGTCCCCGCCGCGGCGCCGGATCGCGCTGCTCAGCGTGCGGCGCTCGGCCACGCGGACCTCGTCCGCGTCCCTGCAGCCGAACAGGAAATCCGCGTTGGTCCGCCGCGCCGTTTCCAGACCGGGAACCAGAAAATCCTCATACAGCCTGCGGGCGAACACAAAGGTCAGATACCGGCCGCCCGCCTTCTGGATGCCGGTGTTCAGCGCGGCCGGCACGGTGGAATCCCCGTTCTGGACCACAAAGCCGTGGATTCCCAGCTCCTTGATCAGGCGCACGGCCTGAAGGACCGTCCGGTCCCGGGAGCCCATGTCGATCACGATCAGCTCGCATTCGGTTCCGGCGGCCTGCTCCACCACAAAACGCAGGATCCCGACGATTTCCTTCTCGATATTTTTGACCGGTAAAACAATCGAAAGCTCCGCTGCCTGCACGTTTCTTCACAACCTTTTCCGCATGGACGCCGACGCCATGTCTTTTTCCTTATCAGTATACCATATTCCGGCCCGGAAAAAAGGCTCAAAATGGATAGATCAGAAATTCCCGGCCGTATCTTTTTTGTCAATTTCCCACGCAAGTTAAACAAATCGGCCATAGCGTAAAAATTTTATACAGTTCCGGCGAACTGTCTATTTCAGACAAGCCGCCGGAACGGTATTCTTGAAAGCGGAAGTGAAGCAAAATGACATTCGATGCAGTGATGAAACGCGCCGCGATCGGCGCGACCGTCGACCTTTCGCTCCGCGGGATCGAAAACGATCCGAGGCGGAGCATGAAAAACGCCGTCGATCTGTTCGGGCATCTGACCGGGGAGATCTTCGGGGAAAGCCTGATGGCAAAAATCCGCCGGGAAGCGGAAAATCCGAAAAGCTGTTTTTACCGGATGATCACGGCGATGGTCCGGGACGTCGACCACGCCGTTCTGAAAACGGTGGGGACCAATATGTGTTTCAACCGGGTGGGCGCCGCGGCCGCTCCCGCGAAGCCGCCGGAACCCCGCGGGCCGGTGGACCTGCCGGGAGCGGTGCGCCGCGCGCGGGCAAAGGGGATCTATTTCTTCGTCGTCTGCGGCAAACGCCCGCTTCGGTACGCGGAGGAACTGTTCGCCGTCTGCCGGGAGAACCGCGACTGCGCGTTCTATCTGACGGCGGACGCCGGAGAGGTCAGCGAAGACCTCGCAGACCGGACCATGCGGGCCGGCAATATCATTCTGGCCGTCCGCATCGACACGGACGTGGAGCCGAACCGGATCACGGCCGGCTGCAGCCGGGCTTTCGAGATCCTGAAACGCAAACGCTGCCTCTACGGTTATATCGCCAAAATCAGCTCCGCCGCGGCAAAGCTGTGCTGCAGCAACGCGTTCATCGACTGCATGGCAAAGTACGGCTGCCTGTTTGGCTGGTATTACGCCGGCAAAGCGAAAGACCGCGCGGCGTGCCGGCAGGCGATCGCCCGGCTGATGGATTCGGCGCTGATCTCCCGGATCCGGCCGCTTCTGCTGCTCGACCCGGTTTCGGACCGGGCGATCTGCAGCCGCTTCGTCACCGGCGGGCGGTGCTATCTGATCTATACCCGGAAACGGATGGCGGTGCGGTTTTCCGTAGCGCCGCCTTCGCCTTAAGATTTGGACGGCCCCTTCCCTCCCGGACCGCCCGAGCGATAGCGCGCAATCGAAAAGTACCTGTTGGCTTCGATAAAATAGCGGAGCCTGTCGACCAGCTCCTGGGGGGACTCCCTCATTCCGCGCCGCGCCCATTGCACGACGATTCCGACCAGGCCGTATGTAAAAAATTCCGCGATGAAGTCCCGGTCTTTCTCCGGCATCCTTTTCCTTTTGTCCATCGCGCCGAGGATCTCCATGATAAGGTTCTTGGTGAGGTTGAAAAAATACTCCTGGAATCCGTTCTGCCCGGAAACGTTGAGCGCGTTCGTGTAAAAATATTTCTCCCTGCGCATGATGGTCAGCACTTCGAGCAGGACGCTGCTCCAGTCGGTAAACGTTTTCCGGATGGTGACGGCCGAAATGACCTCATTGTAGTAAATCCAGTTGACCAGGTCATATTTGTCCTGAAAATGATAATAAAACGTCTGGCGGTTGATGCCGCAGTTCGCAACGATGTCGGAAACGGAGATTTTGCGCAGATCCTTCTTTTTCATCAGTTCCTTGACGGACTGCGCAATCGCTTTCTTCGTGATTAACGAATCGGACATATCGATCCCCCCTGCTTTTCCGGCACTCCCCTGCATGCCGTCACCGTTCGAACGCCATCATAACACGTCGGTTAGCATAAGGCAACCCGTTCGTGTCAACTTTGCTCCGGCGGTTCCGGCAGCCGGACCGAAATCAGGGTCGCGTGCCGGGCGGCCGCCTTGAGAACCTTGATTTTGCATTTCCGGAACTCAAAGCTGTCCCCGGCGGACGGAATCTCGCCGAGCTGTTCCATAACCCAGCCGCTGACCGTGACGGATTCAAATTCCTCTTCCCCTTTTTCAAGGCCGAAAAACTCGAACATGTCGTCCAGGTTTGCGCTGCAGTTCACTTCAAACGTCCGGTCGCCGGTTTTCTTGAAATAATCGATGACTTCGTCGTGTTCATCCCAGATGTCCCCGACCAGCTCTTCCAAGATATCCTCCATCGTCACGATGCCCTGCGTTCCGCCGAACTCGTCCACGACGACCGCCATGTGGGTCTTCACCTGTTGCAGCAGGCGCAGCAGATCGGATATCTTCATGCCGGTGCCGATGTAGGCCACCTTCTTGATCATCGGGGCGATCGAGGTTTCCCCACGGCAGAGTGCCCGGAAAAAGTCCTTTTCATGGATCATTCCGACGATATTGTCGATGGATTCCTCGTAGACCGGCAGGCGGGAATAATGGGTGCTCAGAAAAAGCTGCTTGATGTCCTGAATGGGGGTTTTTCGTTCGACCGCAATCAGATTGACGCGGGGAGTCAGAATATCGTTCGCGTCCAGATCGTTGAATTCGATCGCGGAACGGATCAGCTCCCCGTTATGCGCGTCGATCCCGCCCTCATTCTGTGCCTCGTCCACAAACGTCATCAGTTCTTCCTGCGTGACCCTTTCCCCGTCCCGCGGTTTGAACGCGCGGCAGAGCAACGATTTCCATTTTGCCAAAAACCAGTTCAGCGGCAGGAACAGCGCCAGGAAAAAGCGAAGCAAAGGCGCAGCCGCGACGGCACAGCCCTCCGGATTGACCTTTGCGAGAATTTTGGGCGTGAGCCGGCCGAATATCAGGATTGCCAGGGTCATCACGACGGCGGAGACCGCCATGCCGTTTTTCCCCAGCAGGCGCGTGAACAAAATCACTGCAACGGACGCGGCCGCGACATCCGCGGCGCTGCCGCCGATCAGGACGGTGGAAAGCAGGGCGTCATGGCGGTCGGCAAGTTTCAGCGCGGATAAAACGCGGGAGTTTCGGCTGTTGGAAAGGTCTTTCAGCCGCGCCTTGTTCAAGGCGGAAAACGCCGCTTCGCCGGCGGCAAAAAATGCGGAAAAAAGCACGCAAAGGATCAGCGTCAACAACAAAGCGGTGGTCTGATTCTCCATAAATAATTTTTTCCCTCTTCTTTCTCGACCTCTATTTTATCAAAATTTCCAAATTTTTGCAACCTGATTCCTCGCCCCTTTTCCCTCTTTCCGCCGGCCGTCCGGGGCGGTTGCGCGCTGAAACGACTGTTATGAAAATTTTCATCTTTTTTTACGCTTTTATATCATTTTTTTCGAATGGATCTTGCATTTCCGTTTCGAATATGATATGATAGCAAAGCTGTCGGCAGACAGGAGGTCCGGGGTATGAGATCAGCTGCGAGCGCAAGCTGCCGCCTGTACGACCCCGCGAACAATACCAAAATTTTCACACCCTAAAAAATTTTAGGCCGTTGTGTCTCCGGAATTTTCGGGGTAAAGTCAGAACAAATTCTAGACTAAAATTGGATCCGGGGCATTAGCTCAGCTGGGAGCGCAAGCAACCAAGTAAGCAACACCTCAACATTAGGAATAAACGAAAAATCGAATAGCCCGGAAATCCAGTGAAATCAATGGTTTCCGAACACATGGGGGTATAGCTCAGCTGGGAGCGCAAGCAACCAAGTAAGCAACACCTCAACATTAGGAATAAACGAAAAATCGAATAGCCCGGAAATCCAGTGAAATCAATGGTTTCCGAACACATGGGGGTATAGCTCAGCTGGGAGAGCGCTTGAATGGCATTCAAGAGGTCAGCGGTTCGATCCCGCTTATCTCCACCAAAACGATAAACCACAAGGCCAAATGACCTTGTGGCTTTTTCTTATACATGAGATCGGACACTTGATTTCGTGCCGTTGAGAAAACGGCGCGGTACCTCACAGAACATCACAGTTCATCACAGGAAGAATCCATATGACACAGGAACAACGCCGTAAAAAGCTGGAACAGGGGTGTGGTGTTATATCGGTACAAAAAGCAGAAGTCCGAACAGGGTTTCAAAAAAAGGTACGGAAATGGAGTGATGAATCATCCATGACCGTGCCTTTTGATTTGAATTATTTGTTACG
>ENA-UOOI01000759-UOOI01000759.1-fermentation-metagenome-genome-assembly--contig:-NODE-759-length-38984-cov-19.937373_pt1 | contig 38984 bp, 26 predicted proteins | sample MGYA00245779_ERZ724027 | MGnify/ENA primary metagenome ERZ724027 (study PRJEB28704, sample SAMN03018318) | fermentation metagenome | biome: anthropogenic terrestrial biome; feature: soil; material...
GTAAGAAAGAGTAGTGATATCAGTAATTTTACCATTTTTAACAACTACGGAAACTATTGTTGTACCTCCCCTATATCCGGTACCGGAGCCTTCATAGGTACCATCTTTATATTGTGCACTTGTGTTAGCAGCTGTACCAGAAGATACTTCTGTATTAGATTGACTGTTTGTAACTTGCTGATCATTACTACTTGAGTTAGTAGTTGATGAAGAATCAGGTGAATTTGTTGATATTCTGGCATTGCTCAGTGCATTCTCTACAGCTTTCATGATACCATTACTGCTAAAAGTAGCTCCTGAAACTGCATCAACATTTGTAGACTGGCTATCTATAATTTCCTCAATAACTGTATCGAACGCTCTATCGTAGAATTTCTTATCATCCTGGTAAGAAAGAGTGGCGATATCAGTAATTTTACCATTTTTAACAATTACAGAGACTGTTGTTGTACCTTCTCTAAATCCTGTCCCAGAGCCTTCGTAAGTACCATCTTTATAAAGAGTACCTGCAGTTGCAGTACTTTGACTGCTTTGTGTTTTTGTCTGCGTATTGTTTAACCTCACTGCACTTACTCCAAGATTACCTACATAATAAAAGCCTGTCATAACAGATACAGCTGCTGCTCCTGCAATAAGAGGGCGTACATCATCTCCGCATACAGTCAAAGTAATATTCTTTCTTGGACACGCGGTAATACACTGCATACAATTTATGCATTCACCACTCTTTATAACATCATATTTATAAAGAGGTATTTCCATGGCACAATTGTTTGTACATATTCTGCAATCACCACATTTTGTTCTTAACTTTCGTATTTTTGCAATTTTCAGTTTTGATATAATGGCAAATACTGCACCAAGTGGACAAAGATAGCGACAGAAAAACCTTTCAATAAACATTGAAGCAATAGCAATAAGAATAAAAAGAATAAACCCAACAGTTAGATTTACTGCTGCATAAGAAAAATCAGGTACTTTTCCTACAGAAACTACCATTCCAAAAACATTCCAAGGATTAAAGGTACTAAATGCAGTGATGTTAAAAGTGCATATAGCAAAAATTAGAAATGCTAATAAGATATATTTAAGATATTTAAAAACCTTGTCTATATTTTCATTCACTTCGAAGTTTATTTTAAATACCTTACTTGATATTTTATAAATAAAATCACCAAAAGCTCCATAGGCACACATCCATCCACAGAAAAATCTACCTATTATAATTGTAAATGGAATAATAACAACAATTTCTACTAATTGAGGAATCAGTTGGGTAAAAGCAATATTCTGCCTAATTAAAGCTACATAAATCTGCTTAATTCCTACAAATGTATCTATGTATAGTGATGGTAGGAATATAAAAAATATGATTTGAATCAGAAGTCTTGAAACCTGTATTATTGAAATTTTAGCTTTCTTCATTGATGGTATCTCCTCTCAAAATTATCTAATAATCCTTCTGTAACAAGAATATCCTTATTTTTCAAAATAAATATAGCTTCAGCATTAATACTTTTTAATAAAGATATTGATTTATTAATATCCTGTACAAAAAGAGCAGTACTCACAGCATCCGCATCAGTTGAACATTCGCATAGTACAGTTGCGCTTAAAAGCTCATTTTTTGATGGATATCCCGTGCGTGGATCTATAATATGATGATACCTTTCTCCTCCTTTGATGAAAAACTGTTCATTACTTCCGGAGGTTACAACTGTCTTATTTGTGACTGATACTCTTCCGATATATTGTCCCCTAGCGGACAACGGGTTTTGAATGCCAATTCGCCAAGATGCACCTGTTGGATTATGTCCCATTGTTATAATGTTTCCTCCCAGGTTGATCAAGGCATTTTCAATTTTATATTGCAGCAGCACACGTTTAACTTCATCAGCTGCATATCCTTTTGCAATACCACCCAAATCAATTGCTTGTCCTTTGTTTTTTAAAAATACTGTACATTTTTTATCATCTAATAGTATATCTTGATAATTTACCAGGCGTAAAACTTTCTCGATCATTTTTCTTTCTGGTAGATAATTTTGTTTTGATTCAAACCCCCAAAGTTCAGTCAAAGGCCGAATTGTTATGTCAAAGACCCCACCTGAAGCCCTCGAAAAATCCAAGGCACGTTTTAGTAAATTAAACGTGTCAATATTTATTTTCTGTGCTTCAAATCCAGCATAGTGATTTATTTTCATCACATCACTATCATTTTTAAAGGCAGACATTCTATAGTCAATTTCTAAAACTCTACTACAGGCACTATTTAGAGCATCTTTACAGTTTGGACCATAAGCAATTATTGTATTTATAGTTCCTAATGCAAAAAATGTTTTTTCATATTTCTTATTGTAAATTGTCTCTTTTAGCATCATAATAATCACCGCCTAGTTAAAAACTCTAAAAGCCTATATTTATTAGAGTTTTCTAAAGTTTATATATGTGTTGGTTAAAATATTAACTGAAAACTTTGTGATAACAATCAGATTTTCATGTGAAGTTTATGTGATTTCAATTATAGGATTTTTAGGTCAAAAGTATTCTGTTTTAAATTCAATACAAAAATCTTATTTAGTGCTCACTCAGCAAGCCCTATTTATTTAATCCAGATGATAAGTGAAATCTTTTATTTCTAAATCTTAAAGCAAATGACAAACAAATTCCAATTAAAGCAACTCCTGTTAAAGCCAACACTGCTGTACTAAATCCAGTGGCAACCGCAGTTTGCTGTGAAGTTGATAGGTTATTTAAGGCTCTTTGTTGTAAAGCTGACATAATACTTATAAATAATGCTGAACCAATTGCTGCTGACAGTTGTTGAAGAGTATTTAATATAGCTACTCCATATGGATAATATTCTTTTGGTAATTGATTAAGGGAATTTGTTTGAGCTGGTGTCATTGTACTGCCAACTCCAATACATACTGCCATATATATGATTATAATCTTTACAAAAGATGTATTAATAGTTGAGCGTGATAAAATGAATAATGATACAGTCATTATAATAAAACCTGTTGGTATTAAAATTTTTGTTCCTAATTTGTCATAAATTTTTCCTGTTATAAGAGTTACAATTCCATTAGTAAGTGTTGCTGGAAGTAATATCATTGCTGATATAAAAGTTGTTGCTTTAAGTGCTCCTTGAAGAAATATAGGTAACATTACATTCATGGTAAATATTATCATCATGGAAATCATAACAAGTGCTACACCAATTGAAAATAGGGGATATTTAAACGTACGTATTTCTAATATTGATTCTTTTAACAACAATTGACGTTTAGCAAATGCGAATAATGATATTATTCCGATGTATAATGGACCCAAGAATTCAGACAAAAAAAGAGTTGAATTATAGTTAGGTTCTCCATAAAATTTTAAATAAAGAAGGTGAATCATAGGTGTCCACTTAATTACGTCTTGAACCACTAGGGCGTGTCTGAAAACTATTTTTTACTATAGAAATAGTCTAATTAATGTAATTTACTAACATAAAATAACCTTTCATTGGCATATATTACTCTTACTTTTTTGTTGTTTAGCAATTTTATTTGTTCATTTTTGAGTTTTCAGACACGTCCTAATGAAATTTATATTTAATATTAAATCTGTAACTTTGACATAATAACATATGTGAAAATTTTTAAAATAATTTATCCGAAAATATAATACATATAATAGAAAAATTAGACAAAATATGATAATATAATATGTGAATTATGGAGAAGGTGACAATATAATGAAAGATAAAATAGAAGGAACAAAAAGAGCAGAGATAAATATGCATTTTTCAGAATTTGAAATGCCTCCAATGCAAGATATATTGATAGTAGGCAAAAATGCACCTATCGGACCTGAAGCTGCAAGAAGAATGGTAGACGTATTATCTCCAGAACAATATGACATAATAAAAATTGAGCATAACTATATAGAAGCAATTGTAGTTAGAAAATCCCTATTAAATATGCTTTCAGAAGATAAACTTATTCCCATAATAATGGAGGAAGGAGGAAAGATTGCTAACGAATCAATTATTGTAAAAGCACAGGTTAATATTATTTTACATGTTAGTAAATCTGTAGATTTATGAATAAAAAGGCTATTACCATAGCAGAAAAAAATTTTATGAAAGTAGACATTTTAGATGGTGTAAGGAGAATCCAAAATATTTTTTGCGAAGAAGATATAGATTGTTTCATAGTTTATGAAAATAAAAAGTTAATGGGTATAGTTACCAAAAAGGAACTGGTAAGAGCCCATCCCAACAGGATACTGGCAGATATTATGTCTGACAGATTTATTTGTATCAATTCTCATATCCACATTTGGCACATTAAAGAAATTTTTGATTTAAATGAAGATATTAATGTCATACTTTTAGAAAATGAAGATGATGTTGTCGGATACATATCAAGGACAAACTTAAATGCGGAATTCAGCAAACATATTGACTTGCTTACTGGACTTTATAAAAGCGATTATATGTTTTATAATGCACATAAATTTATAGAAAACAAACAAAATGCAACTATTATATTTTTAGATTTAGACAACTTTGGCCTCATCGATAAAAAGTATGGTCATATAAACGGCGATATCATATTGAAAAATATAAGTACCATACTGAAAAATAACATTCCCAAAGACTGTTATCTGTGCAGATATGCAGGAGATGAATTTGCTGTATTAACTCCATATTGTATAAATAAAAGTAAATTACTTTCTCAAAACATATTAAATATTATTGATTCATATGAATTCCCAAATAATATAAAAGTTTCTGCATCTATTGGTATTGCAAGTTGTGATATACATGATTGTGGCAAAATAAATAATAGTTTAGATATAATAAATAAACTGGTAAATAAAGCAAGTTTATTGTCTACAAAAGCAAAGCAAAATACCAATACTGCAATTATTACTGGTAATTTAGATATAAATGCAATTGCATGAATCATACAAAAGGGGTTATCTCATAAATCAGTCTATGGGACAACCCCTACAATCATATAGTATTAATTAAAATTTATTTGCAGGTCATAATATTTAATATTATATCATCCGCTTCTTTCAATCCCTTCGTACCAAGCTCACATAAATTTTTTATAGTCTTTTCTACATCTTTATCAATTATACCATCATTTTGTGATATTTCTACATTGTTCAATGCCAGCATAGCTGCTTGAACTGCTGCACTAACCCCTGTAGACACCTTAAGTGCACAGCCATATTTCGCACCATCACATACCATTCCAGATATATCTCCAATCATATTTTTAATAGCATATTTTATGTTCTCAAGTTTACCTCCAAGAATATAGGTTATACCACAACAAGCACCAGTAGCCGCAACTACACAACCGCATAATGCAGATAACCTTCCAAGGCTGCTTTTAATATGTATAGCAATTAAATTGCCGAGTGCAAGAGCTCTTATCAGCTTCTCTTGTGAAATCTTCAATTCGTCCATACTTCACATTTTCATAAAAATTTTTTCCCACCGCCAAACCATAATGATTAGCCAAAGCTTCATCTGACAATTTTTTATTTATAAGTGCTCCATGAAGTAAAAATATGATTTTATCAGTATAAACTTCATTTATGAATTTATATATATCCTCCACAGTAATTATTTCATTTTTCATCTCTTTATATCCCAGAGTATCTTGTCCCTCTTCTTCTGATATCTTTTTTCCATTACTTTCAACTAAAACTATATTAGTATGACTTCCCCTTATAACTACTCTTGAATATTCATTGTCATATTTGCATAAAGCCTCAATATAAAGCTTTTCTGATGTATTTTTACGTTTAATATTCACCCTATTTTCATTAAGCATTATTTTTGCCAATTTAATATCTTCCTGTTTAATATCTGAAAGCACCTCCAACAATTTGCTGGAATTTCCTCCAGTGACCCCAAGTGCTGCTGCAATATGAAGTCCCACCATTCCTGTTCCCGGTATTCCAACACCTATTCCATTTTTAAGTATGTTAGTACTTGCCAATATTTCTATTGTCTCAGGAATTTTACCCAAGGTCTCCTTGCATTTTACAGCTGCAAGAGCCACTGCTATAGGTTCTGTACATCCAAGGGCAAGTGCTACCTCTTTGTGTAATAATTCAATCATTCCTTCATACATAGCAACACTTTCCTTTCATAATTATTTCATCACATTTAATATATATTTTAAGAACTCACTTCTTTTTTAATTCTATTTAAATATCTGTATATGGTGGCTTCAGAAGACTTCAATTGTTCCGCAATTTCACTTACCACACCCTTAAGTAGAAATATTCCATTTCATTTAATTTTTTTACAACTTCAATTTTTTCTTCCTGACACATTCTCTCTGGAGGTATTCTTGTACTCTTAATGATTTCCTGCATATTTTCCAAAGCAATTCCTTCAACAGACTGGTCAAGTTTTTCTATATCTTCCACTTTTGAATTATTATTTTTTATATGCATAAATTTATCGATAAAATCCCTTAATTCCCTAAATCTCTCCAAACTTATATTTATACAGAGCATACCAATAATTTCTTCTTTATCATCTTTTATAAAATAGGTAGAAGATCTCAGTACATTCCCCTCAGAAGATATTCCCTTATAATTCGTTATATACTCTTTACGGCTATATTTCCCATCTTTTAGTATCTTTAATACCAAATTTGTAGCAGGCGCTCCAATATCTCTTCCACTTATATGACCATTACTTATAGCAACAACTGAATTATCTACATTTGTTATGTCATGTAGTACAATTTCTGTATCTTCTCCTAGAACTTCACCTAAAAAATTTATTAATGATACATATTTCTTAAGATAAGAATTGATTTTTCTCACTCCTTCTTCTCTTTGAAGCTATCCCATAACCCTTTTAAGCATTATAAAAATATGTTATTATTACCTTATAATAATTATTTATTAGTATATCAGCATAATATCTACTTTGTAATATTAATTTTCTTATTTATTCACTAAAAAAGCTCATCCTCCAGTTAAAAAAACCGAAAGATGAACTTTTATACTCTTAGGATAAGACTTCACTCATGAGTCTATAAATATTATCTTTATTATGATATTTGACAACCTCCATAGATGCACAATATTTATCTATAAATATAACTATGAAAGATTCTTTATACTTAGGCAATTTTAATGTTAAAGGCCACATATGTTTTACTATAATATCCTTTTCTAGCTCATTTAACTGAAAAATCCTAGTTGCATTTTGCAGTGCAGTATAAGGGTGGGTAAAACCATGCAATCCTTTATCGTATCTCTTCACATGCCAGTCATAGAGGAAAAAATCATGAAGCAGGCCTCCTCTGGCAGCAGACCTATAATCAAGCCTCAAATCCTTACATACCAAATAACTCATATAGGATACATAGGTACTATGCTGAAGACAATTTACATTGCCATGCTGTATAAAATCCTTCATAGAAATAATATCTTCATGCTGAATCAAATCACTAATACACTTTTTATATCCTTCATAATCTTCTGCGTACTCGTTCAATTTCCAAATTGACTTTATTAACTGAATCACTATAATTCTCCTTTGTATAATAAATATTATTCTCAAAATTTAATTTAAATTAAGAACATATATTATTTATCTTACTTCATTTTTAAAAAAATACAATAATATTAATGTTGTTTATTATGTTAATTTTCCCAAAATACTTAAATACAATACATATTCTTATACTACTGAAACTTTATAAGTAATATCCTTTATATAATAAAGTTGATAACTGCATATACATAGGTTTATAATGATATTATTATAGAAGATAATTATAATGATACCCATTTTAAACAAAGGAGATGATAAAATGGGATATGTTAAGTCCTAAAAATAGCAGATATGGCTTTAAATTTCATAGTTTTAAAGGTTTACACAAAATATGTCAGTATCAATTATTTTCATTATTTATTGCATAAATTAAAATATTCTATTTAAAATAAATAAGACTGCATTTTTGAACTTTATTTCTTTATTTAATGGAATATTTCTTAAAATCTATACCTGGACTTTCCGCAAAAAAGGGGAATTTTAGGTACTAACTTAATAATAAGGAGGAACCTTTATATGGAACTTAATTTAGACAATTTAATGAGAGAATTAAAAAAAACTATAATAAAAACTGGCTTTCAAATAATTGATAAAAATCCGGAAAAAAACGTGAACAAATTGTTTGAACTTGCTGAAAAAGCAAGCAGAGATGAATTCACAAGGAACAAGATTGTAAATATAAAAAAATATTACAATGACTTGCCATCAGTAAAAGGATACATTGAAAATATATTAAAAAACACAAATAAAAATTGTTTGAAAAAATTCTATTCCAATTTTATCGGTAATGCCATATGGTACGGAGTTGCTAAAAGAGAAAAAGTAGGCATAAAAAATGATACAAAGATTCCCTTTGTAATACTTATTAGTCCTTCAATGAGATGCAATTTAAGATGTACTGGATGTTATGCGGCAAACTATAGCAAAAAAGATGATATTCCTTACGAAGAGGTGGATAGACTTGTCAAAGAAGCTAGAGACGCAGGTATATACTATATAATCATTTTAGGAGGAGAACCTTTCTTCAACGAATATATGTTAAATATCTACAAAAAGTATAATGATATGTATTTTACTCCTTTTACCAATGGTACTCTATTTAACGAAAAATTAGCTGACAAATTGGCCGAACTTGGTAACGTAATGCCTATGCTATCTATTGAAGGATGGGAAAAGGAAACAGACTCAAGACGAGGAGATGGAATATTCAATTCTGTTGTAAAAGGTATGGAAATGTTAAATAAAAGAGGGATACTTTTTGGGGCTTCCTCCGCTACATCCAATAGAAATATTGATACTGTTACCTCTGAAAAATTTATAGATATGCTCATTGACCGGGGATGTAAAATGATTTGGTACTTCATATTTATGCCTGTAGGTGCCAATCCGGTAAAAGAAATGGAATACATGCTCTCCCCAGAAGAGAGAATAGAACTTGGGAGAAGAAGCAGAAAAATTAGAACTACAAAAAAAATATTTACAATTGACTTTTTTAATGATGCTCCCTATGTAGGAGGATGCATATCCGGTAAATACTATTGCCATATAAACTCAAAAGAAGATGTGGAATCATGTATATTTTCCCACTTTGCTACAACAAATATTAAAAACAAGCCTCTTATGGAAGCATTTAAGTCACCTTACTTTAAAAATTTAAGAAACAGACAACCCTTCAACAAAAATTTGCTGATGCCATGCCCTATGATTGATAATCCTGAATGTATCCGGGATATTGTAAAAGAATCAGGTGCTTATGCTACCCATCCTAGTGCAGAATTAATGATTAAGAACAAAGAATTCATGAAAAAACTAGATAAACTATCCGAAGAATTTAAACCTGCTGCAGAACAAGCATTCAAAGATGATTTTAATAATACTGGTAACTATACTATGTCAAAAGGTTAAACTTAATAATTATAAAAGATGTTTATAAGAAAATTAAAAGCCACAATCTTCAGATTCTTCTAAGATTCAGATAAAATTTGCTATAAAAACTTTCTTCACTTGAATCTTAAAAGAACCTATTCACATTCTTACCTTGCTTGTATTTCATTTATCTTTATCTATCAATATACCAATTAGATTATGTTCAATTTCAAAAAATCTTCTTCCAATTTAAAAATATTTTTATAAACATCTTTTAATCCCAGTAACCTTTTTAAAAAATTTAACTCCTTATGTGACAACTGAAGTTCATCATACCATGGCCTTGATTTTATACTGGTTTTTTTTAAAGAAGAATAATGCAGATGAATAAGCAAATGACCTAAATATAAAAAATCCTCAAAACATATATACTTTTTATTATCTATAGGTCTTGCAAGTCCAAAATCAATAAGATGAACATCCTTTTCATCCACAATCACATTAGGCAATCTTATATCTCTATGCACAATACCTTTTTTATATTCTAAAATATAGCCATATATGCCATCCCTATTTATTATGTCAATTATTTTAGGAATAAAAGGATACTCAATAGACGCAAGTATTTGTTGTTCAAATATACTTTTATCCTTATATTTTTTCATAGTTTTAGGTTTAATTTGTTTAAATATATATTCTTCCTTCTGTGCATAAACTAAGTAACATATACCAAAACGCCCTTCACCTATTAATTTTACAATTTTGTATTTGCCCACCAAATAATCTGATTGGTATATTTTCTTCTTAAAAATAGGAATTAAGACCACAAACTTTTATATCTTTTCCTGTAATATTCTCTTGGTGGATACCTTCTTTTATCATAATGGTATCTTTCCTCCGGACTATGCGAATAGTGTTTTTTATACCTTCTATGTGAATTAGAATATGAACCAAACATCTTTAATAGGCGGCTAAAAATCCCTCTCTTTTATAGTATCTGCTTCCCCGGTGACTATCTGCATATTTTCTTTTTCTTGATGATCTTGAAAGAAAACTCACTACATACACCTCTTCTCAAACTATTTTTAAATGTACTGTTAATTAACAGTAGATTAAAAACATTTTTAGTATTTTCATAGTATTCTATTCCTTTATATATGTCAATATCTAAAACTATATATCACCTAGATACAGGTATACAGCCTATTTTCTTTTGCATTTTTCTCAGTATTTTACTGGATACATAATATGCTTTTTCCGCTCCCCTTTTATATATATCCTCCAAATATTTTTTATCTTTAAGCAGTTCATTTACCCTCTCTTGAAGAGGTCTAAGTTCGTTTATTATAGCCTCTGCAGTATCCTTTTTAAACTGAGCATATCCTTTTCCATCATATTTTTTTTCTATTTCTTCATGAGTCGTTCCAGTTATTGCACTTAATATAGTTATAAGATTTTTTATTCCAGGCTGTTCATCACTATATTTTACTTTTCCAATGCTGTCTGTAACACATCTATTAATTTTCTTTCTTATAATCTCAGGACTATCCATAATCAATATATAGCTATTTGGATTATCCGATGATTTGGACATTTTCTTCGTAGGATTTTGCAGATCCATTATTTTTGCACCATCTTCTGGTATATATCCTTCTGGTACATTAAATGTAGGACTATAAAGATTGTTGAATCTCTCTGCTATATCCCTTGTAAGTTCAATATGCTGTGTTTGATCCTTTCCTACAGGGACAAGATCTGTATTGTAAAGAAGTATGTCTGCAGCCATTAACACAGGGTAATTAAGAAGTCCTGCACGTACAGATTCTCCTCCTCCAGAATTCTGTGATTTACTCTTATACTGGGTCATCCTCTCAAGTTCCCCTACATAAGTGAAACAATTTAAAATCCAAGCTGCTTCACTATGTGTGGGTACATGGGATTGAATAAATATGGTGTTTTTATCTGGATTTATCCCTGCTGCTAGGTATATGGCAAGCACCTCAAGAGTTCTTCTTCTCAAATCCTTAGGCTCCTGTTTTACGGTTATTGCATGTAAATCCACTACACAAAAATAGCAATCATATTCATCCTGAAGCTTCACCCAATTTTTCAACGCTCCTAAATAATTACCTATAGTTAAATTTCCCGAAGGTTGAATCCCACTAAATATTACTTTTTTCTTTTCTTCCATAATTTTTACTACCTCCATATTTCAACATCTGATGTATGAAAAATCCCTATGACAAATAATCATAGGGTATTACTGGCACTGTATCAGCTAAATCCCAAAAAACTTAAATTTCACTAAATATCATCATTATTGTACTATAAACATTTAAAAATTGCTATGTTAATTTATATCATATTATGTAATATATATGCTAATGTTAGTTCTCCTCGAAATTATACCTCCTAAAAATCAATTTAGGAGGTATACCCTATTATATATTTACTTTTACTTCATGTTCTCCTTCACTTAAAAACGGCACAACCTTATTATGAATCATATTGCCATCCAGCCATATTCCAACTTCTGAATTTCTTTCCACTTTTATATTATATACACATTGTCCCCGGGTATATTTCATAGTATATCCCTTCCAGTTGCTTGGTATACAAGGTGAAATGGTAAAACCATAATTTTCATTGAACTCCAATCCTAAAATTGTCTCTATCCCAGTTCTATACATCCATCCAGCAGCACCTGTATACCAGCTCCAACCGCCCCTTCCCACGTGGGAGTCTACTGCATATACATCCGCCGCCATTACATAAGGTTCTACCTTATATATCTCACAATTTAAATAGGTTTTAGTGTGATTTATAGGATTTATCATAGAAAAAGATTTATAGGCTCTATCATTATGACACATTTTAGCAAGTGCAAGCACAGACCATATGGCAGCGTGAGTATACTGACCTCCATTTTCTCTGACTCCAGGTATATATCCTTTAATATATCCGGGTTCTAGAGAGGATTTATCAAAAGCTGGAGTGAGCAGAAGCATAACTCCTTTATCTTCTTTTATAAGATTTCTTTCCAGTGCATCTACAGCTTCCCTTGCTCTTGACTCTTTTGCAGCCCCTGATATAACTGCCCAAGATTGTGAAATTGCATCAATCTGACATTCATCATTTTCAACGGATCCAAGAGGAGTTCCATTATCAAAATATGCCCTTCTATACCAGCTTCCATCCCATGCATTTATCTCTATATTTTTTCTTATAAATTCCTTTAATTTTAAATACTCATCTGAACGTTTATCATCGCTTTTGAACTTACATATGGCCTGGAATTTATCCAATATACTGTACAGGAACCATCCCAACCATACACTTTCACCCTGTCCTTTATTTCCAACAGTACTCATACCATCATTCCAATCTCCTGAACCCATAAGGGGTATATTGTGAGGACCAAATTTTAATGATTTTTCAATAGCCTTTATACAATGTTCATAAATATTTCCTTTCTTATTGGAAACATTAGATATTTTATATCTTTCATCTTCCCCTTCTTTCAATTGTTCATCTTCAAGATATAGCACTTCTTCATCCAGTATGCTGTAATCCCCTGTATTTTGTATATAATCTGCCACTACATAAGGCATCCACAATAGATCATCTGAAAATCTAGTTCTTATTCCACTTTCTACATAAGGATGCCACCAATGCTGTACATCACCTTCTAAATACTGCCTTGAAGCACTATATAATATGTGCTTCCTTGTTATATCAGGATTTAAATAACAAATAGCCATTACATCTTGAAGTTGATCTCTAAATCCATATGCCCCACCAGACTGATAAAATGCAGTTCTTGCAAAATACCTACATGCCACTACCTGGTACATAAGCCATCCATTTAACATAATATTCATGGAATTATCCGGTGTAGTAACCTGTATAACATTAAACATCCTTTCCCAGTAATCCTTAACCTTGCATAATTCTTCAATCCAAATCTCAACACTGCTGTATTTTTCAATAACTTTGCTTATTTCCTCAAAACTATCTTCCTGACCCAAAAGAATTAAAATTTCACCTTCCTCATTTTCATCCAACTCTATTTTTGTATTTTCAGCAAAACAAGGATCAAATCCAGCTCCTATTTTACCAGAAAAGCCTTCATATTCTAAACCTTTTGGTTCTGATATATCTCCTCCTCTGCCTATAAATTCCTCTCTGCTCGAAGTATAGGAAGAATCCTTACCTCCTAAAATCTTCATATAACATATGCCTCTTCCAAAACACTCACTATACGGATTTACCGCGTATATATATTCCTCTTTACTGTTAAATCCAGTATATATATATTGGACTGTTTGTTCATGACAAACTCCAAGTACTAACTTTGCATAATAAGTAAGTGAAAGTTTTCTTTTTACTTCTCCAATATTTTTTAATTTTATACGACAGATTTTTACACTCTCATTCATATCTGCAAATACAGTCATTTCTCCTAGTATTTCATTGGCTTCATGCTTGAATGTAGAAAATCCATATCCATGTTCTATTACATATTCTCCTGAATCTCTTATTGGCTTGGGAGATATACTCCATATCTTTTTTGTAACATCATCCTTTATATATAATGCTTCAGCCTCTCCATCTACTACCGGATCATTGGACCAGGTAGTAAGTTTATTTTCTCTGCTGTTTTTATTCCATGTGTAGGATACTCCATTTTCAGAAATATGAAATCCAAACTTTTTATTTGATATTACATTTATCCATGGAGCCGGAGTATTTCTATAATCCCTCAATATTATAAAATATGATTTTCCATCTTTGGAGAACCCTCCTATATCATTAAAGTACTGAAGTCCTGAAATATTAAAACTGTAATTTGAAGTATTATCCTTGTACCTGTTACTTGTATTCCCGTAAATTGCTTTTTTTCCCGCGGCATACTTAATATGTTTTACAAATTCGTCTTTTTCAGCATCTATTACAACTCTGGATATAGCTATAAAAAATTCTATATCGCTCTTGGCAATGGTGCTATTATTATAAATGTATATGCCTCCCGGTACATTTTTCTTGTTTGCTCTCCTTGAATTTACCGTATCTCTTATTTTATCTTGAAGCAATTGTACATAAGAGGTATCCTGTAGGTTCAATATAACCAAATCCACTGATAATCCTTTCAAACTCCAGTATTCATGTGCATTTATAAGCTGTCTCACAAGTTCCATGTGTTTTTCTTCTCTTATAATAAGAAGAACTATAGGTAAATCCCCTGAAATTCCATAAGGCCACAGTGCTGATTGCCCCTGATTTACTTTAGTGATATACTCATACCTGTCTTTAAATAAATCATTTATAAATAAAATCTTTGAGGCCATTTTTTGATACATATTTACCTGGTTCGATTTTATCCCCAAATATTTCATTTCCAATTGTACTTCCGTCCAGGAGAGCTGGAATATTCTATCTATATTGGACATATTCCTATATTTATTGGCAAGCTGGATTGCCTTTTCTCTAGAATTTGCAGTTACAGTACTGTAAGCTACCCTACAAGTCTTTCCAGGCTCTATAAGCACTCTGATTCTCATGCTTATTATAGGATCAATTACTGCCCCTATAGATTGGGTGAGTTGGACATCATTATCCATAGCTCTTGGATTCACAAGATTTCTGTTTCTTCCTATAAAATTAACTCTGCTGGTTTCATATTGAACAGAACCTATCTGTTTACCTTCTACTGCTATGGTCTGCATAAGCCATAATTTTTCTTCTTTTGACTTAGGTCTCCTGCTTGCAATAATACACATTGGTTCTTGAACAAATTCAGTCTCTATAAATAGATTTCCAAAAGCAGGATGAACCAGATCTGCATTATATGGTGCAAGGGTTACTTCCAAATAACTGGTGATTTCAACTTCTCTTTTATGGCTACTGCTATTTGTAATTGAAAGTCTCCTTACTTCCCCTTCATCTTCCTGAGATACAGTAACTTCGGTATAAGTTCTCAAGTTGCCATCTTTTCTCTTAAATTCACATTTATCTGGAAGAAATATAACCTCATAATCTTCTCCTTCATGTTTGCAAGGTTCAAAGGTGGCACTCCAATACTCATTTGAATTTATATTTTTTATATAAAAGAACATCCCTGTATTATCTGTAGTAGCATCTTCCCGCCACCTATACACCATAATATCATTTCTTTTGCTGTATCCGCTGCCGCTGTTTGTCATCATCAAATAATAATTTCCATTTGAAATTATATTTGTTTCTGGTGTTTTAGTAATGGCTGTAGTATACTTTCTCCCCACCACATTTTCTTCTCTAAATAAAGATTTCGCTTCTTTGCTGTGTTCCTCTCTATTATAGATAATAGATTTTGGAACTTTCTCCTGCAACAGCAATTCTACTGATTTAACTCTTGGAATTCTATGAAACCTTTCTTGTAAAATGTTTCCCATGAGCACATTATCAAGGGACATAAAGCTCATTCCCTGATGATGTATCATAAAACAGTTTACTATAGCGCTTTTCCTGCCTTTAGATAATCTTTCACAAGTATAATCTATTGCATCATAAAATCCATATATTCCTTCAGCTTTAATTTCTATAAGCTTTTTTATATTATCCATTGCATTTTTAAAATCTACTTGAAGTGCCATTACAGAAGCATAAGGCGAAACAACCAATTCATTGGTAAGTCCTCTTTTTAATCCTATGCCTGGAACTCCAAAAGCTTTATATTGGTATATGGAATTTATATCAAAATCATAATATGCAGATTCTGATATCCCCCAAGGTATATGTTTTTTATCTCCATAGTTTTTTTGCACTTCCACTATATATTCATAAGTTTCACTAAATAAGGTATCAGGAAATTTTTTCATAATTATAAGGGGCATCAAATACTCAAACATAGTTCCAGACCAGGAAACCAGTCCTTTACCTCCGCCTACAGAAGTCATGGCTCTTCCCAAATTAAACCAATGTGACTGTTCCACTTCTCCTTTAGCTATGGCTACAAAACTCGCCTGCCTCGCTTCTGATGCAAGCAAATCGTAATAATTTTTACCTAAAGTATCTTTTTCCACATCATATCCTATGGCAAAGAGCTGTCTTTTTTTATTATACAGCATACTGAAATTATGCTCTTTTGCCATACTGGATAAGGTATCCCTTATAGTCTTTATTTGAAATATAATTTTGCCTATATTGAATTTAGTCTTTAACAGAAGTTCTTTTAAATCATTTATACTGTCATTTTCTTCTTGATGAGAAAATTCACCAATCAATTTATCCACAGCTTCAGGAATCTTCCCCAAAGGTACCTTAACTGCCAAATCATTCACCTTGTTTTTAAAACCTTTAAACTGAGGATTTTCATTTACAAAGGCAACACCCGGAAATAAATTATTTAATTCTTCCAAAAATTTTATACACATATTGTAAATTTTCATATTCCAATATAGCTTTACAGACTTTTTGTCAAATTCCATAGATTTTTTTATTAATTCATATAAAAATGTCCTTAACAGAAATACGTCAATAATATGTTCTCCTTGAAACTTATTCAAACCATCGCCAGAGAGTTTCTCTATAAAATCCCCATAGGCCTGTTTAACCTTAAGTTCCTTATAAATTTCATTTTCTGCCAGTTTTAAAGTATCTTGCAAACCTAAGGGTAAGCTTTTATTTATTAGAGGATACCCCATATATTCATCAATACTTTCTTCCACAAGCCATATATATCCTACTAAATTACCGCTGTCCACTGTAGATACATACCTTGGATAAAGAGGCCTTTTATTTTTTATATCATACCAGTTATAGAAATGTCCTTTATATTTTTCTAAAGATTCCATATTTGAAATTATATTATCTAGTCTGCTTTGAAATTCTGATATACCTATATATCCAAGATCATAGGCTACCACATTAGAAGTAATACCCATAGCCATATTAGTAGGAGAAGTTCTATAGGCTATTCCTTTATAAGGTTTTTCCTGATAGTTATCTGGTGAAAGCCAATTAGTTTCCGAGTTTATAAAATCTTCAAAATAGGCCCAGGTTTTTCTGGAAAGTTGTCTCAATAACTCTCTATCTTCCCTGTCCATTTGTTCTTCCCTGATACTATTTCTGTCTTCACTTATATTAAAAGCTATCCAAGGTGAAAAAAACCATACCACACAAAATGGCAATACTAAAAATGCAGTTTCCAGAGAGTTCATAAATCCCAAGGCTCCTATTACAATTGCAATAACACTGCCTACCCACATTGTTTTAAAATAATGTACAAATTCTTTTTTTGAGGCTGCCTCCACATCTTCAGCAGTTTGCCATTGAAGCAAATTTTTACCGCTTATAAAAATCCTGTAAAGCGTCCTTATTATAGCATCTAACATTAAATATGCCTGATAGGGCAAAAAACTCAATATCAGGAAAAACTGTTCTATAGCAGTTTTAAAATTGCTTACTTTTCCCGAAAGACTTATGCCTTTTACTGGAGAAACTACAGTCTCCGATACATCAAAAAATATAGGACAGAGCAGCGAGATAAGGGCTATTAAAAGTAGATTATCTGAGTTAGAAAACAAAGTTAAAGAACCTATAATAAGTACTATAACTGCAGGACTTACAGCACTCCTTCTTAAATTATCTATTATTTTCCATTTGGACAGGCTGTTTAAAGAATTCTTCTTAAACAGCCAAGGTAAAAGCTGCCAATCTCCTCTCACCCACCTATGGAGCCTTTTACAACTTGAATCATAATATGCAGGATATCCATCTATAAGTTCTATATCCGTAACAAGTCCTGCCCTCACATAAGAACCTTCCAGAAGATCATGACTCAACACGGTATTTTCAGGTATTTCATCCTGTAAAATGCTATTAAATATATCTATATCGTAAATACCTTTTCCTGTAAATATACCTTCATCAAACAAATCTTCATATACATCTGAAATAGCACTTGTGTATATATCTATGCCTGTTTCCCCGGAAAAAATATTAGAGTATACCGTTTTGTTGGCACTTAATACCCCTACACTCACTCTAGGCTGCATTAATCCATGTCCTCTCAATACCCTTTTATTATTTTTATCTATATAAGGAATATTTAAGGGGTGAGCCATGGCTCCTATAAGTGATTTAGCCGTATCCTTCGGAAGCTTGGTATCTGCATCTAATGTTATCACATACTTTGCACTATATAAACCACTTATATCTCCACTTATAACATTGTAGCTGGTATTTTTGTCCCCTCTTATAAGGGAATTGAACTCCATAAGCTTCCCGCGTTTTCTTTCCCATCCAATCCATTTTTGTTCTTTTTGATTATATTTTCTGTATCTACTCAAAAAATAAAATTTATCCCTGCCATCTTTTCCATACTTTTTGTTAAGACTCTTTATTTGTTCCAGAGCAGCTTCTACTATTAATTTATCTCCACTTTCCTCTTCATAAAAACTATCCTTAAAATCCCCAAGTAATACAAAATACAAATTTTCTTCCTCATTGGCTAAATAATACACTTCCAAATCACTTATAAGACTTTTTAGCCTATCTACATCATTTATAAGGGCAGGAATTACAACTACAGTACTAAATTCTCGCGGTATACCCTGTTTAAATTCCATTTTAGGTATAAATCTAGTTTCCACCAATTTATTTATACTCCAATTAAATATGGATATAAATATTTCACTACTTGGTATTAAAAGTATTATGGCAGCTACTATGTATTTCCACAAAGACAAACTCTCATTATAGAAGTTCATTCCACTTATTAATAAGTCTAAAAAAATAGTGCCAAATATTATAGTGCCTATGTAGAGATCTACTGTTATATTAGTTCCAACTTCAGAATTCACTTTTTTATATTCTTCTCCACTGGATTTTATCTTCTTCTTGAGACAGGATATACCTTTATCAATAAGGTAATATCCCACATGCTTTTCATATACCTCTCCAGATGCTTCCTCTGCACATTCTATGGCCTTCCTTGCTATAAAGGACTCAGGTACATTTATTTTTTTAGATAATTTTTCAACTTTATGCCTATAATAATCCCTAGAATTGAAATCCATAAGTTCATATATCCCTGCTGGATCCTTTCTTAGTACCTGTTCTACATAGCTTAAATGTTCAAAATTCTCCTTCCAGTTCAACGCACATACTTCTCTTATACCATTAATGGAATTTTCCATGGATACTTGATATACAGCCTGTTTTTGATGATTTATATTTACTGCCCTTGCAGCACTGCTATCTTCTTTATCCAATTCTTCATCTATCCAATCATATACCTTACCACTATCTATAAAATTATCCCTTAGTATTTTTATAAACCTTTCAGTAAAAGGTGAAGTGAATTTTACTCTACTTCTTTTAAGACGTTCAATTTCAAAATCTATATTGTTTCCAGAGTTTATAATTCCTTCTGCTGCAGACTCTGCCCTTTTTCTTTCTTTTTGCATAAATACTATATTTTCTGTTATATTGCTTATATTCTGAATCAAAGCTATTCTGAGCATTATAGGAAGTGCCCAGAGTTCACAACTTTTTAATACTGTATTTTCTTCATAGGCACTTATGAAAGTTTCTATGGTTTCTTCACTTACAGTACCATAACTACACTGTAACATCTCTCTTGCTATGTAATATATTCTAGGATACCCCTTCATAGCTCCTTTAGTAATTACAGGAAGATCTCTATAATAATTTCCTGGCATATTGTTTTTTATATCCTTATACTCTTTCTTAATTAAATATAAATTGTCTAAAAGCCATTCAGCACAAAATACTATATCTTTTCTGTTTTTAATTTCCATGTTAAAAAAATTATATCCATGTAAAATACTTTTATAATTTTTATCTAAACTATCAATTAATTTTTTCTTACAGCTTCTTTTTTTAACTTGTGCCGGTATAATTGATATTTCTCTGGCATATTTTTTTAATTCTTCCCTGCCTAGATTCAGTACAGGAATGTCATCTACCATATTTTCATCCACATCACTGCATTTATTTGAATTTTTATAAATCACTGCAAGTAATATAATTATAGCTATACCTACGATATAAAGCATAAAAAATCCATCCTTTCTTGTGAAAAAGAATTGTACTTTCATTATTGTTCCCAATAAAGATGAAAATATAAATTCTCAAGTAGGATGGAATTAAATTACAACATTATTTGATTTTCTATCATATTATCAAAACTCTGTCTTTTAGAAATTAGCTTTGATTGTCCATCTTTTACCAAAACCACCGCTGGAATTGGAATCTTATTATAATTGCTTGCCATGGAATACCCATAGGCTCCTGTAGTAAATACGGCTAATATATCTCCTGACTGAACCTTTGGAAGTTCTACATCCTTTATCAATATATCTCCCGATTCACAACACTTTCCTGCCACAGTTACCACTTCTCTGCTCTCATCCTCTACTTTATTTGCTATGGCACATTCATAAGGAGCATTATAAAGTGCAGGTCTTATATTGTCTACCATTCCTCCATCCACAGACACATACTTTCTTATAGCTGGAATTTCCTTTATTGCACCTATGGTATAAAGGGTTGTTCCTGCATTTCCTATTATGGATCTGCCAGGCTCTATCACAAGAGATGGTAATTTCATATTCAATTCCTTTGCCTTAAGCTCTGCCTTTTCCAATATAACACTACAAAAATCCTCCACAGTCTTTGGTTTATCCTCTGGAGTATAATATATTCCAAATCCCCCGCCAAGATCCAATTCTTCTACTTCGTATCCTGTTTCATCTTTTATATTTTTTACAAGATTCAACATAATTTCGACCTCATCTTCATAAGGTTTTGTTTCAAATATCTGCGAGCCTATATGACAGTGAATACCTGTAAGTCTTATATTTGAGAAGCCTATAGCTTTTTTCACCCCATCTATAGTTTCACCATTTATCATAGTGAATCCAAATTTGGAATCTATTTGTCCTGTCTTTATATATTCATGGGTATGAGCTTCTATCCCAGGAGTCACTCTTAAAAGAATTTTTTGTATTTTCCCTTTTTCCTTTGCTAAAGAATTTATCTTGTCCAGTTCATAAAGATTATCTACCACAAATCTTCCCACGTCAAGATCTATTCCCATTTCTATTTCATTTAACGTTTTATTATTTCCATGAAAATAAACCTTTTTCATAGGAAAACCACTTTTTAAAGCAGTATAAAGTTCCCCCTCTGATACCACATCTAAATACAATCCCTCACTATTTATTATCTGGCACATAGCTAAATTTAAGAAGGCTTTACCAGCATAAGTGACCTTATTGTTTTTATCCGCTTTAAAAGCTTTATGATATCTTCTGCATTTGTCCCTAACTAATTTTTCATCTATTACATAAAGAGGAGTTTTATACTCTTCTACTAATTTTTCAGTGCTCACTCCACCGATATATAAAATATTATCTTTAACTTCCATGTTACCTATTAATCTCACACTGGTATCCTCCTAAAAGTTTTTGCCCAAAACATATTCATATCATTACAAATTGAATTTTTCTGCTATAACACTTATTGTCTTCATCTTGTCTTCTTGCTTTATAGCACAGGTAATTCTTATTTCCGATGTAGTTATCATTTTTACAGCTATATTATTTTCCCTAAATAACTTAAACATCTTTGCAACTACTCCTGAAGTAGTTTTCATTCCTATACCTACTATGGAAAACTTGGTTATATCCTCGTCTATATCTATCTGGTTATTATCAAAATATGATTTTAGAATATTTAGACATTCTTTCATATCATCTTTTGGTATGGTAAAGGACACATTAACCTTGCCATTTATAGGTGCAGTTTGACTTATCATGTCTACATTTATCTTCTTCTCTGCCACACTTTCAAAAAGATTTGAAATAATATTTATATCATTTTTAATATCTTTTACCGTAATTGCAATATCCTCATCACTAGTGGCAAGTCCCGTTACTGGTTTACTTTCTAAATTCATTGTATCTACCCCCTTGATAACTGTTCCTCTTATATTACTATTACTTAACCCTACATACACAGGTATATTATATTTTTGTGCAAGTTCTATAGATCTAGAATGCATAACTTGAGCTCCCAGACTTGAAAGTTCAAGCATTTCCTCATAATCTATCTCATCCAATTTTTTGGCATTTTTGTACTTTCTCGGATCCACACTATATATTCCATCTACATCAGTGTATATTTCACATACTCCATTTAATTTTACAGCTATAGCCACAGCTGTAGTATCTGAACCACCTCTGCCCAAGGTAGTTATATCTCCTTCATCATTTATACCTTGAAAACCTGCCGCAATTATAATTTTACCTTCATCTAAACTTTTTTTCATTCTCTCTGCATTTATATCATCTATAAGAGATTTTCCATATTGACCGCTGGTTTTTATTCCAATCTGATAAGCTGTATAACTTATGGCATCATATCCCAGATCCTTAATAGCCATTGCAAGCAGTGCACAGGACATCATCTCTCCTGTAGATAAAAGTGCATCCAACTCTCTTTTATCTGGATTATCTGTAATTTGCCTTGCCAGGGCTATTAAATCATCTGTAGTATCACCCATAGCTGATACTACAACCACTAAACTATTTCCAGCCTTTACTTTGTTTACTACAGTATTTGCTACATTTTTTATTTTTTCTGGAGTGCCTACAGAGCTTCCTCCATACTTTTGAACAATAATTCCCATAATACTCCTCCCTATTTCTGGTTATCAAATGATTTCTAGATTCAAGTAACTCCATCTTATGAATACTAGAATAATTTATTCATATGTGCAGCATTGTTAGACCTCCAATTTAAATAAACCAGAGGTATTATCAATGTTAACCCTAGGATAAAAATAAGTGCAGTAAAGGAACACACCTATACTGCACTTTATGTACAGTTGTGTACCTTTGTAGCTCTCCATCAAAATATTTTGATGACAGCCTTACACATATTATATGCAAGACCAAAGTTAGGTTCGCAAACTAACTTTTCGGCTGTAATTCCTTTCTTTATTCCTCAAACATCTGCCAATTAAAAATAAATACTATTAATTACAGCACCTCTACCCTAGGCAGCCCAATTATTAAATTGCCCTAAGTTTATCACAAACTTTTACTAATTTCAACTTTTTTAGTCAGAAAACTTTTTTCCATTATTTTTAGATAGTTCCCAAATTACTTAAACTGTTGATTTTATTCTAAATCCTTTAGAATTTGAAATGCTTCTACCTATACTATTTATTTTTTCTGTAATACACCTTCTACATTGAACTGGAGTATCTCCAGTACAAATTTTACCTGGATATAGGGCATAGAGTTTTCTGTACACTCCTTCTGTTACATTTGGCATAACTACATTTGCTCCACTTTGAAGAGCTATTTGCCTCCCATCTGATACCAGACTTTCCATGGCCGTTGTGGCTGGAATATTTATATCAGGCATTAACAATCTAATCAAAGCCATAACTTTTATACTTGTTATAAAGTCCCCCCCTATTTTATCTTTTAGTGGAGTATCTTCATTTGGAATAAAAGGTCCTATCCCAATCATATCTGCATCTATTTCTCTAAAGAACAATATATCCTCTGCCAAAGATTCTACACTCTGATCCGGGAGCCCTATCAAACATCCTGTACCTACCTCATAGCCTAAAATTCTTAGATCCCTTAAACATCTTTTTCTATTTTCATAACTCATACCCGGATGCATTTTTTTATATAAATTCTCATCTGTAGTTTCTATTCTTATTAAATACCTGTCTGCACCTGCTTCTTTAAGATATTTATATTCTTCAAAAGTCTTCTCACCTATACTCAAAGTCAGTGCCATATCCATTTTTTTTATATTTGAAATTATATATTTAAGTTTATCTAAAGTATAGTAATCATCCTCTCCAGATTGCATAACTATAGTCTTATATCCATACCCCTCTGCTTTTTTAGCCAGTTCAATAATATCATCTGGAGATATTCTATATCTTTCAATATTTTTATTATTACATCTTAATCCGCAATACATACAATTTTTTTTACATATATTTGAAAATTCTATCAATCCTCTTAAATGAACTCTATCCCCTACATATTTTTTTCTTACTCTATCAGCTGCTTTAAAAAGTTTCTCATTACATTCATCATCTTTAAGCAAATAAACTATTTGATCTTTATCTAATATGTGGTTATACTCTGCTTTTTCAATTAACTGTACTGATTTACTCATAATTTTACAAACTCCTTTATAAAACACTAAGCTTCAGATAATTTAACAAAACCTGAAGCTTAGAAACTTTAATTAATCGAGGAAGTCTTATACACATACAATTCATGTAGAGCTCTTGTAGCCATTATATATTTTAATGTATCATTATTGCTTTGAGAGGTATCTACCATTATAACAGCATCAAATTCCAGACCTTTAGCAAAATAAGCTGGGAGAACAACTTCTCCACTAGAATAAATCATATTTTCTCTATCTATAAGATTTATATGCATCCTTCTTTTAATTAAATTACTTAAAGCTTCTGTATTTTTTAAATCCCTACATATTACAGCAATACTTTCGTAACCTCTCTTCTTTAATTCTACAACATTATAGAGTATTTTGTCCACAAGTTCTTTATGATTATCTATTTGTTTTTCTATAACTTCCTTTCCCGTCCTAACCAAAGATATTATTTTATTATGTTTTAAATATCTATTTGCATAAGTAATTATTTCATTGGTAGACCTATAGCTTTTATCCAATAAAAAATTCTTCACTTCTATATCAGTAAAAATATCTTTTAATCCCATCATGGCACATTTATCCGCTGAAGATATAATTCTCTGATTTATATCCCCCACTATAGTATATGACTTGCAATCTGTGAGTTCTTTAATAACCCAAAATTGAAGAGGTGAATAATCCTGAGCCTCATCTATCACTATATGTCTTATTCCCCCATTATATTTCATCCCTTCTAATTTTATCTTAAGATATAAAATAGCAGCCAGATCATTATAAATCAATGGTCTATTACTATTAAAGTCATTATATATGGAAATTACATCCGGTTCATTCATCCATTTTAACTTTTCTTTTTTAATTTTTATTACCTCACCTATTACATTTCTTATTTTATTTCGTCTTTTATACTCTAAATCAACCTGAAAATCATTGAGTTCTTCCTCTGTCATATTTTCGATTCTGTCCTTATAATCCTTCTGAATAAGATTTACCAGAATATTTCTTTCATCTTTTATTTTTGAATAGATAATACCTCTTAATCTCCTGACCCTCTTAAATAAAGGCATATTTTTAAAATCACAGGTTAACATCTTATCTATCTGTTCCCCAGATAATATTACTTTATCATAAAACAGAAGATCTTCTGTTTTAAAATAAGATTCTTCCACATTATGAATCAATTTATCCATATCACTCATGTATTTCAATGAACCTTTATATATAACCTCAGCAATAAATCCATTATTATTATCTACAATATTTTCCGTATAATCCCTAAAACTCATTGTAGGAGGCAAATCTATCATGCTGCCAAAAAATTCTGTAAAAGTTGTCTGAATAACCTTTTCTTCCCCCAGACTTGGAAGTACTCTTGAGATATAATCTATAAATATACTGTTAGGTCCCAGTATAAGAACTTTTTCCTGTAATATTTTCCTATAATTATATAAAAGATATGCTACTCTATGTAAAGCTATGGTGGTTTTTCCACTTCCCGCCACTCCATTTACAACTACTGCTCCTTTTCTTGGCTGCCTTATTATATTATCCTGTTCTTTTTGTATGGTCATTACTATATCTTTTAACTTTTCCCCTGCATTTTTACTGAGTACCATTTGTAATATTTCATCTTTTACATCCAGATTAGAATCAAACATTCCCAAAAGAGTGGATTTTTTTATAATAAACTGCCTTTTTGAAAGTACTTCCGCTTCAATTTCCCCTCCAGGAGATTGATATTTCAAAGTTCCCAATTTTCCCTCGTAAAACAACGCACAAACAGGAGATCTCCAATCTATTACAATGGGTTCGTAGTCTTTCCTTGCAGTCATTCCAAATCTTCCTATATATATACTTTCCTTACCGTAACTATCCTTAAACTCAATCTTGCCAAAATAAGGTGAGGATTTCAGTATGGAAAGTTCTCTTATATTTTTATTCACCAATCTATACTGTTCTTCCCTTGCATACATTTCATGACTGAAATATTCTACATATTGATCTTCATCATCCCTATATTGCTCTAGATTTTTTTCTCTCAAGTCAAGTATGGAATTTACAATTTGCTTTCTAATATTTATATAATCCAATATTTGAACATTAATCTCTTTCAATACTTCGTCTAGCTTTTGTTTTTCCAAGTTCAGTTCAAATTCCCTGTTTAAGTCCTTTTTTAAATTTTCCTCATACATATTTATATCTCCATTTCACTGACTTTTAATTATTAGGGCTCTTATTAAGCTTATCTCTGTATGTTCTTATTATACCCATAAATTCGTCTCCCATTAAAGTTTCCTTTTCAATAAGCTGTTCTGATATTTTTGCAAGTAATTCTACATTATTTTCAAGAAGTTTCCTAGACTTATTATGACAATGTTTTATTATTTTTAAAGTTTCCTCATCTATAATTGAAGCTGTCTCTGCACTACAGTTTTGCATTGGACTTCCATCCAAATATCTATCCTGTATGGATTCTAATGCCATCATATCAAATCTTTCCGTCATTCCATAAAGAGTAACCATACTCCTTGCAGTTTCAGTGGCTCTTTCAATATCGTTGGCAGCTCCTGTAGATATACTGTTAAACACAACTTCTTCTGCAGCCCTTCCCGCTAACATAACACATATCCTGTCTATCATTTCTTCTCTGGTAATTAAATATTTCTCTTCTGTAGGAAGCTGCATTGTATATCCAAGGGATCCCATGGTTCTTGGCACTATAGTTATTTTATGAACAGGATCCGTATGTTTCAAAAGGGTAGCTACAAGTGCATGCCCCACTTCATGAAAAGCAACCTGTCTTTTTTCTTCTGGAGAAAGTATTTTATCTTTCTTTTCCTTCCCTGCTATAATTAATTCTACAGCATTTTCCAGATCATCCTGGGTTACCTCATATCTTTGATTTTTAACAGCCTTAAGTGCTGCCTCATTTATTATATTCGCAAGATCTGCTCCCACAGCTCCAGGGGTAGACTTTGCTATAGCATTTAAATCCACATTGCTTGAAACCCTAACTCCCTTTATATGAACCTTTAATATATCTTCTCTTCCCTTCAAATCTGGTCTGTCAACTACCACTCTCCTGTCAAATCTCCCCGGCCTTAAAAGTGCCTTATCCAAAACTTCTGGTCTATTTGTAGCTGCCAGTATTACCACACCCTTTGAAGAATCAAATCCGTCCATTTCTGCAAGAAGCTGATTCAAAGTCTGTTCTCTTTCATCATTTCCCGATACATTTCCGCCTCTGCTCTTTCCTATTGCGTCTATTTCATCTATAAAAACTATACAAGGAGCCTTTTCCTGTGCCTGCTGAAATAAATCTCTCACTCTGGCAGCACCCATACCTACAAACATTTCCACAAAAGCAGATCCTGATATGGAGAAAAAAGGAACCTCTGCCTCTCCTGCCACCGCCTTTGCAAGCAAAGTTTTCCCTGTACCTGGAGGTCCCACAAGAAGTGCACCTTTAGGTAATCTGGCTCCTATGGAAGCATACTTCTGAGAGTTGTGCAAAAAATCCACTATTTCAACAAGAGACTCTTTAGCCTCCTTTTGTCCTGCTACATCTTCAAAATTAACGCCTGTTTCATTTTCTGCATATATTTTAGCAGTATTTCTGCCAAAAGACATAACTCCGCTGCCTATCCTTTTACCTAACGCTCCTAAGATAATTTTGGCAAAGAACATAAGTACAATTACAGGTAGAATCCATCCTGTAAAAACGTTCTTCATCAAAGCATTTTCTTGAGATGCCCCAAATATGATATTTGCATCACTTAACTTTTGTATCAAATCAGGATCATTTAACTTCTCCGTATAAAGCATTCTTGCTTTCTCTTCATCCTGTTTGCCTTTAAGCACTATAAATAATTTATCTCTTCCTATTTTAACCTGTGAAATTTTATTCTGCTTAATATAATTGACAAAATCACTGTATTTTATATGATCATATTTTAATCCATTAAAATATTCATTAACCACAAATACAATTATAATAGCCAGCAGTGCATAACAAATAAAATATATAAGTTTATTATTCTTAAATTTTTTGCCATTAAACATATTTATATGGGCCTCCAGATTATTATGACTTGTAACTCTACTTATATTATAACAATAAATCTTTTCTTTCTTAACACTTAAAATTATATTTTCAAAGTTATTTATATAAAATATCTGGATCAATAAGAAGGTATCTGCAAACGAAATCACATATGAAGCTTTATTTGTGAAGTAACCTTTGTACTTATACTTAACGTAGAAGATTTGTGCTGCCTGAAGGAAAACAAGGAATTGGAGGATCAAAAATATGAAGATTTATAACAAGAAAGGGAACATACTTAGGTTTGTGTAAAACCAATCAAGATACGTTCCCTACTTTTTTATTGCAACTTTTCAATTATACTAGATAATTATTTTAATATGCTCTGCCCCAATAAACCAATTTATCCGCCTTCTTTCCACAACATACACAATTGTCTGAAATATGTTCCTGATCAAATGGGATACATCTTGAGGTTGCCCCGGTAAGTTCTTTTATTTTCTCTTCACATTTGGCATCCCCGCACCACATAGCTTTTACAAAACCTTTTTTGTTATTTTGTATATCTTTAAACTCTTCCATATCTACAGCATTATGAGTATTTTCTTTTATAAACATCTCTGCTTTTTTTAACATGGAATTGTGGATATTATCCAATAATGCTGGTATTTCATCACAGAGATTACTCATAGGTACTATTATTTTTTCTCTGGTATCTCTTCTAACAAGCACAACTTGATTTTTTGCAATATCTTTAGGGCCTACTTCTAAACGAATAGGTATACCTTTCATTTCATGTTCACTAAATTTCCAACCTGGCATTTTATCACTATCATCAATTTTTACCCTTACAATTTTGCTTAATTCCTCTTTCAATTCATTTGCCTTCTCAAGCACTCCTTCCTTATGCTGAGCTATAGGAACTATTATTACCTGCACAGGGGCTATTCTTGGAGGAACTATTAATCCATTATCATCTCCATGCACCATTATAAGAGCTCCTATAACTCGAGTGGTTATTCCCCAGGAAGTTTGATATACATATTGTAATTTCCCATTTTTATCTAAATATTGCACTTCAAAAGGTTTCGCAAAATTTTGACCGAAATAATGAGATGTACCTGACTGTAGCGCCTTTCCATCATGCATTAGCGATTCTATGGTATAAGTGGCTTCTCCTCCTGCAAATTTCTCACTTTCAGTTTTTTGTCCCTTTAAAACAGGGATGGCAAGCATTTCTCTGCACAATTCCTCATATATATTAAGCATCTTTATAGTTTCTTCTCGTGCCTCTTCTTCTGTAGCATGTATTGTATGACCTTCCTGCCATAAAAATTCTGTAGTTCTCAAAAAAGGTCTGGTAGTCTTTTCCCATCTTACTACGGAACACCATTGATTATATAGCTTTGGAAGATCCTTATAAGATTGAACTATTTTAGCATAATGTTCACAAAATAAAGTTTCTGAAGTAGGTCTCACACATAACTTTTCTGTAAGTTCCTCATTTCCACCCTGAGTTACCCATGCAACTTCAGGAGCAAATCCTTCTACATGATCTTTTTCCTTTTCAAGGAGTGACTCTGGAATAAAAAGGGGCATATATACATTTTCATGACCTGTCTCTTTAAATCTTCTATCCAGATAACCTTGAATATGTTCCCATATGGCATAAGCATAAGGTCTTATTATCATACATCCCCTTACACTTGAGTAGTCGGCTAGTTCTGCTTTCTTTACAATATCAGTATACCACTTGGCAAAATCCTCATCTCTAGATGTTATTTGCTCTACCAATTTTTTATCCAATTTAATTACCTCCAAATTATAATTTCTACGAACTTATTTTAAACATAAAAAAGCCCCTAATCCCCAAAAGGGACCGAGGTTATGTCGGCGGTACCACCCTGATTAGCATATTTGATATCAAATACACCCACTTAAAATTTTAACGGCTGTCACCGCTGTACTCTAATAATTAAAATACAGAAACTCCAGGGCAGGTTCAAAATAATTCCTTGGAAACTCTCACCATACGTTTCCTCTCTAAAAAAGAATATAAAATTTACTAATCCCTTTCCTTGTATTTTTAATATTCAATTAAACGCAATGATATTTTATATAATAGGTTATAAAAAATTTATTGTCAATATATTTTTCAGCAATGCTATGTACATCTGGCCTGATGACAGCTAATGATTATATAAAGGAGCGTATTTTTATAGAAATGATAAAGACATGGACACTCTAAAGATTATTCCTTATACTTTTAATAAGATAAACATAATTTTTGTTTTGAGAGGAGAGAATTAAAACAATGAATTATTTTACTAAGGAATGGTATGAACTGTGTCAAAAAACTAGCATTCATTTTTATTTGAAAGAAGTGAAAGAGGCAGAATTTTTTTCAGAAGAATATTTTAAGCAATTATATAAACAAGAATTAACAGAGTGGTTGAGCTTACAAGAAAAAATCACCTTATATAATACCGAACATGAAGCAACAAAAGAAAATTGTATTTTCTATGAACCATTTCACAGAAAGAAATTGCAAGAACAATTTTATGAAGGATTTACATACAGACAAGAGTACATAAAAACTGTATTGCCCAAAGAAATATTAAAAGAAATAGCAGATATTCGGGTTTTTGCATTGGATAAAGCATCCTCCCAAGTAGTACAATCTGTAACTTTATTTTGTGAAAATAATAAAAAGGTAGTAAATAAATCCTATGAAGAATATGAAAAATATTATAAAAAGGCATCAAAATCATTTGATAAAAACATAGTTGAAAATATAACCTTTCATGATTGCAGGATTACAGATGTAAATCAAACAGAGCAATATTTGTCCATATTATTAGATACCTCAAGTGGCTTTACAGATATAGAGGAAGTAAAATTCGAAAATTATAAGATAATAAAACAAGATACTTTATTGCAAAACTTGCGGTGGCTTTATGATGAAATATATAGAATAGATGACAAATATGAATTACATATATTGCTTCAAAATAAAAATATGGATTTAGTAGATTTTATTATTTCTACCGATAATATTACCTTTAATCATAGGAGCCAAGATGACTATAAAGTCTAATTAGATGACAGTATTGAAACTTACGTGATTTAAATAAAAAAGCACCAGAGTTCTTTGAAAATTGAATAATGTGGTATTTATCCAAAAAATTAAACCTGAATCAGGTAACTACTGTAAATGGGAACCCATTGTATACATAGTTGTAATGTTTATGGGACGTTTTCTTCTATTCAATGAACTTGGATTTGCAAAATTACTTTATGGATTTTAAATGATTAGATAAACTTCAATTTGTTAAACAACTTAAAAAGTACATATAAAATACAACATTATTCAGAAATGAAATTGCAGTATTTTATATGTACGAATTTGAAGAAATTAGCAAATAGGTTTTGAAAAAGAAGGCTAGGTTTGCTTATATCTTATAAAATATATTTTAAACCATACATATTCTTCTATTTATCTACACTCTGAGTAGTTTTTATTTATTGATCAAGAAGTATAACATAAGGAACTTGATCTTTTTGATATATATAATGACGACTTATAACTTCAGAATTTTCATGGTTGTTATTTGTATCAGATAATTGCGTATCTTTAGAGTTGGTTTCAGATAGTTCTTGCGTATTAACATTAATACTTGACGTTTTTTTAATATTCTGTTTCAAATTATTAAAAGAAACAAAACCAACTACTACCACAACTACCAATGTTGATATTAATAGTATGTGTTTCTTTCTTATTTTACAAAACATTTTTCTTTCCCCCATATCGATATTTTGATCTAATAATTAATAGATAAATTATATCATAATATCAAATCATCAACAATCCAAGAATAATATGTAATTTTCTAAAAACCCATTAATACCATATAAAAGATTAATCCCCTGATTTTGAACAGAATTTAATAAATTCCTCATTTCTCTTAAATTTAAACCCTTATTTAAATATTTGTTAGTTTTTCTCCAAAGACAACTTTCTTATTATTAAACATTTTCTAAGTAGTACTATAGCATCTTCAGCCTGTGCGAGAGCATGAACTTCTTTCCACTCTCCCGTATTTCTTCGTTTTATACCTCAACTTGTATATTTGTGTCATAAGAAATATAATAAAATTATGGAGATGCTATGAGTGGATTATATAACGACAAAAGAAGCAGCAAAGAATTGGGGAATCACAGATAGAATGGTAGTGTATTATTGCTCTGCCTGGCGAATTAAGGAAGCTAAAAAAATAGGAAATACGTGGCTTGTTCCAGTTGACGCTGAAAAACCTGCTTACGAAAGACAGCAGCAGTAAAGTAAAGGAAGGTGAAAATAATAAATGAAACACATATTTTTGCTTGAAGACGATAAGACAATCGCCAAGAATCTTGTACTTCTGCTCCGCTCGGAGGGATTTACAGTAACTCACGCCTCTACGCGAATTGAAGCCCTTACTGAGCTTTCTCGGAATAAATTTGACCTTGCATTAATTGATATTTCTCTGCCTGATGGAAATGGGTTTACAGTTTGCACGGAAATTAAAGGAACGCAGGATGTTCCTGTTATATTTCTTACGGCATCTGGTGATGAAGCAAGTGTTGTCACCGGGCTGAACATGGGCGCAGATGACTATATAACAAAGCCTTTTCGTCCCCGTGAATTGATTGCACGAATAAAGACCGCCTTGCGAAAAAGCGGACATTCAAGAGTGGATTTTAAAATTTACGGGCTTCATGTGGATACGGCAAGCGGTGTTGTGAAAAAAAACGGCAGTGAAATTTTCCTCTCGGCATTGGAATACCGATTGCTTCTGATGTTTATCGGAAACCCCAAAAGTATTATCACAAGAGGCAGACTGCTTGACCAATTGTGGGACGCGGCAGGCGAGTTTGTAAATGATAATACACTTACTGTATACATAAAACGCTTACGGGAAAAAATAGAGAATGACCCAGCAAACCCGCAAATTATCTTAACTGTCCGCGGAACAGGATATAGACTAGGGGGAGAATATGCTTCGGAATAGAGATCTTTTTAAATTTACCATTTTGTTATCCTTAATGGCCGCCGCCTCTATACTGATGGGATTTTCAATCAACATGTCAGCTGGAATCTTATCCATTATTTCTGCCGCTGCCTTTTGCACAGCTTTTTTTGTGTTTACCAGAGCCAGATATAAAAGCATCGCGCAGATTTCAGATCAAATTGATCTTGTGCTTCATAATGCTGATCATCTGTATATTGCCGAATCGGACGAAGGGGAACTTTCCATTTTGCAAAGCGAAATAACAAAAATGACACTGCGTATTCGTGAGCAAAACGATGCCCTTAAAAAAGAAAAAGAGCATCTTGCCAATTCCCTAGCTGACATAGCCCACCAACTTCGAACTCCACTCACATCTGCAAACCTTATTCTGTCATTGGTAGAGACCAACCCTGATGAGAATAACCGGAAAGCATTGATACGGGAAACAGAAGGATTGTTTGTACAAATAGATTGGCTACTCACTTCCCTACTGCAATTATCACGCCTAGATGCGGGTATTGTGGTATTTAAAAGCAAGCAGATAGATGTAAAGGACTTGATATGTACCGCACTTCGCCCATTCCTGATCCCAATGGAACTGCATGATATTGATTTGCGAATAGATGTACCAAAAGGGATGATTATTCAGGGGGATTCAGGCTGGCTCTCAGAAGCAATTCAAAACATCCTCAAAAATTGCATAGAGAACACGGGTGAAAAGGGTAAAATTGAGATTGTCTGCAGATCCAATCCTCTGTTTAGCGAAATTACTATTCACGACAGCGGAGCGGGTTTTGAAAAAGAAGATTTACCTCACTTGTTTGACAGGTTCTATCGTGGGAAAAACTCAAACGCCACAGGATATGGGATTGGATTGGCTCTTTGCAAGATGATTATAATACGGCAGGGAGGAACAATTACTGCAAAAAATCACCCTAAGGGCGGTGCGATATTTGCCATTCATTTCCCAAAGTGACGAATCTCTCACCTGAAAGTCACAGAGATGTAAGCTAAAGGTTCTATTATATAAGTAAACCACAGGAAACAAGAAAGGAGACTCCCATAATGGAATTTTTAAAAATTGAAAATCTATGTAAAATCTATGGCAAGGGTGAAAATCAAGTTACAGCACTTGACCATGTTTCGCTTACAATTGAAAAGGGAGAATTTACTGCAATCATAGGATCCTCAGGCTCCGGTAAATCCACATTACTTCACAGCATCGGTGGTGTAGATGTACCAACAAGCGGAAAGATATATTTGGACGGACAGGATATATATGCTCAAAACAACGAAAAACTTGCCATCTTCCGCAGGCGTCAGGTTGGACTTATTTACCAGTTTCACAACCTCATTCCAACACTAAATGTGGTGGAAAACATTACCCTGCCTATACTGATGGACAAAAGAAAAGTTAACAAGAACCGCCTTGATGACTTACTCAATCTGCTTGGGTTAAAAGACCGTAAAACGCATTTACCCAATCAGCTTTCAGGCGGTCAACAGCAGCGTGTTTCCATTGGACGCGCTTTGATGAACGCTCCAGCGGTCATGCTTGCCGATGAACCTACAGGTAGTTTGGACAGCAGAAATGGACATGAAATTATAAATCTGCTGAAATTAAGCAATCAAAAATATCATCAGACCCTTATCGTGGTCACCCATGACGAAAATATTGCTCTGCAGGCAGACCGCATTATCGGCATATCAGACGGCAAAATAGTGCGAGATGAGAAGGTGAGACCATGAACATTTTCAATAAAGTCACACTGCAGGGTATGAAAAAGAGCCGCACACGAACAATTGTAACGATTATCGGAGTTATTCTGTCCGCTGCCATGATCACGGCAGTAGCTACCTTTGGCATTTCTCTTCTGAACTATTTGGCAAAGGGTGCGGCTCAGAAATACGGTGGTTGGCATGTGGAGTTTTTGAATGTTGATTCCTCTTTTGCGAAGGAAAGAAGTCTGGACAAAGAAGCCATAAACACCGCGGTATTTGAAAATATAGGATACACAAGACTTGATGGATCAAAAAATCCAAAAAAGCCCTATCTTTTTATAGCTGGATTTAGTGAGAAAGCCTTTGATACCCTGCCTCTAACCCTTGTTTCAGGCAGATTGCCTAAAAATAGCAGCGAGATTGTTGTTTCAATGGGCGTCGAGACAAAAGGCGGTGTTAAGTTCTCACTAGGTGACACACTTTCACTTGATGTCGGAAACCGCATGGAAATAACCAAAAATCTCGGTCAACACGATCCTTATATTTTCACGAAAGAAAAACTTGTACCAAAAGCTACGAGAACTTACAAGGTTGTTGGTATCTATCAAAAAGCCTATTTTGAGGAAGATTCCGCACCAGGATATACCTTGATAACAAAAGCCAATCCGCAAGAAAAAGCCAGCAGCATGAGCCTGTTCGTCACGCTTAAAAATCCGCGCAGGGTTCACTCTTACGCAAGCAGCACGGCTCAAAGCCACACTTATATCTTTAACGATAATGTGCTGCGCTTCATGGGTCTTTCAGAGGATAATATATTTAACACTTTTCTGTACTCAGTTGGCGGTATTTTAGTTATCTTGATAATGATAGGATCTATTTTTCTAATTTATAATTCATTCAACATATCCCTAAACGAGCGTACACACCAATTTGGAATTTTGTCATCGGTAGGTGCCACAGCAAAGCAGCTGCGAAATTCGGTGCTATTTGAAGGAATTTGCATTGGTGCAATTGGCATACCTATTGGAATTATCGTCGGCATAGGTAGTATCAGCCTTGTAATTTCTATTGTTGCCAAAAAATTCGAGAATATTATGTACAGCGGCGTACCTTTAACCTTGACGATATCTATACCGGTAATTGTTGCTGCAACAGCAGTCAGTATAATTACGATTCTGATTTCAGCCTATATCCCGGCAAGAAAAGCTGCAAACACTCCAGTTATGGAAAGTATTCGCCAGACGAACGAGGTCAAAGTTGAATCAAAAGCTGTGAAAACATCAAAACTTGCACAGCATATTTATGGTTTAGAGGGAACTCTTGCGCTAAAAAATTTTAAAAGAAACAAAAAACGCTATCGCAGTATTGTACTATCACTTATTTTAAGTGTGGTACTGTTTATATCCACCAATTCTTTTGTAACGTATATGAAACAGGCATCGGAGAAAGTAACAGTATTTACCACATACGACATTGGTTTAGCCACGCCGGACATGGACGATAGCAAAATGCTGCAACTTTATTATAGACTAAAAAATGTGGATGGCGTTTACGAAAGTTCATATCAAGCACTTTTGAAGTATTCATGTACTGCCAAAACAGACAATCTTTCAGATGCTTATTTAAAATATGCAGGCTCACCTTCACCTAATGAAACCATTAATCTGCCAATAGACATCCAGTTTATTGATGACAGCACCTATTTTAATATTATCAAAGGTTTGGTTTTACCAAAAAATGAATATACCGGTCAAAATGCTAAAATGATTGCTGTTGCAAAAATGACAAACCAAACGAAAGCCAATCAGGAGGTTAATGATTTAAACGATGTGTTCAAAAATTCTTTTATGAATTTTACCATTGCTCCCGAAGTAAATGGCAAGCCGAAGATAGAACAGGGGCAAAACGTAAGCATTAAGTTTGTAAATACCGTGCCACCTGATACTCTCCCGGTTCTAGAAAACTCTAGCACAAATAATCCACTTATTTTTAGGGTGATTGTTCCCTATTCGCTGAAAGACAAGTTTGAGACCCCTGATACCTATGTGGCTGCTAAAGGCTTGACATTTAAATCAAAAAATCCAACACAGTCAGCATCTAAAATGGAGACTATACTTAAAAGCGCGGGAATTAAATCCAGTTATACTCTGTACAATTCTCATAAAATGCTTGATGAGAATCGCAATTACATATTTATTATCAACGTGTTCTCTTATACTTTTATTATTATGATTTCGCTGATTGCGGTTGCAAATGTGTTCAACACCATTTCCACAAATATCAAGCTACGCAGACGAGAACTTGCTATGCTGCGCTCTGTAGGGATGTCTGACCGTGATTTCCAGAAGATGATGAATTTTGAGTGTGCCTTTTATGGTATGAGGACGCTGCTCTTCGGACTTCCCATAGCAATAATCTCTTCTTGGTTGATTTACAAAGGGATGGCAAATGGCGGGGCAGACAATGTCCATTTTGTATTCCCGTTAAGAAGTATGGTTATCAGTGTGTTCAGCGTGCTCTTTGTGGTATTTATTACAATGATGTATGCCACTGGCAAGATAAAAAAACAAAATATTATTGACGCTCTTCGGGACAATATGACTTGATTCAAGACTAATATTAACCTGAGTTGGAAAATAAAAAAAAGTTATAGATATAAAAATCACCTTACTTTTACATCCTTATGTATCAAAAAGTAAGGTGATAGTATTAAATTTAAGTACACTCAAATTACTCTTTCTACGACTTTCCCAATAATGCTACCTATCATTGTCTTTCATTCTCTTTGTTAACTCATAGTACTGTTGGAGATTTAGAATATCTTTCCTCATATCCTCTGATATTCTATTTAATGTTATAGCGGCCACTACCTTTTTAAATGACTATGAAATATTTGATACTAATTTTCTATTTTATACAAGAAATAAATATCCACAGTAAAACATTTATAAATAATACTATATAAAATATACCTTTACTTATACTTATTATATTAAGCTGACTTGATAAAAATGAAAATATTACTAACAAGGTTACAATTATAGCTAATCTATATATAATCTTATAATTTTTACCTGAAATTTTATTTTCATTTCCAGTAATTTTATTCATTTTAAAATAATAAGATATACACGGAAGAACTGAATAAACAGTGACTATAGCTGCAGGTATCAAGAGAATACCAAAAACTTTTCTATATATATCAGATATATAACTATATTTAGAAAGTAGCGTTAAAATAAGAAATAAAATAGTACATAAAGAAGATGGAATTGCAATTTTTTCAGCTTTATTTAAAACTTTGGAGGGAAAATTATATATACCTAACTCCTGTAATATCAATGCTCTTCCTTGTAGTAGAATTAACACACTAGGTAAGATATTCTGATATTCCAATCTATTATTTTAATTTTATATTCCTCATATAACTTACACCACTTTACAAGTAATTTAAAATTACCAAAAAATACAACGTACCAAATAC